>Ga0265342_10003547_pt1 | contig 12771 bp, 7 predicted proteins | sample 4CB327metaG_FD_203125 | JGI IMG/M metagenome (GOLD analysis project Ga0265342, IMG submission 203125) | Rhizosphere microbial communities from Carex aquatilis grown in University of Washington, Seatle, WA, United States - 4-CB3-27 metaG | ecosystem: Host-associated > Plants > Roots > Rhizosphere...
ACTCCTTCCTGGGAGTCGACTTCTGGACAGGGGCGATTGTGTTGATCGCCGTCACCGGGGCCTACACGGTTTTCGGCGGGCTTCATGCGGTCATGTACACCGAGGCCTTGCAAGCCATCGTGCTGTTGGGTGGCTCAGTCATCCTGACCATATCGGGTTTCATTGAAATCGGCGGCTGGAACAACCTCGTCCATTCCGTGCCCAAGGATCACCTGAATATGTTCCTGCCACTCTCGCACCCCGACTTCCCGTGGCTGGGGATCCTGTTTGCCTCTCCCATCGTTGGCATCTGGTATTGGTGCACCGATCAGCACATCGTGCAGCGCTGCCTGGCGGCCCGCAACGAGCAGCAAGCCAGGCGGGGAACCATCTTCGCTGCCTACCTCAAGATGCTTCCCTTCTTCGTCTTCCTGATTCCCGGACTGATGGCGTATGCGCTTTCGCGTTCGGGCAAGATCCAACTCCCCCAATCCGATCAGGCATTCCCAACCTTGGTCAAGACTCTGCTGCCGGTCGGCCTGCGCGGTCTCCTGGCGGGCGGAATCCTGGCCGCTCTCATGAGCTCGCTCGCTTCCGTCTACAATGCTTGTTCGACCCTCTTCACCCTGGACATCTATCAGAAGATCAAACCGAACACGACGGAGAAGGAACTGGTCAAGGTCGGGCGCATTGCCACAGCATCGGTGGTTCTTCTCGGCACGCTGTGGATTCCAGTCATGAAGGGGATCTCCGACACGCTCTACCAGTATCTGCAGAGCGTTCAGTCCTATCTGGCCCCGCCCATCGCCGCTGTCTTCCTGCTGGGTGTCTTCGTCTCGCGCATCAACGGCAAGGGGGCGCTGGCTGCGATGGTGTCCGGCTTCGTGGTCGGCATCCTGCGCATCGTTCTTGAGCTTTGCCGGCACTCGTTGAGCGGATTCCTCTATGCCTTTGCCACGATCAACTTCCTCTATTTCTGCATCCTTCTGTTCATCTTTTCCATTGTCGTGATGGTGGTCGTCAGCCTTCTGACCGAGCGACCGTCAGAGTCGCAGCTGAACGGTCTGACCTATCGGACAACCGTGGCAGCGGACAAGGCGCAGTCTCGCGCCAGCTGGAACAAACGCGACGTCGTGCTCTCGCTGGCGATCCTCGTCTTCATCGTGCTGATCTTCACCTACTTCTCGCCGCTCGGGATCGCTGGCTGACCGGAGTTACACCACAGAGAGCACAGAATTCACAGAGACGGATCGGAATGATGGGAACCCTGAGAGGGGTTCCCATACCCTCCCGCGATGGTGCGCCGCCGGCAAAGCCGGCGGGCTCCCCACGCGAGGAAAGAAGGGTTCGGAATCGGATCCGGAACTCTTTCCTTCCGACCTCTGTGGCCTCTGTGCTCTCTGTGGTGAAATCCGGGGCTGACTCCCGGCGCGTGCTACTTCGGCTCGCCGACCAGGATGCCGCGACCGCCGGTTCCCACGTAGACCCGGCCATACACGCGCGGGTCGCCGATGATGACGCCGGAGAAGCCGAACTGGTGCTTATCGTCGTTGATCCTCACCCAGGTAACGCCAGCGTCGTCGGAGCGGTAGAAGCCTGGCTTGTCGTTGACCTTGCCCATGAGATACAGGGCCGGGTACTTCTTGCCCTCGGCCGGCTTGCCAAAGCCGATCTGATTGGCCTCGGTCACGCCGTCGATGGCCACGTAGGTCTTCCCCGAATCGGTCGAGTGATTGAGCTCCTTGAAGTTGGTGAGCCACACGTCGCCCTCGATACCGGGCACGGCCTGCGCCGAGCTGGAACTGAGCTGGTAGTCGGGAAGCCCTGGTAGCCCGCCCGGCGACGCGGTGAAGTGGGCTCCGCCGTCCGTGCTCGTGTACGCCTGTCCGCCCTTGGCGTCGAGTACGTAGAACTTGTTCGGGTTCACACGATCCGCGGCCGGTCGGAAATGCACGGGCGCCCAATCGGGATCTGGATCTGCATCGGGAAGCCCCTCTGCGCGGGCCCAGGTCGCGCCGTGGTCCTTTGAATAGACGACCACCCCGTCCCTGGGTCCCCACAGGAAGGTCGCGCCGTCCGCAGAAACGGCGATCGATCCCGTGCCCTTGCCCTTGGGATTGGAGGCGAATGGTGTCCAGCTCTTGCCGCCGTCCAGCGAGTAGGCTCCCCATTGCTTTTCGTGCCAACCGATCCGCGCGACGACATCGGGCTTGCCCCAGGCGATGTCGATTCCGGTGCCCGACCCGCAGAGCGGATTCTCGAACATCCCGCCGGCCGAGGGCTGGTTCAGGTCGTCGTGCCGAAATCCGCAGAGATCGCCGACAACGCTGAGCAGCGGCGGTCCCGAGGGTGGGCTGACCAGACCTGAAACCACCGTTTCCTCAAGCCCACGGTCGATGAACGTGAAGTGAGTGGGTTTGTCCGAATCCGCGGCGGTCGCATCCTCGGTCCCCCAGATCCCTTGTCCCGTCACATACATGACCCGGCCCGGATTGAAGGGGTCGATATCGATGTCACCCATCCAGCCCCGTCCAATCGGGTCCTGTTTATGCCAATAGAGGTACTTCGCACCGGCGTCGTCGCGTACGACCTTGGTGAAGAGCGCCTTCCAGGTCTTGCCACCGTCCGTGGTTCGATAGACCTCGTCGCCCTGGGTCCACCGGTCGATGGTGCTGACCATCACGGTTCCGGGGTGCGCGGCGTCGACCGACAGCCCACCGTAGCCGAAGCCGTCGTCCTTCTTCGGAGCGGCAGGCGTGATGTTGGTGAACTTCTCCGACTTGGGCTCGTACTTCCAGACCGCGCCCTCCGTCACGTTGTTCGGGCCCGTGACATTCCCGTAGCTGATGTACATGACGCCGGTCGAGTCGAACTCCGCGTGACTGGCCATCACGCCCATGGGCTGCTTGGGCACCAGCTTCCAGGTCGCGCCGGCATCGGTGCTGCGAAAGAGGCTGCCGTCCTTGTTGGCGACACCGGCGTAGATGGTCGGCGTGGGCTTGCCCTTGGCTCCGCTCGACTTGTCGTAAAAGACGATGGGGATGCCGGTTCCGTTGCCACTGTCAGATGCCGAAAAGCTGCCAACTTTGTCCCAGCTTGCACCCGAATCCGTGCTCTTCCACAGCCCGTTCTTGCGCGATCCGAAGTAGAGAATGCTAGTCAGGTTGGGGTCGACAGCGAGCCGTTCGCCGTTCGAGCGGCCATCCTCGTTGCCGCCCATCTTGATGGGCATGTCGGTCTTCTGCCAGGTGTTGCCGCGATCGTTCGAGCGCAGGATGTAGCCGTTGCCCGCCCACGATCCGGTGTAGGTTCCCGCGGCCAGGTACACCTTGTTGGCGTCGACCGGATCGGCGGCAAGGCTTTCGATGCCGGAGTTAGCATCGCGTCCGAATTCGTCAGTGATGGCAGTCCAGCTCTTGTCCGCCTGGTTCCAGCGGTACGCGCCACCCACGTCGGTGCGGGCGTAGATAAGATCCTTCTCGACCGGACTGAAGATGATGCCGCTGACGAATCCGCCGCCCAGGATAGCGACGTTCTTCCAGTTGTAGGCCACGCTTCCGCCACTCTGTGCCGCTTGGGCTGGCGCAGTGGTCGCGAGGGCTGCGCCAGGCACCTGCGCTCCCGCTCCCTGGGAGCAGGTGCATAGCTTGCAACCGTGCTGCGCCAAAGCCGACAAGATCACTGCCAACGACATCGCCCACGAAGTTTGCTTGGTCATTCTCTTTGCTCCTTATCGCTGGTCACCGTAGAGGATCCCCCTGCCGCCCGTGCCGAGGTAGACACGGCCGTATACGCGCGGGTCGCCGGTCACGCAGTTTATCCACCCGAACTGGTGCTGCGGATCATCTATGCGCAGCCAGGTGGCCCCGACATCGTCGGAGCGATACGTGCCCCAGACACCATCCACGGAGCCGGCGAGGTACACGGCTGGGTAGCTCTGCCCCGGCGCTGGCATCCCGAATCCCACCGCGGCCGCACTGTTCACCTGCTGCACTTGCCCGCCGTCTTGTGCACCGTTTGCCTGCGGGACTTGCACGAACGTCGTTGCCGAGTCCTGTGAATGATACAGGCCGGAGCCCGTGGGAACCCAAACATCCCCCTCAATTCCGAACACGGGGCGCGGACGTCCGGACGGGGAGCCGGCGACCGGCGCGAAGTTCGCGCCGCCGTCGCTGCTCACGCACATCACGTTCTGGTTGCTCGCGTTCTTGCAGCTTGCGTAGAACTTGGCGGGATTGACACGGTCGGCGGCCACCCGTGCGCCCGCGGAAAGTCCCGCGCATGTGGTCCACGTAGTTCCGTTGTTTTGCGAGTAAGAGGGCACGGCCGTGACCGTGGCCCCCCGCTGAGTCTGCGGAGACCACAGGAACGTCGTACCGTCGGCCGAAACCGCGATCGATCCCGAGCCCTGGCTTCCCGCAGGGGCGGCCGCAAATGGGGTCCATGTCGTGCCCCCGTCCGTGGAGAAGGCGCCGCCTAGCCCACCGGATCCCGCCCGCGCGACGATGTTGGGAGCTCCTTGGGCGAAATCGAGGCTCGATGTAGTGGTAAAAGGAGGGTTGGTGAAAAAGCCGCCTGGAGGAGAGACGTCGAGGTCGTCGTGGCGAAACCCGCCGATATCACCCACCGCACTCAGCAGGGGCGGGCCCGACGGAGGGCTGATGAGATCCTGGACCACGGTCTCTTCAAGACCATCGTCCTCGAAGGTCCAATGGGTCGGAGATCCAGTGTCAGCAGCGCTGACGTCGTCGCTCGACCAGATGCCTCCCCCCGTGATGTAGAGAGCGCGCGCTGGATTGAACGGATCGATCTCGACGTCGCCCATCCATCCCGGCGTCCCCACGCTGGCTTTGTGCCACAAGACCCAGGGCGCCCCCGTCACATCGATCTGCGCCGCCGACTCGATCGGCGCCCAGCGCGCCCCGCCGTTCGTCGTGCGGTAGATCTCGTCACGCGTCCAGCGATCGATCGTCGTCACGATGAGCGTTCCCGGATGGGCAGCATCTGCTGCAATTCCGCCGAAACCGCCGCCATTTTGCGGGGGACTCACATTGGCCCAGGCGCCGCTGGCCGTGTTGTATAGCCAAATAGCGCCACTCGTGATGTTGTTCGGGCCTGGCCCGTTGTTGTAGGCAAAGTAGAGATTGCCACACCCATCCAGCACGGCATGATGAGGCATCATCCCGGCGGGCTGCCCGGCAACCGCCTCCCAGGTCGCCCCTGCGTCGATCGTGCGATAGAGTGCAGTCCCGGTGGTCACGCCGACCCCGACGTAGATCGCCGGGGTGGGGCTGCCCGGGGTGCCGCTGCGTGGATCGAAGACCACGAAAGTCAAGCCGTAGCCGCCCGTACCCCCGTCGTTGTTGGCCACGCCAGTCGTCGGAAAACCCTTGACCTGAGTCCATGTCTTCGCAAAATCCGGGCTCGTCCACAAGCCCGTGTTGCGCGAGCCAAAGTACAAGGTACTGGTCAGGTTGGGATCGACGGCGAGCCGCTCTCCCATCGAACGGCCGTCCGCATTTCCGCCCATCGGCGCGGAGATGCTGTTGCGAGCCCACGTCTGTCCCATGTCGGTCGAGCTCAGAATCGCGCCGTTGCCGGCCGTGAGGTACATCCCGGCGGCCATGTAGACCCGGTTGGGATCGACCGGATCAGGGGCGATGCTCTCGATCCCGAGGAGGTTGGAATCGGTGTGCCCGACCCAATCCGTGATGGGCATCCAGCGCTTCCCGGCCGGGTCGTAGCGGTAGGCGCCCCCGACATCAGTGCGCGCGAAGGCGAGCCCTTGAAGCACGGGGCTCATGATGATGCCGCTGACAAAGCCCCCACCCTTGATGACGACGTTCTTCCACGCGTACGGCCCCGGGGTGGTCGTGTCTTCGAACGGGATGCCGGCGTCGCCCGAATACTCTGCCGGCGCTGGCAATTCGCAGGTCCCCGGCGCCACGGCCCCCGCTCCGTCGGAAGTCTGCGGCGCATCGAAGGATGTCTGCGATGCATCGAAGGATGTCTGCGATGCATCTGCAGAGTCTCCAGTATCGACGCATGCCACGCCACTGCCCAGCCACAGGGCAACAGCCACAGCGATCGCCCATCCCCCGGAACGAGCACCACTCATTGCACCGGTCCTATCCGCAGCGTTACTGGTGAGCATGGGCGAGAACGTTGGACCGGTGGCTGTGGTGAAGGCGCCGCCGTTACTGCTTTTCGGCGGCAATATCATCAATGTAGATATCAAAATTCTTCGGCGTCCCGGTCCAGGTGTGCAGCCGGAACTCCCAGAACGACTGCAGGTCGAACTTCGCGCCGGCCCCCTTGGTCAATGCGGACATCGGGATTTCAACCTTGTGCCACTTCCCGTCCGCGAACGCCTTGACGAACTTGTCGATCGGCATGTCGGCGGTGTCCTTCCCGCTCTTGTTGCTGCACGCGAGCGCCAGACCGAGGTACTCCGGCGCGGCCTCGGCGGACTTCGCATCCACGCGGATCTGGAAAGTCAGATGGCTGTATGGACTAATGTCGATCCCCGCGGTTTCCGGGTACCAACCAAACAAGTTCCAGCCCATCCCGAGCCAACCCGGCCCCTCGGCGTGAAACTTGAGAGCGGTGCTGCCATTCACGCCGCCCCCCGAATCCGGTCCGAGCTTGGTCTTGCACTCGGCCGTCTTGTCGCAAGAAGCCCACCCTTGCGCGCCGCCTCCCGTATCGTCGCCGTTCCAGATGACGAGTCGGCTGCCTACTGCCGCCGACGCAGACGCGGCCGGAGCGGATGCGGCCGGGGCGGACGGGCTTGCCGCAGCCACCGTCGCCGCTGGCGGGGCCACGCCAGCCCCAGGGCAAGGTGGGCAGAGACAACCAGCTGTGCTCACAGAAGCGAGAACGGCCAGCCATGCGTATGCGTACGACCTATGCGAATTGGGCGTCATGGGAACCTCTCGTTTTCCGAAAAGCTGACTCACTTTCGTCTCACATCTGCGCCGCATCGGGCTCTGCGTCTACGTCTGCATCTGCCGCCAAATCGGGTTCTGCATCCGGACCTGCCGCCGGTGCGTCGGGCACCGCGACTGCTGCCGGTGCATCGAGTCCCAAATCCGGAACTGCCGCCACTACATCGGGTCCCGCATCCGGCCCGTGCCCCTTCTTGCGGTAGAAGGTCACCTGGTCAAGCCAGAGGTCAAACGGCGCCTCCTTCGGGGGCCCAATGGTGAGACCGTAGAGTTGGTTGGTCAGGAGCCCGGTTCCGGGCACGTCCCCAGTCTGGGTCAGAATCGAATTGGGAACCCGATTCGGGTATGGTTGCTGCGTGAACTGTTTCCACGGGATGGTGTAGAAGACCCACTCGCTTGTCACGAGCATGACAGCATAGTAGCTGTTGCCCTTGTTGTTTCCGGTCTCGTCAGGCTGCCGCGAAGCAACGGCAGCACCCGAAATGACCTGACCTGTCGCCGGATCCACCGCCGCATTTATCGTCGCCCCCCCGAGTCCTCCGTCGGCGGCGCTGTAGATCTTGTCGTGACCACCTGGCGTGTAGTTGATGTCCATCACCGTCGTATTCGCGTCGTCGAGGTAGACCGTGAAGCCCTTGCTCACGTTGCCAGGAGCGCGCGCCCAGAACGACAGCCCCTCCCAGGCCGACTCGTCGCGCGGGAGGGAGGTCGAGGTTCCTGCGTCAGACGTGCCGTAGTTTACGATGAAGTTGATGAATGGACAGTGGGCCCCCCAATCATTGTTGTGTACCAAACTAATCTCCAGGGCCGCGTTGCTGCCGCACCGACCCCCACCCTCGATCGGCACCAGGGTCGGGGCGCTCTGGCCGCAATCAGGGGTGGAGTCACGGTCGCACCGCATGTTCGTCGACACGGTACTGGGGTCGAACTCGTAGTCGGAATCGGCCGAGCAGTTGATGGGCTCGTCCCTCAGAGAAGGGTATGCGCTGCACCCGACCGCTCCGCCAAGACCGAGGAGCAGCACGAGGGCCGGCCTGGCCAATCGTGGCAACTGGGCGCTCGATGCAGGCTTGAGGCTCATGACAGTGAGGCTACCACCAGAAAGTGCCGGACAACGTGACGACGTGACGATCCGGGTTTGCATTAGGACCCGATCCAGGAGGGAGCCCCGTCAGGGCTACGATACCGCTGCCATTCTGGAAGTAGGAATAGTGCAGTGCGAACTCATCACGGCTCCTCCAGCCGGTGTGGAACAACAAGCGGGTCGTCATGATGGAAAAGGCTTGCTTCGAGTCGGCGCCGTGGAGGCGAACGTGATCGAACCGCTCGGATACGCCCAACCATGATTTCATTAGATAGGTGACCTCGCCGCCCAGCTTCACCTTGAATACGCCGTTGTAGTCCTTGTCGTCGCTGCTCACCGAGGTCCCGACGGTGAACAGGCTGACCAGGACGTCCGGACTCATGCCCGTGTACAGCTTGTCGAAGACCAGTCGCGAGACGCTGAGATCGTACTGCGCGCCGAAGGTGGTGAGCGAACCGTTGCCATTGCTGTTCGGGCCGAGGTACTGCGCCATGAGCTCGGGCCCACCGCGTGCGTTCAGGATTTCAATCGCACCGGAAATCGTCGCCGCGTCTCTGGCCTTGGTGTAGGCCGTCCCGACGTAGAGGTGACCATAGCGTCCTGCAGTGAGCTGGAGGTCAGCACCGAGCACCGATATCAGCCCATTCGGAACTAGACCTGAGGCGACCTGATCGTCCTGGGTCCAGGCCGCCAGGTAGTGCAGACCAAGCCGGCCGAGTCCACCATAGGCGAGGCCAAGATGTACGTGGCCGACAAAGGTCGCGCCCACGTTGGCGTCCGCGAAGTCGTTCCAGGCGGCCGGAACCAGGCCGATGGGCGGCCGTCCGAGCTGGCCGCCAAGCCCCTGCTCCAGCACAAGAAAGAACTCGCCGAGCTTGTAGCCCGTTGTGATGGTCTCGCCGATGCTGTTGGTGCGTGCGATAAGCGGCGTGGCGTAGCGCCCAGCATCGTACGCGCCCATGGCACCGTATCGGCCCGTATAGGCGCCGACGTACAGTTGGAAGGGGAAGCCGAAATACTTGGTCGCATTCACCGTGATGAACGCATCGTTCACGCCCAACTGTGCGGGGATGTTGTAGTACCCCGCCGCATCGCTGAAGGTCGAAGCCGCCAGAATGACCGTGCCTGACACGGTCTTATTGCCGTAGATGAAGTTGAGCTGCCCCCAGGGGGTCGGCACCGCGCCCGTGTACTCGAAACTCCGGAGGTCCTGGGCCATGAGCGGCGGCGAATGGAGGACCGTGCCCCCCCCCGTGTCCACGGTTTTGGTCGAGTCGAGAGGGTCCGTACGTTCCGTGATCGGGCGATCATGCACGCCGACGGTGGCGGGCAAGAGCAGGTAGCCGTGGAAATCGAGCACGAACTCCTTGGACTCGGCTGGATTGACACCGAACGGGATCGAAGGGGTCGCACTGCGCACTTGCGGCTCGGCCGGCGAGAGTCCAAGTCTCGGAAGCCCCTCATCCGCGGCCATCGCCAGCGAGGGCATGGCGAGCAGAGCCAGGATGATTCCTGAAATGTTCCAGCCGTGTCGAGGTGCAGAGAATAGGGTTGGCATCGTCGAGCGCTTTCGGTTCAGAAGGTGATGTAGCCCCCGAGCGCGACCATGTGATGGTCGAGCGGCTGGGCGGAGTTGGGGTCCGCGGCAATGCTGTAGAAGCGCCGGCTGTAGTAGAGTTCTATGCGGTCCGTGCTCCACCAGTCGGAGTGGAACGCAATGCCGGGATTGACACTGTAGACGCTGTAGCGTCCGAAGTTGCTATCGCGGCTTTCGCCGTAGCTCTTGAACATCAGGCTGAACAACTTCGTCATGCGGTATTCGGTCTCGATCCCGAGGTAGTACCCGCTCGCGTTCTTGTACAGGGGGTCGTCGGTCGCAACCGTGAAGTGGAGAAGTGCTGCAATGGCAACGCGTAGGTCCGGGGCCTGGCCGGAGAAGCTGCGCGGGGCCCAGAGGATGGGCGCTACACTGAAATCGTACTCGGCGCTGAGCACCGCGACTTTGCCGTTTCCGTGGCTGCCCGACCCGATGAACTTGCCGATCATTTCTCGGGCGCCTTGCGTCCAGTCGATGCCCCACCACAGTCCGTCGCCGACTGAGGCGGCATGCAAGAAATTGTAGAGTCCGCCACTCACCCCGAGCTGTCCCCAGGGGTAGCTGGTCCAGCGCGCCTCGGCGAGAAATGTGTCCATCCGACCGTCCCTGGGAAGCTCGTTCAGGGCCGTGTTGAGGTACACGCGCTCGTCCGTCCCATAGTCGGAGGCGTAGTGCAACTTGAGGGTGTACTGATTCTTGTAAGTGAGTCCGACGTGAGCGTGGTTGACAAAGCTCGATGTGCCCGTCTCGATCCAGGCGAAGTAATCGCCGCGCGGGAAGCTCTCGGGTACGCCGGGAACAACGAACAGCCCGTGAATAAAGGTAAGATGCAAGTCGGGCGTCATGTCCCAATCCCCATACGTCGCCTCGCCGTAACCGCGCACGGCGAGCAGAGGCCCGTAGATGCCCCACCCCCACTGGCCAGGTCCGGCCGCGACCTCGCTGAACGCGCCCATGCGAAACTGCAAACGCAGCGTTCCGATAGGCTGGGGCGTGATCAGAATCCAGGCCGTGCCAAAGCCAGGCCCCCTGAACGCGTTCTCGTAGCCCTGGTACTCCTTGTTTTTCAGGTTGACGTAGTAGCTTGCGAAGGCGGTCACCAGGGCGTTGCCGTAGGTCAAACTCAGGTTGGCGCCTGCGCCAGGCCAGAATGCGTTCTTGCCCGCGGAAAGCGCCGGCATGTGCAGCGCCGTTCCCGAGTAACCCTCCGGCGCAGTGCCTGGTGTCCGGCCAATACCAACGGCCTGCGTCCCGAACAATTTGCCCCCGAGACGAAACGACGAAGCACTCGCCGGAGCGGGCGCGCCGAATGAGGGAGCCCTCCCGCCTGGCGCGGGGGCCACGGGCGGCGCCTCGGGCGCCAATCCCAGACCGGGCGGGATCGAGGACCCCGGCAAGGAATCAGTCGGCGCGGCAGGCGTGATGGGCAGGGCTGGCGCAGCTTCTTCGGCTCGCGCCGCACCAGCCGCGAGAAGCAGCGCGATCTGCACCAGGGACGCGTAACGGTATTGCAGACGCACCATCAAGCCTCGATCAGAAGGTGGGCTTCTCGGGCCAGGCGCGTGGATCGAATACCACGACAGAAGGAATCATGGCTCAAGGGCAGCAATGTTAATGCGCTCTGCGTCACGGCTTGGCTTCGAGCACAGTAGCACGAGAGTTCTGCGGCAGATCAAATGAATTCGGCAAGCCAATTAACTATTGGCTGGCCGACTCAACGTTTGGGAATCGGTATCGAACTCGCGTTCGCAGTGCCGATGCCGCCCGCTGGCAGGCTCGCGCCCTGTGCCGCGAGAAGGTAATTCACCACGGCCCAGTAGTCGCCCGGCTTGAGCTCACCCGCATGGCCGGCGGGCATATGCGTGCTCGCGTAGTTGTACAAATCCTGGGCGTTCCGGAAGGGGTCGCGCCACGCCGCACCCGCCGGTCGCGCCTGCATTTCGATCTGTAACTGCTGGGCGTCGATGAACCCCGGGTCGCCCGAGCCTCCGCTATTGCGCGGGTATTCGGGCAGGGCGCCGGGCCCCATGAGCGCCGGCGCGCTTGCGAGTCCCTCGCCACGCTGGCCGTGGCACTTGGCACATTCGGCCGCGTATGTGGTCGCGCCCGCTGCGGCCTGGCCGTTTGCCCGCGCAAGGTCCGCAGCGGTGGCGCCCAGCTGGGTAACCGCGCACCCGAGCAAGACCAATCCGCCGAGCATGAACACCCCGCCGAGCACCGAGGTTACCGGATGAGCAGTACGATATGACATTGAGTTATTCTTCCTCATTTTGGGGGCAGATCCTATCCGCTCCGCGCGGCTTGTTGTAGCAGATTCGCTGCCGTCCGGGGAGCAGACTCCCTACATCTTCAGTTCGATGGCGGCACCATCGTAGCGAACGCTCTTGTCCACCTTTGGCGCAAACGAAAAGCCGACAGGTTTCGCTTTCGATACCAGGACCACCTCGAACGTGCGCTCTTTCTGCATGCCGGCGAAGGAGCCCTCTCGCTTCGCGATGGTGAGCGTCCGTGCGGCGTCGTTCCAGCGGATGGGGATGCGTGCGAACGACCCCTTCTCGTAGGCGTATGTGACGCCGTCGTCTTCGTACAATGTGAATTGGCCATCGGCGCCTGCGTAGATCCAGAGCACGATCGGGTCAGCCGGCTTTTCATCCGTGTACATGATCTCGGGGCCAGTCGGAATGATCGAGCCGGCCTTCACGTGAATGGGCATGGAGTCGTATGGCGCGGGCGCCTCGATGGTCTGTCCGCCCGTGACGTTTGTGCCCGTCCACAAGTCGTACCAGCTGCTTGCGCTCGGCAGGTAGACGGCGCGACTGCGAGCCTTGTACGTGGTGACCGGGCTCACCAGGAACGCAGGCCCGAAGAGGTACTGATCGGTCGTGTCGCGCGCCTTTGCGTCCGCGCGAAAGTCCATGACCAGCGGACGCATGATAGTTCCTCCCTCGTGCGTGACGGCGCCCGCCAGCGAGTACATATAAGGAAGGAGGCGGTAGCGTATCCGGTCGAACTTCAGCTCGGCCTGGTAGGCGGGGTGTTTTTCGCCGCCGAGTTCCCACATTTCGCGCTTCGGCGCCTCGCCGTGGACGCGCAGCAACGGGACGAAGGTGCCGAACTCGAACCAGCGGGCGTTCAGCTCACGCCATTCCTCGGCATCCTCGGCG
>Ga0265342_10003548_pt1 | contig 12767 bp, 12 predicted proteins | sample 4CB327metaG_FD_203125 | JGI IMG/M metagenome (GOLD analysis project Ga0265342, IMG submission 203125) | Rhizosphere microbial communities from Carex aquatilis grown in University of Washington, Seatle, WA, United States - 4-CB3-27 metaG | ecosystem: Host-associated > Plants > Roots >...
CGGCGCGCGACACCGAGTCCCTGTACACCGCCGACACCGTGAACGTGATAGAGGCCATGGGACGCAACGCGGGTTGGATTGCGGCCGGCACGGCACTCGCGCGTCGCACCAACGAGGACGGGCCGCATATCATCCTCTTGCCTGAGGTGCCCTTTGACCGCGAGGCGTTCAAGGCCAAGGTCCGCTCGTATCTGGACACCATCCGCCGCTGCGTCATCGTCGTGTCGGAAGGAACGAAGAAGCCTGACGGCACCTACATCTCCGAGCAGACGGGGGATTTCGCCAAGGATGCCTTCGGGCATACGCAGCTGGGGGGCGCGGCACAGTACATCAAGTCCCTGATCGAATCAGAGGTGAAAGTGAAGGCCCGGTTCGCCATCCCCTCCACGATCCAGCGCAACGGCATCCACTGGGCGTCGCTCACCGACTCGCGCGAGGCGTACATGGTCGGCAAGCGTGCCGTGCAACTGGCCGTCCAGGGCACGAGCGGGAAGATGGTGACGCTCAAGCGCGTATCGAACCGACCGTATCGCTGCGTCATGGACCTCGCCGATCTCGCCCAAGTCGCCAATGGGGAGAAGCTCTTCCCCCGGGAATGGATCACCCCTGACGGATTTTTCGTCACGAAGGAGTTCTTCTCGTACGCGCTGCCTTTGATCCAGGGGGACGTGCGTCCGACCATGAAGGACGGTCTGCCCGAGTTTGTAAGGCTGGAAAAGCATTTCATCGCCAGGGCATAAGGAGCCAGGAATCATGAGCTATCTGCAGGAAATGTTCGGCTGTGACACGACCGTCGTCGCCATCACCGGTGGCGGGGGCGTTATCGCGGGAGCGCTTGCCGAGGCGCTCTTGAAAGCGGGCGCCCGCGTAAGCCTCTGGGACATCCACCAAAAGGATGCCGACGCCGCGCAGGAGCGGCTGGCGGAAGCCGCGGGCGGCACGGACCGCATCCTGCCCGTAGAGGCGGACACGACCTCCGAGGCGTCGGTCGCGGATGCCATGGAAAAGACCATTGCGCGCTTCGGAGATTTGAATGTGCTCATCAACTGCGCCGGCGGCAATCGGGGAATGGTCCGCTTCCTCGATCTCGACGTGGCGCAGTTCGAGCAGATACTGCGCTTGAACCTCGTGGCAGGGCTCGTGGTTCCCACCAAGGTCGTGGTCGCGCGGTGGATCCAGATGAAAAGGAAAGGGTCCATCATCAATATGGCCTCCATGTCGTCGTTCGTTCCCCTGTCCGGCGTTTGGGCCTACGATGCGGCCAAAGCGGCTGTCAAGAATCTCACAGAGGCCACGGCAAAGGAGTTCGCCCCGTACGGGATCAGGGTCAACGCGCTGGCTCCGGGGTTTTTCATCGGAAAGCAGAACAGGGCGCTCCTCATCGACGAAAGAAGCGGCGAGCTCACGGAGAGAGGGAAGAACGTCATCCACCACACGCCATTCGGCAGATTCGGCGATACGTCGGAGCTCGCCGGCGCGCTGCTTTTCCTGGCAAGCAATGCCGCAGCGGGTTTCGTCACCGGTGTGACTCTCCCCGTCGACGGCGGTTATCTCGTCGACAACATCTGAGGAGGTGCCGGTATGGAAACAATTGCCCGTCTTTTGAACGATTCGGGTCTCGCCGGGGCGGACCGCGCACAGGTGGACGCAGCGCGCGCCGCCTCGGGAGATTGGATAGCACGGGGAGCCACGCGCATTTACCGCCGTTCCCTTCATGCGCGCGAGGGTATTCTCTCTTTTATCGCGGCAATCGGCAGGGAGAAATGCCTCTACCAGGCCGCGGAAAAGAGCTTTACCTCCGTCTTTCAAGGCACAAGGATTGCCGTGGGGGGCATCTCCCTGCACAAGGCGCCCTTCACGCCGGAAAATGCCGGCCACCTGCACGAAGCATTTCCCTTCACCGCGCCGATCTCGCTGCGGGGGAGAAAGACCACTATCGGGTGCGGCGACAGGCTCGGGCTTGCAACTCCGGGGCATATCCGCGCCGTGGCGCCCTATGACGCTTCTCCGGTGCTCGCCCAGCAATCAATGCGGGAGCTCATCCTGACCGGTCGCGATTATTCCGGAATCGTCAGCGACACGAGCTTTCTCGTATTCCAGGAGGGATTCGAGAGCGGCTACGGCGCCGACGGGGACCACTTGAAAACGATCAAGGATATCGATGTGGCGCTCGCCGCGGGTATGCCCATGATCACACTCGACCTGACCGAGGTCATGAATCCGCTGCCCGGCTCGTGGAGCAGCGCGAAGGTGGACGAGGAGTTCGCGCGGCTGGACGCGGCAACGCGGAAACACGTGACGGAAACCTACGCGGGACGCACATTCGACCTTGCCGGGTGCTCCGTCACCGTGGAGGCGGCGGAAGCCAAACGATGCGCGCTCATGTACGGAAAGGCGCTGGATTTCTCACGCGACGTGGATCGGCATCTGAAGGAAAAGCGTGGCAACCGTTACGACCTGGAGATCAGCATTGATGAAACCACGACCCCCACCCTGCCCGCCCATCATCTTTTCATCGCCAACGAGCTCTTGCGGCGCGACGTGGCGGTGAGCTCGCTTGCGCCCCGATTCATCGGCGAGTTCCAGAAGGGGATCGACTATATCGGCGACGTCGGGGAGTTCGAGCGTCAGTTCACCGTGCATTGCGCCATTGCGCGGGCTTTGGGGGGATACAAAGTCTCCATCCATTCGGGAAGCGACAAATTCGCCGTCTACCCGGCAATCGGGACACATACGGGAATGCGGGTGCACCTGAAAACGGCCGGTACGAGCTGGCTGGAAGCGGTGCGCGTCATCGCCCGCGTCAATCCCGTCCTTTTCCGAACCATGCTCAGTGCCGCCTATGACGCGTTCCCCGCCGCGTCAAAGCTCTATCACATCACGGCGAATATCGGAGCCATCCCCGCGGCAGAGACCGTGCAGGACGCGAATCTGGAAAGCTATCTCGATGCCAGTGACTCCCGCCAGCTTCTCCACATCACCTATGGCGGTCTCCTGAACGATCCCCGCATCCGCGGGGGATTCTTCACGACCCTTGCCGACAACGAGGAGCTGCATTACGACATGGTGGCAAAGCACATCGGGAAGCACATCCGCCTCCTCGGTGTGCCATTGCTCGGGGCATGAAATGAGGATTAAAATTGACGGCGCCCGGCTGCCGGATTTCTTAAAAGCCGGCACGTGCCGGCTTTCGTTTTGAGGAGTGGCGCATGAACAGCTTTTCACAGATCCTGGAAGCGGCGCGCGCGGCTGGCCCCGCCCGATTCGTGGTCGCGCAGGCGGCGGACTGCACCATCCTCGAGGCGCTGGGGGAAGCGCGCGGAGCCGGATTCGCGCGGCCCATCCTCGTCGGGCGCCGCGAGGAGATCGAAAAGGCGGCCGCGGAACGCTCGGTGAATATCGCGGGATGGGAAATCGTGGAAACCGCTACACGTTCCGACGCGGCCGGCGAGGCCGTTCGTATCGTGGCGCGCGGTGACGGGGACATCCTGGTCAAAGGGCTGCTGCAAAGCGCCGATCTGCTGCGCGCCGTGCTTTCCAAGAGCAACGGCTTCACGACGGGGCGGACCCTTTCCCATGTCGGGGTGTTCAAGTTCGCCGCCTCGGAGCGGTTCTACTTCGTTACGGACGCCGCTCTCAGCATCGCACCCGATTACGCCCAAAAGATCGACATCGTCCAAAACGCCGTGGATCTCGCGCACCGTCTGGGAATCCCGCTTCCCATCGTCGCCATCCTCTGCGCCATCGAAACGGTGAATCCCGAGATGCCCGCGACGGTCGACGCCGCGTGTCTGGCGAAAATGGCCGAACGGGGCGCCATCCGGGGAGCGCGCGTCGAGGGCCCCCTGGCGCTGGATAACGCGGTGAGCGTGGAGGCGGCGCGCCATAAGGGAATCGAGAGCGAGCTTGCCGGCCGCGCCGACATCCTCGTGGCGCCCAACATCGAGGCGGCCAACATCCTCTACAAGGCGCTCATCTTCTTCGCCAAGGCGGAAGAAGCAGGCATCGTGATGGGCGCACGCGCCCCGATCGTTCTCGCCTCGCGCAGCGATTCGGTGCGCAACAAGCTCTACTCGATGGCGTTAGGGGCGTTGGCGCGGTGAGTCGTCGGCGTGCTACGCCTTGTACTCCCGAAAGAGGATCACCGAGTTATGCCCGCCGAAGCCAAGTGCATTGGAGATAGCAGCGCGAATGCGTCCTTCGTATCCCTTGTGGGGCACGTAATCCAGGTCGCATTCGGGATCCGGCTCGTCCAGATTGCGCGTCGGGGGAAAGAATTGTTCCTTGATGGCCATGACGGATACGATGGCCTCCACGCCCCCGGCGGCTCCGAGGAGATGCCCATGCATGGACTTCGTCGAGGAGACCTTCAGCTTGCGCGCATACTCGCCAAAAACAGCCTTTATGGCTTTCGTCTCGATCTTGTCATTGATCTGCGTCGAGGTGCCGTGCGCGTTGATGTAGTCGACGTCAGTCGGTGTAAGACCCGCCGTAGCCAGGGCGAGTTGCATTGCCTTTATTGCGCCGCGGCCTTCGGGATGCGGGGCGGTGAGATGGCTGGCGTCGCAGGTAGCGCCATAGCCTGACAATTCGGCATAGATGCGGGCGCCTCGGCGTTTGGCGTGCTCCAGCTCCTCCAGAACGAGCACCCCCGCGCCTTCCGACATGACAAAACCGTCGCGGTTCTTGTCGAAGGGTCGTGAGGCGCGCGACGGTTCGTCGTTTCGTGTGCTTACCGCCTGCAGCTGGCAGAAACCGGCCAGGCTCAACGGTGTGATGGGCGCCTCGGTGCCGCCGGCGATCATGACGTCCGTCGTGCCTTCTCGAATGAGGTTCCACGAATGCCCGATGGCGTCGTTTGAAGAAGCGCAAGCCGTAACCACAATGGAGCAGGGGCCGCAGGCCTGAAACCGAATAGCCACATTTCCAGCCGCCTCGTTGGCGATCATCATAGGCACGAACAGTGGGTGCACCGCCTTGGGCCCCTTCTCGTGCACGCGCTTGAACTGCGCTTCCAGCGTCTCAATACCGCCAATGCCATTGCCCAGGATGACGCCGAACTTTTCCGGCTCCGCGTCTCCGGCAGCCAGTCCCGCGTCCGCCATCGCCTCGATGGAGGCGATCATGGCAAACTGGATGAAGCGGTCCATCCGCCGCGCTTCCTTGCTCTCCAGGTAATCCTCGGGGGTGAAGTCCTTCACCTCCCCCGCGATCTTCGCGGTGAAACCGGTGCTGTCAAAACGATCCAGCGCGCTGATGCCGTTTTCGCCCCCCCGGATCCGAGGCCAAAATTCCTTCACATTCTTTCCGAGGGGATTCACCGTGCCCATGCCCGTTACGACGATTCTTCTCGTCATTGTCACTCCTTGTATGCTCACCCGAATCTACATCGAGAGCCCGCCATCGACGGGAATCACCTGGCCCGTGATGTAGGCGGCAGAGTCAGAAGCGAGAAAAAGCGCCAAAGCCGCCACATCGGATGCGGTTCCGACCCGACCCAGGGGTATCTGAGCCATGAGGCTCTCGCGGGCCTTGTCCCCGAGGGCCTTTGTCATGTCCGTCTCGATGAAGCCGGGAGCGATCGCGTTGACCCGCACGCCGCGCGAGGCGACCTCGCGGGCGAGACTCTTCGAAAACCCGATCAACCCCGCCTTCGAGGCCGAATAATTGACCTGCCCGGCATTTCCCATGATGCCGCTCACCGAGGAAATATTGATGATGGAGCCCCGCCGCTGCTTGATCATGGCGCGCGCGGCGGCTCGCGACGTCAGAAAAGCGGACGTGAGATTCGCCCTCATCACCTCCTCCCAATCGGAGGTGGGCATGCGAAAAATGAGCCCGTCGCGGGTGATGCCGGCATTGTTCACGAGAATGTCGATGGCGCTCGCCTCGGCGAGCACGGCGTCCATGACCTTCGTCACATCCTCTTCCTTGGTCACATCGGCAGCGCACCAGCGGAAGGCCCCGCCCGCTTCCCGAGCGATGGATTCCAGGGCCGCCTGATTGTCGGCAGGCTTGCGTGATAGGCCATAGACGGTCGCCCCCTCGCGGAGGAACGCGAGGACGATGGCGTTGCCGATGCCGCGCGATCCACCCGTCACGACGGCCTTTTTTCCGGTGAGAATCATTTCTTTTCCTCCAGGACCTTGGCCATGGCCTCGACGCTGCCGGCCGGAGCGCAGACGACGTCGGGTCTGAAGGCACGCATGAGACCCGTCAGCACAATGCCGGGCCCAGCTTCCAAGAACCTGTCGAATCCGGCAGCAATCAACTCTTCCTCCACACGCACCCATTGGACCGTGCTGACCAGTTGGCGTCCGCACAGCTCCCGCGCTTCCATTCCCGTGCCGATACGGGCTCCCGTCACATTGGAAAAAACGGGGTTCGAGGGGTCATGAAACGTGAAGCGGATCAAGGCTTCGTCGAAGGCTTTGCGCGCCTCTGCCATGAGGGGTGAATGGAAGGGCCCCGACACCTGCAGCCGGATCACTCTTTTTGCTCCCGCGGATTTCAGGGCAGTCTCGGCCTTTGCAAGACCGAGCGCCGTTCCAGATACCACGACCTGAGTCGGGCTGTTGTTGTTGGAGATGAAAGCGGCTCGCCCATCGAGCTCCCCGAGAATTGCGGCTACTTCTTCCGCGGGTAAACCGAGGACCGCCGCCATGCCCGGTGCACCCCCTTCGGCGTCCAGGGCTCGGGAGGCCGCCTCCATGAGCTCGCCCCGTATTTTGACGATGGGAAAAACATCTTCCACGGAAATGACACCAGCCTCGCAGAGAGCCGCGTACTCGCCGAGACTGAATCCGGCATACCCCTCCGGGGCGATGCCGCGCTCTTTCAGTGCCATGCTTGAGCATAGACTGGCAAGGGTCATTGCGACCTGCGTCTTGTCGGTTGCCTTCAATTCTTCCTGTGTGGACTCGAAGAGGATCGATTTCATATCCATGCCGGCCGCATGGGAGGCTTTTTGGAACAATTCCTTTATCCGGAGGCTGGATTCCCAGAGATCTTTTGCCATTCCCGGATACTGAGCTCCTTGTCCGGGGAACAGGAGACAGGTTTTCATGTCTAGCCAAAATAGCATGGAGACTATCCGTGGTCAAGGCAGCCGCCAAAACGTTACCCTAATTGTTTACAGCAAATAGACATCCGCATTGTTGACTAAAATCATTTGAAATAATAGCAAAACGCGGACAGTTGACCCTCTTTTCCAATCACATTAGTATGGCATCATGCGGGCAGTGATTCAGGCCGTTGACTTCGCGGTTCCTCTCAAGCGCATGGAGAATCAGGAGTTCGCCGCCTTCCTGGAAACCTCTGACGAATGGATCAGATCCCATACGGGAATAGGTTCACGACATATCGCGGAGCCCTCCGTCGCAACCTCCGACCTTGCCTTCGATGCAGCTCAGAAAGTACTGGCAAAGTGCGACGCCAAAGCTGAAAATATCGACCTCATACTCGTCGCAACGGCTACCCCCGACTTTTTGGGCTTTCCTTCCGTCGCCTGCATCGTGCAGGACCGTCTGGGCGCCAAAAATGCCGCGGCCATGGACGTCGGTGCAGGCTGCACCGGCTTCATCTATGCTCTGGAGACGGCCCGAAACTTCATCCAGGGAGGCGGGGCGCGCAATGTGCTCGTCATTGGGGCGGAAATCCTGAGCCGTATCGCGAACTGGCAGGATCGCAATACGTGCGTCCTCTTTGGCGATGGCGCCGGCGCCGCCCTCGTGCAGGCAGACGAATCAGGCGGTACCCGCGGAATCCTGAAATCGATGCTCCGCGCCGACGGTTCGGGATCCCGACTCCTGGAACGAACCGCGGGCGGCACCCGGTATCCCTTCGTGGACGGTGCGGTTGACCTCGCCGGTGCGTTCCTCCACATGGATGGCCGCCAGGTCTACAACTTCGCCGTGAAGGTGGTCTCGGAAGGCATCGTGGAGCTCATGGAGGAGAATCACATCGGCCTTGACGATGTCGCCTGGATCGTACCCCACCAGGCGAATGTCAGGATCATCGAGGCGGCCGCAAAGCGCGCAAAGATCCCGATGGAAAAGTTCTTCATGAATATCGAGGAGTACGCCAACACCTCGGCGGCTTCCATTCCGATCGCGTTGTCGGAGATGTGCGCAAAAGGACTTCTGAAATCAGGAGACCTGATTCTTACCTTCGGCTTCGGCGCCGGTCTCACCTACGGGGGGAATATCATCCGGTGGTAGAGTACGGGTGAACACGACCCGTGTCCCCTGGAAATCGGAGAAGAGGACCTGGCCCACGTGGACGGGTAAGCTGACGCGTGTCGCGTATAATCTCGCCAAAAGATCCTTGATCGTCTCGCGGGGTATAGCCGCCTCGGTGCGGACCGGCGCGCAGGGAAACGCAAGGCTCTCGGTGGGAACCACCGCGGTCACGATCCTCCGCGGCGCCAGGATCTCCTCGCGTCCATAAGCCTCGCCGCGCGGACAGCGGTTGCCGGTCACCCTTATCTCGCCACCGGCATCATGGGAGACGGTGAGCCGACATGCCATGGGGCAGGCAATGCAGACAAGCTCCTTCACGCTCATACCAGTGCAACCTCGACGACGCGCGTAGCGGATGCCGGCAGAGATGCGGGGATGACACCCGCATCCAGAGGGAGGCGGATCATTTCCGACGGCTGAACGTGCGCGAGGCGTTTGGACTTCACCACCTCGCCATTGACCCGCACTTCCAGCAGGGCGTCGTTTTTCACCACGAGGGGTCTCAGGAAAAAGACATTCGCTCGATCCACGTCGCAAGCGCTGGGCACGACATAGCGGACATTGGAGCCGGGGCTCAGCCGCACCATGGTGCCGTCCGGCGCGCCGGAAAGATATGCCGCGACGCGCTCGGCGCACCGGCGCGACTCCTCCGTGACGAAATCGACAAGATCATGGACGTGGAGGACATTGCCGCAGGCGAACATGCCTTTGACGCCGGTCATGAAGTTGCCGTCCACCAAAGGCCCGGCCGTCCCTTCGTTGAGAACGACACCGGCGGCGCGCGAAAGCTCATTTTCCGGGATGAGGCCCACGGAGAGGAGCACCGTGTCACAGGGAATGCGAAAGCTCCGGGCATGATCGGGATGACCCTCGACGAGGGGGGCGACATCCACAGCCTCCACGCGATCCCGGCCGTCGATGCGCGAGACGACGTGGCCGAGATAGAGGGGAATGGAGTAATCGCTCACGCATTGGGCGATATTGCGCGCGCTGCCCGACGGATAAGGCTGGATCTCCACCACGGCGCGGACTGAGCAACCCACGAGCGTGAGACGCCGCGCCATGATGAGCCCGATGTCCCCCGAGCCGATGATCACGACTTCTCGCCCGGGAATACAGCCTTCGATATTCACCAGACGCTGGGCGAGCCCCGCCGTGAACACTCCTGCCGGTCGCGTTCCCGCGATGGCGATATTTCCCCGATTGCGCTCCCGACAGCCCATGGCGAGCACCACGGCGCGCGCGGTGAACTGGATCACCCCCTGGGCTCGCGACAGGGCGGTCACCGTGTGGCCGCCTCCATTCGCGCCGATGCTCATGACCGTAGCGTCCAGGTACACCTCAATGCCGGCGGTGCGGACCGGCCCGATGAAGCGCTCGGCGTATTCGGGACCGGTGAGATCCTCGCCGAACTCGTGCAGCCCGAAACCGCTGTGGATGCATTGAAGAAGAATGCCGCCGAGGTATGGGTCGCGCTCGACGATGGCAACCGAGGCGCCGGTCTCCCGCAGGCGCAGGGCTGCGGCAAGGCCCGCGCTGCCGCCGCCGATCACGAGGGCGTCAACGCTCCGCTGGATCATGTGCCGCTCCCCAGACGGCCCTTCACGATCTCGCTGCCCGGCCCGTGCTTCGTGATGCGTTCCAGCGGCATTCCCGTCTCGCGGGCCACCAGTTGCATGACGCGGTACGTGCAGAATCCCCCCTGACAGCGGCCCATGCCGGCGCGCGTGTAGTATTTGATGCCGTCGAGGGTCGTGTGGCCCTTGCGGATGGCCTCCACCACCTCCGCTTCAGATACCGTCTCGCAGCGGCAGACCATGTGCGCAAAGGCGGGGTCCTTTTCCACGAGCCTGTCCAACTCCCATGGCGCGTGATCCCGCGTGTGCTCACGCGGAGAGATGCGGGGGTTCCAGTCGGTCTTCTCCGTGAGGGTGAGCCCCGCCCCCTTCAGCAGATCCTTCACGTACTCCGCGATCGCCGGGGAGGCGGTGAGCCCCGGCGACTGAATGCCCGCCACCTGCACGAAATGCGGAGCGCAAGCCGACAGGCGGATGAAGAAATCGTCACCGGGGAGCGTCGGGCGCAGCCCCGCGAAGGCGGTGATGATGTCCCGCTTGGAGATCCGCGGCACCATGCGCGTGGCAAGTTGGAACACGCGGTCCAGGTTTTCCGGGGTCGTCGATGTGTCGTCTTTGTCGGGGTCCTCCTCCGCGGTGGGACCGAGCATGACGGTGCCCTCGACGGTGGGGATCACGAGCACACCCTTGGAGTTGCGCGTGGGTACGGGGAATATCACGTGGGAGGGGAGACCGCGCGCGCCCCGGTCGAGGATGAACTCCTCGCCCTTGCGCGCCACGATGGTGAAGGACTCGGCGCCGAACAGCGAGGAGACGGTGTCCGCGCGCAGACCGGCCGCGTTCACCACCCAACGTGCCTCCACCGAATCCCCTGATGCAGACCGGACGGTCCAGGCCTGGCCGTCCCAGCGGGCCGCGGCCGCCTCCCAGAGGAGGCGGAGCTGCACGCCGTTTGCCACCGCGGATTCCACCAGCGCGATGACGAACCGATACGGCTCCACGATGCCACCGCTGGGGGCGAAAAGCCCGCCGACGACGTCCTCGCTCAGCGTGGGCTCCAGGGCGAGGATCCGGTCGCGCCCCACGACCTCGAGCCCCGGTGCGCCGTTTTCGACACCCTGCGTATACAGGTGGTCGACGACCTTCATCTCCTCCCATGAGAATGCGGCCACGATGATCCCGGCCCGGCGAAAGGGGAATCCGAGCTCGGCCTGAAGCACGTCGAAGGCGCGATTGCCCGCGATCTCCAGGCGCGCCTTCAGTGAGGTTGGTGCGTGGTGGAAGCCGGCATGGATGATACCGGAGTTGGCTTTGGAAACCCCGAAAGAGACATCAGCGCAACGCTCAAGAAGGGCGACCGAAAGGCGGTACGAGGAAAGGCGGCGCGCTATCGCGGCGCCGGACACCCCGGCGCCGATGATGGCGACGTCAAACACGCGGGGGACTCACGGCCGCGGGGCCACGCCGATGGCCGCGTCAATAGGAACCGTAAAGGCCATGCCACACCCTTTGTCGGTGGCGCATTCAAGGATCTTGGACAATACCTCCATGGTCTCCGCCGCTTGAGCATCGGTGATCACGGAGAAGATCAGATTGTTCCTCGGCTTCGCGTAGCGGAACACATTGCGCATGCCGGCAAACAGGGGCACACCCTCTATGATATGACCCATACCGACGGAGTCTACGACGGTGGCGCCCGTAACGCCGACCTCGATGAGACCCTCCAGCACATCCTCCATCTTGTCTTCCGAGTTCAGGACTACGAATAGAAGCTTCATTAGATCTTTGCCTCCTCTTGCTCGAACGCCTTGACCATATCCGGGACGGTCGCGGAGGCGATGATCTTTTCAATGAAGGAGGTGCTCTTGATGAGCCGGGCGATGCGGGCGAGGGCCTTCAGATGGAGGCTGTGTTCCTGGCGATTGCCCATGAGAAGGAATACGACCTGGGTGGGCTTGCCGTCGAAGGAATCGAACTCGAGACCCGCCTTGGAGCGGGCGACGGCGATGATGAGATCGGGCACCTCGTCGGTGAAGCAATGCGGTATGGCGATGCCGTTGCCCACTGCGGTGCTCTGTATGTTTTCCCGCTCCATGAGTCGGTCAAAGACTTCCTTTTCGTTCTTGATGAAGCCTTTCTCTGCCACCGCGTGGACGATCCGCGCAAGGGCGTCCTCCCGCGTTCTCTCGGGCAGATCCGGGATAAAGCATTCGGGCTTTATGTAGTGGGTCAATTTCATGGCCATGGTGATCCCCCAAAGCATCGCGCCGACTCATCGCATTGCCTGCGGCATTCCGGCGATGCGGTCAGTAAATACCGCCGTTTCCCTGGTGTCAATGGGAACGGTAGGCCTCATGGATGAGAAGACAGTCGGCGAGCACGAGGGCCGTCATGGCTTCCAGCACCGGCACGGCACGGGGCACAATGCAGGGATCGTGACGGCCCTCGATGCGCACGGTGACCGGTGCTCCGGTTGTGTCAATGGTCGTCTGAGGCCGCGCGATGGAAGCCGGGGGACGCACAACGGCGCGGATGACAATGTCCATTCCGTTGGAGATGCCGCCGGAGATGCCGCCGGCGTTGTTGCTGCGCGTGCGCATGCGGTCACCTTCCATGAAAAGCTCGTCGTTATAGAACGACCCCCGCATGCGTGCCGCTTCGAAGCCGGCGCCGATCTCCACGCCGCGCACGGCCCCCACGGACATGATGGCATGGCTGAGGAGGGCTTCCAGCTTGTCGAAGACGGGCTCCCCGAGCCCCGGTGGACACCCCTGGGCGACGATCTCGATGATCCCCCCCACTGAGTCTCCGTCCGCCTTCGCTTTCTCGATATGCTCGATCATGAGGACCGCGGCGGCGGGGTCGGGTGATCGGGCGGGATTGCGCTCGATCTCGGCCGGATCCACCGTAGCCGCGCGCACCCCGTCGATCTCGCGCGTATAGCCGATGA
>Ga0265342_10003551_pt1 | contig 12762 bp, 5 predicted proteins | sample 4CB327metaG_FD_203125 | JGI IMG/M metagenome (GOLD analysis project Ga0265342, IMG submission 203125) | Rhizosphere microbial communities from Carex aquatilis grown in University of Washington, Seatle, WA, United States - 4-CB3-27 metaG | ecosystem: Host-associated > Plants > Roots > Rhizosphere...
ATGCGCAGCGACCTCGATGCCGTCCGTGCCCGCGGCACACTCCGCCTCATCGACGGCGCCGAGACGAGCGAACTTGAGAAACCCGCGGTGTTCGCCACTCCCGCTGAAATCGGGCCGGTCGACCTTGTCGTGATCACGCTGAAGACAACGTCGAACGGCCGCCTCCCCTCCCTCGTGCCGCCGCTCCTGGGGCCTGGGACTGCGATCCTGACCCTCCAAAACGGCCTGGGCGCGGACGAACCCCTGGCGTCCCTGTTCGGTCCGGATCGCGTGATCGGCGGGCTCGCCTTTATCGCCACGAACCGAACCGCCCCCGGCGAGGTGACCTGCTTCCACTCCGGCTCGCTCACCCTGGGGGAGTTCGCCGGCCCGCCCCTTGCCCGCACGCGCGCCCTGGCCGGCCAATTCAACGAGGCCCGGGTCAAGACACGCGTGGCCGAGAACCTCGATTCCGCCCGCTGGCACAAGCTCGCCTGGAATGTCCCCTTCAACGGTCTCACGATCGCCGCGGGTGGAATCTCAACGGATGTCGTCTGCTCGAACCCGGCCCTCGCCGCCGAAGCGCGCGCCCTCATGGTCGAGATCCAACGCGGCGCCGCCGCCCTCGGCCACTCGATGACGGACGATTTTCTCAGGAAACAGTTCGACGTGACCGTTCCGATGGGTGCCTACCGTCCCTCAAGCCTCGTCGATTTTCTCGCCGGCCGCGATGTCGAGGTCGAGCCCATCTGGGGTGAACCCCTCCGACGCGCCAGGGCCGCAGGGGCTGATGTCCCGAGGCTCGCGCTCCTTTATGCCCTTATCCAGAGCCTGGTTGTGCACCGCGGGCAGCCCGCCCGACAGGCGCCGGGAGCCGGCCGCCAGGGCCCCGCGGCCAAAGAAAAGGGCTGAAATTGCCCGTTGGATCTGGTTTACAGCCCTATGCTGAGAAAACTTTCCGTTGCAGCGATCGCGCTGTGCACCCTCGCCGGAGCCGCCCAGGCGGCGTTCATTCCCGAGAATTTCGACCCCGCGGTCCGCCCCCAGGACGATTTTTACCGTTATGCCGACGGCGGCTGGATGAATCGAACGTCCATTCCGCCGGAGTATCCCCGCTGGGGCAGTTTTGACGCGCTGCTCGTCCGCAATCAGGAGAATCTCAAGCTTCTTTGCGAAAGGGCGAGCGCCCAGGAGAACTGGGCGACCAAGGTTGAGCGGATGGTCGGGGATTTCTACGCAAGCGGGCTGGACACGACCGGCATCAATACGGCGGGCCCCTCTCCGCTCGAGTTCGAGTTCATGCGCATAGGAACGGTCCAGTCGCCGGATGACGTGCTGGTTGAAATCGCCCGCCTGCACCGGATCGGCGTCCCGGCGGGCTTCAGGTTTGAAGGCGCCCCGGACAGAAAGGACAGCGACCGCGACATCGCCGAGCTGGGCCAGGGCGGCCTGGGCCTTCCGGAACGGGACTACTATTTTCGCGACGACGAGAAATCGAAGAAACTCCGCGAGCAATACGTGGCGCACGTATCGCGGATGCTGGAGCTGATCGGCGACACGCCCGCAAAGGCCCATGCGGGCGCGGAAGCGGTCATGAGGCTCGAAACCGCGCTCGCAAAAGGCTCCCTGCCGCAGGTCGCCCTGCGCAACCCCTATGCGAGCTACCATAAGATGAGCCTTGAAAAGGCCGGGGAGGTAGCCCCGGGGATCAACTGGAAGAAATACCTCGCCGAAACGAGCGCACCGGCCTTCTCCGAGCTCAATTTCGCCCATCCCGATTTCTTCAAGGCGTTTTCCGCAGCCCTGGCCCAGACCCCCGTCGCCGAGTGGCAGGTGTACCTGCGCTGGCAGTTGATCAACGAGTTCGCGCCCTATCTTTCCGACAACTTCGCCCAGGAGGACTTCAGCTTCAACGGAACGACGCTCACCGGCACAAAGGCGATGAAACCCCGATGGCTGCGCGTCGTCACGACGATCGACAGCTCCGTAGGCGAGGCCCTGGGCCAGCTCTATGTCGCATCGTATTTTCCTCCCGAGGCAAAGGCCCGCGCCCTGAAGCTCGTAGCCGACGTCAGGTCGGCCCTGCGCGACCGAATCCAGACGCTGGAATGGATGGATGAGCCGACCCGCGGGAAGGCCCTCGCGAAACTGGACGCTCTCGGCGTGAAGATAGGCTATCCGGACAATTGGAGGGATTACAGCACCCTGGTCATCGACCGCGGCCCCTACGTCCTGAATGTCCTCAAGGCGAACGCCTTCGAGGTCCGCCGGAACCTGGCCAAGATAGGCCGCCCGGTCGACAAGGCCGAATGGGGGATGACGCCACCGACCGTCAATGCCTACTACAGGCCGACCCGAAATGAGATCGTTTTCCCCGCGGGAATCCTGCAGCCGCCGTTCTTTGACGCGAAGGCCGACGATGCCGTGAACTACGGCGCGATCGGCGCCGTGATCGGGCACGAGATGACGCACGGCTTCGACGACAGCGGGCGCCAGTACGACGGGCAGGGCAACCTGAGCGACTGGTGGACGCCCGAGTCCGAGGCGCGTTTCAAGGCGCGCTCAGCGGCGATCGTGACGCAGTTCAACGGCTACTTTCCCCTCGAGAATGTGCACATCAACGGCGAACTCACGCAGGGCGAGAACATCGCCGATCTCGGCGGCATCCGAATCGCCCATGCCGCGCTCCAGAAGGCCCAGGCGGGCCAGTCCGGGGAAAAGATCGGCGGCTTTACGCCCGAACAGCGCTTCTTCCTGAGCTTCGCCTCAATCTACGCCGTCAAGTTCACGCCCGAGGAGCAGCTGAGGCGGCTCCGCGTCGATCCTCACTCGCCCGGAAGATACCGCGTCGACGGGCCCCTCTCCAATATGGACGAGTTTGCGAACGCCTTCAGCGTGCCCGAGGGCGCGCCCATGCGCCGGCCGGCCGCCGACCGGTTCACGATCTGGTGATCCGGCTGCGGGCGATCCCAGTCCAGAGGCTATCCGAAAACTGACAATGGACAGTGCAGTGCAGATTTTGGCCGGGAGCAAGGCGACGCCGAGGTGGCAATCCTCAGAGAGGCTTGCCCCGAGGCGGCAACGCGGCTCCAGGCCAAAAAATGCGCTGCAATGGCCTTTGGCAGTTTTCGGATAGCCTCAAGTGTCTCGTTCCGCCCCTGACTATCCGTTCCGCCTGGGGTTCCCGCCCGAACTCCCGATCAGCGCGCGCGCGGAGGAGATCACGGCGGCGATCCAGGCGAACCAGGTCGTCATCCTGGCGGGCGAAACCGGATCGGGAAAGACGACCCAGATCCCGAAGATGTGCCTCGCGGCGGGCCGGGGCGACCGGGGTCGCATCGCCTGCACGCAGCCCCGGCGTGTGGCCGCCCTCTCGGTTTCCCGCCGGGTCTCGGAGGAACTCGGCGTCGCCTGGGGCCGGGAGGTGGGCTGCAAGGTCCGGTTCAGCGACCAGACGACGGCGGCGACGGTGATCAAGTTTCTGACGGACGGAATGCTGCTCGCCGAGGCGCAGGGCGATCCGTTCCTGAGCGAGTACGACACGATCATAATCGACGAGGCCCACGAGCGCTCCCTGAACATCGACTTCCTTCTCGGTCACCTGCGCCAGCTCAGGCATCGCAGGCCCGATCTCAAGATCATCATCACCTCGGCTACGATCGACACGGCGGTCTTCAGCGCAGCCTTTGACGGTGCGCCGGTGATCGTGGTCGAGGGCAGGACCTATCCGGTCGAAGTGATCTACGCCCCGCTCGACTCCTTCGGCTCCGACGCCGACCCGGACTCGGCGGACGCAGCCGAAAAGGCGGAGGCCCTCCACTACATCGATGGGGCCGTCGAGGCGGTGCACCGAATCCTCAGGGAAAGCCCCGGCGGCGACATCCTGGTCTTCATGCCGAGCGAGCGGGACATCCGCGAGGTTCTCGATCTTCTCGAGGGCGGGCAGTCCAGGGGCTGCGAGATCATCCCGCTTTTCGGGCGCCTGACCAACGACGAGCAGCAGCGGGTGTTCGCCCCGGCCCGGCGCCGCAAGGTCGTCGTCGCGACAAACATCGCCGAGACCTCCCTCACGATCCCCGGAATCCATTTCGTCGTCGACACAGGCCTGGCCCGGGTGAACCGCTATTCGCCGACGGCCCGCACCCGGCGCCTGCCGATCGAGGCGGTCGCGCAGTCGAGCGCCGACCAGCGGAAGGGCCGCTGCGGCCGCGTGGCGAACGGCGTCTGCATCCGGCTCTACTCGGAGGAGGACTACCTCGCCAGGCCGCGCTTCGCCCAGCCGGAGATTCTGCGGGCGAACCTGGCGGACGTCATCCTGCGCCTCAAGGCCTCCGGCCTCGGAGACATCGAGCGCTTTCCCTTCATCGACCGTCCGGCGGACAAGGCGATCCGCGCGGGCTATGCGCTTCTGGAGGAACTGGGCGCCCTCGCGCCGCCCGAGCGCGCGGAGGCGTCCGCCCCTTCGCTGCCGTGGCGCCTGACCTCGATCGGAGGGGAACTCGCCCGCCTTCCCGTCGATCCCTCCGTCGGACGAATGATCCTGCAGGCCAGGGAGGAAAAGGCGGTCCGCGAAGTGCTTGTCGTCGCCGCGGGACTGAGCATCCAGGACCCGCGCGAGCGGCCGCTTGAAAAGCAGGCCCAGGCGGACACGGCGCACCGGCGTTTCGCCCATCCCGATTCCGACTTCCTGACGCTCCTCAACATCTGGGAAACCTACCACGGGGAATTCGAGGAGATGACCCAGTCGAAGCTGCGCCGATTCTGCCGCGACCATTTTCTCAGCTACGCCCGGATGCGCGAGTGGCGGGACATCCATCTGCAGCTGCTCGAGGCGCTGCGCGAACGCCGGGGGTTCCGGATGATTTCCGTCTTCGACGGGGCCGTGGCGGCCCGGCCGGGCCGCCACGGCCGCTCCGAGCCTGAGAGCCCGAACGCCCGGACTGCGCATGGGACCCCGGCCTACCGGGCAATCCACCGCAGCATTCTCGCGGGACTTCTCGGCAATATCGCGGTCCGCGACCCGGAAGGCCCGGGGTTTAAGGCGACAAACGACCGCCGTGTCGCGCTGTTTCCCGGTTCGGTCCTTTACCAGAGAAACGAAGGCAGGAAACGGCCCGCCGACCCGCCGGTCGGCGCGAAGGGACAGGCCCCGGCGCGCTGGATCATGGCTGCCGAGATCGTGGAGACGAGCCGCCTCTTTGCCCGAACGTGCGCCCGCCTTGATCCGGCCTGGGCCCTGGACCTCGGCGCCCACCTCGTCCGCGTGTCCCACAGCGAGCCATTCTGGGACGCCGCGGCCGGCCGGGTGCAGGTGAAGCAAAGCACGCGCCTTTACGGGCTGGAGATCGAACGCCGCGCCGTCGGCTACGGGAAGATCAACCCGGCCCACGCCACTGAAATCTTCATACGGGAGGGCCTGGTCGGCGACACGATAAGCCAGCCGCTCGACTTCATCGTGCACAACCGCGGAGTCCGCGAAAAGGTGGTCAACTCCCTGACGCGTGCGCGGAACAGCGGGTATCTGAATATCGATGAAGCGCTCTACCGGTTCTATGCGGCCCGGCTCGCCCCGGATCTGGTCGGTGCCTCGGGTATCTCCTCGGTCGCCGACCTTGCCGGCCTTGTGCGCGAGCGGAAGGGAGCCGAGCCCCGATTTCTCTTCGTTGAGCCCCCGGACCTGCACGACCCCGAGGAGGCGAAAACCGATCCGGCGGATTTCCCAGAGGCTCTCCCCTTGGAGAACCGCGTCATACCGATCCAGTACTCCTATCGCCCGGGACAGGACGACGATGGAGTCACGATTGATCTGGGCCTTTTTGAGGCCCGGGGCCTGTCCCCCGCAGCGCTCGACTGGGCCGTGCCGGGCCACCTCGAGGCCAAGGTTGAGCACTACCTCCGGGCCCTGCCGAAGGAATTGCGGCGGGCGTTCGTCCCGCTCGCTGAAAACGCCCGCCAGATGGCCGGAGCCCTCCGCCAGCGGGACCGGCTGACGGGCCGCCGCGAAACCGTCGCGGAGGCGCTCGCCGCGGAAATGCGCGAACGCTTCAAGCTCGGGATCGAGGCATCAATCTGGGAAGGCAGGCCCCCGCCGGATTATCTTCGCGTGAGAGTCCGCGTCCGGGACGACTCCGGCCGGGTGCTTGCCGAGAGCCGCGAACTCGCGGAGCTCTCCGCGGCCCTAGCCGCGCGGACGGAGGAGGCGAACGCCAGCGTCGCCCGGCAGGACCCCGAAGGCTGGAAGCGCGCCCGCGCGCAGTGGGAGCGCCCGCCGCAGATTTCATGGACCTTTGGAGACATCCCTTCGCGCGTGCCCGTCAGCGACCGCGGCGGGCTGGCCGCGTATGCCTTCCCCGGACTCCAGGCCGGACCGGACGGCGTCGCGCTGCGCCTTTTCCGAAAGGAATCGCAGGCAAGCGAGGAAACGTCCCGGGGAATCCCGGCCCTTTTCGAATCGGGCCTGCGCTACGAGCTCGGCTGGCTCCAGCGCGACTTGCGGGCGCTTCGGGACCTCGGCGCCCTGACGGCGACCCTGGCCCCCGTTGAATCCCTCCAGGAGGATGCGTTCGGCTCGCTCCGCGAATGGGCCTGCGCTCCGGAGCGGCTCGCCCCGGAAAAAGGCGGAATCGAGTCTTTTCTGGGCGCATCCGCGTTTGCCGCAGCCCTGGAACGGGCCAAGTCCGACCTGCGGGGAATCGCTCCCCGTCTGACGGACCTTCTCCGGGAGCTTCTCACCCTGCGCCAGGGACTCCTCCTCCACCCGCAGCCCTACCCGGGAATGGAGAAGGATCTCCAGGCACTCATGCCTCCGGACTTTCTGCGCGCGATGCCCTATGCCCGGCTTTCCCACCTGTCCCGGTACCTGAAGGCGATGGCGATCCGGGCCGAGCGCTGGCGGAAGAACCCCGCCAAGGATGCCGAACGGTCGCGCCAGTTGGCGCCCTATGTCGCGGCCGAGGCGCGGCTGCGCGGCAGGCAGGGCGGCCGTTTCCCGCCCCTGCGCTGGCTCGTGGAGGAGTTCCGCGTAAGCCTCTTCGCCCAGGAACTCGGCACTGCCGAGTCCATCTCCGCGGCAAAGCTGGACCGGGCGTTCGCGGAAGCGGGAGGCCGTCCCACAGCCGACACCCCCGCCCCGCAGCCAGCCGAATCCCGGGCACCGCTTCTTACCGGCGAACCCGGGAAAAAGGGCCCCGTCCTCAAGAGCCTGAGCGCGTTGGACAAGCTCCTGCCGCGCTAGGACGCGGCCGAATAGACCTTCTGCTCAAGCGCCGCGCCGAGGTGCTTCCTGAAGGTGGCCAGATTCTTCACAGCCCCCAAGGCAATCAACTGGCGGGCGATGTTTCCGACCGCCGTGCCCTCGAGCTTGAAGCTCACCACGGGCAGGCCCGCGGCATCGGCCGTCGCCTGGCACAGCAGCGTGTTCCGGGATCCGCCGCCGACGATCAGAATGCGCTGGAACTTGCGCCCGGTCATCCGCTCGAAAGCCGCCTTGGCATCGGCGTGCCCGCGCCCCAGCGAGTCGCAGATGAGCCGGGCATAGCCGGCAAGCGTCCTCGGCGGCGCGATATGGCGCCGCTTCAGCTGCGCATCGATCGCAGCCTTCATCGACGGCGGATTCGCGAAAGCGCCATCCGCCACGTCGAGAACCTCCTTGGAAACCGGCAGCTTCGCGGCGGCCCGGATGAGGGCGGCCCACCCTGAGTCGCTTGTCGGGCGGGAGCTGAAATCCTTCATGATTCCTTCAAGCAGCCAAAGACCGATGACGTTCGTGAGAGGTCTGTACCTGCCGTCGCCGATCCGCTCATTGGCGACGCGGGCCTCGAGCGCCTGGCGGCCGAGGACGGGCTTGTCGCTTTCGAATCCGACCAGGGACCACGTGCCGGAACTGAGGTAGAGATCCGAGCCATCGGGACTCGCGGGCATGGCATCGTACGCGCACGCCGTGTCGTGGCCCGCCACGGCGATCGCCTGAGTCCGCGAAAGTTCCGGAATCTCCCGAACGCGGCCGAGCTTCGTTCCAGCCATGATCGGCTTCGAGAACCACTGCGGGGGAACGTGGAAGTGGTCGAGCGCGGCGCGCGACCAGTCGGTCGAGTTCACATCGAGGAGCTGCGAGGTGCTCGAAATCGTGATCTCATTTTCCATCCGTCCCGAGAGGAGAAAATTGAAATAGTCCGGAAGAAAGAGGCACCGGGTCGCCAGATCGGCCACGGAGGGGCAGCTCGCGACGACCTCCTCCAGCTGGAGGCTCGAATTGTAGAACACGTTGGGGATGCCGGTCGCCGCGTAGACGCGCTCAAGGGCGGCCCGCGTGCGTCCCAGCCGCTCCAGCCCCGGCCGGGTCCTCGCGTCCCGATAGGCATGCACCGGGAAGACGAGCCGGCCCGAATCATTGACGAGGGCGTAATCAACGCCCCAGGTGTCGACGCCCACCGACGCGAGGTGCGACCGGCGGGGCAGGGCCGCGGCGGCCTTGCGCAGCCCGACCCGCACCTCCTCCCAAAGCGAACCGATTTCCCAGTAATCGTGAACCCCCAGCGAATGGAAGTTGTTTTGGAATCGGTGGGTTTCCGTCAGCGTGAGCCGATTTTTCGCCCAGGAGCCAGTGATCACGCGGCCGCTCGTGGCGCCGAGATCGACCGCAGCACAGTAAAGGGTGGTGGCCATGATTTCATTCCAGCAAAACGCGCAGGGACTGCGACGCCAAAATCCGCCCTAATTCAATTGCCAGCGGGCGGCCCGGAACCAGCCTGTCCTTTTCCCCGATGTCGAAAAGCGAGCTACCGAAGACAGACCCGCAGGTGGAGCCGTTCATCCTGCCGCAGACCCGGATGACCGAGTTCACCGTCCGGGCTGTCATGACGGGAACCATACTGGGGATTATTTTCGGCGCCTCGTCCCTCTATCTCGCCCTCAAGGTGGGCTTGACGGTGAGCGCCTCGATTCCCGTCGCGGTCATCTCGCTCGCCCTGTTTCGCGGGCTTTCGAAGCTCGGCATTCGCGACTCGACGATCCTCGAGAACAACATCACCCAGACCGCCGGCTCGGCGGGCGAATCCATCGCGTTCGGGGTCGCCGTCACCATGCCGGCGATCATGATCCTCGGCTTCGAGCTCGAGCTGACACGCGTCCTTCTGGTCTCGGTCCTGGGCGGGCTCCTTGGGATCCTGATGATGATCCCGCTGCGCCGGGCGCTCATCGTCAAGGAGCACGGCATCCTCAAGTACCCCGAGGGCACCGCGTGCGCCGCTGTCCTTGTGGCCGGTGTTTCCCCGGACGACATCCCCCTCGCGTCGCCGTCGGCCCAGGCCGAAGTTCGCGCGGCCGAGGCGGCGGGCCTCGGCCAGTCCCCTGGAGGCAAGGTCATCTTCTCGGGATTCTTCATCGGCATGCTCTACAAGGTGATCAACATCGCCGGGAAGGGATGGCGGGACGTGCCCGAGAAGGTTTTCGGAGCGCCGTTCAAGTCGGGCTCGGTCAGCATCGAGATCTCGCCGGAACTGACGGGCGTCGGCTACATCATCGGCCCGCGAATAGCCTCGCTCATGTGCGCCGGCGGCGTCCTCGCCTACCTGGTCCTCATCCCGATGATCAAGTTTTTCGGGGAAAAGATATCCGGACCGCTGGCGCCCGGGACAATTCCAATTTCCGAAATGGATCCGTCTCAGGTCCGCAGCGCCTACGTTCTCTACATCGGAGCGGGCGCCGTGGCCGCGGGCGGGATCATCAGCCTTTTCCGCTCCCTTCCGACGATCTGGCACGGTCTGCGGGCCGGTCTTCGCGACGTCGGCCTGGCCCGCGCGGCCGGGCCGGAAAAGAGGACGGCTCTTCGCACCGAACATGACCTTTCGCTCAAGTTCGTCGCGATCGGCATCATAATCCTCGTTGTCGGCATCACCGCGGCGCCCGCCCTCCACATGAACCTGCTCGGCGCCCTGTTGATCGTGGTCTTTGGCTTTCTGTTCGTCACGGTCTCGTCCCGCCTGACCGGCGAAATCGGCTCCTCGTCAAATCCGATCTCCGGAATGACGGTGGCGACGCTGCTTTTGACCTGCCTCATCTTCCTCCTGGTCGGCTGGACCGGAGGCACCTACTACGTGACCGCCCTGTCCGTCGGAGCCATCGTCTGCATCGCCGCCTCAAACGGGGGCAGCACCTCCCAGGACCTGAAGACCGGCTATCTCCTGGGCTCCACTCCCAAGTATCAGCAGATCGCCATCCTGTTCGGCGCTTTCGCCTCCGCCGTCGCTCTCGGGCCGATTCTGCTCGTCCTCAACCAGTCCGCGACCGTTTACGTCCCCGCGGCGCAGGTCGCGCCCGGCGCCCTGCACACAGACGTTAGCGCCCTCGACCGGACCGAGAAGATCAAGGGCCCCCAGGCCGAACAGGACTCGAGGCTGTACCACGTCTGGCAAAAGACCGATCTCGAGGGCGGCACTCCCGGCAAGTATCTGGTCGACGATTCCGGACGAGCCGTGTGGTACGTCGACCCCGGCATCAACGGCCGGTTCAACCACAGGCCGGACGGAAGCGTCGTGAGGAAGTTCGACGCCCCGAAGGCGACCCTCATGTCCTACATCATCAAGGGAATCCTGGATCGGAAGCTCCCTTGGGCCCTGGTCCTCCTGGGGGTCATGATCGCCCTGGTCCTCGAGATGTCGGGACTGCCCTCGCTCGCCTTCGCCGTCGGGGTCTATCTGCCCCTGTCCTCCTCGACCCCGATCTGGGTCGGCGGGCTTGTGCGGGCCCTCGTCGACTGGCACCAGCGGCGGAAGCTGAAGGCCTCCAACCTGACGGAGGAGCAGCTTGTGGCCGAAGGCGACAAGAGCCCCGGCGTCCTCCTCGCCTCGGGCTACATTGCGGGCGGGGCGATCGCCGGCATCATCATCGCGATCACGACGGGTGTCCCCGGTGCAATCGAGAAATTCGATACCGCGCTGACGGATTGGTCAAACGCCCACAACCCCCTCTTCAACGGCCCAAATTCCGACCTGCTTTCGATGATCCCCTTCGCAGCCCTGGTGGCCCTGCTTTACTTCGTCGGCCGCGAAAAGCTGCTGCGGACGCGGAAGACCTGAAACGCCCTCGGGCATGCAACGGGGCCGCCGGCCTTTCATTCATTGCACAGCGCACCGGCGCTTCGCCGAATTTATACACCGCCCGCACGACCGGCGAAACCAAGGGGCACGAGCATCCCGAGGCATAGCCACGCGAACAGATCGCCGACCGCCCCGTAAATGGTGCGCACCCCGCGGGTCGGCAGGTACGCCACGAGGGTGTGATTGGGATTCGTGAAGTAGTCGGTCTCGGCAAGGTTTCGCCCCATGTAATCGGTGGCTATCGAGCGCCCATGACTGACGTTGCGCACAAGGTTGAAGCCGTTCTCGACCGCCCGAAATACGGCCATCTGGGTATGCCAGGGATCAATGGCCTCCCAGTCGTTGGAAGGGACGATTACCAGATCGGCATGATCCCGGCCGGCCTGCCGGACCAGCCCGGGAAAATCCATGTCAAAACAGATGAAGCCGCCAACCCTGCCCATGGGCGTGTCCGCGAATCGCATCGGGTTGCCGTTGGTTTCGCTCATGTCCTTCTCCGGCCCGGGGACCGGACGGGATTTCCAGTAGTCGAACAGAACGTCGCCGTCGGGCCCGATCAAAACCAACTTGTTCCGCGAGGGCCTTGGCTGGCCCTGATCATAACTCAACAGTCCCATTCCGAGATAAATGTGATTCCTGCGCGCGAGATCCGCCCCTTTCTGAATCAGCGCCGGTTCGTCGGACCTGCTCACCTGGGCGGCTCCCTCGGCCCAGAGCACCAGGCGGGCCCCTGCCTTCGCCTCGACCTCGCTTCTCGCCAGAAGGCGGTCCTTGCCGTCGGCGGCAATGCCGGCCACCCGTGCGTAGCTTGCCTGCGGTCCATCCAGAAGCAGGCGCGCGCTCCCTCCAAGGTAGGAGCCAACCTGCACGCCGAGGAAGATGATTACGCCACGCCGGATCCGTGCCCAATCGAACTCATGGTCCCAGGCCCAATTGACCACGGCCCCGAGCCATGAAACGAGAAATGAGATTCCATAGAGGCCCGTGACCGCCGAGACCTGCATGATGGGCAGGTTCCCGTATTGGGAGTAAGCCACCGCGCACCAGCTCCCGTAGGGATTGAAGGAACCCAGGCTGAATTCCAATCCAGCCACTGCGCAGGGGAAGATGAGGGTGGCCGCAAAGCCGCCAGTTCGCGCCTTCAGGCTTCTGTCGATTGCATAAGGAACAAGACCGAGCATTCCGGTGGGCAGCGCCATGGCGAGCATGGCCCAGAAGGGCACCGGCACCATGCCGCGAAACTGAAACAGCCAAACCAGCCCCTTCACCAGCCCGGCAAGCGCAACATAGCGGCCGGCTGTCGTGCGGGTGAATCGGAGGAAGAATATCGGGGCAATCCATGCAGCCAGGAGCACCGTGTAGCGGCCCATCGCAAAAAGGAGGATTGTCCCTCCGAGCACCAGCCAGACCGCTGGAAGCATTGGGGAAAGGGTGCTTTTTGAATCGGATTTCATGGAATTGCTTCGGGCACCCACGATATCAGGCCGCCTTCCCTCGCTGCATGTGCCAGTGGTCACCCTCCCGCCATGACCATTGGCCTCCTTGCCAAGAGGCTATCCGAAAACTGGCAATGGCCGTTGCCGGTTTTTGGATAGCCTCGAATCAGATGAGCCCCAACTCCCTCGCGCGCAGGGCGGCCTGGGTTCGGTCGAGAGCCTGCAGTTTGCCCAAAACCTGGCTCATGTGA
>Ga0265342_10003552_pt1 | contig 12760 bp, 9 predicted proteins | sample 4CB327metaG_FD_203125 | JGI IMG/M metagenome (GOLD analysis project Ga0265342, IMG submission 203125) | Rhizosphere microbial communities from Carex aquatilis grown in University of Washington, Seatle, WA, United States - 4-CB3-27 metaG | ecosystem: Host-associated > Plants > Roots > Rhizosphere...
GACGCGGTGGTCGGTCGCGACGTGCCAGAAGCCGTCGAACCCCGCCGACCACGGACGGATCACCAGCGCTGCCAGGGGGATCAAAACGATCGCCGACAGATAGAACAGCGTGAACCCGAGCGAGAGCCCGAAACCGGGCACCACGCTCGGGTTACGCCACCGTGCGGCGGGAGAAGCTACCGCACTGGTCATTGGCCGGGTTTATAAATCTGGTCGAACACGCCGCCATCCGCGAAATGGGTCGCTTGCGCTTTCTGCCATCCGCCGAAGGTTTCGTCGATGGTGAACAGCGGAATGTTCGGGAACACGGAGCCGTGGGCGGCCAAAATCGCGTTGTCCCGCGGACGATAGAAATCCTTTGCTTCGATTTCCTGCGCTTCTTTGGTGTAGAGGAACTGCAGATAGGCCTCGGCCACTTGGCGGGTCTTGTGCCGGTCGACGTTCTTGTCGATGACGGACACAGGCGGTTCGGCCAGGATCGAGGTCGACGGATAGACGATCTGGAATTTCTCGCCACCCTGTTCCTTCAGCGCCAGATGCGCCTCGTTCTCCCAGGACAGCAGCACATCGCCGATGCCGCGCTGGACGAAGGTCGTGGTCGAGCCGCGTGCGCCGGTGTCGAGCACGGGGACGTGCTTGTAGAGTTCCCTAACGTAGGCCTTGGCCTTCTCGGCGTTGCCGCCGGAAGCGCGAAGGGCTTGACCCCAAGCCGCCAGATAGGCCCAGCGAGCGCCGCCTGAGGTCTTGGGATTGGAGGCAATCACCTGCACGCCAGGGCGGATCAGATCGTTCCAGTCCTTGATCTTCCAGGGATTGCCCTTGCGCACCAGAAACACGATGGTGGACGTGTAGGGTGTGCTGTTTTCCGGCAAGCGCTTCTGCCAGTTGGCGGGCAGAAGTCCCGCCTTTTGCGAGATCGCGTCGATGTCGTATGCCAGCGCCAAGGTAACGACGTCCGCGTCAAGCCCGTCGATCACCGCGCGTGACTGCGCGCCAGAGCCACCGTGCGACTGATTGATGATCACGTTGTCGCCGGTCTTGACCTTCCACTGCGCCGAGAAGGCGGCGTTGATGTCCTTGTAGAGTTCGCGTGTCGGGTCGTAGCTGACGTTCAGCAGCGTGACGTTGGCGGCTTGGGCCGCCGCGCATGCGAACAGAGCCGCCGCGGCGATCACCGTCAATAAGCGTTTCATGGGTGACACTCCTTCTGGTTCTTCGTCTAAGCGGTTCAAAGTGATATCTGCGCCCGGATTGCCACGGCATCGATCGCCTGGTTTGCACTCTGGTTCGCCTGAGCGTCAGAGATCTGCGGATAAACGGTAAACGTGGCCGGCGGCGTTCCCGCCCCCGCAACCGCAGTCGCTCCGCCTATGATACGGCTGACGTTGATGTGCTCATAGTCGAATGCAAACTTGATGACGCTGTTCGGATACCAGTTTAGACCCGCCGTCCAGATTTTTTGTTCTCCGCCGCGCACACCGCCACTCGGCGTTGCGGAACCTACAGCGCCTTGGTTGTAGTTAAGGTCGAGGTCACTATAGCGTGCCGCAAGTTCCCAGGCACCAATTCCGCCGCCGCTGAGATCGAACGGGGAGGCGGGCTTTGGTGACCCGAAAGCGCCGGTTGCCGGATTGTAGGCCCTGCCTTCGCCGGTCAGAACCCAGGCGGCCTGAGCATACCACCCGGTGAAATCGGGATTTGGCAGCGAGCCCGTACGCCGGTCGATGTAGTATTTGTAATAGCCGCCTTGCCCATACAGGCTTTTCCATGCGACGGCACTTTCTGCGGCCCACTGATAAACATGCGCCGCGTCGATGTTGCCGGTGTTGACGAGCTTTGCCGCGGACGTGGTTGTCGGAACCGACGTCGCGGAGGATTGGCTGAAGTATCCCGCGCTGTCCACGGTCAGTTCTGGAACGGCGGAGATGGAGACGTTCTCCTTGGAGCCCGGCCCCGCGGAATTGTCCGCCGGCTTGAAGACGTCCGTGCCACTGGCGCTCAGCAACAACTTAAAGTCGTTGTCGGAGTAGACGATATCGGAGAGCCTTCCCACGAGGGCGTTCTGTTCGTCGAACGTCCCAAGCCCGTCCTTGATCTTGCCGCCCGTGTAGGAGAGCGCTGCGAAGAATCTGTCGCCCGTATAGAGCAACGACACGGCGTCGCGCCCGTCGCCCGCTGCGATGCTGCGTGCGGAATCCGACGCAGCGTTGCGCTCCAGGAAGATCGTATCGGCCGCTCCAACGCCGTCTTCCAGGTTGGCAGGCGCGGGATAGGCGCCGATGCGAACCGCAAATGGCGCCAGCCCATCATATTCCACATAGAGCGACTGAATGCGGCCTTGGTCTTCCGTGCCGCCGCTGCCGCCGAAATCGTAGTTGATATTGTAGGACCAATCGCCGAAGACCTTTCCCTGAACGCCAAGATAGCCGCGGCGGAAGTTGGCGCCGCTCGACAGATCGGGCCCATACGCGGCCGGGAAGCCCGCTGCCGTCGCGGGCTGGCTGAAATAACCCCAATCGAACTGGCCGAGTGCACGGATCGATGCCGTAAACTTGCCGTCAGCTGATGAGAAGGTCGGCCTCCCGTTGGCGAGGGTGACCTTGACGGCGGCAGCCTGCTGAGTCTGCGCATCCGTGTACTGATCGCTCGTGCTGCGTTTCAGGTCCTGCACTTGATCGGATAGGCCCTGGATTTCCTCTTCGAGCGCCTGAATTTTAGCCTGTTGTGCGTCGCCGTTTGCGCTCGCCGCAGACGTACCGTCGCTGCTGTGCTTACCTCCGGCCTGAGCTGCGGAGGCAAGTGCGAAGCTCGCCGTGCCGGCCAGCAGCATCGCCGCAATTTTCTTAGATGCGATTTTCATTTGTCCACCTCTTGAGCTGCGTCCGGACCGGCTCGCAGGTGGGGAGAACAACTGCGAGCCTTACGGACAGGTGCGACGCGACCCCCACGCCACACGAGCATTATGACTACAAACCCTACCTAGTCAATATAGATTAAACGCGTGCGCCAAGCTTTTTGGAGAAATATTGTTTTATCGAAGGTGGTTTGTAGATTTATGCGGTGTGGCCGTGGCGGCGCTTCTTGGCGGCTTTTTCGCCGGCCAGCGCTTTTGCGAGCGTGTGTTGTTCTAGAATGTCGGACGTCGAGTCGCGCACCGCGAGGAGGACTTTGCGGATCGCGCAGGTCACTTCGTCTTCGCAATCGTCGCATTTGCGATAAGCCGTGACGCTGGCGCATGGGCTCAAAGCGAGCGGCCCGTCGATCACCCGGATCACTTCGGCGAAGGCGATATTCTCCGGCCTGCGGCCCAGCGTGTAGCCGCCGAATTTGCCGCGCGTACTGTGCACGATCCCCGGCCGTTTTAGCTCCAGCAGTATCTGTTCCAGAAATTTGCGCGGCACGTTCGCCTGCTCGGCGATGTCCGCGATCATGACCGGTTCTTTGTCCTGGCGAGCGCCAAGAACGAATAGGGCGCGTAGCGCGTAACGGGCCTTTTGCGACAGCATGATAAGTACACCGATTAATTCTACAGACAATATCGTGATAAAAGGGCGAAATTCAATACCGTTGTGGAAATTTCAGTGCGCCGTCAGCCTCCGGCCAGGCGTTGGTGACGTGGAGGCGTGCCTCCCTTACGTGCGCTGTGAGGCTTTTCTGGGCCGCGAACGCTCAGTCGTGCTTGCGCCACAGCGCCGCGCCGCCTTTGAGGCCGGCGATATTCGACACGATGCTGCTTTTTGGAGGCAATTCGATCGTGAGCTTATGGGCATTGCCGCCGCCGAGATAGAGATGGTCGTAGTGCAGCAGCGTGAAGAAGTAGGGCAGCATCTTCGCCACGCGCCTGTTCCACCGTTTTCGGCCGATCTTCTTGAGGACTTTGTCGCCGATATATCCGTCGAAATCCTTGCCGTTAGCGGCCGGCATATGGGCAAGTTCCATGTGCGGCATCAATTCGCCTTCGTGGAACAGAGCGGTACCGATCCCGGTCCCCAAGGTTATGACGAATTCGAGCCCCTTGCCTTTGACGATCGCCAGTCCCTGCATGTCGGCGTCATTGACCATCCGCGTCGGTTTGTTGCCGAGTTTGCGCGACAGCATGGTGGCGAGATCGTAGCCGGCCCATAATTCGGTTCCCAGGTTCGGGGCGGTGAGGACGTGCGTGCCGCGCACCACACCGGGAAAACCTATCGAGATGCAATCGAATTCCCCGAGCGATTTCGCAAGCGGGGCCAGTGCCTTGACGAGGGTTGCCGGCGGGCAGGGATGCGGTGTCGGGACGCGAAGATGTTCGCCGAGGAGCTTACCCTTGGGATCGATAACGGCGAGCTTGAGTCCGGTCCCGCCAACGTCGATGGCAAGGATTCGTCTGGGGTGTCTCACACGCAGCCTCCCGAAGTAATTATCATACTTATATGCCGCCGGCTGCGCGGTCCAGAAGCCATACCGTCTCGCCATTTGGTCGCAACCGGCCGCCCGGGAGCGATTCGTCGCACGCACGCACGGCGCGAACGGCTTGCGCTTTTGCTTTTCCAGTTACAACGAACGCCGTGATACGGCTCGATTCGATCGGTGGGTAGGTGAGGGTGATTCGCACTTCCGGCCGCCCTTTCGGTACAGCCACGGCCCAGCGATGCCGCTCGTTCAAGGCGGGCGAGCCTGGCAGCAGGGAGCAGATATGCCCGTCATCGCCCAAGCCCAATAGCACGAGGTCGAATAGGGGCCGCGCGGGGTCGAGCGTAGGAGAACCGTAGATGCGCTGAAGCGTCGCTTCGTAGGTCTGCGCGGCCTGGTCGGGATTGCCGGTCGTCGGGATTGGATGGAGGTTCGCCTCGGGCACCGGGATTTGTGACAGCAGAGTTTCGCGCGCCATGCGGTAATTGCTGTCGGGGCTGTCGGGAGGCACGAAGCGCTCGTCGCCCCAGAAGAATTCCACGTGTGACCAATTCAGCGAGTCCCGGTAGCGCGCACCAAGTTCCCTGTACATCTCGCGCGGCGTCGATCCACCGGTCAGAGCGATGCGAAACGTCCCTTCCTTGGCGCCGATCAAGCCGGCAATCCAATCTGCGCCCCGCGACGCCAGTTGCGCAGGATCGATGAATATCTCTCTGCGGGTGGAGTCTGTGTTCACGGCTTCTTTTCCGCCGCGCCGCCGGCTTGATGGCCTTCCACATGTCCGCCGAACTTGTTGCGCATCGCCGAGAGAATCTTGTCCCCGAACTCATCCTGGATGCGCGAGCGGAACCGCTCGTAGAGCGCTGCCGACAGCACGTTGGCGGGGATGGCTTCCTCGATGGCCGCTTCGACGGTCCATCGCCCTTCGCCGGAATCGTCGACATAGCCCGAGAAGCTCTCGAGATTGCCGTGTTCGGCCAAGGCCATGGCGGTAAGGTCCAGCAGCCAGGACGAAACCACGCTGCCGCGCCGCCATACTTCCGCGACATCCGCAAGATCGAGTTCGTAACGCTGGGCCTCGGGCAGTAAAGCCGATGCGCGGCCTTTCAGGACGTCGAAGCCTTCGGCATAGGCCTGCATCAGACCGTACTCGATGCCGTTGTGGACCATCTTCACGAAATGGCCGGCGCCCACCGGCCCCGCATGCATATAACCGTTCTCCACGCGCGGATCGCGCCCTTCCCGGTGCGGCGTCTTGGGAATGCTGCCGGCGCCCGGCGCCAGCGTCGCGAAGATCGGGTCCAGCCGCCCGACGACGTCTTTTTCGCCACCGATCATCATGCAGTAGCCGCGTTCCAGTCCCCACACGCCGCCCGACGTCCCGACATCGACATAGTGGATGCCCTTGATTTTCAGCCCGGCAGCGCGGCGCACGTCGTCCTTGTAGAACGTGTTCCCGCCGTCGAGCACCGTGTCGCCCGCGCTCAAAATGCCTGACAACTCCGCCACAGCCGCTTCGGTGATCGCGCCGGCCGGCAGCATCAGCCAGATGCTGCGCGACGGTTGCAGCTTGCCCACAAGATCCTGCAGCGACGCCGCCCCTTTGGCGCCTTCACCGGCAAGTGCTGTCACGGCGGCTTGGTTCACGTCGAACACGGCGGCGCTATGCCCGCCCCGCAAGAGCCGCCGCGCAATGTTGGCGCCCATGCGGCCCAAACCGACGATTCCGATTTCCATACGCGCTTGTCCTTAATGCAGCGCGGTTTCGACCGCGCGGCGAAGGGCACGGAGTCCTTCTGCGACATCATGCAGATGGACACGCACCACGCGGCGGCCACGCTCCGCCAGGACGGCAAGATCGCCCGCCGCCTGCGCATCTTCCACCGCGCCGAAGCTGTAGCCTCGTCCGGGTACCGCGATGTCGTGCGCGTGATCACAGGTGATCTGCACGAATACGCCGGTGTTCGGCCCACCCTTGTAGTCTTGCCCGGTGGAATGCAGGAAACGCGGTCCAAAGCCCAGGCACGACGCCGCGCCGGTGGCATTGCGGATCGCGGCACGCGTTGCGTCGAGTTCGGCCGTGTTTTGTGTGCTGCGTTCAACGAAGGCCAGTAGGGCGGTGTAATCGCCTTTCGCTACGCGCGCGAAATGCGCCTTCAAACAGGCTTCCAACGTCGCCGCACCGGCGAGCGCCTTGGCGTTCTCGGCGTCGGCATAGAGCGATACGCCGCCGCCGGAGAAGATCGGCTTCTCGGTCTGCTTGGCGCCGCCGGCGTCCATCAGGGCGCGTGCTTTGACCTTCGCCGCTTCGACGTCGGGTTGATCGAACGGATTGATGCCGAGGATCGCGCCGGCAGTCGCCGTTGCGATTTCCATAAGATAGAACAAGCGAGGCAGATAGGCCGCTTCGTCCGCTTCAATTCGGATCACCGGATGACCTTTGGCCGCCAGCGCCGAGAGCAGCGCATCGTTGCCGTCTTCGCCTTTGAGGCGCAGCGACACGAAGACCCGGTCCGAGCCGTATTTGTCGGCGTTGCCAAGCGGCTCGCCGTCCACCGGAATTAGGCCTTTGCCGCGCTTGCCGGTGGATTCTGCAATGAGTTGCTCCAACCAGGCGCCGAAACTTGCCAGCCCTTTGGAGGCCATCACCGTGATCTTGTCGCGGCCGTGTTTGGTGGCCAGCGTGCCGAGCGCAATGCCCAGCCGCACACCGGGATTGGCGTTCGGCGGCGTCAGTGCGCCGCTATAGGCTTGCATCCAGCAGGCTTCGGATAGGAAGCGCTTCAGATCGACACCCATCGCGGCGGCTGGAACCAGGCCGAAATTCGACAGCACGGAATAGCGTCCGCCGACGCTCGGATCGCCGTGAAAAACATCGGCATATCCACCCTGCGTCGCCGTCTTTTCCATTGCAGAGCCCGGATCGGTGATGGCGACGAACCGGCTGCCCGCGCGGTCGCGGCCAATCGCTTTCGCGACGCGGTCGAAGTAGTAATCCGCGAAAATGTTGGGTTCGAGCGTACTTCCCGATTTTGAGGCGACGATAAACAGCGCCGTCGCCAGCGTGATTTTCTCGTCGAGCGCGGCGATCTCGTCGGGGTCTGTGGAATCGAGAATGTGGAAGCGCGGCCGGCCGGCGCGCGCTCCAAAGGTCTCGCGGATGACTTCGGCACCCAGGCTCGATCCGCCCATCCCGAGCAGCACGACGTCGCTCCAAGCTTCTGCATGGACGCGATCGGCAAAATCCTCGAGCGCGGGCAGGCTTTTCTTTTCACGCTTGGCGATATCGAGCCAGCCAAGCCATTTGTCTTCGTCGGCGCCGGTCCAAAGCTGCTTGTCCCTGGCCCACAGGCGGCGGACGTTGCCCTTCTTGGTCCAGGATTTGAGCTCGGCGCTCACGCTGTCGGCGGCGCCGGCAAGTTCGTAGCCGATCTTCACCTTCTGTCCCGAAAGCGTGTCGCATTTTTGCGCGATGGCGCCGAACAGAGCGTCGGCGGCTTCAGCAAACTTGTCCACACCGTCCGCAACCAGGAAATCCGTGATCTCGTCGAGCGAGATACCCACGACCTTCAGATCGGCGAGGGTCTTTTCCGCGCCCGGGATATCGGCTTCCAGCGACGCTTGCGGATGACCGTGATCTCGGAAGGCGTTCATCGTGTCGGGCGGTATAGTGTTGACCGTGTCGGGCCCGATCAGCGTGTCGATATAGAGAACGTCGGAATAGGCTTTGCTTTTGGTTCCCGTTGAAGCCCACAACAGGCGCTGCGGGCGCGCGCCGCGTTTTGCCAGCGCGTCCCAGCGCGGCCCGGCAAAGATCTGTTTGTAATCCTCATAGGCCATTTTGGCGTTGGCGATCGCCGCTTTCCCGCGCAGGCATTCGAGAAGCGCGCGCTGGCCGGCCGGCGCCGTCTTGAGCAGGCCTTCAATCTTCGCATCGATCTGGGAGTCGATCCGGCTGACGAAAAAGCTCGCCACGCTGGCGATGCGGCTCAGATCGTGGGTGGACGGTAACGCTTCCAGACCGGCGATATAGGCTTCTGCAACCGCATGATAAGCGGCCCTGGAGAAAAGCAGCGTGACGTTGATGTTCAGTCCGTCCGAGATGAGCTGGCGGATGGCCGGCACGCCTGCGGGCGTCCCCGGTACCTTCACCATCAGATTGTCGCGGGCAACTTCCTTCCACAGCTCGCGCGCCTCGGCGACGGTGGCCGCTGTGTCGTGGGCGATATAAGGCGAGACTTCGATGCTGACATAACCGTCCGCCGCTTTTGTCGCTTCGTAGACCGGTGCCAGAACGTCCGCGGCCGCGCGGATATCCGCTACGGCGAGCTGGCGGAAAATATCGCCGACGTCCGCGCAACCGCGCTGCAGAAGCTTGCCGATATCCTCGTCATATTCATTGGATTGGCCGATAGCCTTTTCGAAGATGGAGGGATTGGAGGTCAGCCCCTTCAGGCCGTCCTGCTCCACCATACGCGCCAGTTCGCCTCTCTGGATCAGCCCTTTGCTCACATAGTCGAACCAGGGTGCTTGACCAAATTTTTCGAGTTCTTTGAGCGGGTTCATGGTCGGCTCACGGTCCTAAGTTGGGCTTCGGGGTGGAATGCAGGCATCCGGGGTTTTGGGCTACCGGCAGAACCAGTGTAATCCCGTGCGGCGGCGGAACGGAATAGGAATAGGGCGCGCCCTACGGTCGCGAATTCCGTCGGTACCGCGGTTTTCGGGGCATCTTCTTTGCTGTAGGAGCTTTGGGACATCCGATGAGAGGCGGTAAAGCATGAAAATCGCGACCTTTACAAGTGGCGAAGCGTCCGAAATCGGCGTGGTGGATGGGGACATTATTGTATCGGTTTCCCGCGCAGCGCCGCGCTTGGCCGCCGGCATGATCGACTTGATCGCCCGTTGGAGCGATGTCGAGGGCGAAGTGCGGCGCATCGCACAATCCGGCCCAAAGCTTCGCCTAAATAACGTGCGGTTGTTGGCGCCAGTTCCCCGTCCCGGCAAGATCATGGCTCTCGGCCTGAATTATGCGGACCATATCAAGGAATCCGGCCATGAGATGCCGGCCAAGCAGGTCTGGTTTTGCAAGCAAACCACGGCCGTGAACGGACCGTACGATCCGATTGTTTTGCCGAAGGTCTCCGATGCCGTGGACTACGAAGTGGAGCTGGTGGCAGTGGTGGGCAAAGGCGGCCGCTATATCCCGAAGGACCAGGCGAGCGCGGCCTTATTTGGCTTTTGCTGCGGTAACGACGTCAGTGCGCGGGACTGGCAAATGGCGACGTCGCAATGGGTGCTTGGCAAGTCGTTCGATACGCATGCTCCGTTCGGCCCCTGGATCACGACCTCAGACGAAGTCGGCGATCCGCACACGCTCGGGATCCGCAGTTTCGTCAACGGCGAGAAGCGCCAGGATTCGAACACCAGCAATTTCGTCTTCGACGTCTGGGACCAGGTGGAGTACGTGTCGAAGGTGATGACCCTCGAACCGGGCGATCTGATCTTCACGGGGACGCCGGCCGGTGTCGGCATGGGATTCGAGCCGCCGAAGTACCTGAAGGACGGCGATACGGTCCGCGTCGAGCTGGACAAGCTGGGCCACCTGGAGGCCATCTGCCAGTCTGAGGTATAATATCCTTGTGAATCAATAGGATACTAAAGATTTCCGGTGTGGCCGCCCGGACACTCTATCGCCCTTTATCTTCATTAATATGGTTCCCATATAACTAGTCGGGTGGACCGGCGTGCCGAAGGATTGATTTCATGATTGCATTTCTGCGTTGGGCTGGCTCGATCGCAACGGGCGCGTTGAACGGAATCCTCAAATTCACCTTGGCGATCGTGATCGTCCTGGTTGCGGTCTGGCTGATTGGATTGGGGCGCGGCGACGGCCTACCGGGCAATATCGTTTTGTCGCTGGATCTGCGCAAACCTCTTGCGGATTCCGCCTCGCAGGATTTCGCCCTCGGGGCGCGGCCACTTACCGTCATGGATATCATTCTCGGCTTGGACGCTGCTGAGCGCGACAACCGCGTAAAGGGCATCGTCGTGCGCCTTGGCGACGCGAATTTGCCGATTGCGCAGGCCGAAGAGCTCGGCACGGCGTTCAAGCGGTTCCGCGCGTCGGGCAAGTTCGTGATCGCGCACGCACAGGGCTTCGAAGGCGCCGGGCTCGGCGACTATCTGACGGCCACCGCGGCGAACGAGATCTGGATGCAGCCGAAGGGTTCGTTCGGGGCCGCAGGCGTGGGCGGCGGCACGCTGTTCTTCAAGGGCCTGCTGGACAAGATCCAGGCGGTGCCGCAAATCGCCAAGCGGGCGGAATACAAGAGCTATGCCGACACGTTCATGGAACCGTCGATGACCGATGCGGACCGCGAACAGCTCACGCGCCTCATGCAGTCCTGGTACGACACCGCGGTTGCAGGCACGTCGGCGGATCGCAAGCTTTCGCCGAAGGCGATGATTGCCGCGTTTGAAGCCAGCCCGCAGTTCACGGAAGATGCAAAAAAGGCAGGTCTGATCGACAAAATCGGCTACGACGACGACGCGCTCAATGCGGCCCTGAACCGTGCCGGCGCGAACGCCAAGAGCGTTCTGGTCAATCAGTTCCTGCGCACCAAGCTGGCCACCAAGATGGACGGCAGCGGACCGCACGTCGCGCTGGTGCTGGCCGCCGGCGACATCGTCGAAGGGACGGCCGGCAACGGCCTATTCGACAACAACGCGATGATCGCCAGCGACGATACCGCGCGCGCCATTCGTCAGGCGACCGCGGACAAGGACATCAAGGCCATTCTCCTGCGCGTGGATTCGCCCGGGGGATCGGTGACGGCCTCCGACCAGATTCTCGATGCGGTCAAGAAGGCGCAGGCCGCAGGCAAGCCGGTGGTCGTCAGCATGGGCAGCGTTGCGGCCTCGGGCGGCTACTATATCGCCGCGTCTGCGGACAAGATTGTCGCCGAACCGGGCACCATCACCGGGTCGATCGGCGTGGTGTCGGGCAAGATCGCCTTCGGCAAGTCGATCGGCATGATCGGCGTGACCGCGGGGCAAGTCGGCATCGGCAAGAATGCGTTGATGAATTCCGACGTTACGCCGTATACGGCGGAACAGTGGACGGCCCTGAATTCGCAGATTGACGCGATCTACACGGACTTCCTGAAGAAGGTATCCGACGGTCGCAAGCTGCCGCTCGCCAAGGTGCAGGAGATTGCGCGCGGCCGCGTCTGGACGGGTGCCGACGCCAACGCGCGCGGCCTGGTGGACAAGCTGGGCGGTTTCTGGACGGCGGTGGATCTTTCCAAGAAACTGGCTGGAATCGCTCCGTCGGATCGGGTGGTGTTCGAGCTTTACCCGCGCCAGAAGGGCTTTGTCGATGCCCTGAACGAATTCTTCTCCGGCCCGTCGGATGAAGCGCGCGCAGTGGAGAATTTCACGACGCTGATGAACGCTCCGATCGTGCATCAGGCGGTGACGGCCGTTAAGGCCGCCCCGCAGGCGGATATCGAGATGAGGGCGACCAACCTGCCGCAGTAGAAGCGTTATGCCTGCGCTATCCGGGCCGGTGCGTAGCGCTGTTCCGGATTGCGCGGCGACGCAAAAACGCGGTGCGGCTTTGCGATCTCAGGAAGCACGGCCCAGAGCATCAAACAGCGGCTGCAGGTGGCTTTCATAGCGGCGCCACCGGCCGACCGAGCTCGTGTACAATGGCTGGCGCACTTGGGTGAGGCTGGCCGTCCTTACGCTGCGATCCGTCTTATGAAATTCAAGGCAGCGCGGGTCCCATTCCAATCCGCAGAAATCGACGATTCGCCTTGCCTGCTCTTCTAAATTGGCGACGACATCCTCGTATTGCACTTCGATGAAGGCACTTTGCGGAATGACCTCACGCCAATGCGCCATCAACGTTTCATAGGCGCGATAATAGCGGCCGAGTTCGGCAAGATCGTAGGTGAACCGGAATGTTGCGGGTGGAAACAGCGAGAAGCAGGAAACACAGGTGTCGAGCGGGTCACGGCGAATATGGATGATGCGAGCGTTCGGCAGCACGAGGTGGATCAGGCCTGCAAAACGGAAGTTTTCCGGCCTTTTGTCGGTGATGCGGTGAGCGTCCGGGGCCTTTGGCCGGACGCGGTCGATGTAGATGCTGCCTAGGCGCTTCAAATCTTCCGCCGAAAGGCGTGCGACGTCGAACGGCAAGGGTTCGGGATCGTAGCTCCCTACGACGCCCAGTCCGAAATCAGTCAGTTCGTCGCCACCGAAGACGAGGGGATGGCTGGCCAGGATCTGCTCGATCAGAGTCGTTCCCGAGCGCGGCATGCCGATGATGAAGACCGGAAGCGTCGACGGATTACCAAGTCCGGAT
>Ga0265342_10003555_pt1 | contig 12750 bp, 9 predicted proteins | sample 4CB327metaG_FD_203125 | JGI IMG/M metagenome (GOLD analysis project Ga0265342, IMG submission 203125) | Rhizosphere microbial communities from Carex aquatilis grown in University of Washington, Seatle, WA, United States - 4-CB3-27 metaG | ecosystem: Host-associated > Plants > Roots > Rhizosphere...
TTCCAACGGAAGATCCCGGCTCGGGCGCGTTTCATTTGAGGGTCACGAGACGCGGGAGGAAGGCGTCACGAGCAGGTCAGCCGTCAGTCAACTCGGATTGCAACTCGGATCGCAACTCGGATCGCAAGTCGGTTTGCGAATCGGTGTGCTGATCGCCGTGGCTGCGGTCGCGTTCGCCGGCGCCGGTCGAGCCGCCGCCTCCGAGATCGGCGCGGGCGCCCCCAGCGCGGAGGCGGCGCCCATGGCCTACTACGACTTCCATTCGCCCAATCCAAAGGGTGGCTTCTGCGAGCAGCAGATGTTCGGTCGAGGCCGCGTGCTCGCGGAGCCGATCAATGTCGCGTTCTCGGTGCCGACCATCATTCTCGGGCTGCTCGGCCTGTTCCGTTCGAAGCGTACGACGATGGCTTTTCAGTTCCTGTACGGGCTCCTCGCGTCCTACGGCGTGTTCGCCGTCCTCTATCACGCGTCTTTGACGAACGGCCTGTATCGGATGCAAGACGTCGCGGTGAGCCTGATTCAGTCGTTCGTGATCATCATGCTCGTCCACGCGCTTTATCTCTATCGCGTGAAGCGACGGCGGCGCCAGTCCAGCCGGGGGTATCGGGTGGTCGCGGTGCTCATGACGCTGATCTTCACCGCCTATCCAGCGGCAGTTCATGTCGCGGGCGAATCGAGCGCCGATCCCAAGGTGGCGTGGGTGGTGTTCGACGTCCTGTGGATCCTGATTGCAGCCCTGCTGATCCTGATCTGGCGCCGGCGCGCTGTGTGGCCGGGCGCCTCGACGCACGCCGAGGGATTCCGCCTCACCGTGTATGCGATCGGCAGCGCGGCGCTCGCCTACGTGGGCTGGTCGGCCGATAGTTTTCTCTGCTGTCCCATGGTCGCGCGGCTCTGCCTCCACGGATGGTGGGACCTGTTCATTGGCCTGTGCTTCTACTACTTGATATCGCTGGCTCGGTTTCTATCGGCCCACGAATACGGATTCGAGCCAAGCGTCGAATACCTCCCGCGCCAGGGTCCCGTGCGCCTGCCCTTCGTGGAATGGAAGTCGCGCACGCGGCCCGTCCGTGCGTGACCACGCCCCGGGGGGATCGAGCGACGTTTGACGCGTCTCCGCCGGGCGCCGGCAGGGATTTGGTGGCATAGTTGGGGTGTGGCAAAGCCGCGGAAGCCGAAGCCGTTCCGTGACGTCGCCGCTGTGTACGGCAAGGACGAGCATGGCCTCCACATCCTGCGCCGCCGCGAAGAGGGCGGACCGATCGAAGCCGGGATCCTTCAACCGCTCGAAGAAGGCAAGCCGATCAGCGGCGAGGTGATCTCGATGCGCCGTCGTGACGACGTCCCGTTCCTGTTCGATGTGAAGACCGAGCTTCCGGCCAGCTCCGAGGAGGAGCCTGCGGCCAACGGTCCGGCCCAGGTGGCGAGCGACTCCTACCGGCGTGGCTGGGACGCGATCTGGGGCCGGCGGCCGCGCGCGCCGAGCGCGCTCAATTGATCGGAAGCCGTCTGCTCAAGGCGACCACCAGTTGCCCGACGCGACAACCATCGCGAAGAGCTTGATGCTGTCGCCGTAGTATTCCTTGATGGGCGTGGCGGCGACCATGTCCCAGAGCGCGTTGAGCCAGGGCTGATTGGTTCCTTGCTCCGGCTCGACCATGGCCGCGACCAGAAACGGTGCGGAGAAGGCGAGGCTGGTGTAGTCGTTCACCGGCTCGCCGGACAGATCGTAGACCGCTCGGATCGCGGTCGGATCGTCGTGGGTCTGATGACGGAGCCAGGAGTTGATCCGGCGGATGGCCGTCTGGGCGCGCGCTTCGCCGGTGATCAGATAGTCGGTGGCCACGCGCCAGGGGACGCGGCAGGCGTTCCAGGCATATTGACCGTCGGTCGGCGCCTCCAGCCAGCGCGGCGGCGCGGGGCGCGGAGCGTTGCCGGCGGCGTCCATGATGAAGTCGGGGACCAGACCGCTGACCGGCGCGTCGCGGCCCTGGATCAGCGCGATGAGATCGTAGGTCTTCGCGAGGATCGCGTTCCATCGCGGCTCGCCGGTCGCCCGTGCGAAGGTCTTGAAGTGCTCGGGCATGAAATCCGAGCCGCGCGCCGCGCTGTAGCGCGGATTGCGCGCGTCGGTGACCCAGTTGCCGACGATCAGGTTGTTCGCCGGCGTGGCCTCGACCTTGAGGATCGTCTTGATCAGATCCTCCGCGGCGCCGCGATAGTCGACGTCGCCGCCGCTACCCCACTGGCGGTCGGCGAGCAAGAGCCCGTAGGCGATGTCGAGATCGGCGTCGGTCGCCGAGTTCGGTCCGCCGACGTTCACGCAGATCTTGTTCTGCGCCCAGGCCATCAGCTCGCGGTTGAGCGAGCTCGGGTGGCCCTTGTAGTAGCGATAGAAACCGTCGAAGAGCCGCTGGGCGTCCGGATCGTGACCGGCCATGAGCGGCAGCGCCATCATCGCGTAGCCGTGCCCTTCGGACACGGCGTACGCCTTGGTCGCGCCGAGGCTGCGGATGCGGAATTCGCCCGGCTTGCACGCCGGCTCCAGGTACGCGCTCTTCCACTGGTCGTAGTAGGCGGCGGTGGCGGCGTCGAGCGCGGCGCGCGGAACCTGATTGGGCACGATCACGCCGGCCGCGTGATAGGGGACGGCGTGGGCCGCAAACGGCCGGCTGGGTCCGCCGCCCGCGGGCCGTGCGTCCGACCGCCGGCGAACCGCGCCGCAACCGATGGCGCCGATGACCAGCCACACGCTCGACGCGAGCCACGCGGCGGCGATTGTCCGGCGGGAGAGGCGGGTCAGCGGCGGAACGCGTCGGCGTGGCTCGAGGCTCATCGTGGATCCGTTTGCACCAAACCCGAGCCGCGCTCAACAGAAATGCACGCGGCCCGTCAGCGCCCGTCCCGGTGCGGCGTCGTCTGGTGCGTCGTCTGGCGTGCGGCTCTTGGGATCAGACCGCCGGGGAGATGGTCACGTGCACCAGCGTCTGGTTCAAAAGCTGGTAGGCGATCTCGCCGAACGTCATCGGTCCCAGCAACGTACCCGTGCGGTAGTTCTCGAGCTCGCCGTAGAGGTAGTTGAGGACGCAGTTGCAAGTGAAGACCGGTTTGGCAATGTTCGAGGGGATGGCCGCGGCGAAGTGCTGGGGATAGTTCGTGACCGGGCGCGCGAAGCGATAGGAGACGCCCTCGAAGACCGGCGCGTAGAGCTTGACGGTCGAGCGGCCGGCGTCGAGACCCTGAATGCTGACGTTGATCATCGCGCCACAGAAGTTGGCGACCAGCGGCAGGCGCGTGTCGATCTTCGCGCGCAGCAGATAGTCGTGGAAGCTCTGACGCTCGCCATTGACGGCGCATTCGCCGACCTCGAAGCCGTTCGTGGGGAAGGTGATGACGGCGCCCTCGCCGGGCTCGAAGATGTTCACGATTCCGATCTGCGCCCGGTAGCTGTCGGGGAGCTCGACGTGCAGGGCGACACCTCGATCGCCGAGAGCTTCCCCGCTCTCGCCGTTGAACGTCTTCGGTGTCTTCTTCCCCAGGTCGTCGAGGTGGATGCCCGAGATCCATCCTGCGACGACCTTCATGAACAGGCCCGGATAGCCGGGCGCTTCCAGGGCGTACTGCTGGTGAATCGGAGTGAACGCCGGCAGGATCAGGATCGTGTAGCCGTTGTCGGGCGCGTCCTCGCCGATCCGCGAGATGTTCGAGGTGTCGTAGACCGCCGGGGCTCGCGCGTGCGCCGATGCCGGCACGGTTTCGACAAAGAGGTGATCGCGCGAGGTCCGGCCGCCGTCCACGGTCATGAAGTACGGGATGGTGCCGCCAATCCAGCGGCCGCGCGGCAGGCTGCGGAGCAGCTCCTCTTCGCCCGCGAGCACCAAGCTCTTGCCGGCGTTCAGAAGGGCTTTTACTTCCTCGGTCGTGGCAAACATGTGCGCCTCCTACTTGACCAGCTGCTGCAACTCGGAACCCAGGACGCTTTCGTATTTCAGAAAGAACTTGCGCGCGTCTTCGATGAGCGCCGCGAACCGCGACGGATCTCTCTTGTATTGAGCCCTCAAATTGAAGACGAGCATGCCCGCGGAGGCCTGCTTGAACTGGTATTCGGCTGCGCCCTTGATCAACTTGCTCCACACGGGGTCGGTCGCCGGAGGAATCATCGGTCACCTCGCTCGGCGGCATCGGTCGCGTCGCCCGGAACTTGAGTCGCGGCCTGGACTATCCGCGCCGTGGGCCCCGGGGAGATCAGATCGCGCACTTGCGCGGCGATCCTCAAGATTGGCCTCGATCCGCCGCTGCCGAGACAGATGACCGCTGCGGCCGACCTGCCGAAAGAGGAGAGATCGCCACGGCCCCTGCTGGAAAACACGATCGTGGCGCTCGCCTATCTGGCCGGCGGCGTCCTCAGCATCATCGGCGGCCTCATCACCACCGGCCCCGACGGGCAGAGCTCGATGGTCTGGCTGCCGCCGGGGATCGCGCTCGCGGCGATGCTGGCGCGGGGCAACCGCACCTGGCCAGGTATCTGGGCGGGCGCCGTCGTGCTCGACGCCGTGATCGGCCATTTCGAAGCGCCGACGATGAAGTTGCCGGCCGCCATCGTGCTGGATCTGGTCATCAGCACCGCCTCCGTCGTGCAGGCGCTGGTGACCTGTCGCTTGATCCAGCGCTTCGCCGGCCGGAAGCCCACGCTCGATCACGCGCGCGCCGTGCTGGGCTTTCTCCTGTGCAGCATCCCGGTCTCCGTGATCGAGGGTACCGCGGGCAGCCTCGCGATGATCGCCCTCGGGATCCGCAAGCTCTCGACCCTGCCCCTCGATCTCGGGTCGTGGTGGATCAGCGACACCGTCAGCGTCTTCCTGGTGACCCCCGTGATGCTGGCCTGGGTGGGCACGCCCGCGCACATCTGGCGCCCGCGCCGCGCGCAGCTCTCGATCCCGCTGTCGATCGCCCTCGTGCTGATGGCCGCCGCGTTCGTGCAGGCCAACCACCTCGAGGCCGACGGAGCGCGCCGCCAGTTCGAGCTGCGCACGAGCCATCTCAAGGATCAGCTCGCGGAGAGGCTGGCGCAGTTGAGCGAGGACATCTCCTGGCTTCGCGATCTGGAAGACGTCGCGGTCGTGGCCGACGGCCACAAGTTCGCCGAGGTCGCCGCGCGCGTGCGTGGCCTCGACCCGAGCGTGGGTGCTCTGGGCTGGGTGCCGGTCGTGCCCGCGTCGCGCCGCGAGGCGTTCGAGCGCCAGATGCGCGAGCACGGCGATCCTTCGTACGTGATCCGCGACATCACCGGAGCACGAGCGGCATGGCCCCGTGACGTTCTCCTTCCGGTCCAGTACGTCGAGCCCATCGAAATGGGGGCGCAGATTGCCGGCGTCGATCTCGGATCGGAGGACAGACGCCGTGCGGTCTTCGCGAAGGCGGCCCGTGCCGGAACAGCCGTCATGTCCGCGCCGCTGGCGCTGCGGGTCCCCGACGGCCCCCGCGCAGGCGTCCTTGCGGCGGTTCCGCTCTACTACGACAGCGGCGCGTCGCCCCCGGCGTCGCCCCCGGCGAAGCTGGCCTCGGTGCGCGGCTTCGTCGTCGGCATCCTGCGCGTCGCGCCGATGATGAAATTGATCCTGAGCCCGGCCACCGCGCGCGAGCTCGATATCACGATCGAGGACCCCGACGCGCCGGCCGAGGAGCGCCTGGTCTTCGCCTCCGCGAGCCCGCACCTGCCCGGGGCCCGCGTACCGTACACGTCGATCAGCGACATCCGGGCCAACGGCCGCACGTGGCGCCTCACGGTCAAGCCGACGCCGACGTACATCGAAGTCACGCGATCCTGGCTCAGCCCGGCGGTGTCACTGGCGGGCCTGGCCTTCGCGACGCTGCTCTGTGGGTTCTTGCTCGTGACCACCGGCAACGCGGCGAACATTCGACAGCAGGTCGAGGAGCGGACCGCCGAGCTGCGCGACGAGATCGCCATCCACGAGCGGATGGAGCGCGCGCTCAAGGAGAGCGAGCACGAGCTAGCCTCTCATCGCGAGCGCCTCGAAGAGCTGGTGCACGCGCGCACCGCCGAGCTCGAGGTCGCGAAGGCCACCGCCGAGAAGGCGAACCGGGCGAAGTCGGCGTTTCTGGCCAACATGTCGCACGAGCTGCGGACCCCGATGCACGCGGTGCTGGCCTACGCGCGCCTGGCGCTTGAACACGACCTGGACGCCAAACTGGAAGGCCACATCGAGCGGATCGTGCGCAGCGGCGAGCGCTTGCTGGCGCTGCTGAACGATCTGCTCGACCTGTCGAAGCTCGAGGCGGGGAAGATGCGGGTCCAGCGCGAGCCCCACGACGTCAACCAGATCGTGCAAGAGGTCGCGCAGGAGATCGAGCCTCTGCTCGCCAAGAAGAAGGTGTCACTGTCCATTGCACCGCCGCCCGCCGGCGGCACGATCGCGCACGTCGATCGCGAGCAGATGAGCCAGGTGTTTCGCAACGTCCTGGCCAACGCTGTCCGCTTCTCGTCCGAGGGCGCCCGGCTGAGCGTCTCGTTCGCCAGCGCGCAGCTGCCGCCGCTGTCCGAGGGCGCCGCGCCCCGGCGGGCGCTGCAGATCGCGTTCGCCGACCAGGGCGTGGGCATCCCGCCCGACGAGCTCGAGATCATCTTCGACAAGTTCGTGCAGAGCAGCAAGACGCGCACGAACGCGGGTGGCACCGGTCTCGGTCTCGCCATCTGCAAGCAGATCACCGAACTGCACGGCGGTCGGATCCAGGCGGAGAACAATGTCGGAGGCGGAGCGACGTTCGTCGTCACCGTGCCGCGACAGGCTGAGCCGAGCGCATCGAAGGAGACAGAGGTGGCGGCATGAACAAGGCGCAGATTCTGGCAGTCGACGACGATGCGGTAAACCTGGACATCATCTCGGCAACGTTCGACGGATCGGATGTCGAGATCACCTTCGCCGACAGCGGCGCGCGCGCGGTCGCGCTCCTCGACGATCCGTCCCAGCAGTTCGATCTGGTCGTCCTGGACCGCATGATGCCCGGCATGGATGGCATGGACGTCCTGCGCTGGATCAAGGCGCAGCCGCGCCTGGCGCACATACCGGTGATCATGCAGACCGCGGCCGCGGCGCCCGACCAGGTGGAGGAAGGGCTACGCGCCGGCGCGCACTACTATTTGACCAAGCCCTACGCGCCGGCGGCGTTGCGCGCCATCGTGCGCGCGGCGCTGGAGGACAACGTGCGCCGCCGCGAGCTGGAACAGCGCGCGCGATTGAACGCCGATGGCATCCACCTGGTGCGCGCGGCGACCTTCCGGCTCACCACTCTCGACGAGGCCTCCGCCGTCGCCGGAATGTTGGGCGCCCTGTGCCCCGATCCGCCGACCGCGCGCCTCAGCCTGGGCGAGCTGCTGTGCAACGCGGTCGAGCACGGCAACCTGGGCATCACCTACGACGAGAAGACCGCGCTCAAGCGGAGCGGCGACTGGCGCTACGAAGTCGAGCGCCGGATGGAGCTGCCGGAGGCGCGCGGACGCCATGTCGAGGTCACGTTCGAGCGCACCAGCGAGGGTCTGCGCTTCCGCGTCACCGATCAGGGCTCGGGTTTCGATTGGACGAGATATTTAAAGATGGAGGTTGAGCGCGTCTTCGATCCCAACGGGCGTGGCATCGCGCTCGCGAGGCTGTTCACTTTTCCCGATCTTCACTACGAGGACGGGGGCCGCACGGCGGTGGCGACGATCGCGACGCAGCCCGCGCGCGAGTGACCGGCCTCACCGCGGAGAGCGCCGCGTCGGAAACGTCGGATCGCGGGCACCACTATTAAGCGGAGCGCCCCTTTTAGTGAAGGTGCACCGCTCCTCGCCGCGACCACGGGAGTCCTCCGTCCAGGCTCTCGGGACCCTTTCGAAAGCGCTGTACCTGCTGGCCGCCGTCTGCGGGTTCAGCGCCATCGGCGCCGGCTGCGATTCGTCGCCTCGGTCGAATGGACCATCGACGAGCAGCGGTGGTGCCGGCGGACCCCTGGGTGCGGGAGGCGCGGCAAGCGGCGGCGCGGGTGGTGCCGGCGCCGTTGACGCCGGCTCCGTTGACGCCGGCCCTTCGGGCGGCGCGGCGGGCGGCGCGGCGGGAGCGATCGGGCATCCCGACGCCGGGGGACCTGCCGGCGGATCGGGAACCGGCGGCGCGGGCGGCGCGGGCGGCGGAAACGCCGTCATCATCAACGACCAGTTCTGGAAGGACACGTCGGGCACGCCGATCTACTCGCAGGGGGGCGGCGTCTTGCAGGTTGGTGACACCTTCTACTGGTACGGCGTGAAGTACGGAGGCGCGGTCACCTACGCAGCCAACCCGACGCGCGCCAACAGCGACACCTCCTTCGCCGGCGTGACGATCTATTCGTCGAAGAACCTCGTCGACTGGAAGCTCGAGAACACGGTCATGCCCGGAAGCACCGCCGGTTGGTTTGGCCGTCTCGGCGTCGTCTACCACGCGGCCACGAAGAAGTACGTGCTGGTGGCTCAGGGCGGCGGCGGGTTGTATTTTGCGACCAGCGATACGCCGGCCGGCGCGTTCAAGCTCGACAACGTCCAGATGAACCTGCCCGGGATCGTCAACGGCGCCACCGGCGACCAGACCACGTTCCAGGACGACGACGGAAAGGCCTACCTGATCAGCTCCAGCAGCATGGGCCGCGCGCATCGCTACGTCTCTCCCCTGCGAGCCTCCGACTATCTGGCGGCGGAGAACGCGGTTCTCGTCTACAGCGGCGTCGGCCGCGAGGGGAACTGCTTGTTCAAGCACGCCGGCGTCTACTATTTTTGTTCGTCGGATTTGCATGGCTGGAATGCGTCCCCGGCCTATTGCGTGTCGGCCACGAACATCAACGGCCCCTGGTCGGCGGAGTTCGTCATGGGTGGCACCGACCTGGACTTCGGCCACGTGACGCAAACTGGATTCTTCATCAGCGTCAAGGGCAGCGCCGAGAACACGATCATCTTCGCCGGCGATCGCTGGAGCGATTTCGCCGGCAACGGCCTGGGCTTCAACCAGTGGATGCCGCTTTCGTTCGCGGGAACGATGCCCAGCATGCAGTCGCTCACGCACTGGTCGATCGACGCCGTCACCGGCGCGTGGAGCGTCGACCCGCGCAACAACTACGTGCTCAACCCATCTTTCGAAGCGGACCGCGTCGTGATGGCGCAGCCGGCGGGCTGGACCGCGACCAACGGCACCGGCGGTAGCGAGACCAATATCCAGACGCCGCACACCGGTCGGTGGTCCTGGCAGTTGGCGGGGACGTCCAGTCTGAACCAGAAGATCGCGAGCCTCCCCAACGGTACCTACACGCTGTCCCTGTGGGTCGAGGCAAGCGGCACGGGGGCGCAGGTTGCGGTCAGCGGATTTGGCGGCGCCGACATGACCGCGGCCATTCCGCGCGCGACGAGCTGGACCCACGTCACGCTCCCGGGAATTCCGGTGAGCAACGGCCAGTGCACCGTGACCGTCACCGCCGCGGGCCAGACGGTTTCAGTCGATGATTTCGTGTTGTCTCGCGGCTAGCTGGAATCTGAAGGGAGCGACCATGTCTGCGCAAAAGAATTCGTTCGCGGTGTCGTTGTCGGCCGGCTTCGGTTTGGCCGTTTTGTTGCTGCTGGCCGCAGCCGGCCGAGCGGAGGCCACCGAATACTTCGTGGCGCCGACCGGCAGCGATTCCAACCCCGGAACGATGGCCCAGCCGTTTGCGACCATGCAAAAAGGCCACGACGTGGCGGCGGCGGGGGACACGGTCTGGCTGCGCGCGGGAACCTACAAGAACACGAAGCAGATCAAGCTGTCCAGGAGCGGGACGTCCGACAGCAATCGCATCAAGTTCTGGGCCTATCAAAGCGAGTTGCCCGTTCTGGATTGCTCCTCCTACGTTTCGACCAACAAAGCCGTCGACATGCCGTGCATTGAAATCACCGGCAACTGGCTGCACCTGCGCGGGCTCGAGATCGCGAACGGCCCGGTCGGCGCCAGCGGCGACCACTCGATCTCGCAGCTGCGCTCCGACGGCGCGAGCAACAACACCTTCGAGCTGCTCAACATCCACCACGGATTCGGCCCTGGGTTGTTCATCGCCAACGGAACCGGCGGCAACCTGATCTTGAACGTCGACTCGCATGACAACTACGACAAGAACGGAAGCCAGGGCGACGGTCAGAATGGCGATGGCTTCGGCGTTCACTACCAGACCACCGGGCCGAGCACGATCATCCGCGGTTGCCGGTCGTGGATCAACTCCGACGACGGATATGACCTGATTTCGCAGGAGGTTCCCGTCCTGGTCGAGAACAACTGGGCGGTCATGAACGGCTTCAGCAACGGCGGAGCCTCGAGCCCCGCCGACGGCAACGGCAACGGCTTCAAGATGGGCAGCAGCGAGACCGGCATCCGGCACATCGTCCAGAACAACGTCGCCTGGAAGAACAAGGCGTCGGGCTTTTACGCCAACCATTCGACCGGCGGAAACAACTGGTTCAACAACACGTCGTTCATGAACGGCACGCAATACAACATGCTGGCCAGCCCGGCGGGCGATCCCAACACGACGATCACGCTGACCGGCGCGCTGGCGCACAAGATGAGGAACAACATCGGGTTCCCGAACAAGAACGCCAACATGACCGGCGTCGACACCGCGTTCAACACCTGGGACCTGAACATCGCGCAGGCGGCCAGCGACTTCATGAGCACCTCCGACACCGGTTACCAGGGAGCGCGGCAGGCCGACGGCAGCATCCCGAACATCCCCTTCATGAAGCTGGCGGCGGGCAGCCCGCTCATCGACAAGGGCACCGACGTTGGTCTTCCCTTCACCGGCGCGGCGCCCGATCTGGGCGCCTACGAATTCGGACTGTCGTCGAGCACCGGGAGCGGTGGCGGTTCCGGCGCCGGTGGCTCCGGAGCGGGCGGCGCGACCGGCGGAGGGGCGGGCGGCCGGACCGGCGCGGGTGGCAGCGGAGCGGGCGGCGCGACCGGCGGCGGCGCGGGCGCCAGTGGAGCCGGCGGTGCGCTGGGCACGGGCGGCAGCAACTCCGGTAGCGGCGGCGCCGGCACCGGCGCGGGCGGCGCGAGCACCGGCGGCGGCGGTCAAACGACGACCGGCAGCGGCGGAGCGGGCGGCCCCGAGGCGCCCGGTGGCGCGTCGGGAGGTTGCAGCTGCGCGCTCGCCGCCGGCGGCGACCGCGGCGAGCTGGGTGGTATTGCCATGTTGCTCGCGTTTGCGGCGTTCGCGTTGAAGTCGCGCGTCCGGCGATCGAATCAAAGACCGGACCGAGGTTCAATCAAAGACCGGACCGAGGTTACATCAAAGACCGGACCGAGGTTAATGATCGGCGACGACCGGCGGTTCCTCAGAACGGACGGAGGTTTCCGCAGAGATCTTCGTCGCTGGGACGGACTTCGACGCTGGGACGCGAATTCGGCTCTTAGCGTGGCGTTGTCCGCGAAGCGTGATCAGACGATGGGGAGGCGCGCTTTTCCTAGTGAGGGCATGCCACGACCTCGAGTGAAGACCATCATTCGCACTCGGAACTGGTCGGGCGGTCAGGCGGGCTCAGGCCATGGGGCGCAGATGGCGCGGGTGAAGCGGCGGAGCCAGTAAGTGCCGGCGGGGAAAATGACGTCCCGGATGCCGGCAGCAAAGCTCGCGCGGGCGGTGGCGTAGGCGTCACGGAAGGCGCGGCTTCGAAGCAAGGCTTCGATTCGGCTCCATTTGCTGCGTGCCGCAATGCGCGGGTTCAATTGCCGTCGGGGCTCGCGACTGCCCGGGCGGTCGCTCCATTTTTGCGCCAGCACGTTCTTTCGGCCCAAGATCGTTGCGCCAGTGCGACGGCGGTCGGCCGCGGCCGTCTCCTCGGCGACGCGTACCCTCTCGAGGACCATCGCCGCGAACTCGGCAGCCGAGAGGTGCCCGAAACCCGCCGGCTGCGCAAACGACAACGAAACGACCTCAGGCATCGGCCCTTCCTCGCGGAAGAAGTGCTTGGGTCGGGACGCGGTGAGCGGACGACCGTGCAGCAGCACATCGAGCGAGGTAACGCCCGGCCAATGATGGGCCTTGTCCACTAGCTTGTCCTTCGCGGGGTTGCTGAGCGCGTAGGTCATCTTGTCGATCACATCGTCGGGGTCGACGAGGCGGACGACGCTAGTCTGTTCAGAGGACCAGAAGTTCTCCCAGCGACCACGAAGTGCATTCTGACACTTGGCGAAGAGCTTGTGGAAGTGTTCGATGAACGCGGGGTAAGAGCCGTCAGGGTCGTAGATGCCGGTGTGGTGATGGTTGCTCATGGCGACGGTGAAAAGCACGCGTATGCCGAACCTCTCTGCGGCGACGGCGAGGCAGTAGATGAAGGCATTGTTGGTCTCGCGGTCCGGCCGCATCAAGAACTGCCGCTGGGTACAGCGACGGGTGATCATGTACGTGCGCCCGGGAAGGACCTCGCGAGGGATCGACACTCTGGCTTTTCGGCGCCGCCATCGCCGGGTTGTGCCTAAAATCAACCTCGGTGCGGTTTGCGATGAAGGACCTCGCGAGGGATCGACACTCTGGCTTTTCGGCGCCGCCATCGCCGGGTTGTGCCTAAAATCAACCTCGGTGCGGTTTGCGGTAACAGCGCAAGGAGTCCAAACCATGTTGGACGTCACGGGCATTCCTGTCGATTTTGAGGGTGACGTCGCCGCTGGTGCGATCGACAACGCCAAGGCTGACGTTCCTGAAATT
>Ga0265342_10003556_pt1 | contig 12741 bp, 10 predicted proteins | sample 4CB327metaG_FD_203125 | JGI IMG/M metagenome (GOLD analysis project Ga0265342, IMG submission 203125) | Rhizosphere microbial communities from Carex aquatilis grown in University of Washington, Seatle, WA, United States - 4-CB3-27 metaG | ecosystem: Host-associated > Plants > Roots >...
AGTATTTTCCTTGCCAAAGTTTCTTCAATTGCCAGTTGCTCTTCACGAACGCCATTGTCATCGAATACCTGGATGCCTGTGTATACGAGGACGCTCTCCGGACGAATGGATGCAGCCTGGCGCTCCAGCTTCTCAGCAGCCCACCGGTCGTCGGCGTCCAGCAGCGCGATCCATTCTCCCGATGCAGCTCGTATCCCCGCATTTCTGGCGGCCCCCGGTCCGCCGTTGGAGCATCGAAGGACTGTCGCCCCCAGCTCCGCCGCCACGGCCGCCGTATTGTCGGTTGAGCCGTCATCAACGACGATAACCTCCACCGGTTTGAGTGTCTGCGCAAAAACCGACTCAAGGCTGCGCGGCAAAAAGAGCGCCGAGTTGTAAGCCGGAATCACGACACTGATCTTCATGCACTATCTCCTCTTGCGCCAACTCCGGCAAAAACAGGTGTGTATCGGAATGACCATCGCTGCCCCTCTTCGCTGTAAATCCATCTCTGACGTATGCTGTCACACCTTAGTTGGTCTATATTGCGCCGGAAGATTCTTGTCGAATCAGTAGCAACAGAATCGAATCCACAGGCCTGGCAATTGGCTTCGGCAGCATCCTGGTCAGAACTCTGAAGCGATCCCGGTCCTCCGGCTCCAGCACGCGCAGCGCGTAAAAGAACACGAAGAGCACGATCAGGGAAGCGCTTCCGCCCCACAGAATGCCCCACAACGGCGCCAGCCGCATAGCGATCAAATGTGCGGCCAGCGATGCCAGCACACTGATGAAGGCAATCTTTGTTACCTGTATCCAGGGGAGTTTCACTTTGTAGAGACGGCTTGCCACGGCCCACATCATTCCTACAGCTACCGCTTGTGCCGCTCCGTTGCCAATGCATGCGCCCACCGCGCCGTGCGACGGAATGAGATACCACGCTACGCTGATATCCACGATTCCCGCCAATACTGTCGCTGCAATCACATAACGCTGCCGCTCCGAACACTCCAAAAGGCCCTGCGCGGGCGAAAGAAAGGCTTTAAACATACAGAGCAGCGGAGCCAAAGCCACAACCATCGCAGCGCCCTCAAACTGGCGGCCGTAGATAAGCAGCAACGCCGGAACCGCAAGCGATGCCGCGATAAAGTGCAGCGGAATCGACATCAAGGCAATGTAGCGCAAAGTGGAAGCCGCAATCTCGGGAAGCCTGGACTTGTCGCGCCCGTACTGAACAAAGATCGTCGTGCTGGCCGCCGATCCGAAGATTGTGGCAGCAAGCAGTAACTGTTCGGCCATGGTGAATGCCACGGAATAGAACGACACCTGACGGATATCCGTGTCGAGATGCTTTAGCAGGATGATCTCAGACCGGCCCCAGACGATCAGCGCCACAGCCAGGCTGGCCATGCTCTGCCACGCAAAGCTCATCATGCGCTTGTGCAATCCCAGCGGATGAATATGGGTTGTCTCCCATGCGAGCACGCGCTTCATCGTGGGGAAGAAACGCACCAGAAAGTCGACCAGGCGCATGGCCAGCAGCGCCGCGCCGACTCCGATTACGCCCCAATGGAGTACCACCGTCGCCGTAATTGCAATGAAGTAGGTGAAGGCCGACACGACCGAGGCCGGCATATTTGTCGACAAATCTTCCGTGGCGACATTGGCCTGCGATGATATGGAGTTGACCATCGAAGGCCAGATGCTGAGCACCAGCAGGGCCGAGGCCAATTTGTACTCCCCATCGGCGTCCCTTAGAACCCATAGGAGAAGGCCGCCGGTGGCCAGCGTCGCCAGGACGATCTGCAACAGCAGGGTGCGCAGGTATATGTACCGCGCCGTGCCACGGTCGCCCATGCCGATAAACTCGGCCATATATTTTCGCGTTGTTGCGGGGATGCCGAGGCCGCCCAGGCTGCTGACCAGCAAGGCGATATACGAGACATAGATGATATAGCCGTTTTTCAACGGTCCAAGATAGCGGTTAATCGCAATCGAAGTGAAAAGCGCAACAACGGCGCTGATGATGAGATCAAGGCCGGACCAGCCGGAATTCTTAGCTATCGTCTTTGTGTTGGACATAGATTTCCAGCTATTTGTTGTTGTATTGACTCAGGGCGCCCCAGGTTCCGCTGTTAGGACCTGGGCTATGACAATACTCAATTGCAGCGCGTGAATTCACCCGGTCAAAGGCCAAGCGATTGCAAAGCTGTTCGTGCGTCCTTTGCCGCCTGTGAATCGGGCGCAAGGGATACTGCCTTCTTCAAGTGAGCCGCCGCGCTCCCCTTATCGGATAGTTTGCTGTACACCATGCCCAAGTGATACTGCATCGCGGCACTCTTTGGATCGGCCTTGATCGCATCCTCAAGCAGATCGCGTGCAAATCCGTAGGTTCCCTTGTGGTAGTAGGCCCACGCCAGCGTATCCGCGCTGCTGGGTGAGTTCGGCATGGCCTGACGGGCTGTTTGTGCCAGTGTCATGGCTACATCCACGTTTTCGCCGTTCTCCAGCATAAGATAGGCCAGATTGTTCGCTGCCACGGGCTCTTGTGGCTGGATTTGCAGGGCCTTTTTATAGTAGGCCTCGGCCTTGCCGGGATTTCCACGCGATTCCTCCAGAACTCCGAGAATGGCCATTGCGCCGGCGTCGTTGGGATGCATATTCAGCCACTGCTCCCAGGTGCCGATAGCCCCCGCCACTTGTCCTCGTTGCGCCTGAATCTGCGCCGTCAGCATCACCGCCTCGCCATCCCCTGGATTCAGTTGCATGGCCATCTGGGCAGTGGCGGCGGCCTGATCGAGGTTATTGTTCTGAATCTGCAACCGCGCCAGAAGATCATAGAACCCGCTGTTCTTCGGGCTCTTGTCGATCTGTGCTTTCAACCGGGCAATTGCCTTGGCCGGCTGTTTTTGGTTCAGATCGTAACTGATCAGCATGCGCATGGATTCAATGGAGTTGGGGTCATACTGCAGGGTCTGCTGGAGCAGCGCCGCTCCCTCTGGAAAGCGCTTCTGCGTAAACCGGATCTTGCCCAGTTCGAAATAGGCGGCGGGGCTTTGCGGAGCAACGCTTATTGCGGTTTTCAGATCGGCTTCAGCCTTGTCCGCCGAGTTGCGGCTCATCTCCACCGTGGCGCGCCATACATACCCGCCCGGAAAACGCGGCGCCGCGGCAATTGTTTTGTTAGCCACATCGGACAGCAGATCCATGTCGCCTTGCAGGGTCGCAATCCGCGCCAGTTCCTCTTCTGTTTCCAGCTTCGATGGATTCAGGTCCGCCGCTGCCCGAAGGCTGTTTTCAGCCAAGCTCATTTCGCCTTTAGCCAGTGCTGCCCTGCCCAACCAATATTGCAAGAAGTCGTCCTTCGGGAAATTTTTGGTCGCATCCTGTAGGGCATTTACGGCGTCGCTCGCTTTGCCGTCATTTAGCAGCACGATTCCGTTCAGCCCGGTTACTTCCGGATCTTTGGAGTTCTTCTTCATCAATTCTGCAACCGCGCTTCGTGCGGCCGCGTAGTCCTTGACCTGAAGAAGAATGCGAATGTATCCCTTTTGCAGTGAAGTGTCTTTGGGATACTTCGCGCCCAGCCTTGAAAACTCCGCCTTCGCCTTGTCCATCTCTCCGGCGGCTGCGTAGTAGTCTGCCAGCATTCGCACTCCCTGCGGGTTGTCGGCCAAATCGTTCGACGCCTGGCGGAGCACTTGCTCGGCCTTTGCCTGATTGCCCTGCTTCACATAAACCTGGGCAAGGCTAGCCCGTGCGGAGATGTTCTTTGAATCCGTAGCGATGGCATCCAGGCTTGCCTGCTCGGCCTCCGGCCAGCGGCTGCTCGTGGTATAGAAAGCCGCAAGCAGCAGCTTGTCGTTCACCGATTTTGGATCGAGAGCGATTGATCTCTTCAGCTCATCTTCTACGGATGAGGCCTTGGTTGGATCCCCTGCTTGAAGCAGTGCGAGATCTTCGTGGAACGCCGCCCGGTTCGGTTCCAGTTCCAGGGCGCGGTGAATCTCGATAAGAGCCTGATCCCTTAGCCCCCGTTTCACTGCTATGGCGGAGAGCAGCGCGTGACCGTCGGGGTTGTTCGGTTGTGCTGCCATCACCGCATTGGCCTGCGCTTGCGCTTCGTCGGGTTTACCGCCCGCAAGCAACAAGTTTCCAAGATCGATGCGCGCCTGGTAGTTCGTAGGCTGCAACTCCACCGTGCGCCCAAGTTCGCCATACGCTGCGCTATATTGGCCCAGATGCTCGTACGCCTGCGCCAGCTCGTAATGAGCTTCGGCATAGCTTTTGTCGATCTTCACGGCATTCGAAAACTGGATGGCCGCTTCACGGTACTTGCCCTCGGCGCTGAACCGTTTTCCGCTCTCCAGATATTTCTGCTTCCGCGCGTTTGGATCGGTGTGGCACCCAGCCAACAGGGTGACCGCGACAAAGACCATAATGGCGCAAAGACATCCTCGCCGATTCATCATTCTCCACCTGCCGCTGAAACTCAATTGAACAGCTTTGATCGTATCGTTCATTGTTTCCATCCTTGCTGGCTGCCTTTCGTGCGACTGCAGCCTGACTTCCTTTACTGAACCGCGTTGTCTTTCCCTGCTCTTTCAACTCGAACTAATCCGGGATAAAGCGAGGGAGCATAGGCGCAAGCTGCGCGGTAAACGCCTCGGCCCGAGTCCTTGCCCCCAATGTGCCTTCTTTGGAGCCGATCGGAGTGCTCACTCTCAGTAGAGCCCCATCGGTCCGATTCTGCCGCATCGCGTCGGTCACCATATAGATCTTCGCCATGTATTCATTGGCGACGCTGCGCCCATGCGCCTGATACCAATAAATAACGAACTGCCTGGCCTCCCCGTTGGAAATGACATATTCGCCTACCCGGTGCGGCTTGCCATTTGCATCGCGCAGGTTTACGTACTGTTGCGACTCAAAAACCCAGCCCGCGCCTGGCAGGCAGTGCTTGGGTGAGTGGATGGTTACTCCTGTCCTCTGGGTTGGAAAATAACCGATAAAAAGGCCAATCAGCTGCACCCCTCCGTCCTGGGCGTATAGGCGCGACAGAAACTCTCCTGCCCCCAGCACGTTGAGCGTTTCCTGGTCGATCTGTATATCGCTTCCCGTCCATCCAGCAAGTGTGCGCGGAATCTGCGATAGAGGTTCGCTGGCGGGAATCAGATCGGTATTGCCGCGGGCCGCCAGCAGCAGCGCCGTTCCGGCCAGCAGCAGGACAACCGTCCAATAGCGAAGCGTCCAGATGCGCGGGCTCTTCATGCCTGCCCCCCTTTCGCCGGGAACAAATGCATGATGCGATGCACGATGAACAGGCACCCCAGCGAGACGAGAAACATCACCCACCCGGAAAACTCGTGAAAAAATCCCAACGCCTTTTCGGGATCCCAGTACTGGACGAACAATCCGGTGCCCAGAATGCGCACCGCGTTGGCCGCAATCGCAATCGGAATGCTGGTTAGGGCGAGAATGGCCCGCCGCAAGTTGGATTTCTCCATGAAGTAGCCATAAAAGACCGAGAGCGTGAACAGGCTCATCAGAGAACGAATGCCGCTACAGGCCTCCGCCACTTCCAGTTTCATGGCTGGAAGCTCGAGAACGTTGCCCTCGCGCAGGACCGGAACGCCGAAAAAGGGAAGAAGGGCGCTGGCCAGCTTCGATGCCAGAATCTGTAGCGGAAGGGTTATCTCATTGAAAAGAATAGATGGAATCGGAATCGCCAGCAGCAAAACCAGCAAGACAAAGCGCAGCTCCTTGAGCAGCTCCCACCCGCCAAAGCAAAGCACCAGCCCTGCCAGCAGAACCACCAGCGAAACCCGGGAAAGAAATAGTTCGGCCCCGTAGACCCCTAGGACCAGTACTACCAGCCCCGCGACAACGAATACGATTCCGCTCCAGGTGGGGGCAACTCTCGTATCGAGCAGAGTTTTTCTCTTCGTCCACACCAAATACGCCGCAAATATCGGCACCAGGAACCCGTGAGAGAAGTCTGGTATCTGCCACCAGTCGGTCACCAGTTTTGCCAGCACCCGGTAGTAAACCGCCGCCATTAGAGCGAAGATGAGTACAGAACCCCATGCAAAATGAGCACTTTGCAAGGAAATGCGGTCTTCGTGTATCGCTGGCGTCTGTAGCTCTTGGGCCATATTCTTTGTACGGTAACCTGCGGCTAAATCAATCCTTTACTCCCTCTCTAGCAATCGGAATGCCGAAAGTGAAACGAATCGATCCAGGGGGATTCCCCATGATTTCCCCCGAACAGAAACTAATCTACCCTGAAAAGTGGAAAACTGTTTCCACTTTTCAGGGTAAATAAGGTCACATTTCTCTCCCCAGGATGAGAAACTAATTTCCTCCTCCCTTGCAATTACCCCTCCTGTGGGTGCGCCAAAGAGCCGATATACCCCTTGGAAAGCCCTTTCTTGGTTTAGTCCCCTGGTTTGGAACTCGCATTGCTAAAGTAAGGGCGTGAACCTAGGATCCTCCATGGCTACCAGTACAGCGATTCAAAGCGTTAGGCGGCAGACAAAACCCTTTGCCCCTGTTGAGGCGCAGATTCAGCGCGCGATTGCCCGTATCGCCGAAAGCGACTGCCCGGTACTGATCGTGGGTGAGCATGGCGTCGGAAAGCGTTCCATTGCCGCACAAATCCACGCGCAGGCACACCGATCTCGCGGCATATATATGGAGATTGATTGCGCCGATGCCGACGCTCAGGCTATCCTCTCGGCCTTTTCCACCAGGGGAACGCTCTATCTGGCGGAGATCGGGGATCTAAGCCTTCCCTTGCAGGAACTCATAGTTGATAACTATTTTCGCTCCAGTCAGGCGCAAACTTGCCGCCTCCTTTGCGGTACAAGCCGCGAACTCTTGGAGGAGGTCAAAACCTGGCGTATCAGAGAAGATTTCTATTACCTGGTCTCGGCCGTTACGCTCAGGATTTCTCCCCTGCGCTGCAGAAAGTCTGAAATCCTCTCTATCGCCGATGACCTTTTAACGCAGTACTCCAAGCAGTTTGACCGTCCCAAGCCGGTCCTGCGGGAGGAAATTGTCGGATTCCTGATGGACCACACCTGGCCCCACAATCTCTCTGAGCTCCAGACCGCGATCAAGACTTTTGTCGCCATCGGCGACCAGTCGGTCTCCCTCGCCGCGCTCAAAGCCGCTGCGCCGGCCATGAAGTCGAATGGGCATCGCGGGACTCTTTCGCTGAAAGAAGCCACGCGTGCCGCATCCACTCAGATCGAGCGCCAGTTGATCTCTGAGGTTCTGATCTCCACGGGCGGCAATCGCAAACGCGCCGCAGATCAACTGGGAATCAGCTATAAGGCGCTGCTGTACAAGCTCAAGCAGATCGGAGCGGAATGCCGGCCCGCATCCGGAAGAACCGGAGTCGCAATATGAAATCAGGGATGCTGATCATTGTCGCGTTCTTTGTGCCAACGCTCTTCTGCCATGCCCAGGGCATCAAGCCGGAAAACCCGGCTGTCGCCAATCCGGTTGCGCTGCCCGTGGCCGACGCAGCATCGGCAGATAGCTATCGTATCGGTCCGTCCGATGTAATCACTGTTACCGTATGGAAGGAGCCGGCCCTTTCAGGCAATCTCCTCGTCCGGCCCGACGGCATGATCTCGATGTCTCTTCTCGGCGATGTTCAGGCCTCTGGCATGACCCCCCTGCAATTGGCAAATCAAATCGCTGCAAAGCTCAAAAAGTACATCCAGGATCCGAACGTCTCCGTCGTACTCACTCAAATCAACAGCAAAAAAGTCTTCTTGCTCGGCGAGGTTCAGAAGAGAGGGCCGGTCGATATGACGCCCGGCATGACCGTGCTCCAGGCAATCGCCAGCGCCGGCGGCCTCACTGACTTTGCCGATACCAAGAAGATTTACATCCTGCGCGACGAAGCCGGAACTCACCAGAAGATTCCGGTGCGCTACAAGGAAGCATTGAAGGGTAACAGCGAGCTTAATCTCGCGCTTAAATCCGGCGACACGATTGTGGTCCTGTAGAACGCTCAGATGAAGACAATTCTCAAACTCGCAGCAATCCTCCTCGCCGTATGTGCATCGGCGCCTGCCCAGGTTGTGCCTCAGGCAACGGCAGGCCCGGCCATTCTGCAATACGCTCTCCGCTACTCGCAATCAGGAATCTTCCAAAGCGGAAACCAAACCAGTTGGCAGACGAACGCCTCCGCGGAAGTCAATTTTGCGAACGGCTTCAGACGCTTCCCGTTCAACTTGAACTATGGCGGCGGCTACACATGGTCCCTGGACGGCCCTTCTTACGCAACCGGGCTCTTTCAGCGTCTGATGATCTCGCAGGGTTACATCGGGCGCCGCTGGAACATCCTCGCCAGCGACAGCGTTTACTATCTTCCTGAGTCCCCTACCATGGGCTTCTCGGGAATCCCCGGCACGGGAGAACCGATCGGAGGGGCTGGCTCAAATCCCCCGTCCGGCCAGCCTATCCTGACAACGAATACCAGTGTTGTCAATAACATGACAACTGGTGAGGTCGGGCTGACTCTCAACAACAAGACTACCCTCAGCGTCGGCGGCTCCTCGCAGATTCTGCGCTTCCCTGACGGCAACGGCTTGAATACGAACGCACCGACGGCAAACGTGGGGCTTACCCGGCGTCTTGACGCGCGGAATTCGCTTACGGGTCAGTATTCTTACTCTCGCTTTAGCTACGGCGGTTCCAATTTCACTTTAGAGACCAACACCGCGCTCGCTGACTACCATCGCGTGTGGACTCGGCATCTTAGTACGGATGCCTCCGTGGGTCCGCAATGGATCAAAAGTGCGGGAAGTGCGTCCCTGCCGTCGTCAACACATATCTCGGCTAGCGCGGCGTTCAATTACCTCTTCCGCTCCGGGTCAACCAGCCTGAGCTACAACCATCAAACCGGTAGTGGCGCGGGATTTCTCCTCGGCACAACGGCCGATTCCGTCAATGCTGGATACTCGCGGGAATTCGGCAAGGACCTGAGCATCGGAATATCGGGCAGTTACACGCGCAACACTGGGCTAATGAACAACCAGGTTATCAATGGTAAGTTTGGAGGAGTTCAGGCTACCAGGCGAATGGGCCGGTATCTCTCGCTGTTCGCTAATTACACGGCCATCGACCAGTCATCGAGTTCTTCTTCGGCTCTTCAAGCCAACGTCCTCAATCAATTGGAACAGGTAATCGCTTTTGGCGTCGGGTACACTCCACGCGCGACGCACCTCAACAGGCACTAAAGCTGTAAGGAGTTGTATGCTAGGACATCGTGAATTGACAATGCAGGATTACACCGGGATATTGAAACGGCGATTCTGGCTGATTATTATCTGTGCGGTCGTTGGCCTGGCTTCCGGTGTGGGCATCAGCTATGTTCTGGCTCCTCAGTACATATCCATGACGAAGGTGCTGATCGAACAGCAAAAGGTATCGGAAAACTATGTAAAGCCCGTGGTTACTGTAGATCTTGAGGGGCGCCTGGCGTCGATGAGAGAGCAGATTCTGAGCCGCTCGCGCATCCAGCCCATCATCGAGCGCTTCAATCTCTTCCCTAGCAGTAAATACACAATGGACGACCGCGTCGAACTGACGCAAAAGGCGATCGGCATTCAGCCCATGCCCTCCGGTCAATCGCATGGAATGCCCGGCTTCTCGATCACCTTCAAGGCGCAGGACGCGCGCACGGCACAGTTGGTATGCGGCGAAATCACCTCGCTCTTCGTCAGCGACAACCTCAAGGCGCGTGAGCAGTCCGCCAACGGCACAACCGACTTTCTAAGACAGCAACTCGCTGACTCAAAGAGAAACCTCGACGAGCAGGACGCCAAACTCGCCGCCTTTCAGCAAAAGTATATCGGCAGGCTTCCCGAACAGAACTCATCGAATACAAACACGCTTCAGGCGCTTACAACCCAACTCGACGCATCTACGCAATCGCTCAACCGCGCTCAGCAGAATGTGACTTTTCTCGAAGCCATGATCTCGCAGCAGACGCAGGATCAGAAGCGCCAGGAGTCGCCGGCTGGCGGCTCGGTAGATGAGCGGCATACGCAACTTAAAGCTCTCCTTGCGCAGAAGCAGGAGCTGGAGAATCTCTATACCCACGACCATCCCGATGTAGTCGCGATCACGCGCAAAATTGCTGATCTGCAGGCGGAGATCGCGCATGCCCCTGCTCAGTCTGCGCCGGGAGCCGCCGCAGTCTCAACCTCTGATACGCTACAGCTTCAACAGCTCAAGGCTCAACTTCGCGCGGCGCAGCAGTCCATGGGCGTCGCAAAGCAGGAACAGGCTCGGATTGAACAGCAGATTCGCGGCTATGAGTCGAGAATCGAATCGAGCCCCATGGTCGAAGAAGAGTACAAGCAGGTCACTCGCGACCACGAGACGGCTCTGCAGTTCTACAACACGCTGCTGACCAAGATGAATGAATCGTCTATGGCAACCGCCCTTGAACGCCGCCAGCAAGGCGAGCAGTTCAGCGTCATGGACGCTCCAAATCTTCCCGATTCTCCAACCTTTCCGGATCGTCGCATCTTCGCGGGTGGCGGGCTTGCAGCCGGCTTGGCTTTGGGCCTGCTCATCGTTGCCCTGCTCGAGTATCGCGATACTTCCCTGCGCAATGAGAGGGACATTTGGGCCTTCACCAAGTTGCCGACTCTGGCCATGATCTCTCACATAGATCACCTTCCTCAGCCTCCTGAGTCTCGCGGCCGCCGGATGCTCTTTTCACGAACCAATAAGCCCGCAGAAAGCGCGCTGGAATAATCATGTACAAATCCTTCTTCGGCCTTCGCGCCCTGCCTTTCGTAGCCAGCCCCGATCCGCGGTTTCTATATAAGACGCCGCAGATTCGGGAAGCCCTTGCCTGCTTGCAATATGGCATTGCGGCGCGCAAGGGCTTTGTCGTCATGACGGGTGAAGTCGGCACGGGAAAAACAACTCTGCTCAAGACCGTCCTCAGTTCCTTTGTCCAGGATCGCTTTTCGACGGCCTTTGTCTTCAATCCGCGTCTCGATGTGCTCGACTTTTTTGAATTCGTGCTTACTGACTTTGGCATTCCGCCCGAATCGCGGACCAAGTCGGGTATGCTGTTGCAGCTCAATCGCTGGCTGATTGAGCGCTTCCGCAACCAGCAGTTGTGCGCCATTGTGATCGATGAAGCGCAGAACCTCTCCTCGGAGTTGCTTGAAGAGATTCGCTTGCTGACCAACCTTGAGACCTCATCGGAGAAACTGGTGCAGATCGTGCTCTCCGGACAGCCCGAGCTTGAAGAGAAGCTTTGCGATCCAAGTGTCCGCCAGCTTCGTCAGCGCATTTCCATCTGGTGCAAGACGCTGCCGCTCACAAGCGAGGAGACGAAAGGCTACATCGCCGAAAGGCTGCGTATTGCCGGCGCGAGCCAACCCGTGCTTTTGCCCGACGCCGTGCTGCTCGTCCATCGGTACTCGAAGGGAATTCCTCGCCTCATCAACTTGATATGCGAGCATGCCATGATCAGCGCATACGCGGAGCAGATCAAGCCCATTACGCCGCGCATCATCGAGTCGGTCTGCGCAGAGCTTGACCTGCACCAGCAGTCCTTTGTGATTTCGCCCACGGCGCTCTCTGGTTTTCCTGAGAATACTGCTCCAACCGCCATCTCCAATGCCGCCAAACCCGCCTTGGATGCCACGGATTCCATGAAGGAACGTGAGATATGAGCCGCATTTACGAAGCTCTTCAAAGGGCGGAGCTTGAGCGGAAGGCCGCTCAAGTATCGGAAATCAAACTGGACGCCGAGCCGATGGCTATCCCCGGCATTGAGGAACCGCCTATGGCCGGCGGCGGCGTTCTCCTTGGCGACATCGCGCAGCATTCCTGGGAGCTATCCATCCCTTCCTTTCCTACCCTCGTGGATCGCGGCGCGGCCGTCGAGCAGTTTCGCAGCCTTCGCTCGCGCGTCCAGCAGGCTCGTTATGAGGCTCCGCTAAAGACGATCCTCATCTCAAGCGGTATGCCCGCTGAAGGCAAGACCTTTGTCGCGGCGAACCTCGCCATGAGCCTCGCGCGCAACAGCGTCAATCGTATTCTGCTCGTTGATGGCGATCTGCGCCGTCCCACAATCCACTGTTTGCTAGGCGCCCCCAATACGCCCGGACTGTCGGAGTATCTGGCCGGAACAGTGGAATTGAATGACATCATGCAGCGCGACCGCAGTACAAAGACCGTTGAGCCCGCCACCGCGCGCAGCATCTCCAACCTCACCTTTATTCCTGCTGGCAAGTGTGGTGACAACTCTTCGGAACTTGCGGCCAATCATCGGATTGAAAAACTGGTCGCAGCCCTTTCCCCGCATTTCGACTGGATACTGATTGACTCCCCGCCGGTGCTCGCGGTTACTGACGCTGTGGAACTTGCCCGCGCTGCCGATGGGGTTTTGCTTGTCGCTCGCGCGGAACATACGCCATTCGATGTTGCCCAGCGCGCCCAGGCTGCCTTCAGTAACTCGCGGATTCTTGGTTTCGTGCTGAATGCAGTTAAAGACACTCCGCCCAGCGGAGCATACAACTACTACTACGGATCTGAAGAATCCGGCGATAATGCAACCCGCGGAAAGGATAAGCGGAAGAAGGGATGATCAGGATTCTCAATGTCTACTATCCGACCAGAACCTTGGTGCTGCTTCTCTGTGAAGCGCTCCTTGTGGTGGGCTCCTTTCTGCTGTCCACTGTGTACGTCGTTGGGCCGGATACATACATTGCGCTG
>Ga0265342_10003558_pt1 | contig 12739 bp, 13 predicted proteins | sample 4CB327metaG_FD_203125 | JGI IMG/M metagenome (GOLD analysis project Ga0265342, IMG submission 203125) | Rhizosphere microbial communities from Carex aquatilis grown in University of Washington, Seatle, WA, United States - 4-CB3-27 metaG | ecosystem: Host-associated > Plants > Roots >...
TCGCACTTGATAAAGGCAGATGCCCCTCACCCGATATTCTCACTGTCGTTCGAATATCGACCTTTCCCCGACGGGGAGAGGTGAAAAAGCTGGCCGGTCTAATTCGATCCAAACATGAATTTGTCGCCGTCGAGATACGGGCCGGTGCGCATATAGAGCTGTCCGTTGTGCCCGATGAAGAACAGCGTGCCCTTCGGCACTTTCTTGGCGCCCTTCAGCAGCAGACCGGCATTGCTCGTTCCCATCTTGTAGACGTGGGTCTTGCCGTCCTTGTCGTAGGTGTAGCCCATGTCCGGCTTCAGTTCCCAGGCCGCGGGCTCCTCGGCGAAAGCCGGCGCCGACAGCGCGGCGAGCACGGCTACCGCCATCAACGGTTTGATCGAAAATCGCGTCATGTCCTCATACCCTCCCCAGAATGATGTCCCGCCCACCGCGTGCGGCCCACGCATTTTGAACAAATCACGAACGATGTCGGACCGTCAACACGATGCGACAGGAGATCCGCAGCGCCAATGACTTTGTCATTTCCTGCCCCGCGCTTCACCATTATCTTTGGTAGCAACGGGCTTCGGAAAACGTTTGGGGGCGATTCGAATGAAGCACTTTGTGAAAATTGGTTTCGGCGTTGCGTTATTGCTGCCGCTTGCGGACGCGGCACGCGCCGATGACTTCAAACTCAGCAACAATCAGCGCATTTCCTGTAGCCGCGGCCTGTCCGCCGGCAAACTCAACACCGCGACCTGCAAGTCCTACGCTTATCTCTTCAATACCAAGACTTCGGAATATTTCCGCTGCCAGGTCACGCTGGCGCTGACGCGCGACAACAAGGAAGTCATCAACGTCCAGACCGACGGCGGTTGCACCAAGAAGCCACGCATTTTTGACACCGATTCCGACTATTCGTTCGACGCCACTGAGACCGAGCCGCCGAACACTAATTCGTTCTTCGGGCCCGGCGGCTACTCGATCTGGGTCAGCGACAATACGAAGCAGAAAGTGCGCGGCTGCATCACCATCTCTTCGGGGCTTGGCTCGGATATTTCGAAATGTCTCGACATGACGTTTCAGTGAACGCGGGCTAGCGGCCTGATGCGCCGTCTGCGCCCAGCGCGGCTTTGCCGGTCCTGGCTCCTTCTCGAAGGCGCCAATGAAGCGGTGCTGGCGCGGGCGCCGGAGAGCGGCGCCGACGTTCTGATTCAGGAGCTGGAAGATTTCACGCCGCCCGAACTGCGTCCCGCCGCGCGGGCGCTGGCGCCCGATCTCTATGCAGCATGGCGCGCGGCCGGCCGGATCGCCGGCGTGCGCGTCAATCCGCTCGATCAGGACGGCATGGACGATCTCGCCGCCGTGATGCGCGGGGCGCCCGACATCGTTGCGCTGCCGAAAGTGGCCGAGCCTTTTCACGTCACCCGGCTCGACGAAGCGGTGACGCGGTTCGAGCGCGACTATGGCATCCCCGAAGGCTCGACCGCTTTGTTGCCGAATATCGAATTCGCCCGCGGTCTCGTGCAGACCGTTGCCATTGCGAAGGCCAGCCGGCGCACCAGCGCCTGCCTGATGGCCTCCGAAGACATGGCCGCCGATCTCGGTGCTGAGCGCGGGCCGGACGGCGTTGAACTGGCTTATTGCCGCCAGCGCTTTCTGGTCGAATGCGTCGCCGCCGGTGTCGTCGCGGTCGATTGTCCCTACACGTTCAGCGATACGGAAGGCGTGGCACAGGATACGCGCTGGGCGCGGCGGTTGGGCTATATCGCGAAAAGCCTGGTCGATCCGGCGCATGCGCGAATCGTCAACGGCGTCCTGTCACCGGGTGTGGACGAAGTCGAGCGCGCCAAACGCCTCGTCGCGGCCTTCGATGCCGCGCGTGCAGCGGGGCAGGGGCGCGTCGAACTCGATGGGGCGCTCGTCGAAATGCCGGCCTATCAGACCGCCAAACGCCTGCTCGCCCGTCATGAGGCGATGCAGGAATTTGAGAGCGGCGAATGAAAACGCCCCTACCCGCAAAGGGAGGGGGCGTTGTTGGTTCAAATCCGCGATCGGTGATCGGTCTCAGTGACCCATCCGGGCCGAGGCCGGATGACCCGGCACCTTGAAGCGCTTGCCGGTGTCGGTGACCTTGGTGCCGTCGACCTTGAGGATCGAGAAGTCCTGGTCGATGTAGTTTCCGGCCAGAAGATACTTGCCATCCGGCGTGAACGCGACCGCCTCCGGCAATCCGCCGACCTCGATGTCCTGGGTCTTGGTCACCTTCTTGCCGTCGATCTTCAGGATCGCGAGGCTGCCGTTCTTGTTGTAGAAGAACGCCTTCTTGTTGGCGTTGGAACCGCGCAGGATGGCGGCAACCGCGAGGTCGCCCTTGGGCGAGATCGCAAGCCCTTCCGGACCGTCGCCGACCACGACGCGATCGATGATCCGCGGCGGGTTGGCTTCCAGGTCGATCACGCTCGTGGTGTCGACGCTGCCGTCGGAAGCACCCGAATTGCCGTTGTCCGAGGTCAGCGCGAGCTTGCTGTTGGGCGTGACGACGACATTGTAGGGCCACTGGCCGGTCGGCAGATCGACCTTGTTATAGGTCACCTTGTCGCCTTCGACGTCGAGCACCGAGATCTTGTGCGCGGGGAAGCGCACGGCGAGCGCATGCTTGCCGTCGGGCGTGAAAATGACGTGCGCGACGCTGTCGGGGAAGCTGATGGTGTCGGTGATCTTCACCTCGGTGCCGTTCACCGACAAAACGCTGACCGAGTTGTCGGCGCGGTTGGCGACCAGCGCCATCTTGCCCGACGGGCTGAAGCTCAGGCCTGACGGCTGCTTGCCGCCGGTGACGGTGGCTGCGAGCTTCGGCGGGTTGGCCTTCATGTCGATCACGAAGATCTGGTTGTTCGGCACCTGCTTCAGTGCGTCGCCGTCTTTCACAACGTCAACTGAATTCGCGACCAGCGCGACCGATCCGGTCGGATCGATGTCGAGGTTGACGGGCGGCCCGACCACGGAATTCTCCAGCGGCAGCGTCGCCACGATCTTCGGATCTTCCGGATTGGCGAGATCGACGATCAGAACGGAATCCTTGCCCGGTGCGGCGAGGATGGTCTTGCCGTCGCCATCCCACGTCACCTTCTCGTCGATCCCGACGATCATGAAGGGCTTGGCGTGGGCGGAAGTGACGGCCGCGCCGCACAGCATCGTGGTCGCGAGCGCAAATCCAACGGTACGAAAAACAGACATACACATGGTTACATGTTCTCCCCTGGCACCGGCCTCTCACGGGCCGGTTCGCGGGGGGACATTACGCGCGGATTTTGAGCCTTGCTAGTGGTCCGATTCTAACATTCGCATCCCTTCTCGGCGGCCACTTTTGCGAATGTTAGAATCAAAGGACCACTAGCCAATATAGGTTTCTACTGGAGTTTCGGATTTGACATCCGCCTCGCGAATGCGCGGCTATGGGGTAGCGAATGTCAAATCCGCTCCACTAGGGTCGTCCCTGGCTCGAAAGACCACGACTTTATGAGGGGTCGACAGCATGGTTGACCGCGGGCTTTCGTCCGGCCAATTTCCGCCGAACGTTTGAGGGAGGTGTCGCGTGGGGCGTCTGGACGGTAAGGCCGCGATCGTGGTCGGCGCGGGCTCGATCGGGCCCGGCTGGGGCAACGGCAAGGCGACCGCCGTGACCTTTGCACGCGAGGGCGCGCGGGTGTTTTGCGTCGATCGCAACGCCGCTGCTGCCGCCGAGACCGTCGAGATCATCGCCAGGGAAGGCGGCGTGGCCACCGCTTTCGCGGCCGATGCCTCGCGCGGCGATGATATCGCAGCGATGGTGGCCGCCTGCCTGAAGGCTCATGGCCGCATCGACGTGCTGGACAACAATGTCGGCATCGCCGAAACGGGCAGCGTGGTGGACGTGGCCGAGGCCGACTGGGACCGCGTGTTCGCCGTCAACCTCAAGAGCGCCTACCTCGCCATGAAGCACGTGATTCCGGTCATGGTGTCGCAGGGAGGCGGCTCGATCATCAATATCTCTTCAATTGCCTCGATACGTCATCTCGGGATCTCCTACGTCACCTACGCCACGACGAAAGCCGCAATGAACCAGATGACGCGCACCACGGCGGTCGAATTCGCCGGGCAACGGGTTCGCGTCAACGCGATCCTGCCTGGCTTGATGAAGACGCCGATGGTGGCGCATTCCGTGGGCCTCGCCGCGAGCTACGCCAAGGGCGACGTGGAGGCGATGTGGCGCGCCCGCGACGCGCAGGTGCCGATGGGGCATATGGGCGATGCCTGGGACGTCGCCAATGCCGCGCTGTTTCTCGCCTCCGACGAATCGAGATATGTCACCGGCATCGAGCTCGTGGTCGACGGCGGAATCACGCTCAAGGTGAATTAGGAATCCATGCGGCGGTCCTTCATACTTCTGGCATGCTTTGCCATGGCCGGCACGATCACGGCGGGCGCGGCGTTCGCCGCGACCGTCGAGCCGACCGGCGAGCAGATCGATTCCGCGCCCTGCACGGCCGCGCTGAACGCCGCTGACGACGACAGGATCATTGCCTCCTGCGGCACGCTGATCGGCAACGACAAGGCGCCGAAGCCCGACCGCGTCAAGGCCGCGATCGCGCGCGCTGCTGCCTACGACCGCAGGGGCGAGATCGACCGCGCGATCGGCGATAACGACATCGCATTGCGGCTCGATGCCACGCAGGCCGAAGTGTTCAATACGCGCGGCGAACTGCTTCGCCGCAAGGGCGACCGGGTGCACGCGCTCTCGGATTTCGGTACCGCGGTCAAGCTCGACCCGAACAATGCCGTAGCTCGCGCCAATTATAAGTCGCTGTCGCTCGAGATCGAGCGCATCGGCGCGATGATGGCGGTCAACAACAAGCCAAGCTTCAACTGCGCCATGGCGAGACGCCCGGTTGAAAAGGCGATCTGCGGCAATCCCGAACTTGCCAACCTCGACCGCGAGATCAACGCCGTGAATACCAGGGTCGTCCGCGAGGCCGGCGCAAAGGATCCGCGTGCCGGGCGCGCGATGCAGCGCGAGCAAGACGAGTTTCTCGTCCGCCGCAACGCTGAATTCGGCCGGCCCGACTTCGACCTGCAAAAGGCGATGCGGGACCGGCTCGACCATCTGCTGGCGCTGGTGGGCCGATTCTAGTTATCGGCACTCCCGCTCGGCGGTCGCTTTTGCGAGCGCTCGAATTTTTCCAACAATAGCCTTTAGTCAAAGGCCGGAGCTGTTCCCGTAATCCAATTCTAACATGCGCTCCCTCTCGGCGGGCACTTTGCGAATGTTGGAATCACGGGACCGCGGGCAAGTATAAGATTCTAGTGGAGTTTCAGATTGGACATCCGCTTTGGGGTGTCGCGGCCCAACCGGGCGAATGTCAAATCCACTCCACCAGCTTGATCTCGGTCAACTTCGGGCGACAATGGCCGTTAGATAATCAAGGGCCGTTCCATATCGCCATGCTTGGCCAAAAGCGCGAAGCGCGTTTTGGCGCCGGACATGGCAGGGAGCAGGCTGCCGGGGAGAGGCGCCATGAACATTCAGCACAAGAGTACCTATCACGAGGTCCATGCGCGCTCGCTCCGCGACCCCGAGGGCTTTTGGGGTGAGGCGGCGCGCGAGATCGACTGGATCAAGCCGGCCGAGAAGATTTTCGATTCCACCCAGGGTCTCTATGGCCGCTGGTTCACTGGGGCCGTCGTCAACACCTGCTACAACGCGCTCGACCGTCACGTCGCGGGCGGCCGCGCCGATCAGCTCGCGCTGATCCATGATTCGCCGCTCACCGGAAGCATCAGGAAATTCACCTACGCCGAGCTGCTGCATGAGGTGAAGACGCTTGCTGGCGTCATGACCGATTTCGGCGTCGCCAAGGGCGACCGCGTCATCATTTACATGCCGATGGTGCCGGAAGCCGTCGTGGCGATGCTGGCCTGTGCACGGATCGGCGCGGTCCATTCCGTGGTGTTCGGCGGGTTCGCGGCCAAGGAACTGGCGACCCGCATCGAGGACGCCGCGCCAAAGCTGATCTTTTCCGCAAGCTGCGGCATCGAGCCCGGCCGCATCGTGGCATATAAGCCGCTGCTCAATGAAGCGATCAAGCTCGCCAGCGTGAAGCCGGAAGCCTGCATCATCCTGCAACGGCCGCAGCAGACGTGTGAACTGACCAAAGGCATCGATCACGACTGGGCCGCGTTGCGCGAGGCCGCGGCAAGAGCGAAGAAATCCGCCGACTGTGTGCCGGTACTCGCGACCGATCCGCTCTATATTCTCTACACGTCGGGCACGACCGGCATACCCAAGGGCGTGGTGCGCGACAATGGCGGGCATCTGGTCGCGCTGAAATGGTCGATGTCGAACCTCTACGGCATCAAGCCGGGCGAGGTCTGGTGGTGCGCGTCCGATATCGGCTGGGTGGTCGGCCACAGCTATATCGTCTACGGCCCGCTGATCCATGGCGCGACCTCGATCATGTATGAAGGCAAGCCGGTCGGCACGCCGGACGCCGGCGCGTTCTGGCGCGTGATCTCCGAGCACAAGGCGGTGGCGCTGTTCACCGCGCCGACCGCGTTCCGCGCCATCCGCAAGGAAGACCCGGACGGCAAATTCATCCGCCAATATGATCTGTCGAAATTCCGCACGCTGTTTCTGGCCGGCGAGCGCGCCGATCCGCCGACGGTGGAATGGGCCGAGGCGCAATTGAAGGTGCCTGTGGTCGATCACTGGTGGCAGACCGAAACCGGCTGGTGCATTGCCGGCAATCCGGTGGGCTTGGGGATGTTGCCGGTCAAGCACGGCTCGCCGACAGTGCCGATGCCAGGTTACCGCGTCGAGGTCGTGGATGAAGCCTCAAAACCCGTGCCGGCCGGTACTATGGGCTCGATCGTGATCAAGCTGCCGATGCCGCCGGCATGCTTGCCGACGCTCTGGCAGCAGGACGAGCGCTGCAAGGAAGCTTATTTCAGCGAATTTCCCGGCTACTACAAAACCTCCGACGCCGGTTACATGGACGAAGACGGCTATGTCTTCGTGATGGGCCGCACCGACGACATCATCAATGTCGCCGGGCATCGCCTTTCCACCGGCGGTATGGAGGAGATCCTGGCGTCGCACCCCGATGTCGCCGAATGTGCCGTGCTCGGCGTCAAGGACGCGATCAAGGGCGAAGTGCCTTGCGGGTTTCTGGTGCTGAAGGCCGGCGTGGCGCGCAAGCCGATCGAGATCGAAAAGGAAATCGTGGCGCTGGTGCGCGACAAACTCGGCCCGGTGGCGGCGTTCAAGCTTGCGATCACGGTAGGGCGTTTGCCGAAGACCCGATCGGGCAAGATCCTGCGCGGCACCATCAAGAAGATCGCCGACGGCGAACATTGGTCCATGCCCGCCACCATCGAGGACCCCAAGGTGCTGGACGAGATCACGGACGCCCTCAAGGGCAGGGTGTAAGGTAATTGTCATGCCCGGGCTTGACCCGGGCATCCATTCGAAACAAATGCCTTGTTTTTGATGGATTGCCGGGGCAAGCCCGGCAATGAGGTAAACTGGGATGTCTGCGTATGGGCCGTCGATCCGCATCACTTGTAATCGCGCTCACGGCGCTCGCGCTTGCGTCCTGCGCCCGCCGCGGCGAACTCCCCTCGACCGCCAGCGCAACCCTGAGCGAGGACGACGATACCTTCTGCCGGAAGGGTGGCCAGGTCGCGTCCGGCTCGCCCGAATATGTCAACTGCCGCAAGGATCGTGATGCGCAACGCGGCAACGCCATCGACCGCGCCGACAAGAAGCAGCGCGATCTCGGCGAATACATGATGAACAATCCGACCAAACCGTACTGACGGCGCGGGCGTCAGAGGCTCAAGAAGGCGAACCCATAAATTCGGTGCCTTGGCTGATGTCCGCTGTTGCTCGCACAACGGACTCATCTGGGAGTTCAGATCATGTCCGAGAAGTGCCACAAGCGGCCATCGTGCGCCGCGTCAGGATACTGGGGACGGGGCTAGCCATGCGGGCGGTGCGCTTGGTCGAGGTCAATCGGATGCTTGTACTACCGAATCGTCCAGTGGCGGGTGGCTTCCATCAAGGCGCCGAGCGGCCCGGTAGCGGCCGGGCGACAGGCCGTGATATCGATGGAATAGCTTGGAAAATGCCGCCGCTGTCTCGTAACCGACCCGGCTGGCGACACGTGCGATGGGCTCATCGCTGGTTTCCAGCAGGAACGCCGCTTCCGCCATCCGGCGCTCGATCACATAACGGTGCATGGACTGGCCGACGAGCTTGGTAAAGCGCGCCGAAAATACCGAGCGGCCGAGCCCCACGCGCTGGCCAAGGTCGCTCAGGGTCCAGGGCCGCTCCGGGCTTTCGTGAATCAGCTTGAGCGCCGGTCCGATATGCGGGTCAGATATCGCCCCGAGCCAGCCGCCTTGTCCGGGACTGAGAGACGCGATCCAGCTTCGGAGCACCTCGACAAAGAGCACTTCCGTCAGTCGTGAAAGCGCGACGCGCTGGCCAGGACGCTCGAGCGCGGACTCGCTGACCATGCGGCGCAGGATTGCTTCAAGCCATCCACCGTCCGCCGTCGGCTTCAACAAGAGCACGGGCGGAAGTAACTCCAGCACGCTGCCAAACATCGGCCGTGACACCGTGAAATTGCCGCAAAGCATGGTCGAGAGCGGCTTTGCACGGCTGCCGTGGCGAACGAAGCCAATACGCGGCGACGATCGATCGATATCCATAATCCGCAAAGGCTTGGCCCGGCGATCCGAAAAGAACACATGGGGCTCGCCGCGTGTGATGACGACAAAATCGCCCGCGGTCATCTGGATCTCCTGTCCCTGTCCGAGCGCGAGGGTCGCCGAGCCTTGGCTGAGATAGTGAAACAGGGCGTAGGGGCGCTCTGGCAACTCCAGATTCCAGGGATGGCCGAGCTCGAAGTGAAAAAGCAGCGTCCCGCCGAGACGAACGCGATCGAGCACTTGGGCGAGGATGTCCATGCCGCCGAGTTTAGTCCGGTGGACGATCGGACACAACATCTGGACGATTGATCTCTATCGTCCGGAAGATCCGCGGAATAGGTCATGGCGCGGCGGGCCGACGTTACGTGCGGCAACCATTTCGCCGACGGCAGATGGAAGAACCGCGACGTTGCTGGAAACGCCTGTCCAATTCCCCCGGACGTTCTTCGTCCGACATGCCAACAGGAACAATCAAATGCGAAATATCCTTCTCTCAGCCGCCACCGTGCTCCTGGCCGGAACGACAATGGTCGGCTCCGTCCATTCCACCGAACTCCCCAAGGGAGCAGCCCACAACATCGTGCTCGTGCACGGCGCTTTCGTGGACCAGACGAGCTGGCAGCCCGTTGCCGATATCCTCACGAAGAAAGGCTACAACGTCACGCTCGTCGAAAATCCGCTCACCTCTCTTGCCGCCGACGTCGATGCCACCAAGCAGGCGCTCGCGAAGCAGGACGGCAAGACCGTTCTCGTCGGCCATTCATGGGGCGGCGTGGTGATCACGCAAGCCGGTAACGATCCGAAGGTGTCGGCGCTGGTTTATGTTTCCGCCTTCGCGCCAGAGGTCGGTGAATCCCTGGCGTCGCTGGCAAAGGCTGGCCCGCCGACCGAAGGCGGCAATGCAATCCATCCCGACGCGAAGGGCAATTTGTACATCGACCCCAAGGTGTTTCCGTCGGCCGTCGCGGCTGACCTTCCTCCGGAAATCGCTGCACACCTGGCCAACTCGCAGCTTCCGTTGAATCACGTTGCGTTCGAAGCCCCCGTCGACATTGCGGCCTGGCATGACAAGCCGACGTTTTATGTCATCAGCACGAAGGACAAAGTCCTCGCGCCTGAGGCCCAGAAGTCGTTCGCAGCAAGGATCAAGGCTCAGACGACGGAAGTCGCCGGCAGCCATGCCTCGCTCGTCGTCCATGCGAAGCAAGTCGCTGAGGTCATCGAAAAGGCCGCCCTCGCGAAGTGACGGTACTGCTCCCGGCGCTTTGGTGCCGGGAGCGCCCCACGCCTGCGCAAAGGAATACAGAAAGCATCTGACCGCGAATGGTGCAAACCCAACAAGACTGCGGACGCAGCGGCGACCTCCTTGAGGAAAGTCTCGGTTCGCTGCGCCACGCCGGTTCCCCGCTCGATTAATTCATACCAAGCATCCGGAGGATGACATGACTGAACTCAAAATCGCGAGGCAGGACGCCACGCTCGAAACCGCAGCGACCCGTTACATCGAAGGCCACGGAATCCGCTTCGCTTATCGCCGGCTAGGTCCGTCGATCGGAACGCCGCTGGTTCTCCTGCAGCACTTCTCGGGTAACATCGATGCGTGGGATCCCGCCGTCGTCAACGCCCTCGCCACCGATCGCCCTGTAATCGCATTCGACAACGCCGGAGTCGGACGCTCGACCGGCCAAACGCCTGACAATATCGCGGCGATGGCGAGAGATGCAGTCGCCTTCATCAACTTGCTCGGCCTCTCCGAAGTCGACCTGCTGGGCTTTTCCCTCGGCGGCTGCATCGCGCAGCAGATCGCCGCCGAGCACGGACGGCTGGTGCGTAAGCTGATCCTCGTCGGCACCGCGCCGAAAGGCGGAGAGGAACACCTTTTGGCGGTTCTGCAGGACGCGTTTTCCCAAACCGATGCGCCGGACCCCCGCCTGCCGCTGTTCTTCACGAAGTCGTCCGCCAGCCAGTCGTCCGGCCTGGCGTTCCTGAAGCGGGCGAAGGAGCGTAAGGACGATCGGGACACCGACAACGGCAGCGCGGTCACCGACCCGCAGGCCAAGGCTCTGATCACCTGGTGCGCCACACCTGATCCCGGGCACGCCATTCTGCGCGCGATCCGCCAGCCGGCTCTGGTAGTCAGCGGCGGCCACGACACCATGCTGCCCGCGAACAACGCCTGCGCCATGTTCAAGGAACTCAGCAACGCTCAGTTGGTCCTTTATCCCGATTCAGGGCACGGCGCCCTGTTTCAGCACCACGAGATGTTCGTCAGCCACGTCCGGACCTTCCTGGATGCACAGCCCGCGGCTGCATGACCCGGGCGCGTTCCGACGGCATCAGACGCACTTTATCCATGGGAGTTGTTAGGAGGACAAAATGGCAATCGCAAAAGTCGAGGTGGAACGTTTCAGCCTCACGAGCTCAAAACCATTCGATGCTGTTGTGGCCGCACTCAAGTCTGCGGTCGGGCAACCTGACATGGTCGAATTTTTCAAGGCGACGAGAGCGACAAACTCCTTCCCGGATTTGGAGAGCATTGTTCAAGGCGGCCTCGGCCGCACGGGCCTGATGCTCTTCGCGGAATTCGACCTGGGCGACATTCTGCGTCGCGAGGCCGGATCCAACACCCCTAAGATCATGCGGTTTGTGGTCGGCAATCCACTCATCATGAAAGAAATGGTCAAGCACGTGCCTGACGCTGGATCCTACGCTCCAGTCACCGTGCTCATTGATGAACGTCCCGATGGCGTGCACGTCTCTTACGACAAAATGGAGAGCTATCTGCTGCATTATGGCAGCTCCGAAGCCCTTGCCGTCGCCCGAAATCTCGATGCGAAAGTCACAACCTTGCTTCGCGAATGTGCAAGCTAAAACGTTCTGGACGACGTCTTGGGCCGATGAAAGTGTAACTCATACCAATCGCGGAACGCGACAGGCGTTGTCATGACGCGAGTCAGGCATTGGACGGGAAATTCCTCCATGTATAAGACCCTTCTTGTCACTCTCATTGCCTCGGCTCTTTGCACCGGGGCTGTCGTGTCTGCTCCCGCTATCAGGAAAGAGCCGCTGGATGCTGCGACCCTCAGCGCGATAAAATCGAAGTTCGGCAGGCTGATGAAATTGGCCAACAACCACGATTTCAAGGCTCTGCATGGAATGTTCTGGCAATCGCCCTCGACCCTATTGGTGGCTAAGAGCGCGATACAGTCCGAGGGAAACTGGGCCGGCTTTTGGGGCAACGAGGCGGTTGATCAAAAGCTGCATGATATCGGCAGCTCCGGTCCGGTCGTGCTCGAGCCAGATTATTCCAAGCTCAAGGTTGTCGGCCTGACCCGCGACGTCGCCGAGTCCTACGTGCCGATGAACATCACGGTCTCTTATGCGGGGCAGGATGGAACAGCCAAGCCGTTTCTAATGATCATCAATTGGCTTCGCGTCGAGAAAGATTGGAAGATCGCTTCCGAAATCATTCTGCCGGTGCCGCCCGTACCCGTCGCGAAGGACTAGGCGAGGCCTCGGCTGATGGACACCGACGCCTCGCGTCATCATCCGCAATATTGAAGCTCAATAGTAGCAGTGCCGAAGTCCCGTTCAGGGTCGTTCGCGTCGGTTCGGCATGTCCGTGATACGTCCGGTTGCGAGGTAGTCTCGGAAGCACCGGTTGTCCGATTTTGCTGGTTGAAGGCGTCGGTTCGGCCGGCGGATTTATTTCGGATTTTCCGAATTTTGCTTGACGGCTTGCTAGAAACAGAAATATAGCGATTCGGTCCCGCCTCCTCTCGAGGGGCGTTTCGCGATCGTCACGGACGTTGGCGGTGGGATGCGGTGGACGTTGATGGCGCATTGACGAACGCGCCAATCGGCGGACGGCGAAGTCGTGGCGTCCTGATATCTCGACGCTGGTATCAACTCCTTAAGAAGCTAACGCTTCTCAGGGGGGATGGTGGCAAGAAAGCCCGATCACCAGGGAGACCACGAAGGAAACCGTTAAAACCATTGCGCA
>Ga0265342_10003559_pt1 | contig 12739 bp, 7 predicted proteins | sample 4CB327metaG_FD_203125 | JGI IMG/M metagenome (GOLD analysis project Ga0265342, IMG submission 203125) | Rhizosphere microbial communities from Carex aquatilis grown in University of Washington, Seatle, WA, United States - 4-CB3-27 metaG | ecosystem: Host-associated > Plants > Roots > Rhizosphere...
TGCGTCTTTGATAGAAGGGTCGTACCAGGATTGTCGCACGGAGACGATTCGGAGGTGGATATGAGTACCTCGCTCAACCCAACACAGCCGCTGGCGCAATTGGACGAGTGGGACGATTTTGTCGGCGGTCGTTACCGCGAAGGCAAATCGAAGGAAGAATTCCGCATTTACGATGCGGAGGCCACGCCGGGTGTCGCCGAGTTTTATCGTCTCAACCATGAAGGGCAGACGGTTGAGTTCGTAAAGAGCAAGGAGCGGCAATACTACGGTCTGACCAAAGGCATGAAGACGGTTTGGGAAGCGGCCGAGTATTTGAACACGCTGGTCGATGATAGCGATCCCGATACGGATCTGAGTCAGACAGAGCATTTGTTGCAAACGTCGGAGGCCATACGGCGGGATGGGCATCCCCGGTGGATGGTGCTCACGGGATTTCTGCATGACCTGGGAAAGTGCCTGTGCCTTTACGGCGAGCCGCAGTGGGCTGTGGTGGGTGATACATTTCCTGTGGGTTGTGCGTGGTCGAGTTCGATTGTGTTTCCCGAATACTTCGCCAAAAATCCAGACCGCAATGTGCCGGAATATCAGACGGAATGTGGAATCTACGAGCCGGGATGCGGTTTGGAAAATGTACACATGTCGTTTGGCCATGACGGTTACATTGCCGAAGTGATGAAATCCTATCTTCCGATTGAGGCGCTTTACATGCTGCGTTTCCACTCGTTTTATCCGTGGCATCGACATGGGGCGTATGCGCACCTGACCAACGAACAAGATCGGGCCATGCTGGAGTGGGTGCTGAAATTCAATCAATACGATCTTTATTCGAAGGGACACGCCAAGCCGGATGTTAAGCAATTGAAGCCGTACTATGACGATCTTTTCGCGGAGTTTTTGCCGGAGCAGGTGGCGTGGTAAGCCGGTAGCTCAGCAGATTCGAGAGGGAAAAGAGAACGGCCGCCGAGCGAAATGCTGGACGGCCATTTTGTTTGCGAAGGACTTTGGAGGGCTAGTCCGATTGAGCGGCGAGCCAGGATTTTAGTTGCGGCTCCTGGCTGGAACGGAGTTCGATGCATCCGTTGATTGCCTCGACGGCATGGCGGAGCGAGACGTCGGCAGCGGCGACCTTGTGGGTGGAAAAGAACTTCTCCACGCTGTCGCGCCCGGCTGGGGAGCAAAATGCTTCGGTTCCGGCGACGAGGCGAGCGCCCATGTCAATCGTGAACTGCGCGCGGACCTGGTCCCAGTGAGTCTGGATGAAGCGCCAGGTCTGCGCACGGTTCTCGTCGATTTTGAGAGACTCCGCGAACTGTTCAGCTGCGTCCTGGTTGCGCACCGCGCCCGAGACTGCAAGATTGAGCGCGCGATCGACGAGGGAGGGGTTTTGGAACTCGGCGAGGCGGCGTAACGCGCTGCTCTGAAACTCCGGATTGCTCGATGTTTCGTAAAGGTTAAGCAACTGGTCGAACAGATGAGCATCTCCGTGGCGCGCGGCCACGGTGAGCGCAGTCTGGCGCAATGTCGGCTCGACTGAAGCGGGATCAGCCATGTATTGCCTTGCGATCTTCTGAGCCTGGGCGAGGATCAGAGGATCCTGACCGTAGAGGCCAAGTACTTTGAAGAGTTGGGCACGCAGTACGCGGGTGTTGGCGGAGTCGCTGTCACTGGGCGGTGCGAGCTTCGCGTATTCCGGGGCGAAGTTTTTGCGGACCCAGGCAGCGACGCCCTCTCTCTCCTGCGGTGTGGCGGCGACGCGTGTATAGATTTGTCCCACGCCCTCGATGGCGGATGCGAGGACCTGTGCGTTGGAGTCGCCTTTGACTGCGGCCACGAGGTTGAGATAGTCGCCGGCCGAGGCCTTACCCACCAGGAATTGCGCCCACTCATCGCCGAGGAGGCTGATCCGTTCTTCAGGAGAGAGACGGCTCTCTACATTTTTCACGAGGTCGCTGTAGGCGGTAGCGGTGTAGGCGCTGCGATAGTAGCCGTTGCCGCTCGCGTTTGCGAAGAAAAGGCTGTCTTTCGGGATATTCAGGTCTGTCGTTTCAGGTGTGAGCACTTCGCAGTTTTGTTCTGAGCCGCTGGTCTTGAAGCAGACAGGCAATGTCCAACGCTCGGAATTATTCTGCTTACCGTTGCCGAGAACGAAGAAGCGCTTTTGCGCAACGGGAACCTTGCCGCCTGTGGGCTCACCGAAGGTCAGCAGCGGCACGCCGGGCTGCGTGACGAGGCTGTCCATGATGCGGTCGACGGGCTTTTGGCTGGCGTCTGTTTCAGCATTCCAGAAATCTTCTGCCGTGGCGTTGCCGTAGAGGTGTGCGGCCAGGTAGTTATGGATGCCGGTTCGGAAGGTTTCAGGCCCGACGTAGTTTTCGACAGTAAGCAATACATCGCTGGCTTTGCCGTAGGCGATGCCGTCGAACATCTGGTCGATTTCGTCGGGTGTCTCCGCTTTGGCGCGAATGGGTCGGGTGGTGGGCTGCGCATCGATGTTGAGAGTTTTTTCGCGGTCAACAACGACGGACTGAGCCATGTCCCACTCGGGATGCATGGCAGCCACAGACTTGTTTTCCATCCATGTGGCAAAGCCTTCGTTAAGCCACACGTTGTCCCACCACTGCATGGTGACCAGGTCGCCAAACCACTGGTGCGCCATTTCGTGGGTGATGTCGACGGCCACAAGTTTCTTGGAGTCGAGGGATGCAGTCTTGTCGTCGATGAGGAGCGCGGACTCGCGGTAAGTGATGGCTCCGAAGTTCTCCATCGCGCCTGCTTCAAAGTCGGGAATAGCAATCAGGTCGAGCTTCTTGAGCGGATAGGGAATGCCGAAGTAGGTGTTGTAGTAGTGCAGCGCGAACTTGGCCACCTGAATGCTGTAAGGCGTGAGTGCAACCTTGTCGGGCGTGGCGCAGGAACGAATAGTGACGCCATCCTGCTCGCCCGAGGTGCACTGAAAATCGCCGACGAGAAATGCGACGAGGTAAGTGGACATCTTCGGCGTGGTGAGGAAGGTGAGGATGTGCTGGTCCGCAGCGGGGCCTGGCGTGTCGCTGACGACGGGGCCGTTGGAAATGGCGGTGTCGTCCTTATCTACGACGAGCGCGATATCAAAGGTGGCCTTGAATGCCGGTTCATCGAACGAAGGAAAGCCGCGGCGTGCGTCGGTGGATTCAAACTGCGTGACGGCATAATTGCGGCGGGCAGTTTTCGAGAGATAGAACCCGCGCAGCTTACTGTTGAGGATGCCGGAGTAGCGGATGTTGAGCGTGGCTTTGCCGGCGGGGATCGGCTGGCCCACGGTGAGAGTGGCCTGCTGTTTTGCGGGATCGAGGGACACCCTGGCGGTTTGCCGCTTGCCGGCCGCGCTTATTGTCACGCATTGAAATGCGATGTCGGCGGAATTGAGAACGATGGTCTTGGACGGATTTTTAAGAACCACATCGATGGTTTCAACGCCAGTGAAGGTGGCGGATTTGAGGTCGGGAGTCAGCGTGAGCGCGTAGTGACGGGGAACAACAGTTGCAGGGAGGCGTTGCGCGTGCGACGAAGTGATAGCGGCTGCGGAAAGGAATACAAGCGCGGCGAGGCGAAATGCGACTACGCGCAAAGCGGGTTGGGTACTACACATTTTTATCGAATCCTTTGGAGGGAGTGAGGTGTCGACGGGCCCGAAATCGATTGCGCTTTTCGTGTGGTACTGGCCGGAACTCGCGGCAAAGCATGGGCGGAAACTGGTATCGGCACTGCATTAATTTTACTGCAATTCACGGCTATGGGGGAATACACGAGTTACGAAAGGTAGCCGTTCCATTGGACTTAGACGTCGCCTGAGCCATGCACGTCGGTCGCGTGCGAATCTTTGGGCAGCAGGGAGTCGAGCAGCAGCAAGCATGCGCCAGTGACGATGGCGGAGTCGGCGACGTTGAAATCGGGCCAGTGGTAGCCGAAGATGTTGACCTCAATGAAGTCGACGACGGAGCCGTAGACGATGCGGTCGTGCACGTTGCCGAGTGCTCCAGCGAAGACGAGCGCCAGGGCGACGGTGGTGAGGCTGATGCGATGACCGAGGCGGACCATGGCAACGAGAACGGCGGTGGCGGCCAGCAGGGAGAATCCGATCAACGCCCAGCGCACTGCGTTTGGGGAGTTGGTCTCGGCGAAGAGCGAGAAGGCGGCGCCTTCGTTGGTCCAATGGGAAATGCGCAGGAAATTTGGAATGATGGGCACAGCGCCACCTAGTGGAATGCGCGCATCGACGAGCGTCTTGGTAAGGCGATCGAGGAAGATCACCACGGCGGAGATGAGCAGGAGCCAGGGAAGGCGACGCGGCAGAGGGAAACTCATTGGCAAGACTCCTCTCGGCCAGCATTTCGGTTGAGGTTTGTGGTATCCCACCCTTTCGCCAGCAAGAAGGCGAAAGGATGGGGCACGGAGCAGTCGCTCACTGGGCGGCCTCCGGGGAAGGCGGGTCGATGCCCATCTCTTTGAGCGCGGATTGGCAGCGTGTGCAGACGTTTTGCCAGATGCCGTAGGGACCGACTTCGGGCATGAAATTCCAGCAGCGGGCGCATTTGTGGCCGGAGGCGGGCAGCGCTTCAGCGCGGAGAGCTGGGCCTTCGACAACTTTCACAGCCGAGACGTTGAGGATTTCCTTGAGTCCGGAGGCATGGCGCCGGAGCAGTTCGAGCGTTTCTCCGGCCGCGACGATTTCGATTTCAGCTTCGAGAGCTTTGCCGATGCGCTTAGCCTGACGGGCTTCTTCAAGCACGCGGAGGGCTTCGTCGCGAACCGCGAAGATCTGCTTCCACTCCTCCAGCAGCTTCGCGGGGTTCTCGCTGAAGATCGCTTCGGGCTTGGGGAAGAGCGCAAGGTGGACGCTGGCTTCGCGGCCTTCGACTTTGGGCAGGTAGTCCCACACTTCGTCGGCGGTGAAACTCATGATGGGTGCGACGAGGCGGGCGAGGGTTTCAGTGATTTGCCAGAGCGCGGTCTGTGCGGAGCGGCGTGCGGGATTGGACGGCGCGAAGGTGTACATGCGGTCCTTGAGCACGTCGAGATAGAAGGAGCTAAGGTCAACGATAGCGAATTCGTTAAGTGCCTGATAGACGCGGTGGAACTCGAAGGCCTCGTACCAGCCGAGGATTTTTTCAGTGAGTTCGCGGGTGCGGGCCAGCATGTAGCGATCGAGCGGCAACAGGTCGGATTCGGCGACGCGGTGCTGCGCGGGATCGAAGCCAGCGAGATTGCCGAGAAGGAAGCGGAAGGTGTTGCGCAGTTTGCGATAGAGCTCGGCGCAGCGCTGCATCAGGTTTTCGCTGGCGGCCATGTCTTCGCGGAAGTCGATGGACGCGACCCAGAGGCGCACGATTTCTCCGCCCAGGCGCTCGGCGATGTCGACCGGGTCGACTCCATTGCCGAGAGACTTGGACATGGCGCGGCCCTGTTCGTCGAGTGTCCATCCGGCGGTGGCGACGTGGGAATAAGGTGCGCGGCCACGTAAAGCGACCGAAGTGAGCAGGGAAGAGTGGAACCAGCCGCGATGCTGGTCGCCGCCCTCAAGATATAGGACCTCCACGCCGCCCTTCTGCTGGAAAGTTTCGTAGGCCGATTTGAGATCCGGATCGGACTCGCAGACTGCGAACCAGCTTGTGCCGGAGTCGAACCATACATCGAGGATGTCGGTTTCCTTGCGGAAGGTGACTCCGCCGCAATGCGCGCACTTTGCGCCCTCGGGCAGCAGTGCGGCGACATCCGAGGTGTGCCATGCCTCGACGCCCTCGCGCTCGAAGAGGCTGGTGATCTTCTTATTGAGCGCGGCATCGAGGATGGGCTGGTTGCAGCCTTCACAGAGAAACACAGCGATGGGCACGCCCCAGATGCGCTGGCGGCTGATGCACCAGTCGGGACGTGTGGCGATCATGTTGGTGATACGTTCCTTGCCCCAGGCTGGATCCCATACGACCTTGTCGATCTCGTCGATGGCGAGCTGGCGGAAGGTTTTTTCCTCGCTGGTGGCCGATTTTACCGGTGTATCGAGGGAGATGAACCATTGCTCTGTGGCGCGGAAGATGACGGGGTGGTGGCAGCGCCAGCAGTGGGGATACGAGTGCTCCAGCGGTGCGGCACCGAGCAGGGCGCGGCGCTCCTCGAGCATGGCCAGGATGATGGGGTTGGCGGCTTCGACTTTTTTGCCTTCGAACGGCGGAAGGTTGGTGAAGGGCCATGCAGACTCGTCGACGTGGAGGTGACCGGACGCGTCGACGCGGCAAGTCTGATCGAGGTTGTAGCGCTGCCCGGTGTAGAAGTCGTCTGCGCCGTGCGAGGGTGCGGTGTGGACGGCGCCGGTGCCGGTATCGGCGGTGACATAGATTGCGTTGACGCCGAGAATGCTGCGCTCAAGGAACGGGTGCTTGAAGGTGGCGTGCTCAAGCTTGCTGCCCTTGAAGCGGGCGAGTTCGGTTGTGTTCCCCAACTTGCAGGCGGAGATCACGGCTGGCGCGAGTTCTGCGGCGACGATGTAGACCGGATCCGTTGGTGTATTCGCAGCCTTGGGATCGCCACTCGCGGCAAGGGCTACGTATTCAAAGTCGGGATGGAAGGCCACGGCCATGGAAGCGGGAATGGTCCATGGAGTGGTGGTCCAGATGATCGTGTAGACTTCGCGGCCGGTGAGGGCTGGATCGAGGTTTTCAGGCGCGGAAGTGAGCGCGTAGCGCACGTAGATGGAGGGGCTGGTGTGGGGCGCGTACTCGATTTCGGCGTCGGCGAGGGCGGTGCGGTCGTGGATGCACCAATAGACCGGCTTGAGGCCGCGGTAGACAAAGCCCTTCTCGAGAAAGCCGTAGAAGGCCTCGAGGGTGCGCGCTTCATAGTCGCGCGACATCGTCTTATACGGAGTGCTCCAGCGGCCAAAGCAGCCGATGCGTTCGAATTGCGAAGTTTGCAGGTCAATGTACTTTTGCGCGTAGGCGCGGCACGCATCTAAGACTGCAGGAACGGGCATTTCGAGCTTTTTGCGGCCGAGCTGCTCGTCGATCTTGATTTCGATGGGAAGGCCGTGACAATCGAAGCCCGGCACGTAGGGAGCATCAAATCCAGCCATGGTTTTGGATTTGACGACAAAGTCTTTGAGGCCCTTGTTGAGTGCGTGGCCCAGGTGAATGGGTCCATTGGCATAAGGAGGACCATCATGGAGCAGATAGACCGGACGTCCATGGCCCGCCTTACGCAATTCTTCATAAAGGCGCAGTTCGGTCCACCGAGCGAGTCGAAGTGGCTCATTCTGTGGCAGATTGGCCTTCATGGGGAAGGCAGTCTGGGGCAAAGTTAAGGTCGCCTTTAGCTCCGGCGATGGAGACATTGTCACTCCCTGATCTCAAACGAAGTTGCTCATTTTTCAGTGTAAATGTTCGGAAGAGAATTTTCGGTAACATGTGACTTGGTTGGCCGTCTATTGTTTATGGGAATCCTGTACTCCAGGGACTATGAGACTCTGGAGGGTGACAACAATGAGGCTGGGCATGCGCCGTTGCAGACAAGCTTGGGCGGAGTCGAGCATAATGGATGGCAGGTCTTGAAAGCGGATCGGCTCCCGGCGGATCAAGCGCAAGCGCAGGCTGCAGGGCCAGCGACAGATATGGCAAACGAACTACCAATTCAGGCGGACAGTCAGACCGCAGCGGCGATGTCGTCGGGGCATGAACTCGACTCTTTTCTAGGCAAAGCTTTTGAAGAGAAGCCGGTGTGGACGACGCTCTACGAAAACCTTCGTGACGTTTTTTTCCCCGTCAAGCTACCCCCTCTCCAACTGACCTCGACGCCGATTCCCGTGCCGGACCGGATGGCGGTGAAGGCCAATCCGTGGGCCATCGGCATTTCGTCGAGTGTGAACATCCTGATCATGTTGCTGGCTATCTGGCTGGGCATTCACGTGGTGACCAACATCGTGAAGCCACCGACTACGGCGACGAATATCGATGTGAGCGATTTTGATCTGAAGGCGCCGAAGGCGGGCATCGCTGCAGGCGGCGGTGGTGGTGGCGGTTCCCATGACATTGTCGATCCAATCAAGGGCAAGTTGCCTCCGCGCATGAAGGATCCGATGGCGCCACCAATGGTGCCGATTCTGGATCACCCGAAGCTGTCTGTTCCTTCGGCGATCAATGTGCAGCAGAACATTCAATTACCTGACAACCCCAACCTCCCGAATATTGGCATGGCGAAGTCGGCGAATGTGCAGTTGGCTTCGAATGGGCAGGGCGGCGGCGGTGGTATGGGTTCCGGCTACGGCGGCGGTATGGGGTCGGGAACAGGGGACGGCTTTGGACCCGGGCAAGGCGGCAATGCCGGCGGCGGACTCTACCAGATCGGCGGCGGTGTTTCCGCGCCGGTTGCGATTTTTACGCCCGAGGCGGAATTCAGCGATGAGGCTCGCCGGGCAAAATATCAGGGCGTTTGCCTGATTTCGGTGATTGTGGACCGTCAGGGCAATCCGCAGGACCCACGGGTCATCCGCGCACTGGGCATGGGGCTGGATGAGAAGGCTCTGGAAGCGGTGCGGAAATACAAGTTCAAGCCGGCGATGAAGGGCAACGCTCCGGTGCCGGTACGCATCACAATTGAAGTGAATTTCAGGCTGTACTGACAACAAACGAACATCGAGAGGATCTTGGGCGAGGCGCATGGCGTCTCGCTCTTTTTATTGGTTGGCGCGTCGAGCCATTTTCAGAATTCCGGGACCGAAAGTCGGGGTGTGATGTCCGCTCGGGCTCGTGATAGAAAATGTCATGCGCCTGTTTCCTCTTCTTGGTTTAGTTTCTGCTGCCCTGCTGTCTTTAGCGCAGACTCCAAAGCCCAACGTCGCCCCTGAGCCTCCTCCATCAATCGCGGAAAAAATCGTCGGCATGAAACACATCGATGGGCTGTTTCCACTGGATTGGGATGCGGTGGCGGGGAAGCTTTATGTGGAGATTCCTCACATCGGTGGGGATGGTCTGAGCCCGGATTTTCTGTATGCCAACTCACTGCCCTATGGCACGGGCTCGAACGATCTGGGGCTGGATCGGGGGCAGATTTCCGACGGGCGCATTGTTCGCTTTCAGCGCAGCGGCCCCAAGGTTCTGCTGATTCAGCGCAACATGGCCTTTCGCACTTCGAGCTCTGACCCGGACGAGCAGCTTGCCGTGACGCAATCGTTTCCGGAGTCGGTGCTGTGGGGATTTACGGTGGCTGCGGAGTCGCCCGGCGCGGTGCTGGTGGAGGCTACTGACTTTTTTCTCCACGATGCGCACGGTGTTTCTGACACGCTCGCAAGTTTGAAACAAGGTACGTATCACGTAGACGCAAGCCGTTCCGTGATTGCGCTCGAGGACACGAAGGCGTTCCCCGAGAACACCGAGGTGGAAGCAGAGCTTACGTTCACGACGGAGGGGCCAGCCGAGGGAAGATTTGTAAAAGATGTCACGCCCGATCCGCATTCGATCACGTTGCGCGAGCGGACCTCTTTTGTCCAGTTGCCACCACCGGGTTTTGCGCCACGCCGATTTAATCCGAGGGCGGGGTATTTTCCCAGCGGCTATCGCGATTACACGGCACCGCTGGGCGATCCGCTGGATCAGCTTTTCATTTTGCGGCATCGCCTGATCAAGAAAGATCCAAACTGCGTCAGAGCATGCGAAGCGGTTGCGCCGATTCAGTACTATGTCGATCGCGGCGCGCCCGAGCCTATCCGTTCTGCACTTGTGGAAGGAGCGCGGTGGTGGGATGAGGCGTTTCAGGCGGCGGGATGGGCGAAGGGCACCTATCGTGTGGACCTGCTGCCCCCGGGCGCGGACCCCATGGATGTCCGTTACAACATCATCCAATGGGTGCACCGCTACACGCGAGGATGGAGCTATGGGGAAGCCATCGCCGATCCGCGGACGGGCGAGATTATCAAAGGCAATGTCACGCTCGGGTCGCTGCGCGGGCGGCAGGACTATCTGATTGCGGAAGCGCTGCTGTCGCCTTACAAGGGCGAAGGCGAATCCGGCGGCGATCCGATGCTGCAAATGGTACTGGCGCGCATCCGGCAACTCGCCGCGCACGAGACAGGGCACACGCTGGGCCTGGCGCACAACTTTGCAGCATCAAGCATCGCGCAAGGCGACAGCGTGATGGATTATCCGCAACCGTATGCTGCGCTCGATGCCAATGGCCAGATTGACCTGTCGCATGCGTATGCAGACCACATCGGCGATTGGGACAAAGTAGCAATCGACTATGGGTACAGGCAATTCGCGCCGGACGTTTCGGCTGCGGGTGAGCAGACTGAACTCAGCAAGATTCTGAGGGACGCGGATCGCGCGGGACAGGTATTTATTACGGACGAAGATGCGCGCCCTTTTGGCTCGGCTCATCCGCATGCGCACTTGTGGGACAACGGTGCTGATCCGGTGGCGGAGCTGGAACGAGTGCTGGCGGTACGCGCGGCGGCACTGAAGAACTTTGGCGAAGATGCCATCAAGCGGGGCGCGCCGATGGCGCAACTGGAGCAGACGCTTGTCCCGCTATACCTTTATCACCGCTATCAAACCGAAGCCGCGATCAAGGAAATCGGTGGCCTCGATTATCGCTACAATTTGCGCGGCGATGGGCAGCCCAATCCATCCATTGTGGATGGAGCGGAGCAGCAAAAGGCGCTGGCGGCAGCGCTGAAGACGCTGGCGCCGGACACGCTGACGCTGCCCGAGTCGTTGCTGGCGATTCTGCCGCCGGTGCCACCGGGATATCCACGGACACGCGAGTCATTTCCGTCGGAAACTGGTCTCACATTCGATCCGATTGCGGCCGCGGAGTCGGCTGCCGACTTGACGTTGAAGGTGCTTCTGGACCCCGCACGCGCCAGTCGCCTGGTGCAGTACCACATGCGCGTTCCTTCATCGCCGTCGCTGCGCGGTGTACTCGATGCGGTATCGGCCGCTGTGGCTGCGCGGCCCGAGTCGGGCCACACCATGTCGTCTGAAGTGGCGCGGGCTGTGGAGTTTCGTGCGCTGGAAGCGATGCTGGCCCTTGCGATTGACCCAGCGGCATCGAGCCAGGCTCGAGCGATTGTGCGCTGGCATCTTGCCGATGTGCAGCAACAGTGGTCAACAACGCCAGCGCCAACGGATACGGCGGAAGCGATCCACCGCGCGGCACTTCTGGGGCGCATCAATGAGTTTGAGCGCGACCCGGGCAAGTTTGTACCGAGCAAAGCGGTTGAAGCGCCGCCGGGCATGCCAATCGGGGCTGACGAGGATTTCTAGGTCGAGGAGTTGCCAATCGAGGATTCGGTGGGGCAGCACAGCCGACTGCTCAAGTTGCAAGGTTGCGTATAATCGGGCCAATCGAAATTGAGCATATGGAGACGTATAAGTTGACATCGAAGGCGCGTCCAAGGCTTCAAGAGGGGCAAGAGACCCGCCTCTACGATGTCATGGAAGAGCTTGGGGGTGGCCCTCTAATCTTGGAGCAGGTCGTGAAGCAATGTGAATATCGCAAATACGCGTTTCTTCTTAAGACCGAACCGTCAATCCACAATTCAGTGGTCTGGCATCTGCGCCGATGGCTTAAGCGCGGCATTGTTGTGAAGTCATAGGACAGATTTCATGCCAGTCGAGAATCCTGCATACGACGTTGCCATATCCTTTCTTTACGAAGATCTGGCGCTAGCTCAAGCACTATACGAAAAGCTGAGCGAGGGTCTCGAAGTCTTCTTTTTTCTACGAAACCAAGAGGAACTTGTGGCCACGGATGGACTCGAGTCGATGCGGGAGCCATTTCGAAACGAATCACGTTTAAATATCGTTTTATACCGACCTAGGTGGGGACACACGCGTTGGACCAGTGTCGAAGAAGCGGCTATTAAAGACAGTTGTCTCGATACCGGTTTCAAGTCGCTTTTCTTCTTTGTGATTGAGCCGACGACCGAACTCCCAAAGTGGCTGCCAGAGACCCACGTTCGATTCAACTATTCAGACTTCACGCTTGATCAAGCGGTCGGTGCCATAAAAGCGCGGGTGCAAGAGCGAGGGGGCCACTACAAACCGCTCACCCCAGCCAGAAGGGCAGAGTTGATTAAGGCTGAAGACGATTATAGGCACGACAGGTCCCAACTCTCGTCAAGCCAGGGAATTTCACAGATCGTCGAAAATGTTAAAGCACTGTTCGAACAGATTTGCGGGCAATGTGAGGAGGCCAATTGTTCGGGCAATTTAAGCATTCAATGCAAAATCACACTAAAACCGGGCGTTGTTGAGCAGACTTGCGTTCTCAGCGAAGAACGAGTCGGTATGGTAGTCACTTGGTACCAACCCTCTTTCAACTGGATTGAAAGCGCAATGCTCATTGTTCGCGAATTTAATCGGAGTTTGCTTCTCCCGCCCGGTTACATGCATTGGGATCGGCCGGAAATGATTAAGGAATCCAAATATGTGCCGGACTTGTCGCGAGCTCGCGATTATGGGTGGACTTTGAAGCAAGGTAATCAGCCAATCATCTCCACCAAAGAAATGGCGTCAAAAACTGTGCTTCAATTTCTTGAACTGATAGAGCGGGATCGATGTGGGCGCGTTAGGAGAAAGTAACCTTAAGTTGCCGTGTTGATAGTTAAGCTCAACATCAATGGCTCGATTGCGTGAGCCATCCAAATCGCTGATTATAAATGGTTTGAATGGTGCGCCCGGAGAGATTCGAACTCCCGGCCTTCTGGTTCGTAGCC
>Ga0265342_10003560_pt1 | contig 12737 bp, 9 predicted proteins | sample 4CB327metaG_FD_203125 | JGI IMG/M metagenome (GOLD analysis project Ga0265342, IMG submission 203125) | Rhizosphere microbial communities from Carex aquatilis grown in University of Washington, Seatle, WA, United States - 4-CB3-27 metaG | ecosystem: Host-associated > Plants > Roots > Rhizosphere...
CAGAGGGCGACACAGTTCGTGCTGAAGGTCCACTTGCCCACCACCGGTTGTCGGCCAAAAAGGGCGTGGTAGGTGTCGCGCCCCCCGGCAACAAGCGGATGTTCCTCCGGAATCTTCCACGTGGGAAAGTACAGATCCTGCGTGTAGTGCGCCCCGTTCCAGCCCACCCCGTCGTACCGTGGCATTTCCACGTTTGCCGCGTCGGCACCCATTGCGTCGCGGATCTGGGCAAGGGCGGCCTCGGCGGTCTCGCCCCAGGTGAGGCGCCGATCCATGTACAGTGAACCTTGATCGGGGACCGCGCATTGGCTGGGGCCCTGAACGCTCATTTTGGATACGACCACGGTCCCCTTCCCCAGGAATTCATCGCTTGCCAGGCGCTCGTTCAGTGCCTCCATGGCCAGGGCCGCGCGCGCCGCCTTGTACGCCGCGCTCTCGCCCCGCTCGGGGGCGCTGCCGTGGGCCGATACTCCCCTCACTTTCGCCTCGACTTCCATGCGCCCGCGGTGGCCCCGATACAGACGGCAGCTGGTGGGCTCGGTGGAGACGGCGAAGCCCGGCCGCAGGCCTTCCTTCTCGATGAGGTAGCGCCAGCACAGACCATCGCAGTCTTCTTCCAGGACGGTGAAGGTGAAATAAACGCTGAAGACCCCGTCATACCCCAGATTCTTCAAAATCCGCGCTGCCGAAATCATCGCGGCGGCGCCGCCCTTCTGGTCGGCGGTTCCCCGGCCGAGAACGAGGCCGTCGCGCACGATCCCCGAAAAGGGATCCGTCGCCCAGCGCGCGGGGTCACCGACGCCGACGGTGTCCACGTGGGCATCGAAGACTATGGAACGGGGGCCGTTGCCGACGCGCGCCACCACGCTTCCCAAACCGTCGAAACGCACCTCGTCGCAACCCACGTCGGTGCACAGCGATGCGATCTTCCGACACACCGCCTCTTCCTTGCCACTGAACGATGGAATTTTCACGATTGTGGAGAGCACCTCCGCCGATGTGTCACGGAGGGAGCGTGCCGACTCCAATACGAGTGCGCTTGTCTGTGCCATTTGCCCCATCCTACGCCGCCGAGGAGGAGGGCGCAAGCCTTACCCTTCTGGGTCTCCCGCGCTATACTGGCCTCCATGGCGAATCTCATGGACACGTTGAAGGCGCACGGAGTGGACAGGGCGCTCGCCTCGTTTCGACTCGATGTCGAAGAACTTTTTCATAAACGGATCACGCGGGGGACGACCCACGCCTATGATCATCACGAATGGGTGGTGCGCGACGACCCGCTGCGCGGGCAGGTCGTGAGCGCCGTGCCGCGTAAGGCCATGATCGAGGATCTGCCCTGGGAGGAATGGCTCGTCAAGGAGGGCAAGGCTCGTCATCGGATCCTCACTCTGAAGCGCCCTTCCCGCTATAACGATGTCTTCATCGCCCCGGATCAGGATGAGACGCGCCCGTCCGCCGTGCTCGGCCGCACGTGGTACGTCGTAGACGACCCCGATCTGAGCCCCCTCCTTCTCCGCCGCCATACGTAGGCGGCGCGCGGTCATTTCCCAGCGCCCTCGTTGCCCGTCCATGCCGCGGATCTCTTGGTGATGATGAGAATCGCCTTGCCCTCGCCGTCCGAACCGGCGATCGTGACAAAATCTTTCATCGGCGGAGTGTCCCCCTTCTGCGCGGCGGTGCCGAAATTAATGGGCACGATGATGGCGTTGGCGGCGAATGGCGAAACGACGCGGGCGTTTCCCGTGTGCTGCTCGTAGTATTTCGCCAGCACGGACGGTTTCACGTCAACTTGGAAAACGTAGTTCCTGTCCTTGTCCGTAGAGAAGCCGGAATTGAATAGGGACTGTTCGGCATCGTAGCGCGCCCCCGAATAGATTGTCACGCCGAGGTCGCGCTCCGTGGGCGCCTTTGCATAGGCCGCTTCCACGCTTTTCATCTCGGCATCCATCTTGTCCGCGGCCGCTTTGGACGCGTCCGCCTGCGCCTGTTGCGCTTGCTGCGCATTCGCCTTCGCGTTGGGATCGGCCACGACGAGATTCGCCATCTTGGTCTGAAATGCGGCGAGCCTTTCCTGACTGAACATCGAAACTTCGAGCTTTATTTCGGTCCCTTGAGTGTAGCGGGGCGACCCTTCGTCGGGAATGCTCGTATCTGTAATAACAAGTGAAAACGAGTACGGGTCCTTGTTGATGTCTTTGAATGCCCATGCGAACGACGCGCTGCGCGCCCAGCCGTCCGCGTCAGGCAGCTTCGCTCTTTTTTCGAACGCCGCCCGCACCTGGTCGGGGCTCTGATCGATGAAGTCGGGATCGAAGTACTCGACACTCGAGCCGACGGAAGAGACATCGCCGGGGTTCAGGTCGTTCGGATCGGCGCCTCCATCCTGGCCGATTTCAACGCCCCATTTTCGGGCGTAGAACTGCGCGATCTGCTCCACGGAAGCCGAAGAGGAATACGTCCTTTCGAGCCTGAAGGCAAAATCCGGCCCCGTGCCCGAGGCAAGCTCCGCTTTTGTCGGACTCTGCGTCTCCGCGAGAAGTCGCGCCCCCGGGTAGCCCGGAATCTCGCTCTCTTTCTTGGGTGGCTGGCTGAAGACGAGCGTGACGACGAACACAAGCGAAACCACGATCAAAAATGTTCTTTTCATGTCCTGCACGCTACGACGGTCACCTACCGACGTCAAGACACGCCTGATCCGCGCGGCTCTTCGAGCGCCTCAGGCGACGCCCGTAAGCACCGCGCTTCTTTCCTCCCCGCGTAGCCACGCAAGACTCCTCTGAAAGGCCTCATCGCGGGACACGATCGGCTGGTACCCCAGCTCGCGCCGCGCCTTGGCGTCGGAGAAGGTATGATCCACGCACGTCTGGGTGACCGCGAAACGGTTGAAGTTCGAGCGCGGCGCCACGATCTCGGCCACGGCCGCCAGCCAATACGCCAGGGGATAGGGGATCGAGCGGCGCGGCACGGGCAGATCCAGCGCGCGGAGATACGGCTCCATGAAGTCGAAGAGGTTGTCGGCCGGAAAATGGTCGCAGACGAAATAGGCCTGTCCCGCCGCCGCCGATCCCGGTTGCAAGAGCCGCGCCGCGAGGAGGTGCGCATAGGCGACGTTTTCCGAATAGGCGTGACTGAACCGCGCCGATCCGTTGCCAAGGCGCAACGAGACCCCGCCGCGCGCCATGCCGATGACGTTTCCCAGGTGGTACTTGTCGCGCGGCCCATACATGCCGACCGGTCTCATTGCGCAGGTCGCAAGCTCTGGGCCGTTGGCGGCAAGCATCAGACACTCCGCCTCGATCTTGCTGCGGCTGTAGGGGTCGCGGGGCAGGCGCGCGCGGTACGGCAGGGATTCATCTCCGTCGACGATGGGCTTCCTCCCATCTACAACGACGTCCATCGAGCTGGTGAACACGAGCCGCTTCACGCCGCGCGAGCGACAGGCGTCGAGCACATTGCGGTTGCCGCGGACATTCACCTCCTCGTAGACGGAGGCAGGGGTACGCACGTCCCAGACGGCGGCCGCGGTTTGGAAAACGACGTCGGCCCCCTCACACGCGGAAAGAACCTCGGCAGGGCTTCGGATGTCTCCGACGCGCGCTTCCACCAAAGATGGTTCAACGGGCTCGGGAAGCTGTGCGATGTCCAGCACCCGCACCCTGACGCCCGTTGCGCGCAACTGGCGGACAATCTCGAATCCCAACATGCCCGCGCCGCCAATGACCAAGGCCACACCTCTTTCCATCATTGCCTACCTCACCGCAATCGCATTCTGGGGACACACCTGCGCGCACTTCATGCATTTCGTGCACAAGGTTGGCCACATGACAGTAACGCTCCATGCCTGGGGATCCAGGGGGTCTTTTTCCACGACGCCGAAGGTCTCATGCATGATGAACACCGCGGGGGCGCAGGCCTGGAGGCATCGGCAGCACGCGCGGGGATCGATGCCGCTTTTGCCGCCGCATCGGGATTGGTCTATACGGATGCGTGCCGCCCGCACCGCTCAGTACCGCCCCTTCAAGGCGGGGACCGCGTCGCGCGGCACGAGAAACAACGCCCCGGTGTCGCAGATGTGCCGGCAGACGCCGCAGCCGAAGCACTTTCTCTTGTTCACGCGGAGACGCCCCGTTGCCGCGTCCAGCACAACCGCCTTGAAGGGGCAGTGAACGATGCAGGCCTGGCAGCCGCGGCACAGCGCCTGATTGATGTCCGCCACATATTCGGCTTTGTTGATCGACATGATGCCAAAATCCATGCGGGGCCGGATTCCGGCGCATTCGGGACTCTCACATGAGCAGAGATTGTTGATGTAAGGGAACGGGCCATACCAAATCGTGCCGATGTAGCCCTTCTTGTTGTGCTCGGTGAATCTTTTCACCGCCTCGGCGCGTGTGAGATGATACTTCTCCCTTTCGGGAATGAATCGCGGAAGCTTGTCGATGATCTCCGACATGACTCCGAAATTGATGCAGCACGATTCCTTGACTCCCCGTGTCATATACCGGCACATGCAGTTCTTTTCAATGATGGGTTCCGCCGCGCAGTGCTCGAGAATTGCAACGGCATCCTCGAGGGGAACCACCTGCCCGATATGGCCCTCGGGCCGGAACGGGTTGGACGGCGGCCGTGTGCTGTGCAGCATCTTCCCGGCGGAACGTTTCACCATCCGACCGATGATAGGCATCTTGAAAACGCGATCCATCCCCGCCGGACTGACCCCGGCCACCTTGCGGACCGAGATCTGCTCGAAGTTCTTGTATTGCTCGAGGAGGAACTCGCGCAGATTGTATTTGGCCGCGACTTCCTCGGAATACTTCCGCGCATTGAGGTACCACTTGCCTCCAGCGCCATGTTTCATGCAGTGATCGCACATATCATTCCGACCCTTGCAAAGACAGTCTTTGGCATAGACAAACTATGCTATAGACAGCTTACTGCTTATTTGGAAAAGGTCAAGGCGAGGCTGCGATCCGGTGGGTGAATTCGCGATCAGCCGGCAATTAGTCGGGGAACGACGAGCTGCTTATCCTGTTCTTGCCATTCAATTTTGATTGATACAGGAGGTCATCCGCCCGCTTCATGAACTCCGTTGGCTCGAGATATGTCTCGAGGCAGGTCACCGAACCTATAGACACGGTAACGGGCCAATCCTTTGCGCTCATTTCTTGCAGGATTCCCGTCCTGATCTTGCTGAGCGCGGTCAGCGCGGCTTCACGATCCGTTTCAGGGAGCACGAGCGCAAACTCATCACCGCCGAGCCTTCCCAGGATGTCAGAAACACGGATGTTCGATCGTAGCGTGACGACGACGGACTTGAGCACGAGGTCTCCTGCGGCATGCCCGAATGTATCGTTGACCGTCTTGAAATTGTCCAGGTCGAAATAGGCGAGCGTGAGGGGACGTTTGTAACGGCGGGATCGCTCGATTTCCGTATTCAGCAGATCGAGGAATGTGCGGGTGTTGAAGCAACCGGTCAAGGGATCGGTACGCGACAGAGATTCAAGATAAACATACGAACTCTTCAAGGAGGACAGCAGAAATGCCATGAGCTCGAAGCTGACAAATCGCGATCCGATATTCCAATACAGGAGAAAAGGACTCGAAAATCTCTGCCCCGCCGCCGCACGTGCAACCGCCCAGACGGCGGTGCAGACAACCGATCCCGCGAGGCCCAGCCAGCGACCTCCCTTCCACGCAAGCACGGCGAGCGGGAGAAGGTAGAAGACCGAGAGCGCCAGCTCGATGCCGGTCACGTAGTCGAGCACACCAATAACCACGACCAAGCAAAACGCAAGGAAGAGCGAGAGCGTAGGGTTCCAGTTGTCGACAGTCCGGATGAGACGCAACGTGGTTTCATTATCGGCAAAACGCAGCATCAATGCTACGCCTCAAGAAATGTGTTGGGTGAACACCGCCTTCATATTTCCTTCACATCGCTCACGCACACTTGCTCTTCATCAAAGACCCCGGAGGAAGTTCCATGGCAGCAAGGCGGAGGACCGCGCATCTCGTTGTGGATGGCATGTCGTGCAGCAATTGCGAGCGGAGAATCGAGAAGGCGGTGCGCGCTCTCCACGGCGTAAGCCGCGTGCGTGCCAGCTCCTCGATCTCCGAAGTCGTGGTCTCGTTCGACGCCGAGCTCGTGACGCGTGAGGCCATTTCCGCCGCCGTCGTGGGAGCCGGCTACACGGTCCGCGCCGATGCGACGCGCGGGAAGGCGAGCTCCACCTACCGATTCCTCGGTTTGATCGCGGCGATTGCCGGTGTCTATCTGCTCATCCGCTACACCGTCGGCTTCACCTTTCTCCCCAATGTCTCGCAGTCGATGGGCTATGGCCTCATCTTCGTGGTCGGACTTCTGACGTCGCTGCACTGCATTGCCATGTGCGGCGGTATCGTCATTTCACAGGGCATCAAAAGGAACGAATCCGAGCGTGACACGCTTGCCGTCGCTCCGGCGGCGGGCTTGAAACAGAAACTGCTCCCGAGCCTCCTCTATAATGCGGGGCGTATCGTTTCGTACACTATTATTGGAGGTATCGTCGGAGCGTTGGGTTCGCTGTTCAGCCTCTCCACCGCGCTCAAAGGGGCGATGCCGATCATCGCCGGCGCGTTCATGCTGTTCCTCGGTATTCGGATGCTTGGTATCTTCCCGTTGCTCTCGCGTCTTCGAATCCGTTTCCCCGGTCTCGGCGGCAAACACATGCGTTCCGCCGCGTCGAACAGGGGTCCCTTCGTGGTGGGTCTTCTCAACGGGCTCATGCCCTGTGGGCCGCTGCAGACGATGCAGGTCTACGCTCTGGGCACGGGCAGCTTCCTCGCCGGCGCTTTGTCCATGTTCATCTTCAGCCTCGGCACCGTGCCCCTTCTTCTCGGCTTCGGCGCCATCAGCTCGTTCCTCAGCGCGAAGTTCAACGGAAAGATTCTGAAAGCCAGCGGTGTGCTCGTCATGGCCCTCGGTCTCGTCATGCTGGCCAGGGGCATGAGTCTCTTCGGCATCGCGCTTCCGACGATCGCCCCCGGTCAGGCTTCATCGATCGCAGTTGCCAAAGTGACTGGTTCGTACCAAGAAGTGCGGACCACCATCGAAGCGAGCACCTATCACCCCCTCGTTGTTCAGAAGGGTGTCCCCGTTCGATGGACGATCAACGTGAAGGCGCAAGACCTCAACAACTGCAACAATCCCGTGACCGTGCCTCAGTATGGGATCAGACAAAAGCTCGTTCCGGGGGACAACGTGATCCAATTCACCCCGGATCAAGACGGCACGATCGCTTACACCTGTTGGATGGGCATGGTGTCCAGCTACATCAAGGTCGTGCCGGATCTCGCCGCGCTCACTCCGGGGGATCTCTCCGCGCCGGCCTCCGTGGCTGCCGCCCCGTCGTACAGCTCGTCCGGGAGCGCAGGGAGTTGTTGCGGCGTGGCGCCGAAAGGATTCGCCGGTGGCACGATTCCCGTCGATGTCATTCAAATCGCCAAGCGGACCAACGAGGGTCAGGTCGCCGAGGTCCAGGTGGATGCCAACGGCTACTCGCCGGCGGTCATCGTCATGAAGCGGGGAGTCAAAGGAAAGGTGAGATTCGTGGCGGCCGGATTGAGCAGCTGCAACTCCGTGGTGAGCTTCCCGGAGTATCACGGCCAGTTGGATCTCGGCCAGGGTCAGACGGAAACGCCGCTTCTGGATATCACCTCCGACTTCACCTTCCAGTGCGGCATGGGCATGTTGCACGGGTATGTCGACGTGGTCGACGACACCGACCACATCGATCTTGCCGCCGTCAGGGCGCACGTTGCCGCGTACAAGCCAACCGCGAGCTCCGGAGGTTGTTGCGGACAATAGGGTCGGGTGTCCGGCCGGCCTCCACGCTCCTGGACGCGGAGGGCTCGCCATGCTCATATTCTCTGGGAACATGATGGCAGGCACACCAGCGCGCGTTCTCGTCGTGGATGACGAGCCGAAGATCACGGAAGTGGTCGGCTCCTATCTGCGAAACGCCGGCTACGAGCCTTTGAGGGCCTCCAACGGTGCCGAGGCGCTGCGCGTTTTCAAGAGGGAACGACCGGTTCTCGTCATCCTCGACCTGATGCTCCCGGACCTGACTGGCGAGGAGGTCTGCCGCAAGCTGCGTGAATCCTCACGGGTTCCCATCATCATGCTCACCGCAAAGAGCGCCGACAGCGACACCGTGCGCGGTCTGGGGCTGGGCGCCGACGATTACGTCGTGAAACCCTTCAGCCCGCGGCAGCTCATGGCGCGGGTGGAGGCGGTCTTGCGCCGTGCAGCGGGCGCGGACGCTCCCACGGCCCGTATTCTGAGCTTCAACGACGAGGACCTGATCATCGATGACGCGGCGGGTGCCGTGCGCAAGGCAGGGGTGACGGTGGACGTGACACCGAGCGAGTTTCGGCTCCTGAGGCTTCTCGCCGGCAACCCCGGGCGTCTTTTCACGCGAGAGGAGCTCGTCACACGCGTGCTCGGCGACGATTTCAATGGATACGACAGGACAATCGACGCCCACGTGAAGAATCTCCGCCAAAAGATAGAAACCACCCCGCGCGATCCGCGTTACATTCACACCATCCATGGCATGGGATACCGCTTCGACACCGAGAGGCGGTCATGACCTGGAGCCTCCGCTCGCGGCTCACCCTCTCCTATGTCCTGGTCGCGCTGCTCTGCGTGCTCCTGGTGAGCGCCCTGGCGAATGGGGCGCTGGAGGGAAGTTTCCGACGGTACGTGCGCGAGAGCCAGGTCAGGCAGGCGCAGCAGGTGGTCGCCCAGATCGGGGCGCAGCGCTCGGCCAGCGGCGGCTGGAACGATGACGGCATGACGGCCATCGGCATGAGCGCACTGGAGCAGGGCATGATCGTGAAGGTATCCGGCCCTGACGGCCGCACGATCTGGGACGCAATGGTGCACAACAATGGCCTATGCGTGCAGATGATCACCCATATGGCCCAGAACATGGCCAGCCGGTATCCGAATTGGCGCGGGGCGTACACGGAGAACGTCTATCCGGTGTCCACGAGCTCAGGGGAGATCGGGGCGGTCACCATCGGCTATTACGGACCTTTCTTCCTGAATGACCAGGAGCTCGCCTTCATCAACTCCCTCAATCGGCTCCTCCTTCTTGTCACCGTCGCCGTGATGGCATTCTCCCTCCTGATCGGCTCCATTTCGGCGCGGCGCATTACGGTGCCGCTGGCGCGCGTGGCCCGCGCGACTCAATTAATCGCCCGCGGCGAGCGTGCCGTGCGCATCGGCGAAACGACCCACGTGAGGGAGCTGGACGGGATCGCCGCCTCGGTCAATGACCTCGCCCACTCACTCGGCGAGCAGGAGGAGCTGCGCCGCCGCCTGACGGCTGACATGGCGCATGAGCTTCGAACGCCGCTTGCCGCGCTCCAGAGCCACCTCGAAGCGCTGATCGACGGAGTCTGGAAGCCCGATCCCGCCCGGCTGGACGGTCTTCATGAAGAGGTTCTCCGCATCAATCGACTCGTGGCTGACCTGGAAAGGCTCGCGCATTTCGAAGGGGACGCCTCGTCCCTTACGAAGCGCGCGACGGACCTGAGCGCCCTGTTGGCCGTTATCGTGCGCAATCACGAGCCGCAGTTCCATGACAAAGGGGTCGCCCTGCGGTACGTCGCCGGCTCTTCCCCGGCGACATTCGAGTTGTCCGTGGACCCGGACAAGCTCAGCCAGGCGGTCATCAATCTGCTTTCCAACGCGCTGAAGTACACACCGGCGGGAGGAGCGATCGAGATCCGACTGGAATCGACACCGACGCAGATGCTGATCATCGTCGCGGACACCGGCATCGGAATCAGCGCCGAGAATATCCCCCGGATTTTCCAGAGGTTCTATCGGGTCGACGACTCGCGCAGCCGCGCCACGGGTGGGGCGGGGATCGGTCTTTCCATCACCAAGGCCATCATCGAGGCCCATGGCGGAACCGTGAGCGTATCCAGTGAGCCAAATCGTGGATCGCGCTTCGTGATCTCGCTCCCCCTTGACACATGATTCGATAATCGTAGAATCATTTTCATGCCCATAGAATCAATTTCCACGGCAATTGAGGAGGAGACGTCTGTCCGCGACGAGCTTCTCGGCTTCTTCCGCGCCCTGGCGGACCAGAGCCGGCTGCGCGCCATCGGGCTTCTTGCTCAGCAGCCCTACACCGTCGAGCAGCTCTCGGCGCTCCTGGGCATCTCCGAATCCACCGTGTCCCATCATCTGGCGCGGCTTTCTGAGGCCGGCCTGGTGAGCGCGCGCGCCGATGGTCATTACAATCTGTACTCCCTCAATCCCGAGGCACTCTCCCGCCTCGCTCGCAGGCTCTTGGAGGCGGATTGTCTGCCCGAGCTCGCCCGGGGCATCGATCGCGATACCTTCGACAGGCAGGTGCTCGCGCGCTTTACGGATTCCGAGGGGAGATTCACGGGATTTCCATCGCAAGAACGGAAGCTCCTCGTGCTCTTTCGCCATGTGATGCAGGATTTCAGACCCGGCGTGCGGTACGACGAAAAGAAGGTGAACGCCATACTCGCGCGGCACACGGACGAAACGGGCCGGCTCCTGCTCGGCATGGTGGAATGCGGATTGTTGAAGAAGGACGGCAAGGTGTATCAGGTCGGCATAGGATCCCCGGCATGAGCGGTGGGCTCCGTCTGGGCATCGATGTCGGCTCCACGACGGTGAAGCTCGTGGCTCTCGATGCGGCGGACCGCTGCGTCTACGGCACCTACGAGCGGCACAAGGCCGACATCCGCGGCACGCTCATCACCGTGATCGAAACGGCATGCGAGGCTTTCGCCACACGCGGTATCGACGGAGACCTGCGGATCGCGGTGACCGGCTCGGGCGGTCTTTCCGTCTCGCAGTGGATCGGGCTGCCCTTCGTGCAGGAGGTGATCGCCGGGGCGAAGGCCGTGCAGCGGTTCCTGCCCGACACCGACGTGGCAATCGAGCTGGGCGGCGAAGACGCGAAGATCACCTACTTCACCGGCGGTCTGGAACAGAGAATGAACGGCACGTGCGCGGGGGGCACCGGCGCATTCATCGATCAAATGGCGAGCCTTCTTTCAACCGATGCCGCGGGACTCAACGAGCTGGCACGGGAACGCGCCACCATCTATCCCATCGCGGCCCGCTGCGGCGTTTTCGCCAAAACCGACGTCCAGCCGCTCATCAATGAAGGGGCTCGGCGCGAAGACATCGCCGCGAGCATTCTCCAGGCCGTCGTCAACCAAACCATAGGGGGTCTGGCCTGCGGAAAGCCGATTCGGGGTGTTGTCGCCTTCCTCGGCGGGCCCCTCCATTTTCTTCCGGAGGCCCGACGACTGTTCATCAGCACCCTCGGTCTGGCGGAAAGCGCGGTACGCGTCCCGGAGCAGGCACAGCTGTTCGTGGCAATGGGCGCCGCACTCGCCGCCGGTGAAGCCACCGCCATCGGAGCGGCGGAGCTTCGCGAGCGTGCTCGTGGGCTCTGTCACGCCGTCTCGCACGAGGTGGAAAGGCTCCATCCGCTTTTTGAGAGTGATGCCGATCTGAAGTCTTTTCGAGAGCGCCATGCTCGAGCCAAGGTCGGCCATGTGGAGCTTCCGCAGGTCACCGGACCGTGCTACATCGGTTTCGACGCGGGGTCAACGACGACAAAAGCGGTGCTGGTAGACTCAGCGGGCGCCGTGGCGTGGTCGTCCTACGCCGGCAATGCCGGCAGCCCGCTCGCCACGGCCCTCCGCATGGCACAGGAGATACGCAAGGCCCTCCCACGGACGGCGTGGATCGGGCGGGCGTGCGCGACCGGCTACGGCGAGGCGCTGGTGAAGGAGGCGCTGTGCCTCGACCAGGGCGAAGTGGAGACCATCGCTCATTACACCGCGGCGCGTCAATTCCTGCCGGGAGTCGATGCGATTCTGGACATCGGCGGCCAGGACATGAAATTCCTGAAGGTTCGCGAAGGAGCCATTTCCTCCGTGCTCCTGAACGAGGCTTGCTCCTCGGGGTGCGGCTCGTTCCTCGAGACGTTCGCCCATTCCCTCGGGCTGCCGATCGAGTCTTTTGCCGATGCTGCCCTCGCCGCGCGCGCCCCGGTGGATCTGGGGTCCCGCTGCACCGTCTTCATGAACTCGCGCGTGAAGCAAGCGCAAAAAGAAGGCGCTTCGGTTGGAGACATCTCGGCGGGGCTCTCCTACTCGGTGATCCGCAATGCCTTGCAGAAAGTGATACGGCTGCGCACTCCCGCCGAGATGGGCGGCAGCGTTGTCGTTCAGGGCGGCACCTTCACGAACGACGCTGTTCTCCGCGCTTTCGAGCTGATCTCGGGGCGTGAAGCGGTCCGTCCCGACATGCCCGGACTCATGGGAGCATTCGGCGCCGCGCTCTGCGCCCGGGAGGCTGCCGCGGAGAACGAGCGCAGCCGCATGCTGGATTTCGCGCACCTCGAGTCACTGTCCACCAGCGCGGCCATGCGGCGCTGCGGTTTGTGCGTCAATAACTGCCTGCTCACGATCACGCGCTTTTCCGACGGCCGCCAGTTCGTCGGGGGCAATCGCTGCGAACGTGGAGCGCGCTCGGCGCATTCCACCGAAGCGGCGGCCACCCCCCTGGGGACCTCGGCACCGGAGCTTCCCAATCTCCTCGCGTGGAAGTACGAGCGGGTGTTCGCTTATACGCCCCTGCCGCCCGCCACGGCGCCGCGCGGCGTGGTTGGCATACCGCGCGTGCTGAA
>Ga0265342_10003561_pt1 | contig 12737 bp, 12 predicted proteins | sample 4CB327metaG_FD_203125 | JGI IMG/M metagenome (GOLD analysis project Ga0265342, IMG submission 203125) | Rhizosphere microbial communities from Carex aquatilis grown in University of Washington, Seatle, WA, United States - 4-CB3-27 metaG | ecosystem: Host-associated > Plants > Roots >...
CGTCGGTTCCCCCCGCCTTGGGAAATTATGGCGGGGCCCCCTTCCGCAACGGGCGAGCAGGGGAATACCCCGGCCGACCCTCCGCTAAAATTTCACTGTCTGCTCATTCCTGTTACTGGCGCTGGTTCTTCTCTGTCCCTTAAAACTTCGTCGACGAGGAGAAATTGAAATCGCGAAGGCGCATGGCGGGGCAGCTGAGGGTGCCCCACTCCGCCACCAGGCCGGTCTGGGCGGAAACGGCGTCTATTTTGTTGAAGGTCTCCACCATGCTCTGGGTGAAGCGCATGTTCTTTATGGGGCAGGTTATCCTGCCGTTCTCCACCATGAAGGTGCCGTTGCGGGTCATGCCGGTCATTTCCACGGTCTGGGTTTTAAGGATGTTCGTATAGTGGAACTGCGTGACGAGTATCCCGCGCTCCGTGCCCTTTATAAGGTCCGCCAGCGTGCCCTGGCCGGGTTTTACGGACAGGTTAAGGGGGATGGGGCCCATGTAGCTGGGCTGGGGCAGGGCGTGGCCGGTGGAGGCCGTTTTCGCCTTCTTAGCCGTTTTGCGGTCGTGGACCACGGCTTTGAGCACGCCGTTCTCCACAAGGGTCACCCGGGTGCGCGGCTGGCCCTCGTAGTCGAAGGGCATGCCGGGCGCGGCGCCGTCGATGGAGTTGTCTTCGATGGAAAGCAGCGGGCTCAGGAGTTTTTTGCCGAGCTTGCCGGAGACGAAGGAGCGGCCTTCCGTGTAGAGCTGCCCGCCGAAACCGTATACCGCCAGGTACGACGCCAGGGCCGCCACGGCGCTGGGCTCGAGGACGACGGTATATTTGCCGGGCTTTATTTCGCGCGGGGCGCGGCTGGCCGCGGCCTTGGCGCGGGCCGTCTCGTTGAGGCGCTTGAAATCTATCTCGTTCACGTCGTGGGACGGCTGTTCGGCCCAGCCCGAGCCGTCCCGGTCGCGCACCGTGACGCTGTGCATCACGTAGCTTTCTTTATAGGAAGCGAAGAGGCCCAGGTTGTTGGCGATGGTGATCCCCGAAAAGCCGTTCTCGACGGTGCCGCAGGAGATCTGCCCGGCTTTCCTGCAGGCTTTCGCCAGTTCCGCGGCCTTGGCGGCCCGGAAGGACGGGGTGAGTTCCGCCGTTTCCCTGTTGAAGAGGTTCCGGCCCGCGGGCAGCGGGCGCGGCTTGGCCAGCGGCAGCAGCGCCGGGTCTTTCTTCTGGCGCCGCAGGATCTCCAGGCCGGAGGAGACCGCGTGTTTCAGGTACGCGTCTCCGGTCTGGTTGAAGTTGATCTTCGCCGAGCGGCCGTTGTCCAGCAGGCGCACCGAGTAATTCACCGAGGAGGAGGCCACGTTCTGGGAGATCACGTTGTCGGCGAAGCGCGTAAGCGCGCTGTCGCGGGTCTCGGCCAGGATCTCGCACTGCGAGCCTTTGGCCAGGCTGAAGATCTTTTTGCACACCTGTTCTATGTTTTTCATTTTTTTCCCCGTAACGATATCCCGCGGGCGCGGGCAGGACCGACTTGCGCTGAATTCAGGAAAGGCCCGTTAGAGCGGCGGTTTTTCCGGCGGCGGCTGCACCGGGAGCTCGCCGGGCTTCCCGTGGCGCTTATGGTGTTTCCTGTGCTCCTGGAACTGGCTTTCCTGTTCCGGGGGCAGCGCCTGGAAAAGCGGCGGCAGGGTCGTTTCTTTCGACTCCATCCACTTCAGCAGGGCCTCTTCGCTGGCCACCGAGTAGGTTTCCGGGGTGACGCAGACGGAAAGTTTGTTCTTCTTCGCCCGTTCGGAAAGGTTTTCCGCGCTTTTCCCGTGGGAGAAGCCGGGAGCTTCCAGGATCTTCGTGTTCTGCTGGGTCAGTCCCAGGAGGTAGAAAGAGCCGTCCTGGTTGGAGCCTATGGCCACGGCCTTGTCCGTGATGGAATCGAAGGCCTGGTTCAGCCAGTCTTTTTTTACTTCGGGCGAAAGGTGGTTCAGCAGGACGGCTTTTTTCGCGCCGGTGAAAAAAGCCAGGCGGAAAGCGTCCTGCGCGCGGTCTTCCCAGGCCTTGGTCTTTACTTCCAGGAACCCGGGGTCTTCCTGGTCAAGCCAGGTGAGGTCGGGATGGCGCTGCGTCTTTTCGTAGGAAAGGATAAGGATGGCGTTGCCGAAACCCTTGGCAAGCTTGTACGCGGACGTAAGCAGGTCGCTGTTCACGTGTACGGCCCTTTCCGGGCCGAAGGCGGTCTTGAGTTCGGGGCTGATCTTTTCAGCTTCGGGAGGGTCCACCAGGAGTATTATACAGTTGTCGCGGTTTTGTGCCATAGTTAAAGGTTTTTACAGAATAATCAAAGTATATTATACTAAATGGGGCCGTCAGATGGTTGAGCCAAGAAGGCCGATGAAAGAAACAGCGCTCTTCGTCCGTTCCGCTTTATGGCTGAAATTAAGCCGGTAATAATTTATGGGGGAAGTTTCGATCCCCCCCACAAAGGGCACCTCGCGCTGGCCGCGGCGGCTCTGCGCCAGCTCAAGCCTTCCGCGCTTTATTTCGTGCCCGGCTTCAAGACGCCGTTCAAGGACCTGCGCCCCGTGCCCTTCCGCGACCGCGCCGCCATGATCAGGGCCGCGCTGGCCGACTCCGGGCTGTCCGGCAGAAGGGAGATCAGGATAAGCTCTTTCGAGGCAGGCCTGGAACGGGTCGTCTATACCTGGGAGACGGTGGAATATTTCCGCGGGCTGCACCCCGGGGCGCCGTTATACTTCCTGCTGGGCTCCGACTGCCTGGCCGGTTTCAAGAATTGGCGGCGCAGCGGCGCGCTGCTGAAGAAAGCGGACCTGCTGGCGGGACTGCGGCCGGGCTATTCCATGGACGCCGCCGGCGGCGTGCCGTTCACCGCGCTGGCAGGGCGTTTTCCCCGCGCCGCCTCGAGCGACATCCGGGCCGGGCTTTTCCTGGGGGGCAGGCCGGAGCAGGTGGGCCGCGCCGTGCTGGAGCTGGCGGACAGGAGAGGGCTCTATCTCTCGCGCGAAAGGGCGCTGCTGAAAAAAACCCTGACGCCCGCGCGGTTCACCCACTCCGTGGAGACGGCCAGGCTGGCCCTGCGGCTGGCGCCGGCGCTGGGGCTGCCGCAGCAGCAGGCCGCGCTGGCCGCGCTGGTTCACGACTGCGCCCGCGACCTTTCCTTTCCCGCCATGAAGCGGCTGGCCCGCGGCCCGCGGGAGGCGCGGCTGCGCGAGACGGCGGCCGAGGCCCCCGTGCTGCTGCACGCATGGGCCGGGGCGGAGCTCGCCCGCAGGCGCTTCGGGGTGGATGATCCCGGCGTGCTGGAGGCCGTGGCGCTGCACGCCACCGGCGCCCCGGGCATGGGGGAGCTCGCCCGGCTTATCTACCTTTGCGACGTGGCCTGCTTCGGGCGCGGCTTTCCGGAAGCCGCCGAAGTGCGCAGGCTGGCTTTCGCTGATTTCGACGCGGCGTTCCGCGCGGCTAATTATGTTAAACTTGTTTATGCTTTTTCCGGGGGCGGCTGGGTCCATCCCCTGAGCGTATCGCTATGGAACAGTCTTCAGGAAAAAAAGAGAGGCTGATGCTGGCCGTGGGCCTGGCGGCGGCGCTTGGGCTGGCGGCCGCGCAGTACTTCTCGCCCGCGTCGCGGGCGCTGCTGTCCGGGCGCGACGTGCGGGTGGCGCTGCTGGGTGAACGCGCGTCGGCGCTGCTGGTCTATCACCCTTTTTCCGGCACGGTCAACGCTTTTACCTTCGTCCATCCCAAAGCCAAGAAGGCCGTTTCGGGCTGGCAGCGGGCTTCCGCCTTCGCCGAGGCCGCCGGGGCCAAGGACGCGTCGCCTTCGGAAGACGTGTTCTTCATCTCGCTCTCCTCCGCGCCCGACCTCGACGCGCTGTGGGGCGCGCTGAACGGCTGGCGTTCGCAGCCGCGGCGCTTCTTTTCCGCCGCGGCCTGGGTGTACCGGGCCGGCCTGGGCGGCGAGACCAATATTTCCGGCTTCGACCTGTTCTCCCTTTTTTCGGAATTCTCCCGGCTCAACTCCTCTAATTTCATACTGACCGAGGCGCAGCGCAAGCCCGACGAGACGGAGACGCCCCCCCCCGCGGAGAGCGGTCCCGCGCCCCGCGTGGAGGTTTTCAACGCTTCCGGCAAGACGGACCTGGCCGCCGCCGCGGCCAAATACCTGCGCGCGAAAGGCTTCGACGTGCTGACGGCCGCCTCTTACGCCAAAAGGGAAAAACAGACCAGGATACTGGGTTTTTCGGAAGATACGGCCCCGGCGCTGGCGCTCAGGGCCGCGCTGGGCCTGGAAGAGCAGGAAATACGCGTGCGGCCCTCGCAGAAGAGCGTGGCCGGCGCGGCGGTGATACTCGGAGAGGATTTCGACCCGGCGATATTCGGAAAATAAGCGGAGGACCGACTATGGACATGGTAACTATCTTGAAGACCGCGGTGCAGCGGGGTTCCAGCGACATACACATCTGCGTGAACAAGCCGCCGATGATGCGCCTGAACGGCGATATCATCCCGGTGGCCGAAGGCCTGGCCCCGCTGACCGGCGACCAGAGCAAAGCGCTGATCTACTCCACGCTTTACGACGAGCAGCGCGCCAAGCTGGAGAAGGACTGGGAGCTGGACTGCTCCTTCGCCGTCACCGGCGTGTCCCGCTTCCGCCTGAACGTGCTGGTGGCCAGGAACGGCGTAGAGGCCGTGATGCGCGTCATCCCCTCGAAGATCCCCACCCCCGAGGAACTGGGCCTGCCGCCCACCATCGTCAACTTCTCGCGCCTCCCCAAGGGCCTGGTGCTGGTCACCGGCCCCACCGGTTCGGGAAAGTCCACCACCCTCGCCGCGCTGATAAATCAGATCAACATGCAGCGCAAGGGCCACATCCTCACGGTGGAGGACCCGATAGAGTTCACGTACGAGCCGCAGGCCTGCGTGGTGCGCCAGCGCGAGATCGGCCAGCACACGCATTCTTTCAATAACGCCCTGCGCGCCGCCTTGCGCGAGGACCCGAACGTGATCCTGGTGGGCGAAATGCGCGACCTGGAGACCATCCAGCTGACGATAACCGCGGCCGAGACGGGCCATCTTACCTTCGCCACGCTGCACACGCAGGACGCGCCGTCCACCGTGGACCGCATCATCGACGTTTTCCCGCCGCACCAGCAGACGCAGGTGCGCGTGCAGCTGGCGGCCTCGCTGCAGGGCGTGGTGTCGCAGATCCTGCTGCCCCGCAAGGACGGCAAGGGCCGCGTGGCCGCTAGAGAGATCATGGTGATGACCCCGGCCATCTCCAACCTGATCCGCGAGGGCAAGACCCACATGATCTACAGCGCCATCGAGACCGGGGCCAAGTTCGGCATGCAGCCGATGGACAGGGCCCTGGCCATGCTGGTGAAGCAGAACCTGGTGGACCTGGAAGTGGCGGTGGCGAAGGCCCACGACGGAGAAGGTCTCAGGAAGCTCTGCGGCGGCGCCGGCGCCATGGACTCCATGTAAAAAACCGGGGCGCGGGAGCGCCCCTTTCGCTCAGGCACGGAGGTTTATCATGTCCGATATAGAAAAACTCAAGGGGATCCCGCTTTTTAAGAATCTGCCGGAAAAAATGCTGACGGAATTTTCCGGCTATTTCAAGCAGGTCTCTTACGCGGCCGGCGAGGTTATCTTCAAGGAGAAGACCGCCGGCGACGCCCTCTATATAATCGTGAACGGCGAGGTGGTGATAGAAAAGGCCATGGACGCAGAGGGCCGGGATTTCAAGACGCTGGCCATCCTGTCCGGCGGCGACTTCTTCGGCGAGATGGCCATGATAGAAAGCCAGCCCCGTTTCGCCCAGGCCCGGGCCTCGAAAGACGCCGCCCTCTACGAAGTGGACCGCCAGCAGTTCTTTTCCTTTATAAAGGAGCACCCGGAGACCGGCATCAGCATTTTCAGCGCCATCATGCGCACGGTGTCCCGCCGCCTGCAGCACACCTCCAGCGAGCTCACGATGCTGTTCGACCTGAGCCGCCTGCTGCTGCAGTCCCATAAGTCCCCGGCGGAGTTCCTGTCGGCCGTAATGAACGAAATGCGGATCTACCTGGAAGGCTCCTGGAACGCGAAGGGCTACGTTTACAACCTGTTCAACGAGGAATACGAAGAAGCCTATTCCCGCGAGACCTTCCCCCGGGCCGGGGCCGAACGGAGCCTGCCCGCCAGGCCGGAGAGCGGCTGGCTGGACGACCATACTTACCAGATGGCCTGCTCGGCCGAGGGGCGGCGGCTGGCCGCGGCGGTGTTCGAGCGGTCGGAGAAGCTTTCCCCGGTGGAGAAAAACAACCTCGCCACCATATTTAATACAATATCCTCCATACTCGGCTCCGCCATGGTGAATATTGAGCACCAGGCGGAAGCCGCGATGATGGAAAAACTGAGGAAGAGCAAAAACACCATATGACGATGTCCAAGAACGAATTTAAGAAAATAGCCGTGCTCGCGGCCCGCGCCGGCGACGCGAAGAAAGCGGACCCGGTGACGGTGTACGACCTGGCCGGCAAATCCTCGCTGGCCGATTTCGCGGTGCTGGCCGCCGTGGAGTCCGCGCCGCAGTTGGACGCCGTGGAGGAGGAAGTCTCCGTCAGGCTCAAGCACGAGGGCGTCTACTGCGAGCATAAGGACGGGATGCGCTCCAAGAACTGGAAGGTGCTGGATTACGGCGGCGTGCTGGTGCACGTCTACGACATCAAGGCCGCCGAGTTCTACGCCATCGACAAGGTTTACTCCGAGTACAAGACGGTGGAGTGGCGCGAGACGCCCGCCGCGCCCGCCGTGAAGAAAGCTCCCGCCGCGAAGCCGGCCGCCGCCAAAAAACCCGCCGTGAAAAAACCGGCCGTGAAGAAAGCGGCCCCGAAAAAGGCCGCCGCGAAAAAGGCGAAGCCCGCGAAAGCGAAAAAAGCCCCGGCGAAGAAAGCCGCGAAGAAGACCTCCAAGAAAAAACGGCCGTCTGAAGGGCATAGCCCCTTGAAACGGCACCTGCGCAAGCAATGAAACTCTCAAAGCTCGAAGCCGACCTGAAGGGCCGCGCGCGGGCGGCCTTTTCCCTGGACGAGAGCGCGATGGCCGGGTTCGCCCTGGCGTCGCCCCCGCCGCATATCAGCTCCGACCTTTCCATAGCCTGGCCGATAGCCGGCGCGAAGCTGCTGAAGAAAGCGCCGCTGAAGATAGCCGCGGAGCTGAGCGCCGCGCTGGCGCCGGATTTCGAGGCGCAGGCCGTAGCGCCCGGGTTCGTGAACCTGAAGCTGAAGGACGCGTTCCTACTGGCCGAGCTGAAAGAGCTGGACCGCCCCGGCTATTTCGAACGGCCGGAGTTCAAGGGCGAAAAAGTGAACCTGGAGTTCGTGTCCGCCAATCCCACCGGGCCGATGCACCTGGCGAGCGGCCGCGGCGCCACGCTGGGCGACAGCCTGGCCAGGATCTTCCGGACGCTGGGCGCCGCGATCGCTACCGAATTTTATGTGAACAACGTCGGCCGGCAGGTGGAACTGCTGGGGCTTTCCCTTAAAGCGCGCTACCAGGGCCAGGAGCCTCCCGAAGGCGGCTATCAGGGCGAGTACCTGAAACCGCTGGCCGCCGCGCTGCCCGGAGAGGCCGCGGGCTGGAGCGACAGACAATTTTCCGAATACGCCGCGACGGAGATGCTGAAGCTCCATAAAGCCGACATGAAAGCTTTCGGCGTGGAGTTCGACCGCTGGTTCCTGGAGTCCGAACTGCACGAACAGGGCGGCCCGGCCAAGGCGCTGGCCACGCTCAAAGAGCGCGGCATGACCTATGAGAAAGAGGGGGCGGTCTGGTTCGGCGCGGCCACCGGGCTGGAGGCCGACGACAAGGACCGCGTGCTGGTGAAGGCCGACGGGCGCAACACGTATTTCCTTAATGATATCGCCTACCATTTGAACAAATTTTCCCGCGGCTATACGCGGCTGATCGATATCTGGGGCGCGGACCACCACGGCTATGTGCCCAGGATGGAGGCCGCGGTGAAGGCCCTCGGCGGCCTCGGCAGTTTCAAGGTGATAATACACCAGCAGGTGGCGCTGAAGCGCGGCGAAGAGATAGTGAAGATGTCCAAGCGCGCCGGCGACTTCATCTCCCTGAAGGAGCTGATGGACGATGTCGGGACGGACGCCTGCCGGTTCTTCTTCGCTTCGCGCGGGCCCAACACCCACCTCAACTTCGACGTGGACCTTGCCAAGAAGAAGTCCAACGAGAACCCGGTGTACTACGTGCAGTACGTGCACGCGCGTATCTGCTCCATTTTCGACAACGCGGCGGCGAAGGGCGTGGACCCCTCTGCGGGTTTCGACGAGGCGAAGGTCGTCATCAACGCCGAAGAGCGCCTGCTGATGCTGAAATTGCTGTGGATGGACAAGGTGCTGGCCGATTGCGTGCGGGATTTCTCCCCGCACCACCTGACCACCTACCTGTCCGAGCTTGCCGCGCTGTTCCACAGTTTTTACGACAAGCACAAAGTGCTGGACCCGGAGAACAAAGAGGTCTCCGCATACAGGCTGTTCCTGCTGCGGTCGGTGAAGGGCATGATCGCCCGCGGGCTGGGCCTGCTGGGCGTCTCCGCGCCTGAAAGGATGTAAAGCCCCCGCCGGACGAAAAAAGAAACCGCCCTGCAGAAGGGCGGTTTTTCTTTGCCGTATTCGTCACGCTGCGAGGGTATTGAGCAGGGTTTCCGCGGGCAGGGGCTTGTACATCACCTTGTCCACGCAGCCGGAAAGATTTTCCCGCGCCAGGAGGCTTTCCGCCGAGGGGTTCCCGGTCACTATAAAGATCTTTAAATGAGGATTTTTACGTTTCATCATCTGGATAAGTCCCGTTCTGTTCACCCCGGGAACATGGAAGTCGAGCAGTAAAAGATCGTGGGAGCTTTCAAAGGCAAGCCTGGCCGCTAAAAAGCCGTCCGAAGCCGTGTGCACGGCGTGGCCGTCGGCCCGGAGGAATTCGGAGAGTTCCTCGCAGAACTCCCTGTCGTCGTCCAGGATCAATACGCGCATTTTTTTAACCCGCGTCCTTTCATACGGCTACTATACCAACGTCCGAAGAACGCGGGAACGGGCGGATTCCGCTTTTAATTGACTTTTTTAGTACGCGCTGACGCGTGAGGCCCCCGGAGAAAAAAAGCGTTAATTCCCGCCTCCGGTCCCGGCTTTCTTCGTCAACAGCGGGCGGAAAGAGGCGTATTCCGGGGTCAGCGCCGCCAGCGCTTTTCCATACACTTCTTCCGCCCCGGGCCCGCCGCCGGGCGTCATTTCCAGCACCACGCCGAGATTTACGTAAGCCGGGATGAAGCCGGGGGATAATTTTATCGCGCGGCGGAAAGCCGTTATCGCCTGCTGCGGGCGGCCCAGCGAGAATTCCTGCATGCCTTTATCCGACCACAGTTCCGGACTGTCCGGGCGGTAGCGAAGCAGCAGGTCCAGCAGGGCCAGGCTGTTCCGGAAATCCTTTTCGTTCTGCCAGTAGACCGCCAGCGGCCGCAGCTGCAGCGGGTCCAGGACTTTTTCCGCGCAAAGAGCCCCGGCCAGCGTAAGAGCCCGCGCCGGCGGATAATATTCCAGCAGGCTTTCGGCCTCCGCCGCGAATTCACCCGGGCAGAGGTCTCCGGTCCTTGCGCTGTAATCATTAAAGGACGCCTTTTCAGACTTAGAATCCCTGTAGCGGAAACGGAGCAGCTGCCGCGCCTTGCAGGAACTTTCATCTTCCGCAAATTCTTTCAGCGCGGCGGCCCGGCCAGCCTTCTCCAGAGCCTGCAGAACAAGGAGGGCGTTCAGCCCGGCCGCGTGCTCCGGGCCTGTCTTGTCCCGGAGCTCGGCCCGGGGCGCCTGCCGCCCGTTGACCGCCTCGTCCAGGAGATACTGGAAGCGCAATGTTCCCGCCCCGCGTTCTTCCAGGTGCCCGGCGGTCGCGGCCGCGTCTATGGGCAGGCGCCGGCGCAGGTTCCGTTCGTTGGTTTGTTCCAGCAGCCAGGTGTCGTCCGGATAGGCGGCTGTTTCCAGCCGCAATACGGCGTCCCGGTCCGGGGAGCGGAGGTTGGCGCTGTAGGACCGGAGGTGCGCGTACAGGAGCAGCGGGCCGCAAGCCAGCAGCCCCGCCAGCAGATAGTTGGAAAGCCTGGAATAGCCGCCGCCCGCGTTCCCCGGTTCCGGGCCGGCGAAGCCGCAGCGCAGGACGGCGCCCCTGGCGATCAGCAGCGCTAATATCGGGATGAGCGGGATAAAATACCTGTCCTCCACCGGCATCAGCGCGTGGATGCCGATGAAATAAAGCAAAAGCGCGAGGAGCGCCCGGAGCTTTCCGTCGAGCCTGGCCGCGAAGAGCGACCCAAGCGCCAGAATGGACAACAGCGGCGCGAAGGCCAGCGTTTTCCACAGCCGCAGTATTACGGCGCCGGCTATGCCGGTGAAATTGTGCCTGAGCTGCCCCAGGCCCCACGCCCATAGATCGGCGGAGGCGTCCAGGTGCGCGATGCTCAGCGCCTCCTGGTACCCGCCGTTGATGGTGTTCACGAAGCCCAGAAGTCCGGTTATGATGTTGGCTTTGGCGCGGAAGGCCTCGAACAGCGTGAACTTATGGAACAGCTCCCATTTCATCAGCCACCACGGGGCCAGCATGAGGCAGGGCAGCGCAACTATCAGCAGCGAGGTTCTCCAGTCCAGCTTCAGCTGTTCTCTTTGGAACAGGAAGTACGCGAAGAGGAAGAACGGGAAAAGGAAAAACGTGGAGCGGCACAAAAGGCTGCAGCCGATAAGGATCCCCAGCGCCGCGGCGTCCCTTTTTTTCCCGGAAGCCCGGTAATAGAGCAGGAAGACCGCTATCAGTCCCGTCAGCAGGGTGAAGACGGATGTTTCGAAGTACCGGCCCCAGTTCACCAGGGTCCTGAACGACAGGAAGACCGCCAGCATTATGGCCGATCCGAGCGCCCCGCATGCGGGCGAACACAGCGCGCTTCCCAGGGCGAAGGTCACGAGCGTAAAAGAAACCACGGAAAATCCGAGGAAAAACTTCAGCCAGAGAGGAGAAAAATGATGCGCCAGCAGGGAATAATAAAAGCCGGTCAGCGGCATGCTGTCCAGTTCCGCGCCGGTGCCGAGGCCGTGATAAAATGCCTCGGCCTCGCTCAGGAACCAGTTGTCGTCGATGGACAGGAACGGGGAATAGTGCCGATAGCACGCCGCGGCCAGCAGGACCACGAGAGCCGCGGCCAGCGCGGCGAGAAGACGGGGCCGCTCCCGGAGGGCGGCGCAGTATTTGCCCGGTTTTGTCACGAGCCTTTCGGCCTTTCCCGGCGGAATTTCTTTTCGAACGCGGCCGCGGGCGCCACGAGCGTGACGGTGGCAGTGCCGCCGGAGACGGTAAAATGCACTTCCCGGTCGCACAGGAAAAATTCCAGCTCGGCGCCGTCCTTCATCTGGGTGGCGTCGCGCATGTTGCGGGGGTCGTGCCGGAGGGTGGCCGTGATAAGCCCGGCGAGCTCCTGCTTTCCCGACGGGTCCGCGGCCGCTATCTCCCTGGCCGCGCGGGGGGACAGCTCCACTTTTAATTCGGGGAAATCGTTGGCGGGCACCCAGCCGGACAAAGGGTCGGCCGCGGCGTCGCTGAAGGGCAGATACGGCTTAATATCCAGGATGGGGGTGCCGTCTATCAGGTCTATGCCCGAGAGATAAAGCGTATCGCCTTCCACCCGGACCAGCTTCGCCAGGGAAAGCCCCAGCGGGTTGGGGCGGTGGGGCGAACGCGAGGCAAAAACCCCGATCTTGCCTCCCCTGAGGCGCGGCGGGTGTATCTTGGGGTGAAAGGTCTTGTTGGTGTTAAGGTGGAACCACGCGATAAGCCACACGTGGCTGAAGTCGGACAGGCCGGCCAGGGAATGCTCCGGGGAGTAGCGGGGATGGATGCGCAGCCTGGCGGTGGAGCCGGGCACCAGGTGCGGCTGGCGCGGCGTTCCGAATTTCTCCCTGAAGCAGGATTCCAGCACGCCTATCGCCTGCAGCCGGGGGAAAGCGTCCGCGTTGCCGTGTTGTGAGGTCATGCTTTTTACCCTGGCGCCGGCCGCGGCCGGCCGCTAGCCGCGCGCGCTTTTGACGGCTATCAGGAAAAGGTAGTCGGAGAGGCGGTTGAGATATACCGCCGGGGCTTTTGCCTTTACTTCCCAGGCCAGGATCTCGCAGACGCGGGTTTTGGCGCGCGCCAGGTGGGCCAGCGCCTCGGTCTCGTTGGCGCCCGGGATGACGAATTTCTTCGGCGGCCTGGCTTGCGCCGCGCGCGCCGTTATCAGGCTTTCAAGGGCGGCGGTCTCGGCTTTCAGGTCCGAGCGCATCCCCGCGATGATCCCGGCGGCGCGGACTAGGCCGGCCTGCGCGGACGAGAGCTCTTTTTTTACGGCGCCGGACCTGACCCCGGTCTTGAGAAGGCCGAGCAGGGCGGTGAGGTCGTCGATCAGCGCGTTCAGTTTTACGCGGCGGTGGGTCTTGGGCACGCGCCTGCCGCCGAACAGGTCGGTGAAGCCCAGGTCGCCCGCGCCCATCTTCTTTTTGTAATTTTCAGGCATTTTAAAGTTTATAAGCTCGCACTTTTTCCAGCAGGAACAGGTTTATCTGCGGGGGCAGGTCCGCCGAGGCGGCGGCAAGCCGGTCCGCCATCGGCCCGGAGTCGAAAAGACCGTCCTCCACCAGCACAGGGGACCCTTTCTGCGAGCCGTAAACGCTTTCCCCA
>Ga0265342_10003562_pt1 | contig 12737 bp, 9 predicted proteins | sample 4CB327metaG_FD_203125 | JGI IMG/M metagenome (GOLD analysis project Ga0265342, IMG submission 203125) | Rhizosphere microbial communities from Carex aquatilis grown in University of Washington, Seatle, WA, United States - 4-CB3-27 metaG | ecosystem: Host-associated > Plants > Roots > Rhizosphere...
GGCGGTGACCGCCCTGGCCAGCCCCGCGCCGGCGTTGACCGCCCTGGCCAGCCCCGCGCCGGCGGTGACCGCCCTGGCCAGCCCTCCGCGGCCGGTGATCGCGCAGCCCAGCCCCGCGCGGACTCCTCGTCCGGGCGCCCCGACCGGGTGACTCCAGGATCACCCGGCCAGGCCCGGCCCGCGCGTCCAGGCCAGGGAGACGGCGCCCAGCGTCCCGGTCACGGCGGTGACGCCGAGCGCGGTGGCGGCAGGCGGGGCGCACCCGGCGACCGCCGCGGCGCACCGGGCGGCCCAGGCGGCGGCCGGGACGGCCAGCGCGGCCAGCGCTCTGGGCAGCGCGGCGGTGCCCCGGGCGGCTCCAGCGCCGGCGCCGACCGCAGAGGCACCCCCGGCTCCGGTGCCGACCACCGCGGTGCCCCCGGCGGCTCCGGCAACTCCGGCGACCGCCGGGGCGGCGGAGCTCAGGGCGCCGACCGCCGCAACGTCCCGGCGGCCCCGGCCAACAGCGCGATGGCCGAGGCCCTGCGTCGCGCCGGCCTGGTCAACGAGAAGGGCGACCCGGCCGCCCCCCAGGACCGCCGCGCCAACCGCCCCTAGCGGACCCCGGCCCATACGGAACCGCCCTCAGCCCACCCGGCCCTGACGGAACCGCCCCTGACGGGCCCGCTCCGCCACAGTGACCCCGCTAGACAAATCACCTTCCGCCCGCGGTTCCATGATCGTGAAGACTTTGGGTGTTATGTAGGTTTTATAGCGTTATCGCACTATTAACCATTCATGATCATGGGCCCGGGCCGGCGAGGCGGCGGTGTGCGGGTGGACCAATTTCACTTCCCGCGCAAATCGGCTCTCCGGTTGCAACGCAAGCGCGCGCTTGCCCGCCGCCTGTTGCCGAAGACGGCGCAACCGTGTCTGCCGGGCCGGCCGGACGCGGTTGAATAGGTCTCGTGGCTGACATCGAGGACTTCAGGCGGCTGGTAGCGGGGGATCACGGGCTTGTCGTGGTCTCCGCGACACGGGACAACGGGACGATCTCGTCCTCGGTGGTGAACGCGGGCGTGCTGTCGCACCCGCTCACCGGCGAGACCGTGGTCGGCATGGTGGCGCGCGGCGGGACGCGGAAGCTCGCCTACTGGCGGGAGCGGCCCTACGCGAACGTCGTCATCAGGTCCGGGTGGCAGTGGGCCGCGGCCGAGGGCCGCGTCGACCTGATCGGCCCCGACGACCCCGCACCCGGCGTCGACGCCGAGCGGTTGCGCCTGCTGCTGCGAGAGATCTTCACGGCGGCCGGTGGTACCCACGATGACTTCGACACCTACGACGCGGTGATGCGCGCGGAGCGGCGCACCGCCGTCTTCGTCCACCCCGGCCGGGTGTACGCGAACCGTTCCTAGCACCGCGCGATAGTGGCTATCGGGCCGGTGGGTGCCCGCGAACGGTCTTCGGGCGCCTGGAAACGCGTCGTGGTCCCGTGAGGCGTTCCGGTCTTACCGCCAGATGGCTGCCGGGCGCCCCGTGGGGCGGCGGGTTTCCTTGGTGCGGCCGTGGCCGCCGGGTGGTTCCGGGGCCGCGCCCGGGCTGGCCGTGCCGCGTCCTCCGGGGCGGCACGGTTCCCGTTCGCGCGGCGCCCGGCCCGGTGGCCCTGGCCGCGTCTCCCGATCACCAGCGCCGCGGCGTGGTGACCGGTCGTCATGGGGTGATGCTCGCGCAGCGGGGCGAGCCAGTGCTCCGCCCCCCAGCGCGAGGTGTAGGCCGGGTCGACGACCACGACGGACAGGCCGGCGTTGGCGGTCATCTGGACCAGCCGGTCCCGGAACCTCGCCGTCGGGATGCCCGCGACCAGCCGCCGGAACCCGCGGCCGCGCCTGCCGCGCGAGGGCCGGCTCCCGGTTTGCTCCCGGCCATGGTCGCGGGCGCGGGCGAAGTCGAGGTCCTCGATCACGACCGCCCGCGCCCCGGCCTGCTTAGCGGCCGCGATTAGGGCGGAGACGGCGGCGCGGACCCGCCCGTCGCGAGTGGTGGCGGGTAGCCCGGCCACGTCCAGGGAGATGGTGAACGGGACCCCGGTGAGGTTCCCGTCTGGGGCCAGCACGGCGGCGGCGAGGTGCCCGGCGTTCACGTCCGCTGCCACAACGGGAGCCGACCGGAGCCCGCTCAGTGACGGAGTCGGCTGCGCTGCGCTCTTCCATGACGCGTCCAGGTACCACCTGCCCTTGACCGGGTCGAGGCCGATGTCGTACCGCACCGCCCCGGTGGCGGCCTGCGCTGCGACCTCATCACCTCGGTAGCTGAACCAGACCTCGCAGGAGAGCCGGTAACGGCCGTGCGGCCGGTTGCCTAGGTAAGCGAGCGGGGCCGGGAGGTTGACCTCCAGCCAGCCCTCGTCGGGATTCCACGCGATCGTATAGTTGCCCCAGGGGGCGTCCCGCTCGCCGTCGGCGGTGAGGAACAGCCGGGCGGCGTCCCACCGCTCCCGCCACTGTTCCTGGGTCAGCCCGGCGCGGGCGAGGTTCAGCCGGGCGCGCATGAGCCGTCGGCCACCCCGCGTCACCGGCACCGCCCGGCCCGCGATCCGCCGCTCGACCCTGGCGAGGCGTGCCTTCAGGGTCTTCAGCCGGATCGCCTTGGCGTGCCGTTCGGCGCGGGTCGCGTACCCGGCCAGGCGTCCCTGACTCTTGCCCGCGGGGACGGCCAGGCGCCCCCCGATCACCCGCACCCGCCCTTGCAGGGACCGCCGCTCCGCTTCCAGGTTCCGCCAACCGAGCTGCCAGGCATCCTCGCTGGTCCTGGTGATCGCCCCGGCCCACCGCGACGACGACTCGGCTGTCAGCGCCCGCTTGCGCAAGGCACGCGACGCAGCGCGGCCGCGGGCATCGAGTCGGCCCTCCGCGCAGCGCACGGTCAGGTCACGGGCCGCCAACGAACCCAGGTGACGGCCCACAGCGGCCAGCACCTCGGCATCCCGGGGAGCCACCCGCAGTCGCGTCCGCACCCGCACCCCGGCCGGGTTCGCAGCTACGAACGACGCGGCGATTTCCCGCACATCTCGGCTCACCCGGCCACCCCGGCATCTTCCACGCTGCCATCATGACGGGCAACTCCGACATTCCATCCCCGACACAGTCCAGCCCAGCCAATCAGCAGAAGCTTCTTCCCTGGTGCCCTGCGGGGGACATCACGCCGCACGATCAGTGATGAGGAGGCAGTATCACTGACGGCTGACCACCATTCCGGCTACGGTCCGGACCCGGCCAGTGAGCCCTCCAGCCTGCTGCCCACTATCGGTCCGCAGGCGCTAGCCTCGCCCTATGGAAACGCAGCGGCACCTGGCCCGCACCGCGGACGGCCGGGACATCGAGTACCTGACGGCGGGACCCGAGGACGGGCTCCCCCTGGTCATCCACGAGGGAACCCCCGTGGGCCTGTCGCTCAACGCCAGGCTGGCGAATGCGGCGACCGGGCGGAACCTGCGCGCCGTGCTCGTGGCACGGCCCGGTTACGAGGCGTCCACGCCCAGGCCAGGCCGCACGGTCGCGGACGTCGTCCAGGACACCGCCGCGGTGCTCGACGCGCTCGGCGCCGGCGAGTACGTGTCGATCGGCTTCTCCGGCGGCGGCCCGCACACGCTCGCCTGCGCCGCGCTCGCGGACGGCCGCTGCCTCGCCGCCGCCTCGGTGGCCGGCGTGGCGCCGTACGCCGCGGAAGGCCTGGACTTCCTGGCCGGCATGGGGCCGGAGAACGTCGAGGAGTTCGGCCTCGCGGTGCGCGGCGCGGACGCGCTCACCCCGTTCCTCGACAAAGAGGCACAGGCACTCGGCTCGATCACCGGCGAGCAAATCGTCGCCGCGCTCGGCGGCCTCATCTCCGGTGCCGACGCCGCGGTGCTGACCGGCCAGTTCGCCGCCGACCTGGCCAAGGGCCTGCGCGGCGCGGTGCGGGGTGGCATCGCGGGCTGGCGCGACGACGACCTCGCGTTCGTCGCCGGCTGGGGATTCCCCGTCGAGGCCGCGGCCGGCCGGGTAGCGATCTGGCAGGGCGACCAGGACAACATGGTCCCGTTCGCGCACGGCCAGTGGCTCGCCGCGCACATCCCCGGCGCTCGCGCCCACCTCGAACCGGGGGCCGGCCACCTCACCATGACCGTCACCGCCATCGACCGGATCCTCGACGACCTGCTCGACCTGGCCGGCCGTTAGCCGCAGGCATTCACCGGTTATTCCGCCCCACCGGACGGCCCGTCCATGGTGAGGGTCGCGGGCCAGGGCGGGTGCCGGCCCGCGCCGCCCGCGCCGCGCCGCTAGCATCGGTAGCGTGAGCGTTCCTCCGTCGCACGAACCCGCTTCCCCCGGCCCGGGCCTGCCGTCCGAGGCCGCCTCGGAGGCCGAGCTAACCGCGGCCGCGGAACCCGACGGGTTCGAGCGGCTGTGGACGCCGCACCGGATGGCCTATATCAAGGGCGAGGGCAAGCCGACCGGCCCGGGCGCGCACGAGGGCTGCCCGTTCTGCATCGCGCCGACCCTCAGCGACGAGGACGGCCTGATCGTGGCCCGCGGCGAACTGGTCTACGCGATCATGAACCTTTACCCGTACAACAGCGGCCACGTGCTGATCTGCCCGTACCGCCACCTGGCCGACTACACGGAGCTGACGACAGCTGAGACCGCGGAGTTCAGCGATTACACGACCCGCGCCATCACCGCGCTGCGCATCGTGTCCGGGCCGCACGGTTTCAACATCGGGATGAACCTGGGCACGGTGGCCGGCGCGGGCATCGCCGCTCACCTGCACCAGCACGTGGTGCCGCGCTGGGGCGGCGACACCAACTTCATGCCGGTGACCGGCCGCACCCGGGTGCTGCCCCAGCTCCTCGCCGACACGCGCAAGCTGCTCGCCGACGCCTGGCCGGCGAGCCTCTGATCACCTCCGCAGGTAGCGTGAACAGGAAAAACGCTACGGAAGCAGTCCGCTGGGCGGCAGCTGCCGGTCACCCATCTCCTGCTGGGGGTTAACCCCTGGGCAGGCCGGTGAACTATCGGCATCAATATCGTTGAAACCGTTAAGAAGGGACAAATGTCCCCGTTAAGCTTCGGCCATGCAAAGTAACCGGGGGCTGTTCGGGCCGGTAACTGCACGGTGACCTCGAGCCCGGCAAAGATCGGTGATGAGGGGTCCGCACCGCCAGCACCGCGCCGGGGGCCGGCTGCCCGCGAGCCGGGGCGCCGCCGGGCGGCCGCCTGGACCGACCGGGCCTGGGCATGGACCCTTGGGCCGGTCGCGGTGGCCGTACTGGCTAGGAGCGCGTCCCGGGTCCACCTGGCCGCGGCCGGGGTTCCCGTGGAAGCGCTGGCGGTCAGCGTCCTGTACATCGGCGCCGCCGTCATCGCCGTCACCCCCGGTGTCGCATTGCTGAGCGTGTTCGCGCGCCGCCGGGCGCTTTCGCCCGCCATCGCGCTCGGGCTGCTGCTCGCGGGATCCGGCGGTGCCGCCATGGCGGCGTTCTGGGCGTGGTACGCCAGCCCCGGCTTCGGCCGCCCGTTCGACGCCGGACTCGGCGGCGCATCGGTCTTGGTGATCGCGGTACTCGGGCGCCGCGGCGACCTGCGGGACGCCGGGCTGTCCGTTCCCTTGCTGCTTGGCCTCGCGATCGGCCTCACATTCACCGGGCTGGCGTTCATCCAGGGCGGCGGGATCGCGCACAACGTGCTCACCGCCATCGAGGGGACCTACTGGCAGACCGGCGACAATCGACTCCCGCTGAAGCTCGCCGAGACGGTCGCCGAGCACGGCAAGCTCTCCGGTTACCTGGTCGGTGACTGGCTGGCCAGCGACCGGCCGCCGCTGCAAAGCGGCTACGTGCTCGCGCAGTGGCCGCTGTGGACCAGATTCGGCAACCCGGCCGGCTACCAGCTGCTGTCAACCGGGCTCAGCGCCTCCTGGCTCCCCGCGCTGTGGGTGGTGCTCCGGTCCCGCGGGGTGGGGCAGTGGCGGGTCCTTGTCGTCGTGCTGGCGACCACGCTTACCGGCTTTGTCCTGGTCAGCGACGTCTACGTGTGGCCCAAGATGCTGGCGGGCACCTTCGCGCTCGGTGCCCTGGCGATCGTCGTGAGCCTTGACGGAGCCGACCGGCGGCTGCTCGGCTGGATCCTCGCGGTCACGCTCGCGACGCTCAGCATGCTGGCCCACGGCGGCACCATCTTCGCCCTGATCCCGCTGATACCGCTCGCCCTGCGGCGGCGGACCCGGATCCCGCTGCGGGCCCTGGCCGCGTCCGTGGTGCCCGCGGCGGCCATTTACGTCCCCTGGATGCTGTTTCAGCGCTTCGTCGACCCGCCGGGCGACCGGCTGCTGAAGTGGCAGATCGCCGGCGTGATCAGGATCGATTCGCGCGGCTTCCTGAAGACGCTGGTCATGCAGTACCAGGCGCTCTCCGTCCACCAGATCCTGGCCAACAAGTGGGCGAACGTGGAGGCGCTGGTCGCGAGCCCGTTGGTGTGGCACACCATGGCCCCGGAGCCGTCCTGGCAGGCCGGGTTCCTCGGCTTCGCGCGGCTGGCGGAGCTGAACGACCTGCTGCCAGCGGCCGGACTGCTGCTCCTGGGGGTAGCCGCGCTCGCGTTCAAGTCCTCCCGGCGCGCGCTGGCGCCGGCGGCGCCGCTCGCGGTCGTGTGCGGGATCGGGATCGCCGCGTGGGTCATCCTCCTGTGGGGCAGCGTGGACCACGGCATCACCGCCATCAACCACCAGGGCGCCTACTGCGTCATCGTGCTGTTCATCGCGCTGTGCGCGCTCGCCGTCACCTACCTGCCGTGGCCGGCGGCGACGCTGCTGCTTGTCGGCAACGCTGCCTGGTTCGCCGTCAGCTGGGTGCCTGGACTGGGCTTCACGCCCGCGGCCACGGCCGAGACCCGCTCGATGATGCAGTTCAGCCCGGCGTTGCTGCTGGTGTGCCTCGCGGGCCTGGTCCTGGCGGCGGCGGCGATCGCCTGGCTACGGTTCGCCTCCGGTCCCGGCCCCGCCCGCCCGGCCAGCGTCCTGCTTGACGGGCCGGCGATCCCCGAGCGGTCCCGGCCGTTACCGGGCGCCGCTCAGAACTTCGCCTGCGTCCACGACGCCCCGCCGTCGCTGGTCAGCAGCAGCTTGCCCGGCATCCCGTACGCGTTGCCGTTCTGGTAGACCGGCCCGTACACGGCGACGCCGTCGGCCGTGGTGGTGAACCCCAGGTCGTTGAATCCCGCGCCGCCGTCGCCCTTCTCGAAGGCGACCAGCCACCGGGCGCCGCCGTCCGGTGAGTAGTACAGCCAGCTCGCGCCGCTCGCCGCCGCGACCACCGGCCGCGCCGTGGTGCCACCGGATATGCCCAGCGGGTCGCCGCCGAACGGCGGCGTCCCCGCCTTGACCCAGGTCGCGCCGAGGTCGTCGCTGACGTAGAGGGTCTTAACCACCGACCCCATCGCGGCGCTGCCCGCGCAGAGCAGGGCGAGCGAGCCGGGCCCGGTCACCGCGACCGCCGATCCCGCCGCGGCCGGCGAGTCGCACGGGGTGACGTTCGTCGCGGAGGTGAGCCCGCCGTCCTCGGTGACGACCACGCTGCCGCCGTCGAGTACCGCGGCGACGCGCGCCTGGGTGGCGATCAGCCGGCTGTCGCTCACCCGGGTGACGAGGGACCACGGGCCGCCGGACAGCGGGCTGCGCTCAAGCGTCTGCCCCTGCGCGCAGCCGGACTGCGTCGAGCACACGTCGGTGAGCGCGAGCAACTGGCCGTCGATGACCTCAAGGTCGATGATCACGCCGCCTGGCGGGCTGACGGCGGCCGACCAGTGCTCGCCGCCGTCGGTGGTCGCCCACAGCCCGTTGCCGAACACGAAGCCCTGACGAGGACTGGCGAACCGGATTCCCCAGGCCGCGGCCTGGCTGGTGAAGTTGTAGGGGCTGCCAAGCGGCACGATGGGCGCGGGCATTCCCGCCCAGCTCGCGCCCCGGTCGAGCGTCCGCACGATCGACGTGCACGGCGCGTGCGCGCACGGGGCGGTACCGAGGACGAACGCCTCGTCGACCGAGACGAACGTGACCGAGGTCGCCGCGAACCCGGCAGGCACCGGCCCGCCGCCGGCAACGCCCGTTGCCCCCGTGACCGGCGAGCTCGCCGTTGCCCCGGTCGTCGCCGCGTGACCAGACTGCGCGGAGCTGGCCGCGGCAGATGACGCGGATGACGCGGCCGACACGGTCGTGGTCGCCGACGTGGTCCCCCCGGCCGCCCCGCCCGGGCCCGAGCGGGCCACGCCGCAGGCGCTCAGCGCGACGGCGCCGAGCGCGGCCATGGACACCAGCGCGAGACGCCTCGCGCGCACCTGTGCTGACGTTCTCATGGCAGCGCCTCCAGCCGGGGGTCGTCAGGGAGCGGGATCCGGAGCTGCCGGATCTTCCCTTCGGCTGAAAAGACGCCAGTGCGCCCGTTCCGGTTACGTGCTCATTGCCACCAGCGGCCAGGCCGCGAGAAACCAGGCCCGCGTGTCCCGTCAGGCCGGCCATAGCCTGTCGATCGCCAGCCTGAACGGGACCCAGACGGCGAACGGCTGGAGCTCGCCGCCGAGCTCCAGCCGTTCGCCGTCGCCGCCAGGCGGCCCCGCGGCCGCTAAGCGGCTACGCGGGCCGCGAGTCGCCCGCCACCTTTGACGCCAGGTGCGAGGGCAGCGGCTCGTGCCGCAGGTACCCGCGGGTGAACGACCCGGTGCCGTGCGACACCGACCTCAGGTCGATCGAGTACCTGGTGATCTCAAGCTCCGGCACCTCGGCCCGGATCTGCGTCCGCCCGACGCCCACGGGAATCGTCCCGATCACCCGGCCGCGCCGGCCGGACAGGTCGGACATGACCGCGCCGACGTACTCGTCGGGGACCAGGATGGATACCTCGTCGACCGGCTCGAGCAGCATCGGCGACGCCTTCTCGCAGGCGTCCCGCAGGGCCGCCCGCCCGGCCTTCTGGAACGCCATGTCCGAGGAGTCCACCGGGTGCGCCTTGCCGTCGAACAGCGTCACTCGCACCCCGGTCATCGGGTACCCGGCGAGCACCCCGGCCTCCATCTGGGAACGGACGCCCTTCTCGACCGACGGGATGAACTGCCTGGGCACCACCCCGCCGACGATCTTGTCGACGAACTCGAACCCCGCCGCACCGGACGGCAGCGGCTCGACCTCGATGTGGCAGATCCCGAACTCGCCGTGACCACCGGTCTGCTTGACGTTCCGGCCGAGCCCGCGGGCGGACGTCGACACCGTCTCGCGCAACGGCACCCGCAGCTCCACCGTGTCGACCGCCACCCCGTACCGCGAGGACAGCCGGTCGAGCAGCACGTCGGCGTGCGCCTCGCCCATGCACCACAGCACGACTTGATGGGTCTCCGGGTTGATCTCCAGCCGCATGGTGGGATCCTCGGCGACCAGTCGCTGCAGCGCGGCGGACAGCTTGTCCTCGTCCGCCTTCGAGCGGGCCACGATCGCCGCGGGGAGCAGCGGTTCTGGCATCGTCCACGGCTCCATCAGCAGCGGCTGTTCCTTGGACGACAGCGTGTCCCCGGTCTCGGCGGTGGACAGTTTCGCCACGGCGCAGATCGATCCCGCCGTGCATTCCGCTAGCGGCCGCTGCTGCTTGCCCAGGGGGTAGGTCAGCGCGCCGACCCGCTCGTCGTCGTCGTGGTCGGGGTGACCGCGTTCCGCCCGGCCGTGCCCGGAGACGTGTACCGACATGTCGGCCCGCAGCGTCCCTGAGAACACCCGCACCAGCGAGATCCGCCCGACGTACGGGTCGGACGTGGTCTTGACCACCTCGGCGAGCAGCGGGCCGTTCGGGTCGCAGGACAGCCCGTTGACCGCCGCCCCGGCGCCGGCGGAGGCCACCGTCGGCAGCGGGTGCTCAAGCGGCGAGGGGAACGCCTGGGTGACGATCTCGAGCAGCTCCGTCATGCCGATCCCGTGCGGGGCGGAGACGGCGAGCACCGGGTAGAACGACCCGCGCGCCACGGCGGTCTCCAGGTCGGCGATCAGCACGTCCGTCGGCACCGTCTCACCGGACAGGTACCGCTCCATCAGCGTCTCGTCCTCGCTCTCGGTGATGATCCCCTCGATGAGCGAGTCGCGCGCGGAGGAAGTTTGATCCTGGTAGGCGTCAGGGATGTCTGGTGACGGGGACCGCTTTCCCGCCGAGTAGTCGTACAGCGTCTCGGACAGCAGCCCGATGAGCCCGCTCGCCCCGGTGCCGCCCGCGGCGGCGACCGGAAGGTAAAGCGGCAGGACGCCCTCGCCGAACGCACTCTGGCACTCGCTGAGCACCGTGGCGAAGTCGGCCCGCTGATGGTCGATCTTGGTGATGACGACCGCCCTCGGCATCCCCACGGCGGCGCACTCGTCCCACAGCAGCCGCGTCACTCCGTCGATCCCCTCGGCGGCCGAGACGACGAACAGCGCGGAGTCAGCCGCGCGCAGCCCAGCCCGCAGGTCCCCGGTGAAGTCGGCGTACCCCGGCGTGTCCAGCAGGTTAACGGTTATCCCGTCGGACACGAATGGCGTCAGCGCCAGGTTGACCGAGCGCTTCTGCCTGACCTCTACGTCGTCGAAGTCGCTGACCGTAGTCCCCTCTTCGACCCGCCCAGGACGGGCTATCGTCCCCGTATGCAGGAGCAGCGCCTCGGCCAGCGTTGTCTTCCCGCTTCCCGAATGGCCGACTAGCACTACGTTGCGTACGCCGCCGGCCCCCGATTCCCTGCCCGCGCCTGCCTGACCGGCCCCTCCTGAGCTGCCTGCTTCCGTCACTCTCGCCGCCTCCTCGCGCTCGATGAGCTTTCGTATTGCAAAGCGTGAACCCGACGACCGCCTTACCACAACCCCCCTGGCGGGAATCCGTGAGGTGGCGTCGAAGTGACAGCGACGGGCGCTCCAGGGGCGTCGTCAAGCGGCGGGCAACGTCCCACTAAGATCGCTTTCGGCCATGCTGAACTTTCTTCGTCCCTTCTTCGCGCGCCTGTTCAACCCGATCGTCCAGGGTCTCGCGCGCACGCCGGTTACCCCGAACATGATCACGGTCGCCGGCACCGTCGGCGTATCCGCGGCGGCGCTGTCCATGTTCCCGATCGGCGAGCTCTTCCCCGGAGCGTTCACGGCGACGGTCTTCGTGTTGACCGACATGCTCGACGGGCAGCTCGCCCGGATCAAGGGCAGCTCGGGCAAGTTCGGCGCGTTCCTCGACTCGACGATGGACCGGATCGCCGACGCGGCCATCTTCGGCGGCATCACGATCTGGTTCATGCGCACCAACCACCTGCTCGCCGTGGTCTCCCTGTTCTGCCTGGCGGGCGGGATGTGCGTGTCCTACGTCAAGGCCCGCGCCGAAGGGCTCGGCCTGAACGGGGACGTCGGCGTGATCGAGCGCCCGGAGCGCATGATCATCGGGCTCACCAGCATCGGCCTCTCCGGCCTCGGCATCCCCTACGTGCTGCCGGTCGGCATGTGGGTGCTCGCCGCGGGCACCGCGCTCACCCTCGGCCAGCGGATGCGCGCCGTCTACGTCGACGCCCGCGGCCAGGCCCAGCAGCCCGCCCCCGCGCAGCCCGCCCCCGCGCAGCCGGAGCCTGCCAACGCCGACCCCGCCAGCCCCGCCCCCGACCCGTCCGAGGAGGCCTGATGGGAACCCTGCGCGAGCGGCTGGTCAGCGCCGCGTTCAGTGCCGGCTGGGGCCTGGTGTGCCGCATCCCCGAGTCATGGGCGCGGGCCCTGTTCGAATTCGGCGCCGACGTCGCCTGGCGCCGGCAGGGCGCCGGGGTGCAGGTCCTCGAGGGCAACCTCGTCCGGGTCCTCCGAACGAGCGCGGGTGATTCCCTCACCCCCAGCGAGTTCGGCGCGGAGCTACGGGCGCTGTCCCGCGATGTCATGCGCTCCTATGCCCGCTATTACCTGGAGACGTTCCGGCTGCAGACCATCCCGGACGAACGGATCCTGTCCGGCATGCACATAAACATGGAGCAGCTCGACCGCACCCTGGAGCACATGCGCGGCGGCCGCGGTGTCATCTACGCGCTGCCGCACATGGGCGACTTCGAGCAAGCGGGCCGCTGGGTGATCCTGGCCGGCGCCGGCTCGATCGTCGCGCCCGTCGAACGGCTCAAGCCGGAGGCGGTGTTCCAGATGTTCCTCAAGTTCCGCCAGGGCCTCGGCATGGAAATAGTGCCGACCAGCGGCGGAGCGCAGGCGTTCGGCGTGATGGCGCAGCGGCTGCGGGCCGGAAAGCTGGTCACGATCGTCGCCGACCGCGACCTGTCGGACACCGGCGTGGAGGTGGACTTCTTCGGCGAGAAGGCGCTGTTCCCCGCCGGGCCGGCGGCCCTCGCCGTGCAGACCGGCGCCGCGCTGATGCCGGTGGCCTGCTGGTTCGTCGGCGAGGACGAGTGGGGTGCGCACATTTACGACGAGATCCCGGTCCCCGCCGACGGCGACCGCAGGCAGAAGGTCGCGGCGATGACCCAGGCCATGGTGCGGGTCTTCGAGCAGGGGATCAGCGAGCACCCGGAAGACTGGCACATGCTGCAGCGGGTCTTCGTCAACGACCTGGACCCGCAGCGGATCGCCCGCAGCCGCGCCCGCGCTGGCCACGGTAACGGCCGCGCGGCGGCCCTGGCCGCGGCCGAGCCCAGCGTGCCTCCCTCGGTCGGCGCGCCCGATACGATGGCGGAGCCATCAGGCGCGCAGCG
>Ga0265342_10003565_pt1 | contig 12735 bp, 8 predicted proteins | sample 4CB327metaG_FD_203125 | JGI IMG/M metagenome (GOLD analysis project Ga0265342, IMG submission 203125) | Rhizosphere microbial communities from Carex aquatilis grown in University of Washington, Seatle, WA, United States - 4-CB3-27 metaG | ecosystem: Host-associated > Plants > Roots > Rhizosphere...
CTGGGTGACCGATCGCGCGCTCGCCCTGTTCCGGACGGCAGTGGCGGCGCCGTTTTCGTTCGCGAACGGCCTCTACCTCGTGCCGGTCCCGTGAGCGCCGGTTCAGAATCCCGGGAGAGCGAGCGTGTAGAGCGCGTTCATCGGCCCTCCCTCCTGCGGGAGAAACCAGAAGGGAAGCGGCGAAGCGGCCGCACTATTGTAGGCGAGCAAACCAAACGCCTATTGGCACATCGACCTGGAAACTCGCCCCGCGCCTGGAACCACGAACCACCTGTCAGATCCTTGCCGAGGCGGCGAAGACCCTCCCCAAGGATGGTGGCGGCGCCACAGTGGTCGCCGACTCTGGCGTCGAGAACGTCAATCAGGAGGTCGACAACCTTCTTGGTCTTGGACAACTGCGCCGCGTACTCGCCCAGGTCGAGGTCAGCTTCTCCAATTCCTTGATCGGGCGGCCTGGTTCAAACTGACCCACTTCCCTCGTCCATGCTATCCTTTCCAAGGTCAGTGCTCAAAGGGAATTGCATGTCAGATACCGGAGGCAGAACACGCCGAGAGATCCTGGCTGATGCTGCAAAGGTGGCAGCCGCAGCCTCGGTAACCGGGCTGGCCGGTTGCTTGCCCAGCGTGGGTGGACACTGGGCCCCGGCTTGCGTGGACCCGGACACCGGCGCAAACGCCAACCCTCCTGTCCCTAGGCAGGTCACGCCCGCCGTGGTCGAGGTTCTGAACCCGGATAGTGTCAACGCCAGTAGCATCATCCAGCCCAATGTGGTGGCAAACATGCTCGACGCGGGCCTGAAAGCCTTGGCCCAGCAGGCCGCGCTTTTCAACGCCACCTTGCCGCCGGTAGACGCCGGCGTTGACGACAGCGATGCAGACACCTCGGACGCGGATGGTGGCGTCGATGACGGCGGCGCAGGCGCGTGGGGCGTGGGCAGCGACCCTGACAATCCCTGGAGGGTTCTGCTACCAAAATACCGCCCTGGCATGCGCATCGGGCTCAAGGTCAATTGCCTCAATCAATGGGTAGTCACCTCGCCGGCCCTGGTGCATGCCATCGTGGTTAGCCTGCGCGACAAGCTGGGGGTGGATCCCGCCAAGATCGTGGTTTGGGACCGTCGGCTCGACGAGCTCAACCGCCACGGCAAGTACAGCGCCGATGATCTGGCTGGTGCCCAACTTCTCGGGACCCGGCATGATCCGCCGCAGGATGGCGGCATCCCCGACACGAATACCGACGTCCAGCCCGGCTATGGCGAACAGATCAGCCCAACCATAGAATGCCAATCACCGCGCCTGTCGCGGATCCTGACCGAACTCACCGATCTCACCATCAACTGTCCGGTGTTCAAGAGGCACGGGGTGTCCGGCGTCACCAGTGCCATGAAGAACATTTACGGCATCATTGACATTCCGGGCAGCTACCACGCACCCGTCCAAACCGGCCTGCCCAAGCTCTACGCCCTGCCGGCCATCCGCAACTCGATTTCACTGAACATCGTCGATGCGCTCATCGCCGAAGTCACCAGAGACACCGCCGACCCCGCCGATTTCGTGCCCAGTCGCATTCTCTTGTCGCAAGACCCAGTCGCGATGGACAGCTATGCCGTGGTTCTGATGAACAAGATTCGCGCGTCCATAGGGCCAGCGCCAGGGCTCCCCCCCGTCGACACAAAGTTGCTCCGCTGGATCGACAACGCCGCAGCCCTTGGCCTGGGCACCAAGAGCTTCTCTCTGGTTCAGGTCTGACCACAGGCTGGCGCGCTATAGAGTCCCGCAGGGATTCGCATCCGATGCAGCCGCGGGTGAGGCGCAGCACGCGCAGGGCGACGGCAAGCAAGAGAGCTTTCTGGGCGTGGGCAGCGGCGGCCAAGATGGAGCGCTTGGTGTTGCCATCGGGCACCCGAAGCGCGTTGAGGTGAAAGGGGGCGCATTGCTCGCGCGGGAGTGAACAGCCCCGTCCGCGGCCTGCGCCACTGGCTACTGGTTCACAATGACCAGCTTGCACTTGTCGGTGCACAGATCGCCACCGTTCGCGGCGCCTAGATCGCACTCCTCGCCTTGCGCGGTGTCGACCACATTGTCTCCACAGTAGTGGGTCGTGGTGCATCCCAGGGTGCACCCGCTGCCGCCATACTGAGTGCCGTTCTTCGGGCCGTCGTCGCACTCTTCCGGTCCGTTCACGATGCCGTCGCCGCAAAAACCTCCCCACGTGCACTTGGTGGTGCAGCCACCGTACGTGTTGTCATCGTTGGGACCCGGGCAGCCCGCAGGAAGCGGCCCGGTTCCAGTGCCGCAATCGCATTCTTCGTCGGCCACCGTGATCCCGTCGCCGCAGGTGGGCGTGCAGGCACTCGGCAGATCGTTGAAGCCGCTCAGGGTGAGTTTGTACGTCGAGCCGTTCCACGCTCGTTCCGCTTGGAACACGACGATCTCATAGACCCCGTTGTTGGTCATGCCCAGATCGACCTTGCTCTGCACGCCCGTGCACGTCGAGAGAACGCCCTCCGTCTTGCAGGCAGCGCCCGCGCTCGGGGTCACGGTGACATTCCCGCCGCCGGTCGCGTTGAGCACGATCTCTCCCTCGACCGGGGTATGAATGCCCCCCATGTCCACCGCCAGCTTGCGATTGACGAAGACCCAGACATCATCGTCGCCGGTGAAATTGAGCGTGTATTGCTTGCTCGTCGAATAGCTGAACCAGTAGCGGACTTCGCTGGTGAAGCTGAAGTTGTGCTGGGGCGCCGGCGTCCCTGTTTCAAAGGTCCAGGTGCCGCTATACATGGGTGGGGTTTCGCCGGGCGCATAGGCGGAGATCGGCGTGATCATGCCCGGCACGTTGTCGAGAGGGAAAAAGAGTGGGTTACCAGGGACCAGCGTCTGGTTGGCCACGCAGGGACCCTGGTTCGTGCCCCAGGGCGTGCACGAAGCAAAGCAATGCATGGTACCGTCGTTGACGTATGCCGGAGCGTTGCAGTTGGCGCAGGTTGCGTCCGAACACCAGCGAGCATTGGAATAGGACATCCACTCTTGGTTGTCCTTCCACCAGTTCACAAAGGCGCCACTGCCGTTGTTGTGCAGAAGGATCTTCGACACATAGGTGGTGTTGGTTCCCGGCACGTCCCGGTACCAATTGTGGAAGCTGGCCGCAGTCGTGACCCACCCGGCAGTCGTGGTGCCGCCGCCCACGCCGGCGTAGACCGGCTTGCCATCGCTATCGAGCGTGCCCTGAACCATGCCGGTAGTCGCATTGTTGCTACCCTGGATGGTGGCCGCGTAGAAATCGCCGCCGAGCAGGAAGTCGCGGTAGGTGACCGGCACGGTCATGGTGTCGGCGGTGGAATCGGGCTGAGCGCACTGGAAGCCTGGCTCCACCTTGCAAGTCGACGAGCAACCGTCGCCGTTGCTGGTATTCCCATCGTCGCACGCTTCGCTGACAACCAACCCGTCCCCGCACTTCGAGGTGCAAGTCCCCGTGGCCGAGCTGCAGTTCGGCTCAAAGCGGCAGGTTGGCGAGCAACCGTCGTTGGGCAAGGTGTTGCCATCATCGCAGGCCTCGGAGCCCTCGACCTTGCCGTCGCCACACACGGTGGGAGAGCAGACGCTCTTCTGGCCTAAGCCGCCGGTGCACTTGAAGCCGAGTTCCAGTTTGCAGGTGGCCGAGCAGCCGTCGCCGCTGACCGTATTGCCATCGTCGCAGGTTTCGGCTGCGGTGATCACGCCGTCGCCACAGGCCGGATTGCACGGCTTGCCGGGAACCCGACACTGCCAGCCGGGCTCGACCGTCTTGCAGTCGGCCGAACAGCCGTCGCCACTGACCGTGTTGCCATCGTCACAGACTTCGTCGGAGGTCAGGATGCTGTTTCCGCACTTGGCGAGGTTCTCGCACTTCTGCCCGGGGGTGGGACAGTTCCAGTTGGCCTCGGTCTGGCATATGCGATTGCAGCCGTCGCCGCTGTCGGTGTTGCCATCGTCGCAGTTCTCGCCTTGGTTGATGTCGATCACGCTGTTGCCGCAGGCCTTGCCGGTAGCTGGCGGCCCAGCGTCGCGTGGCGTGGGTGGTCGGGTGCTGATAATGCCTGGTCCTGAACCGCCCCCACCATTTGTACCGCCGCCTCCCCCTCCGGCTCCATTCCCTCCACCGCCCGGAGGGGTGGCGCCACTGACGCTGGCGGGTGTACAGGCCGGCGCGATCAGCACCGCCATGGCTCCCAGGAGAAGGAAGGCGCCCTTCGTCGTACAGCAGATGCGGCTCGGAACGGTGATACTTGGCATTGGGACGTACCTCATCGGGACTGGACAGCAGGCTAGATATAGTTGGAGTCTAGCAATATAGCGCCACTCCGACAGCACCATCATCTAGCGTGAAGATGGTGGTGGCGGAGAAAGTGGTGTGAACGGACAGGACCATCCCCGCGAACGCGGGCGCCCGAGAGCGAGTAGCCGCTCAAGACCGAGCTGCGCGTCGCCTCCTGCGTGCACAATCTCGACGCCGCCCTTGCCCATGAGGAAGGTCAAGGCCGCGGGCAACTGAGAGGTCTTGAGATTCTTGCCCGATCAGAGACAGCGAGCGTCAACTCTAAAGACGCAAACGGCTAATGCCGAGATCTATTTGATTCCCGCTGAGGGAATGCTGCACCATGTGTACAAGCGCACTTGTCTTGCTTTCGCTTCTCGCTCAGCTCTCGCCGCCAGCTGCCGATGCGCAGCCCAAAGCCTGGGCTCAGGGCTTGCTGAACGCGGGGTCGGAACTGTACGGGAAGGGTGACCACGCGGGCGCTCTGGAGAAGTTCAACGCGGCCTATGCCGCCAACCCATCGCCCAAGCTGATGTTCGACATCGGCCAGTCCAATCGCGATCTCAGCCGTCCTGTAGAAGCGCTGGAGGCCTTTGAGAGATTCTTGGCGAGCGACACCAATGCTTCGCCCGAGACCAATGAAAACAGAGAAGACTTGTTCTGACACTGCCGCCGAGGCGAGGTGCCGCGCCACGCTTGCGAGCATCGGCGAAGGTGTGATCTCTACCGACGCGCAGGGCCGCATCGATTTCATGAACCCCGTAGCTGAGCGGCTCACCGGCTGGAATGAGGCCGCGGCGAAGGGCCGACCGACCGCCGAGGTGTTCAAGATCATCGACGAGAAGACCCGCGCCCAGGTGGAGAGCCCTGTCGCGCGCGTTCTCCGCGAAGGCGCTGTCGTCAGATTTGCCAAGGACACCGTGCTCGTCGCCAAGGACGGCACCGAGCGCCCCATCGCCGACAACTGCGCGCCTATCCGCGACCAAACGGGCGAAATCACCGGCGTGGTGCTGGTGTTCCGTGACCAGACCGAGGAGCGTGCGGCGCAGTGCGCGCTCTCGGAGAGCGAGCGCAAATCCCGCGAGATCGTCCGTCGCCTGGACGAGGGGTACTACACCTGTGCTGGCAACCCGGTGAGAGTCGAAGGGACCCTCACGGACGTAACCGACCGCACGCGCGTAGAAGAGGCGCTCAGGCAGAGCGAAGAGAAGTATCGCAGCCTCTTCGACAACGCCGAGGCCGCTCTGTACCGATCCCGCATCGACGGCTCGGGCTTCATCGCCTTGAACCAGAGGTACGCCGACCTGGTTGGCTTCTCCAAAGAGGAGTTGATGAGCAGCCCGACGACCCTCCGCTGGGCTCAACCCATTGTCCGGGAGGAGATGCTTCGCCTCTTGCGGGAGCGCGGCGAGCTACGCGACTACGAGACCGAAATCGTGACCAAGGGCGGCGAGGTGCGCACCGTGCTCGCCTCGGCCAAGCTCTGCCCTCGCGAGAGCTACGTCGAGGGTTCTGTGGTCGACATCACAGAGCGCAAGCGCGCCGAGCAGGCATTGGGTGCGAGCGAGGCGCAGCTTTCCAACGCATTGAAAATGGCCCGCGCCGGTAGCTGGGAGTACGACGTCGCGAGCGACACGTTTACGTTCAATGACAATTTCTACCGGATCTTCCGAACCACGGCCAAGGATGTGGGCGGGTACAGCCTGTCGTCGGCACAGTACATTCACAGGTTTTGTCATCCCGACGATGCGCAAAGGGTGGGTCGGGAAATTCAGGCGTCGCTTCACGCCGCTGAACCCAACCTCAGCGGCGAGGTCGAGCATCGGATCCTTTTCGCCGATGGCGAGGTTGGTACCATCGTGGTGCGTTTCTTCATCGTCAAAGACTTGCAAGGGCATGCGGTGAAGATCTACGGCGTCAACCAAGACATCACAGAGCGCAAGCGGTCCCAAGAGGCGCTCGATACATCACTGCGTCTCGTGGAGGGGATTATCAACGCGATACCCGTGCGGGTATTTTGGAAGGATAGGAATTTGGCCTACCAGGGCTGCAACGCGATATTCGCGCGCGATGCCGGATTCTCCGATCCAAAGGACCTCACCGGGAAAGATGACTACCAGATGGGGTGGCACGACCAGGCGGAGTCGTATCGCAGCGATGACCTGCAGGTCATCGAGAGCGGCATCTCCAAGTTATTAATCGAGGAGTCCCAGACGACTCCCACCGGAAACAATATCACGCTTCTTACGAGCAAGGTGCCTCTGCGCGGCTCGACGGGCGAGATCACCGGCATACTCGGCACGTACTTGGACATCACCGCGCGCACGCAGGCTGAGAAGGAGATGCAGGAGAGCGAGGCTCGGTTTCGTTTGCTCACCGAGTCCTCGCCCGAGGCAATCATCGTTGAGTCTGTGGGGCGTGTGCTCTATGCCAATCCGAAGGCTGCCGCTCTTCTTGGGAAGCGCCGGGAAGATCTGATCGGCCGGGAGTTCATTAACTTCATCCCGCCGGAGTACCGCGAAGAAGTCAGTCAGCGAATCCAGCAACAGAGCACTGCCGGGCAATCGGCGGCACCGATGGAGTGGGAGTGGGTGCGGGGCGATGGCTCGCGCGTTAGTGTCGAGTCCACGGCAATCGCGACGCGATACGCGGATGCGGATGCGCACCTCGTATTTGTCCACGACGTCACCGAGCGCAAACTGGCCGAGACACTAAGCGAGCAACTCCGCGTGAGTTTTGAAAAGGGCGCTGTGGCGCAGGCTCTGACCTCCCTCGACGGGCGTTTCATCCGGGTGAACCAGGCGATGGGCAAGATGTTGGCTTACCCGCCCAGCGAGTTGGAGGGCAGAGCGTTCAACGACGTGGCCCACCCCGACGACCGGGCTGTCGGTGTCGAGGCCATAGAGGCTCTGGTCGGCGGCAAGGAAGTGGTCAGATTCGAAAAACGATGCGTTACGCGGGACGGATCTACGGTCTTTGTTGACGTGAATATTGCAGCAGTTCGCGACGCGGCTGGACAGTTGCAACATTTCGTCGGCACCTACGTCGACATCACTCCGCGCAAGCAGATGGAGGACGAGCTGAAGGAAAGAGAGGAGAAATATCGGTGTCTCTTCGATTCCTCCCGAGACGCCATCATGATGTTGGCGCCCGCATCTATGACGTATACCGGCGGAAACGCCGCCACCTTGGCAATGTTTCGCACCAAAGACGTCCGGGAGTTCACGTCGCTCGGCCTCGGAGACTTGTCGCCCGAACGCCAGCCAGACGGACGGCTGTCCCATGAAGCGGCCAGGGAAATGATCGAAAAGGCCATGCGTGAGGGTTCGGCGTATTTCGAGTGGACGCACAAACGCCTCGACGGCGAGATATTTTCTGCCACCGTATTGCAAACCCGTGTCGACCGGGACAGTCAGAGTTTCATCCTCTCCACCGTCAGAGATGTCTCCGAGCAGAGGCGAATCGAAACCGATCTCGCCCATGCGCGCAAGCTCGAGGCCGTCGGTCAGCTCGCCGCAGGCATTGCCCATGAGATCAACACGCCCACCCAGTACGTCGGTGATGGCGTGCACTTCTTGAAGGAAGCCTTCGATAGCTACCGGCGCCTAGTCAGCCAATACCGGCGCGCCGTGGAAGTTCTGGAAATGGCCGGCGGGCTGGAGGCGCTCACCAGCGAGATCCGGGAGACAGAGGAGGACATCGACCTTGCCTACCTTGACGCGAATGTGCCTGGCAGCTTCGCGAGCTGCCAGGACGGTATCTCCCGCATCTCGACCATCGTGCGCGCGATGAAAGAATTCGCGCACCCCGACCAGAGGGAAAAGACCCCCGCGGACCTGAACCAGGCGTTGCGGACCACGCTCGCCATCGCTAGAAACGAATACAAGTACGTGGCTGATGTCGCGACCGAGTTCGGCGACCTGCCGCCCGTGCTCTGCCATGTGGGCGACCTGAACCAAGTCTTCTTGAACCTGATCGTCAACGCCGCCCACGCCATCGGAGATGTGGTGGGCCAGGGAGGGAAAAGGGGCACGATTCGCATCACCACTTGCCGAGAAGACGACCTGGCGCGCATCGACATTGCTGACACTGGGTCAGGAATTCCAGAGGCCATCCGCCCACGAATCTTTGACCCGTTCTTCACCACCAAGGAAGTGGGCAAGGGCAGTGGCCAGGGTCTGGCCATAGCTCGCTCTATCGTCGGGACAAAGCATCATGGCTCCCTGACCTTCGAGAGCGAGGTAGGCAAAGGAACCACCTTCACCATCCGGTTGCCAATTGGGCCCGAAGCCGCGTAGCCCCGAAGCCGGAGCTAGTGAATCCACTCAATAGTGGAAAACGCCAGCACGATGAGTTAGCCGCCCGCTTGTGCCGAACGGGCTTGCCTCGAAATGGGATACTTGTGTGAGTCGGCATCCTCCTTGGGATCAGGGCCGCCCTTTCCGGTCGTAATCAGTTGTTTTAAGCTGTCGCCGAAAAAGTAGCTCCAGCCGCTCTTGCAGTCCTCAAAGCATTCAAGAGTAGGGACAAGGCCAACGTGCGTGAATGTGACCTCGGTTTTGTCGCCTCTCTTTTCGATCTCGAACACAATCTCGGTGTCGTCCCACTCCGACTTGTTCTTGAAGAACGGAAATTGGCTGTATGAAACATGCCAGACGACCTTTTTGTCCTGGACCATCTCCGTAACCTTCTGCGTGCTGAGGTGCAGGTCCTTGTGCTGGTAGGTAAAGCTGGCGCCCAATCTGTCAGAAATCCCGACGAGGCCGTCAGCCCACCATCCACGAACGTTGTTGATGGCTTTGAACACCTCTTTAGGCGACTGATCCACCGTGAATGACAACTTTAGACTCTGGTTCCTCATAACTTGCTCCTTGTCAATGAGTCCTTCTCGACGTGGAACACTCCCAGACCTTTTGATTGCCGAACGAGAAAAAGGTTTCAGCAGCGAAGGTCTGCACGGTTTCTATCCTGCGTTTGTCGCCCTATCCGCCCAACCTCCCTGGCCTGCTCGACACGCTCAAGGCTCCTGTCACCAACCAAACCGTACATTCTACGCTCACCACTGAGCCGTCAGTCGTCTATCTATTGCAGGCGTCTGGCTCGGGCAAATGCGGCGGCAACAATCTGGGTCTCGGCGATGCCGACTGGATGGACTGGGATGTGAACGGCGTCGGCAAAGAGGACGTTGGCGACAACAATGTCGACTACGGATTGGGCGTCGACGAGGCGAACACGGCAGTGTCTCCGCGCCTGCGCTGGTGGGGACCCTGGCGCAAGGACCACACCTACTACATGTTGTTTGCGGGCACGGGAAACACCATTGCCTTCTACTATTACGATTCCGGATACGGGGACAATTCCACGACTGACAAGCTCACCGTGGAAATCTTCTCCGTCCCCTGACCGCGCGATCAGTTGTTCCCGCGCGAGCCCTTGGCACCAACCGAGCTGCGCGACGAGAGCTTGCAAGTGGAAATCCGTCGCGCTTCGAACGAACCGAGCGTTTAAGCGACCTTGTGGAATCTACGCGTGGTGCACAGCCAGAGTCGGCCATGCTCCAAATCATCGCCGAAGCCATCGCCAAGACCGCTGTTCCCTCCCTCTCCACGCCTTGAGTCAAGCGTGGTTAGCGGCTGGCTCGGCGAACCACGTCTCCCTGTTTGGCAAACTTATCGATTCTGCCCATGGGCTCGACCTTGCCGTCAGGATCGACCCGAATCGCTGAGCCCGCCCGGATGCCGTAGCCAGGGCTCCGGCCAGGCGAAAGCGTGAGCAGCGCCCTGAGTTCGTGCCAGTCTTCCCTCTCGCCGTGCACGTCGCACAGGACATCGGCAATGCCAAGGCAGGGGAGGAGGATTCCGCTGGAGTCGTCGTCGTCCTTCCAGCGCACCCAGGCGCGCGCCAGCATGATGCTTCCTGCCGAGAGCCCGAAGACCAGCTTGCCACCGCGATACAGTTCACTGAGAAAGGGTGCGAGACCGCGCTTGGTCACAACGCCCATTCCCGCCGCCACGTCTCCACCGCCCACGAAGATCGCGTCCGCGCTCTCACAGGTCTTCATGAAAACGCGGCGCTCGAAGTGCCGAACGGTTGCGGCCAGCGTCACTTCCCCGGATCCGGACTTGCCGAGCCAGGTGCTCGACCGGCCGAAGAAACCACGATCGTCGTCACTGGCCGCGCCGATATACGCAACTGAAGGAGACGAGGCCACGCAGTTGTCGAACACCTTGCGCAGCAGTGGATCGGCCCCGGGGTGCCTGCTACGCGGATCACCCGCGATCAGGAAGACTGGCTTGCGTCTACTCATGGCCGCTGCGCAAGAAAATCGTGGATGTCGATCTCGAATTCCGCTCTGGCAAGTCGATACTTAACGCCCAGAAACGGCGACAACGCCTGAACCTGGATGGGTGTGATGGTCACGGAAGGGCCATAGCATCGCTGCAGCGATGCGCGCAACTCGCGCTCGATCGCCGCCGGCTCTCGCGCATCACCCACATAGCGCACCGATACCGTGGCGGAGCCGGTCTGCACCAGTTCGTACTGACCGACGCCGTCCACGCGCGCGACCGCCGCATCCGCCTCGCGTTGGGTGACCAGTCTGCCCGCGAGCGAAAGCGTTGCATTCGCGACTCTTCCTTCGATCGCATCCAGCGTGAGTCCCTCGCAACGGCCGCACGGGCACGGCTCGGCAGCCAGCCGCACCAAATCCCCCATGTCAAAGCGGATGAGCGCCCGCCACGGATTGTGAAACGTGGTGACCAAGATCCGTCCGACCAGAGGCCCGCCATGACGGTCGGCAAGCGGCTGAAAATCGACGTGACAGTGCTCCACATTCTGGTGCAGTCGGCCCGCCTCGCACTGCATGAACACATACCCGCTTTCAGTTGCGCCGTAGGAACTGACCACCGGGCATTGGAAGATTCGCCGAATATTGCGCAAATGGATGAGTGACGAATTCTCGTAGGTCAAAGTCACGACTGCCGGCTGATGCACGCGGCGGTTGTTCTTGATTGCGTGCCGGCACAACACGTTCAAAAAGGAAGGGTTGGCCTCCAGCACAGCCGGCTGAAACCGGTCCAGTTCCTCGATCATTCGCTCGCAATGGGTTGCGCCCCATTGGGCCGGATCGGCCTTTTCAGTCAGAAAGAGATAGTGCCAGAGCGTGCGTTGCTCCATGGTGAGATAGCCAGCATCGCTGGCAAAGCCCACGCACCGGGGGCTGGCGAGAATCGCCTCGCGGTGATCGCCCAGTCGTGCCGACGCGGTGGCCGCGTGCAACTTCCAAGAGGACGCCTCGGACGCGTCCCACCACTCCTGACACCAGACATTGGTGACAGCATCGGAGGTTGAACCGCTGGTTTCCACCAACTCAACCTTCCCCGCAGCGAGAGCCGCGGCCAAATCGCGCCCCGCGGGAACGAATTCCGCCGGCGGACGTTCGCGCAGATCCCCTTTGGTGAGGATCGGCATCCCCTGGTACCGCGTAAAGATGTCGGCCGACGGAGCGCGGTCATGGTCACGCCATGTGCGGTAGGCCGGCACGCTTGATAGGGCCGTTTCCAATGCGGACTTCGCACAAGCGCGATACCCAGGTGTGTAAGATGGAATCGGCAACGGGTTATTATGTTCTGGGAATAGCATCAATGCTACCGTGGCCTTACCCCGCCGCAGACGCAACACCGCCTGCATCCAGGACCGAGACGTCCCGTGGTTGTCCCTTGCGCTGCAGCGGGGATCCGTCGGAATACGCGTGTTGCCCGGCGGTGGGCGATTGATAGCGACCGATGAACGAGTAACAAGAGGTCAGAAAGAACGATAGGCTGACCACCATCCACCGGCCGCTCGTCGTCCCACCATCACGGAGGCTCGCAGCAAGGTGCCGCTACTGGCAAACGCCGGCGACACAAGTCTGGCCGGTAGCGCAGCTCAGGCCACAAATACCGCAATTTGCAGTGCTGGTGCTGGTGTTCACGCAGTTGTCTCCGCAGCGCTTCTGCGTGGGCAGGCAGGTCGCGGTGCAGACGCCTGCCTGACACATCTCACCTGCGGCGCAGGCATTGAAGCAGCCGCCACAATGCCGGCTGTCGGTGTTCACATTCACACAGGCCCCGCCGCAAGTCTCGAGATTGGCGGCCCCGCCGCAGTCTGCCGTGCACACGCCGGCAACACAACGCTCGGTGGGTCGGCAGATCACGCCGCAAGCGCCGCAGTTGTTCGTCGCGGTGGTTAGGTCAAGGCAGTTGCCAGGCGGGCACATCATCGTCGAGGGGTTCGGGCAAATCGCCGTGCAGCCACCGTTTACGCAGTCCTTGCCCAAAGGACAGCTCACGCCGCAAGCGCCGCAGTTGGTACGATCGGTCTTGATGGCCGCGTAGAACGTGCCGCAATTGGCGTAGGCGCCGTCCATGGTGGCGATGAACGAACTGATTTCGGTACAC
>Ga0265342_10003568_pt1 | contig 12722 bp, 11 predicted proteins | sample 4CB327metaG_FD_203125 | JGI IMG/M metagenome (GOLD analysis project Ga0265342, IMG submission 203125) | Rhizosphere microbial communities from Carex aquatilis grown in University of Washington, Seatle, WA, United States - 4-CB3-27 metaG | ecosystem: Host-associated > Plants > Roots >...
AGGGCTGGAGGGGATTCAAGGCGACGCGGAAATTCCGCGGGGCCGAGTACAAGATCGAAGTCAGGAACCCCAAGGGCGTCTGCAAGGGCGTCGTCTCGGTGAAGGTGGACGGACTGCCGATCGAGCCTGTCGCGAAGTCGGCGCTCCTCCCAATCTTTCCTTCGGGCACGACGCACGAAGTGGAGATCGATCTGGGCTAGCCCGGCGCCGCGTAGACGGCCGTAAACGGGCGCTCGGGAAATAGGGCGCGGCTACGAGCACGAAGTCTTGAAGCGGGCGAGCTCCCCGTTCAGGGTCTCGCCGATCTCGCCGAGCCTCGCGGCGCTGGCGAGGAGGCTCCCGGCGGTAGCCGATATGTCCTTGATGCCCGCGGTGATCTCCCGTAGGCCCCGGTCGACCTCGTCGCTGACGGCCTTGAGAGTGCCCATGGAATCGCGGATGCTCGCGGTGTTCCCGGTGATGGACGACGAACCCTCGTCGACCTTGGAGGAGGCCTCGCGCAGGACCGTCATGGCCTGGAGTATCTGCTCGCCCCCGGTTCGCAGCTCGCTCATGTTGTCGAATATCTCGCCGAGGGAAGCCCTGAGCTCCTTGACCTCGGAGTCGATGGCGGCGAAGGCCCCGTTCGTCTCGTTGCCCGCCCTCGTCGCCTCGCCGATGAGGTCGACGATCCCCTTGAGGATCGAGCTGATCTCCTTGGAATTCACCGCCGAAGCCTCGGCCAGCTTGCGTATCTCGTCGGCTACCACGGAGAAGCCCCGACCGGCGTCGCCCGCGTGGGCGGCCTCGATCGCCGCGTTCATGGCCAGCAGGTTCGTCTGCGAGGAAATGCTCGAGATGATGCCCGTTATGTCCTTGATGCTCTCCACGCTCTCGTCGATCGTCCGAATGATGGCGGAGGCCGCGAGCATCTTCTCGCCGCCGGCCGCGACGGTGGCCACGAGCCGATCGGTAGCCCCGCGCCGCTGATCGGCGATCTTGGTCACGTTGTCCACCGAGGCGATCATCTCGGTGACCGAGGCGGTGGATTCCTCGACCATGGACGCCTGCTCCTCGATCCTGGCGCGAAGGCCTCCGATGCTGTCGACGATCCCCTGGACCGCGCCCGCGGCGCCGCCGAGGCTGTCATTGAGGGTGGAGAACCGCCCCTCGATCGCCAGCGCGCTCCCTTCGATCCTCTCCACCGATGACGATGTCCCCTCGGCGGATCCGACGAGGCCCTCCTTCATCGCGATGTTCTCCGAGGAGACTGTCTGGATGCTGGCGATGGAGCCCCGCAGGGCCTCGACGAAGGCGCCGAGGTCGGCCGACAGGACCGCGATCTCGTCGGAACCGGCGATGGAGAAGCTCCCCGTGAGGTCTCCCTCCTTCAGGGCGCCGATCCCGTCCTTGATCGAGTTGATGGACTTGGAGATCTTCCGCGTGACCCTGAGGATGAAGGCCAGCACGGCCCCGACGAAGAGGGCTATGACGACGGCCGCGGCCAGGACGCTCCTCGCCCTGAGCTTCCGGGTCTGGGCGCCTATCTCGACGTATTGCTTGTCGATGCCCTCCACCGAGATGGAGGCGGTCGTGGACAGATTTTGGGAGACGTCGACCATCACGTCGACGGAGTGGGCGAAGGCGGCCGCGTCGATTTTGGTGAACTTCCTCGTGAGGGAGTGCATGATCTGGGTCCTGGTTCCGGCTCCGTCCGCGACGAGCTCCTTCTTGATCAGGTCGGTAGCCTCGATGAGCGAGGTCGAGTACTCGTCTATCATGGCCTTGAGCTTGCCGATCGACTCGAGGGCGGCGCGGATCTCCGGGCTCGACTTCGGCAGCTCCTTCAGTTCCGCTATGGCCGTGAAAGCCTTGCCCGTCTTCCCCGCGGCGACTTTGTAGTTGTAGATGCCGGTGCTGAAGTCCGAGGCGGTGATGAGCTGGCCGGCCTGGAAGCTCTGTTCTTGTATGGCGCTACGCAGCTCTTCCAGCGTTTCGCGTTCCGTTTCCATCTTGCCGATTGGGCCGAGGATAGCGAGATAGCCGCCGACGGAAACGAGGAAGGAGCCGACGAGCACCAGGAACAGCGCGTTGAACTTAACTTGGATAGTCACGATTGGGAGAGCATAATCCGCATTCTCGAAATTGTCTAACGCCGCCATGCAGTCGCCCGCGCTAGCGGGCATATCAACCATTCCGCTCGGCCAAGGAAGGCCCGGCCCGAGACCGGCCGCCTTCCGATGCGCCGATCGACAAGGGGCCGCAGGCCGTGGCATCCTGGGCGGCATGGCCGATTCCTCCGACGACCAGGGGCTCCTCTTTCCGATCAGCTTCGACCTCAGGATAATCTACGTCCTCTCCGAGGGAGAGGCGATCCGCGAGGACCTCGAGCGCATCCTCGCCGAGCGCCGCGTCGCCTGGTCGATCATGCAGGGCGACGCCAAGCCCGACGCCAAGTACGGGCGCTTCGGCGTGCGGCTGACGATGGAGAGCCGCGATCAGATGTACGGGACATACGAGGACATCGGCAAGCTCCCCTACGTCAAGACGGCGATATAGGGAAGTGGCGCGCCTCGCTGGCCTCCGCTAGCGCGCGGGAGAAGCCGCCCTGCCGTCCAGGATAAGCCTCGTCGGCGTCGCCAGCGGGAGCCTCGCCTCCTCCAGCCTCCTCAGCAACTCGAGGTTCAGAGCGTTGAGCGTGCCGAAGTAGTCCGCGTCCTTCTTTATGAAAACGACGTACGTGAATTTGTACGATGACTGCCCGAAGCCGGTGAGCGATGCGACCGTGCCCGCGTCGAGGCCCTCCTGGGCATCGGCTACCTCGCGAAGGACGGAGACCGCCCGGGCCGCCCCCTCGCTCCCGATCGACATTCCCAGTTCTACGACGCTCGCCACCCTGGAGTTCGGCTCCGAGCTCACGTTCTCGATGGCGCCGGCGGTAAAGGCCGAGTTGGGGATGGTCACGATCCGGTTGTCGAGAGTCCTGAGGCGGGAGGTCCTGATGCCGATCTCGACGATCGTGCCGTCGTAGCCCGCCACCTTGACTCGGTCGTTGATTATGAAGGGCTTGTCGACGAAAATGGCGACGCCGCCGATCCCGAGGCCTGCGAGGAGGGCGCCGATATCGTAGCCGGCCTCCTTGATGGCGAAGAGGACCGCGATGATCCACACGACGACACTGATCGACTCTCGGAGGATCGGCAGGAGCTGGTCGTCGAGATTGCCCTCGGTCTTCTGGACGTAGGGCACGAGGGACTCCTCGATGAGTCCGTCCAGGAGCTTCTGCAGCGCGAAGGCCACGGCGCAGGCGATCAGGATGACTATCGTCTTGTTGATCCAGGGCGCGACGCCCGGTTCGATGGTCAGCTCGTCGATACCCATCCATATGCCGACGAAGATGAGGATCGCCACGAGGGGCCTGCTGATCGCGGCCAGGAGTATGTCGTCGATGCGGGTCTTCGTCTTCGCGAAGACCCGGCCGAGGATGTTCCGGCTTATCCACGAGGCCAGCACGCCCACCACGAAGCCGCCGATTATGTAAGCCACGGCGTAGATCCACCGCATCGCGGGGATCCCGAGAAAAGTCATGTCGAGGAATCCTTCCATGGTTCGAACCTCTGAAGAAGAGGATGCTCGCCCCGGCCGAAGCTTCCGCCCGGGCGAAGCGTCGAGAATATTGCCGCGAAAGAAGGGGGCGTTTCAAGGGAGTTGAAGATTTTATAAATACAGTAACTACATTCTAATAGACAATATCGAAGCTAAAGTATCCGTGAATTCCCTCGCTTCGTCGGTCGAAGCATCTTCAATGGCGTCCAGGTTAAAAAAACGGGAAGTCGTCGGGGACTCTTTTCGGGCAAGTGAAGGTTCGATATCGACGCGTACTATCGTCCAAAATTCAAAAACCCATCTTGTTTCGCTTTCTGGTGGCTCTTCTCAGCTTCACCCAATCTATTGTGGGCATTCGAATAGTCAGTACCGCCCTTAATCTCAATGGACACTAATTTCCGGTCGCCGCTCTCGAGATGTTCGGTGATCGAGATATCCGGATCGCTGGAAAACCGGATTAAAACCCCACGACCTGCCGAATTGACGATCGTTATAGAATCATCCGTCTCTTCGACGATCGAATCGTGGATGATATCCTTCAGCAAGGCAAAGGTTCTTGCTGTTGCAGCCTTTCCGAGTTCCGTGTTCCGCGCCCCTCGCAACTGCGGGCCGAGAGTGAGCAATTGCAGTTCATGAGCGATGTCCTTCGATATTGAGTCTATACCTCTGATCAGCGCTTCCCCGATGGGTATTAGGATACGGACCGTCTCGAGTATCTCCTCCTCCGAGAATAGCCGATTCCCTTTATACTCTTCGAAGGCTTTTTGCTTGGCATGCGACTTATAGAATTCTTTCTGCGATATTCCATAGAGTAATCTGTAATAACCAATCAGCCTCGGATTCTCTCGGATTAAAGACGGAATTGGAATAAAGACCTCCGCTCATATCCCATAACGAGCGATTTTGTTCAAAACTGCGATTTCGACCTTTTCCTTGAGTTCTTCATCGATTTTAACGACATCGATCTTTCCGACCGCTTCGAATAATGCTTCCTGAAAGAATTGCGTCCTTATCTCCTGCAGACGATAGAAGAATGATATCTGCAGATCCGCCTCGTTCGACCTCATGCCATTTTCCTGACTCGAGATTCGTTAAAACCAATTCGATTCCTCGCCATCTCGACGTATTCGGGATTGATTTCAATGCCGATGAATGCCCTCCCATTTTTCAAGGAAACGCATCCCACGGTACCGGAACCGAAAAAAGGATCCAGCACGATATCTCCTTCTCGAGATCCGGCCATTATGCATGGAGAAACGAGCGATTCGGGGAAAGTCGCGAAATGCGCTCCGTCAAAGGCCTCGGTATTGATGCTCCAAACCGTTCGCTTGTTTTTTTTCGAGCCGTTCAGGGAATCCTCTTTTATCGACTCGTGGTCATAGTAATATTTCTCATTCTTGGTCAAGAGAAAAATATACTCGTGTGAACGCGTCGGCCGGTCCTTCACGCTTTCCGGCTGGCAGTTGGGTTTGTACCAGACGATATCACTCCGAAGGTACCATCCGTCTGCTTGCAGCGCGAAGGCCAAGCGCCATGGAATGCCGATCAGGTCCTTGGGCTTGAGGCCTTCGGGAGTCGGAGGCCGGTATGCCATCGCTCTGGCAGGGTTCTTGCGGTCCGTATCCCTCCACGTCCGATTGCCGCTCGTATAGGAATCGCCGATGTTGAGCCATAAGGTTCCATCGTCTTTCAGCACTCTTTTCACCTCGCGGAAGACGCGTACGACATTGTCAATGTATTCTTGAACAGTAGATTCGGCTCCTATCTGCTCGGATACGCCGTAATCGCGAAGCCCCCAATAAGGAGGACTGGTAATACAAGTCTGAAAATGATTGTCGTGAAAGGTCGCTAAAACCTTGCTTGCCGAGCCGAGGATTATCCCGCTCTTGGATACGAGGCCTTTATATTCTCTATTACTCGGAATCGCCTGAAACAACATACCTTGTCGCATACTCCTACCACGGGGATATTCCGACTTATAGATTGAGACAATAGCATACTTATTATATGACGAAAACGAACCCGAATAAGATCCCTATCTCCCTCAGCGCCGCCGCTTGACGGCGCGCGCCGTCTCGATGAGGTCGCGGAGGAAGGCGTCGAGCGAGCCGAAGCCGAGCCCCTTGAGCAGGTGGGATATGCAGCCGAGGTGGCGCTCGGCTATCGTCGCTCCGTAGGAATAGCCGCTCGAGCAGTCGAAGCAGCTCCAAAGCACCTGTAGTACGTACCAATACACGCGTGGGATCCTCGCGTAGAGAAACTTCACCTGGTCGTTCATCTCCGCGAAGCCGTAGGAGCCCTTGTACAGCCTATCCATGCACTTCGACACGTAATCGATGGACCTCGCGTAGCCCTTGTTCTTTCGCACCGCCTTCGCGCTCACGGGGAGGCCGCGGGCGACGAGGTCGCGCAGCTCGCCGACGAAGGCCGCCGCGTCGTAGGCGAAGGGACCGTCTCGGCCTTCCGACGCGGCCTCGAGGCGCGAGGCCGCCTCGAGGTACTCCCGCTTTAGCTCGTCGAAGTCGATCGCCCGCTCGAGCTCGGGGCGCGTGTCCGGATGGTACTTCTTGATGAAATGCCGATAGAGCGAGCGCAGCTCCGCCTTGCTCCGTATCTTGCCCGAGTCGACGAGATCGAGGAAGAAATTACCGGGCACTGGGCAGCTCCGCGATGCCCGGTATGCCGAAGTACGATAGCGCGTTCCCGTACGAGACGTCCTTTATCATGCCGCCCAACGCGTCGAAGTCGGCGGGCGCCTCGCCCCGCTCGACCCAGCCGCCGACGAGGCGGCAGAGGATGCGGCGGAAGTACTCGTGCCTCGGGAAGGAGAGGAAGCTCCGCGAATCGGTGAGCATGCCGACGAAGCGCGAGAGGAGCCCCAGGTTGGCGAGGGCCCGGAGCTGGAGCTCCATGCCGTCGATGTGGTCATTGAACCACCAGGCGGAGCCGAGCTGCATCTTGCCGGGGATGGATCCGTCCTGGAAGCAGCCTATGACGCCGGCCATGACCTCGTAGTCATGGGGGTTGAGCGAATAGAGGATAGTCTTGGGCAGGAGGCGGTCTGCATCGAGGGCGTCGAGGAAGGCCGCGAGGGGCGCCGCGCGGACCGAATCGCCGGCCGAGTCGTAGCCCGTATCCGGCCCGAGCCTGGCGAAGCTTCTCGAATTTAGGTTGCGCATGGCGGCGAGGTGGAGCTGCATTGTCCAGCCCCTCCTCGAGTCCATCCGCCCGACTTCGAGGAGGAGGGCGGTCTTGAGCTCCTCGGCCTCCCCGGGCGAAAGGGCCGCGCTTTCGCGCGCGCCTCCGAAGGCGCGATCGAAGAGCGCTTCGGCGCGGGAGTCGGAAACCGGCTTGCCAGGGACTTGGATCAGCGCGTGGTCCGAGAGCCTGCAGCCCCTCTCATGGAAGAACGCGTGCCGTTTCTCGAGGGCCAGGACGAGGTCGCGGTACGAGGCTATGTCGACGGAGGCAGCCGCGCCGAGCTTGGCCAGGTATTCCTTCCAGGCGGCCGGAGAATCCGCCGCGAGGGCCTTGTCGGGCCTGAAGGCGGGGGCCATGACGGGCTCGTCGGATCGGCCCGAACCTGCGCGATAGGCGGCATAGGAGGCGTGGGCATCCAGGGAGTCCGCGGGATCGTCGGTCGTGCAGACCGCCGCCACGCGCATTTTCCGCAGGAGGGCGCGCGCCCCGAACTCGGGCCCGGCCAGGGCGGCGTTGCACTCTTCCCATATCCGCTCGGCGCTCTTCCCGTCGAGCGGCTCATGGATTCCGAAATAGCGCTGGAGCTCGAGATGGGTCCAATGATAGAGAGGATTGCCGACGAGGCGCGGCAGGGTCTTGGCCCAGGCGAGGAAGGTGGCCTTGTCCGCGGGATGCCCGGTGATGTCGGCTTCGGGCAGACCGTCGGCTCGCATGGCTCGCCATTTATAGTGATCGCCCCCGAGCCATGCCTGCGCGATGCTCGTGAAGCGCGCGTCGGAGGCGATATCGGCGGGCGGCAGGTGGCAATGGTAGTCGATGATCGGCATGAGCTCGGCGTAGCCGTGGAAGAGCCGCCTCGAGCTCTCGTCCGGCAGGAGGAAATCCTCGTCCATGAACTTCTTCATAGCGTCACTCCGTCCTTGAATATGGCTATCCCGCGATGGCCGCCGAGCTCTGCCTTAGTGGCTTCGCCGCTCGCCGCGGCGACTAACTTCCGCAGGAGCTCGAGGGCGAGCTCGTCGAAGGAAGCTCCCGCCAGGAGCCTGCCTGAGTCGAAGTCGATCCACTGCGGCTTGCGCGCGGCGAGGGGAGAATTGGAGGATATCTTGATCGTGGGCACGACCGACCCGAAGGGCGTGCCCCTGCCCGTCGTGAAGACGATGGCCTGGGCTCCAGCTGCCGCGAGGGCCGTCGAGGAGACGAGATCGTTGCCCGGCCCCGAGAGGATGGAAAGGCCCCGCTCCTCGGCGATGCCGCCGTAGGGCAGGACCGCCGCCACGGGCGCAGTGCCCGCCTTGCGGACGCAGCCCAGGGATTTCTCCTCCAGGGTGGTGATGCCCCCCTCCCTATTGCCCGGCGAGGGGTTCTCGTAGACTTCCTGGCCGTGGGAAGCGTAGTACTCCTTGAAGGAGACCAGCATGGAGGCGAGGCCGGAGCGGACTTCCCCCGACGAGGCCCGGGCCAGGAGCCCCTCTTCCGCGCCGAACATCTCCGGCACTTCGGTCATGATCGCGCTGCCTCCCGCTGCGACGAGGATGTCGCAGAGCCTTCCGACGATCGGATTGGCCGTGATGCCTGAGAGTCCGTCGGAGCCCCCGCACTTGAGGCCCAGCCTGAGTTCCGAGAGGGGCAGCTCGACGCGCTCCTGCGATGCGATGAAGGGAGCGAAGGAGCCCAGGATGCGCCGCGCCTCTTCAGCCTCGTCGCCCACTTCCTGCAGGGGGAGAAAGGCGATGCGGCGCCTGTCCTCGCCCCCCGGCCCGAGCTCCGCCTTGAAACCCTCCAGGCCGTTGCTCTCGCAGCCCAAGGAGACGATGATCGCGGCCGCGGCGTTAGGGTGGAGGGCGAGGCGGGCGAGGATGCGGCGCGTGGCGTCGAGGTCGTCGCCCAGCTGCGAGCAGCCGTAGGGATGCTCGAGGGCTTGGGCGTCGAGGCCGAACTCCGATCGGGCGATCTCGGCGATCTTCCGGGCGCTGCCGTTGACGCAGCCGACCGTCGGTATGACCCAGAGCTCGTTGCGCGTCCCGACCGATCCGTTCGCGCGCTTATAGCCGCGGAAGGATGCGGGAGCGCGCTCGAGGGGGGCGGCCGCCCCGCGGCGCTCGACCCAGTCGTACGCGCCCGCGAAGGGGCCGTAATCGCCCCGGGCGCTGAGGGCCGAGCGGAGGTTGTGCTCGTGGACCCATGCCCCCGCCGGGATGTCGCGCGTCGCGAAGCCTATGGGGCGGCCGTATTTGAGGATTGCCGTTCCCGCCGCGATGTCGCGGAGGGCCAGCTTGTGGCCGGCGGGGATGCGCTCGAGGGCTTCGGCGCAGTTGCCTTTGGCGCCGCCGTGCGCGTCTACCGGACCGGGCTCGATGGGATCGACGGCCACCGCCACCGAGTCGCCCTCCACGAGGACGACAGCCCTGCCGCCGCATCCCATGCCCGATCCCCTAGCGCGCCAGCCAGCCGCCGTCGACGGCCAGGGTATAGCCGTTGACGTAATCGGAGGCGGGCGAGGCGAGGAAGACCACCGCTCCGGCGACGTCGGCGGGGATGCCCCACCTTCCGGCGGGGATGCGCTCGGTGATGGAATCCTTGCGCGCCTGGTCGGCTCGGATGGGCGCCGTATTCATAGTCTCGATATAGCCGGGCGCTACCGCGTTGACCTGGATGCCGTGCATGGCCCACTCATTGGCCATGGCCATCGTGATTCCCTTCACGCCGCTCTTCGAGGCCGTGTACGAGGGCACGCGTATACCGCCCTGGAAGGAGAGCATCGAGGCCACGTTGATGATCTTGCCGCCCGATCCCCTCTCGATCATGGCCTTCGCCGCGGCCTGCGAGAGGAAGAAGACGGTCTTGAGATTGAGGTTCATGACATCGTCCCATTCCTTCTCGGTGAAGGCGATAGCCTCGTTGCGGAGGATAGTGCCGGCGTTGTTGACGAGTATGTCTATGCGGCCGAACTCCCCGAGGGCGGTATCGATGATCCCAGGAATGGGCTCCAGGCTCATGAGGTCGGCCTTGAGATGGACGTAGCGCTTACCCGCGGCTTTGACTGCGGCTGCGGTCTCGTTCGCCTCGTCGGCATGGGTTACGCCCAGGACGTCCGCGCCCGCCTGGGCGAGGGCTACCGCGTAGCCCTGCCCCAAGCCCCGCTCGGAGCCGGTGACGATGGCGAGCTTGCCGTCGAGCTTGAATCGGTCGAGTATGCCTGCCATGCTTTCCTCCTTGCCTAGCGGATGTCGGGGGGAGCGAGATTGTCCATGTCGTCGAAGTTCTGGTTCTCTCCGGCCATGGCCCAGATGAAGGTGTAGGCGCCCGTGCCCACGCCCGAGTGGATGGACCAGGATGGGGATATGACCGCCTGCTCGTTGGCCATGACTATGTGCCTCGTCTCGTCGGGCCGCCCGTGCATGTGGAAGACCCGAGAGGATTCGGCCATGTCGAAGTAGAGGTAGACTTCCATGCGCCGCTCGTGCGTATGGGGAGGCCATGTATTCCAGATCGAGCCGGGCTCGAGGACGGTCATGCCCATCACGAGCTGGCAGCTCTTGCAGACCGCGGGATGCACGTACTGGTATATGGTGCGCACGTTGCAGGATTCCATCGAGCCGAGCTTGCGCGGGTTGGCTTTGGCCCGCTCGATCTTCACGGTCGGATAGGCCTGATGGGCGGGAGCGCTCACGAGGTAGAACTTGGCGGGCTTCGAAGGGTCGACGCTCTCGAAGCCGACGCTCGGCGTCCCCATGCCCACGTACAGGCCGTCGCCCTTGGCGAGCTCGATCGCCTTGCCGTCGACCAGTACGCGGCCGGGGCCGCCTATGTTGATGACGCCGAGCTCGCGGCGGTCGAGGAAGCGCTCGGTCCCGAGCTCCTTGCCGCCCGTGAGCTCTAGGCGGGAGCCGGTCGGGCTCGCTCCGCCGAAGATCACGCGGTCGACGTGAGTGTATGCGAGCTTTAGCTCGCCGGGGACGAAGACCGGCTCGACGAGGAATTGATGCCGCAGCTCCGCCGTAGTGTAATGCTTGACGTCGTCGGGATGGTTGGCGTAGCGCATATCGAGCTTCATGGGCTTCTCCTTGCTTCTTGAGGAAATCGCCTTGCCGGGATCGATCGTCTCGCGCTAGATCTCGGCGTCGGGAAAGAATATCCTGTCTATAGTTCCCCCTGGAACCTATCTGCTGACTCGTCCCGAGCCCTCGCCCGCGGCGAGAGCCTCGATCTCCTCGCGCGTCGCCAGGTTGAAATCCCCGGGGATGCTGTGCTTTAAAGCCGAGGCGGCGACCGCGAACTCCAGGGCCCTCCCTTCGTCGCCGTACTCGAGGAGGCCGAAGATGAGGCCGGCGGCGAAGGAGTCGCCCCCGCCCACCCTGTCCACTATGTCCTCGAGCTCGTAGGAGCGCGAGACTCGGTAGCCCGACCGGCCGAGGAGGACCGCCGACCAGCCGTTGCGATCGGCCGACTTGCTCTGCCTCAGCGTCACGGCTACGACGCCGAGATTCGGGTAGCGGGCCTTCGCCGCTTCGGCGAGGGCCCGGTAGGCTTCGGCGTCGATGCCTGCGCGGGAGGGCTGGACCGGCTTGGCCGGGGGCGGCGGCATGATACCCAGGCCGAGCTGCAGGTCCTCCTCGTTGGCGATGAGGACGTCGGCCAGCTCGGCGAGGCGGCCCATGACCTCGGGCGCCCTGGCCCCGTAGTTCCAGAGCTTCCTGCGGAAGTTGAGGTCCACCGACACCTTGGCGCCCGCCGTCCTCGCCGCGGAGGCGGCCTCGATCGCGGAGTCGGCGGCCGAGCGGGACAGTGCCGGCGTGATGCCCGTGACGTGGAACCAATCGGCGTCGGCCAGGATGTCCGGCCAATCGAAGTCGCCACTCTTCATCGCCGAGGCGGCGCTGCCCGAGCGGTCGTAGACTACCTGCGAGGACCTCTGGTCGGCGCCCGTCTCCAAGAAGTAGATGCCCGTCCTCTCGCTCGTCCTCCTCACGAAGGATACGTCGACGCCGTGGGCCCTGAGGGAATGGAGGGCGGCCTCCCCGACCGCGTCCTTGGAGAGGGCCCCGACGTAGGTAGTCCCCATGCCGAGGATCGCGAGCGAAACAGCGACGTTGGCCTCGCCCCCGCCGAAGCTGGCCTCGAGGATGGGCGATTGGAAGAGCCGCTCGTGTCCGGGAGACTTGAGCCTGAGCATGAGCTCGCCGAAGGTGACGATCTTCTTCATGGAAACCCTCGCCCATTCTAGCACCGAGCGCTTTTACGCGCAACCGTGATTTTGGAACGTTGTTCCATTTTCGTCGATGCCGGTGTATAATGAGGGCTCTTCCCGGAGGATCGGCATGAACGAAATTCTGGATAGGATCGGCGAGATCGGCATAGTCCCCGTCATGAAGATAGAGGACTCGGGGGCGGCCTCGATCGCCGAGAGGGCGATCGGCCTCGGTAGGGCTCTCGTCTCGGGCGGCATACCCGTCGCCGAAGTCACCTTCCGTACCTCCGCCGCCCCCGAGGCGATCCGGGCCATGTCGGCGGGCGTCCCCGGCCTCCTCGTCGGCGCGGGCACGGTCACTTCGGTCGAGCTCGCCCAATCCGCGGCCGCCGCGGGCGCCGCCTTCGTCGTCTGCCCCGCCTGGGACGAGGCGGTCGTGGACTATTGCCTCGGACGGGGCATCCCCGTCCTTCCCGGCGCCTCCGGCCCGGACGGCGTCGCCCGCGGCCTCGCCAAGGGCCTCGAGGCGGTCAAGTTCTTCCCGGCCGAGGCATCCGGCGGCGTCGCCATGCTCGACGCCCTCGCGGGCCCCTTCGGCTCGATGCGCTTCGTGCCGACGGGCGGCATCGACGCTTCCAACATAGGGCCCTACGCGCGGCGCCCCCAAGTCCTCGCCATAGGCGGCTCCTGGATGGTAAAGGGCGATCTCGTCGAGGCCGGGGACTGGGCCGGCGTCGAGAGGCTC
>Ga0265342_10003571_pt1 | contig 12708 bp, 10 predicted proteins | sample 4CB327metaG_FD_203125 | JGI IMG/M metagenome (GOLD analysis project Ga0265342, IMG submission 203125) | Rhizosphere microbial communities from Carex aquatilis grown in University of Washington, Seatle, WA, United States - 4-CB3-27 metaG | ecosystem: Host-associated > Plants > Roots >...
AGCGCGAGCCTGGGCCACCCCGCCGCGCAGGCCGATGTTGCGGTACACGACCGTATCCATCACCGGGAAGTCGACACCATGAGGCGCGCCGATCGCCGCGACGACGGAGCCAGGGCGCGCGATGTTCATCGCTGTCTTCAGGGATTCGCCGGTGCCGACGCATTCCTGCGACGAATCGACGCCGATCCCATTGGTCAGGTCCTTGACCGCCCGGACAGCAGCGTCTCCACGCCCATCGAGGATGTCCGTGGCTCCGAACGCCCGCGCCAGTTCCTGGCGCCTCCTGTTCCGACTGAGCACGATGATCCGTCCCGCGCCGAGCCGTCGAGAAGCGATCGTGGCGCACAGGCCCACGGCACCGTCGCCGACGACCGCAACCACGCCGCCGGGCTTGACGCCGCCGCTGATCGCCGCGTGGTGGCCGGTGCACATGACGTCCGAGAGCGCGGTGAGCGAACGCAGGATCTCCTCCGAATGGCCCCGGAAGGGCACCCGGACGAGGGTGCTGCCGGCCAGTGGCACGCGGACGGCCTCGCCGGCGTGGGTCGGCGAGACGCTGCGGGTGGTCCGGCCGAGCAATCGCAGGCCGAGACGCTCTTCGAAACGGCGCACCGTTTGGCTCAGCGCAGACTGAGACACGCCAGCCTTTCGGGCCGCCTTCGTGAAGCTCCTCTCCCGGGCCACGGCAAGGAACGCGAGCAGGTCACTCAGGTCATCACGCCGCATTCATGACTCCCACTCATAGGTGCATGCACACTTTACAGCCTAATCGACGGCCAGGATCGTTGTTACGAGTTGGCTGGGCGGCGATCGGCCGTTCCGACCTCAAGGAGCCGCACCCATGCGCGCAGCCGTCTTCAACGAAGGTCAGCTCGTCGTCAATGGCGTCGATGAGGCGCTCAACGCCGCTCGCGCCGGCATGGGACTGGGGTTCGTCCCGGAGGATCTCGCGCGCCCCTACGTCGCCAAGGGCGAGCTGAAGCGGGTGCTCGATGATTGGTGCGCGCCCTTCCCGGGCTTCCATCTTTACTATCCGAGTCGCCACCATGCATCGCCGGCGTTCGGATTGCTGGTCGACGCGCTTCGGTACCGGGCCGTTTCAACGGGTTCAACGCCGGTTCCTGTTCGGGCGCACCGCGAAAACAGCCGGTGACCGCCGCCACTGGGTCAGCAAGCCCCCGAGGGCTCCTCGATCGAATGGGTGCCCGCGCTGTCGCCCTGCTTGCGGAAGCGGATGCCGCTGCCGGTGCTGTCCGACGTGTCGGTGACGACAAAGCCCGAATGGGTCGAGTTGTCCGGACCGAGACTGCGCCAGTAGGTCCTGGATCCTGCCCTCGCTATCGTCCTGTCAACGCGCGCGCAGCAGGCGGCCAGACCCGTTGCTGTCACCGTGGTCGACGCTGACCAGATCCACCGTCACCTTGGTCAGGCGCTTCAGTGGATAGACGACGTCTGGCCGGCCGTTCTTGATTCCAAAGCTGAGCGCTGGCAGCGGGGGCGCTCTGAATGCGCTGATCCGGACGTGGTAGCAGGCCAGACCGGGGCGCACGTCGACGGCGACGGGGCGCGCGACAGCGGCCCTCTGGAAGGAATCGATCGCCAGTTGGTCCAGGGCCGTGTGCCCCGAGGATCGGCGGAGCGTGACCACCACAGGCCGATCCGGGGCCACACCCAAGCAAATCTCGGCGGTCCTCTGCTCGGCACCCAGGGTCGCCTGCCGCGCTGCCTCGTCGTACGCGGGGACGAGATCGGGCCGCCGTTCTCCGCCGATTGGACCGCTGATGCTCGAATCGACCGATTCCCGGCCGGATGCCTTGGGCCCGAGCTCGGCCAGCCGCCCCAGGTACCCACGCCCCCATCCTTGTACGCTCAGCAGCGGTCCAAGGGGCAAGGCCTCGGCCAGCCGGATGGCCTCGGGCTCGAGGCGCGTGCGAGCGGCGCGCAGGTAGTCGAACAGCAGCGGATGCGCGCGACCGCGCCGCACATTCTCCTCGGCGTCGGTTTGGCGCACGCTCTGCGCCATGAGCTCGTTCATGGGGCGCCGCCGGCTGGCTCGCACGGGTGACGGATAGAGCAACGGATCCCCACGCGCAAACGGGAGCGCACGCAGCTTGGCGTCGATGGCGAGTCCCTCGAACGAGAGGTCGATAGACTGGTGGCCGGTTTTCAGGTGTCCATCCATGGCCGGTTTTGAGGTGTCCACCGCAGGAGGGCTTGACTCACCAGAGCGGCGCGGTGCACCGAGACTGACCGCTGGGCGTTGGTGAGCGCCTTGACTTGGGCCCACGCTCAAATCGCCTCGGGGACTGGGTGAATCGGTGTCACCTCGTGCGGCGCCGGGCGCTTTCCAGCGAGGGTCGCCTTGGGGCACGGGCGCTGACGGTCTGTCAGCGATCGACGCCGCCACAGGTTCGTCAACCACCGCCGGCTCGACCAGGGTGACCTCGATCTCGACCTCCGAAACCGGGGCAGGCGGATGAAGTGCTCCGCCGAGCAGCCACCGCAACCCGGCGGCTCCCAGGAAGTGCAGAAGAATCGAAGCGCCAAGCGCCACGAGCTCCCGAGTCCGAGCCCCCCTTCCTGCAGGCCAATGTCGCGATCCAGTCGACATCCGCTGCGCCACACGATTTCGACACCGCCGCCGACGCCCGAGTTGTCCGCTGCCTCTTCAGCAGCTCTCCCCACCGGGCCAGGGCGCGATTGGGCCGAAATTCTCCTTGGCGTGTGGTCCTACCGCCAAAGAGGATGTCCCTCCCGCGTCACAACGGCGGAAACCCACACAGACTGATGCCGCACGGGTCCGTCCCGGCCTTGTCGATCCGGGTGGAAGGGAACGTCTGCACGACGACGTCATTGAACGAGCAGTCGCACGTGCTCGAACCCTTGAAGTCACAGGTCACCACGTAGCTGTTGCCGTCACCGAGGAACTGTTCACCTCGGCAGCCGAAATCGTTCGCAAAGACCCCTCCGGAGTGGAGATCGCCGTCGATATGCCCGGCCTGGGAAAAGCAGAAGCGCTCACCGCTCGAGTCCGACTGGCAGCAAGAGTCGACCTGGCCTCGGTCAGGAGGAGACCAACCCGCTGGACATGGGGTGCTACACCATTGGACGGGGCCGGTGCAGAGCGAGCATGGTGGTTCCTTGGGCTCGACGGACATCCCAGTCCCGAAGGCGCAGAGAGAGCCATCGAGAAGAGGTGGGGGCGCATAGGCCCCGGGCGCGCAGGGATTCTGGCAGCTCGATCGTTGCCCAGAGTTGCCGGTCGCCCCGGCGCCGGAAGGTTCGATACAGCTTGTCTTCTTGTCGAGCGAACAACAGGCGTTGGGATCGGGAAAGGCGCCCTGCTCCGGTCCGCAACCGTCGAACGGATGCGCCAGATCCTCTGCGCAGGTGGTCTTCTGGTATGGGGCGCCCTGGCAGCAGACATTGGGGTGAACGTATCCGTCAGGGCAAGACAACACTTCTTTGCCGACCAACTGGCTGACGCTCACGGCGGTGGCGGTGTTCGATGTGCCGCTCGCGGTGCCCGCGTCCCCCGAGCAGGGACCGATCCCCGTGAACGGCCTCGTCGCCACGCCGCAGCCGACCAGCACGACGCCGCCATCACATCCGCAGGCCACGGCGACATCGTTGCAGAATGCGCGGGGAATGCAGTGCGCCTGGATGGAGCACGCGCGGTCTGCTTCGTACCCGCAGACCTGGGATGCCGGACAGCCCTGGCTGGAACAAGTGCCGGGGGCGCCGCCCGCGGCCGCCCCCGCCCCCGCTGTACCACCATCGGCGAGTTCGCCGGCGCGAGTGCCATTTGCCCCACCTAGGTTCATCGCCCCGACGAGGGCGGCTTTCCCAGCCACGTCGGGGCTACAGCCTCCGTCGAAGGCGGCGGCGACGGTCGCGAGGACGAACCATTTCAACCCAGCTGAAACCTCTGGAACCGGCAACGGCCCCAGCTTCCGCAGGACGGACATCCCATGGTCCGCGTGCAATGGCAATGCCGGCGGAAGCGGTGCGCTTCTCACAGACTCTCCCGGGGCAAGCCCATCGCATGCACTCAGTTTTCCGAGGTGGTCCGAGCTCTGGTCTCAGCTTTCAAGATCGGCGCGCGTCGTCGGAGCCATAGACCATGCCTCTGCTCTTGACGATTAAGATATAACTTAATAGTGTCACCTCTCGAAGGGAGACACCAATGAAGAAGCTGCGCGTGTTCGAGTCGATCTCCGTCGACGGGTACTTCACCGATGGCCACGGCACCATGGACTGGGCGTATGCCCTGCCGCAGGACGCGGATTTCAGCGCTTGGGTCAGCGGCAATGCCAGCGGGGGCGGCGAGCTGCTCTTCGGACGCAAGACCTACCAGGAGATGGTGGCCTTCTGGCCCACGCCGGCGGCGGCGGAACGGATGCCCGAGGTGGCCAGGGGGATGAACGCGGCCAGGAAGTACGTCGTCTCGAAGACGATTCAACCGGCGTGGAACAACACCCAGCTCTTGAAGGGAGAGCTGGTCCAGGCCGTGCGCGATCTCAAGGCAGGCGACGGACCAGGGATCGCGATCCTGGGCAGCGGGAAGGTCGCCGCTCAGCTGGGCGAGGCGGGGCTGGTCGACGAGTACCAGTTCGTCGTCCTGCCGGTGGCGCTTGGCGCCGGGCGCACCGTGTTCACGAGAGGGCGGGCGCTGCAGCTGCTCGATCAGCGCGCCTTCCGCTGTGGCCGCGTCGTGGTCACCTATGCAGCCTGCTAGGGGCATTCTCGTCGAGGACGAGGATGGCGAGCACGCGACGCTCACCTTCCGGCGCGTCTATCGACACGCGATCGAGCGCGTGTGGGATGCAATCGCCACGCCTGACGGCGTGCGCGAGTGGCTCATGTGCACCGACGTGGCGATCGAAGGGCGCGCCGGGGGCCGCATCGAGATGGTGTCGGGCCCCCCTCGCTATCGCTCGACCGGAACGATCCGAGCGTGGGAGCCGCCTCGCTTGCTGGAATACGAGTGGAACGTCGCCCCGGTGCCGGAGATGCCTCGCGGCGAGCGCGCGATCTTCCGGTACGAGCTGACGCCCGAGGGCGACTCGACGGGCGTCCTGGTGGTCTGCCGGCGCATCACGCTGCAGACCTCGCGCGGGTTCCTGCCCGGTCTGCACACCTTCCTGGACCGGCTGGAGGCACAGCTCGGCGGGCGCTCGCCGCCCGATTGGTTGCAGCGCTTCGGTGAGGTGGCAGCCGACTATCCTGAGTGGGCCGGGCATGCGTCCCATCCAAGAGAATGACGTCTTTCACGCGATCGCGCATCCGGCGCGGCGCGCGATCCTGGTGACGCTCAAGGCGGGCGAGCGGTCGGCGAGCGATCTGGCCGAACCGTTCCACATGACGTTCGCGGCGATCTCGCAGCATCTGCGGGTGCTCGAGGAGGCGGATCTGGTCTCGGTCCGTCGCGAAGGTCGCCGGCGGATGTACCGTCTCGACCCGCGGCCCATGCAAGACGTCGTCGGATGGGTGGACGAGTTCGCCGCGTTCTTCGGCCGCCGCCTCGACGCCCTGGGCGAGTACCTGGATCGCAAGCACGGTACCCCGGCTGCGCGGGAGCCGCCGTTGAACGTGAGCAGCTCAGGGCGCGTGGGCAAAAGCGCTCCGCCACGGCGCCGATGAGCGGGGCGGGCATGCCACCTCGTGCCGGCCAGCCGAGAGCCCGCCTCCACCCGACGGCCCCCACGGTGACGGGGCCTTCAATGCCAATCGGTGGTCGACGCGCTTCGGGACCGGACCGGCTCAACGCGATCTTGAGTCGGGGTCCCGGGAACACGGCTGGTCACCGCTGCTCGCGAGCTCTCCAACGCCCGAGAGCCGCGATCCTGACCCCCGAGGCGGATCGCGCAGGTGAGCAGTTTGCTTGCACTCCGCCTGGGGCTCCACGGGGAGGGTGAAATAGAACGTCGTTCCCGAGCCAGCTTCGCTCTCGACCCAGATTCGACCCCCATGCGCTTCGACGATTCCCTTGACGATCGATAGCCCAAGACCTGCCCCCCGACGGTCAGCCATCGCCGCCGCCTGCCAGAAGCGGTCGAAGAGGTGGGGGCGGTCGCTTTCAGATATGCCATCGCCGTCGTCCGCGACCCAGATCAGCACCTCACTGCCCGTCGGAGCGACGCCCACCGTGATGTGCCGGCGCGAGAACTTGATCGCATTGCCGAGGAGGTTGTCGAGGACCTGAGCCAGTCGCGCACCGTCCGCCCATATTGCTGGAGTCACCGCCTGAGCTTCGACGGTCACCGTTCGGTTGGATTCCAGGAGCGTCGCCTGCTGTTGCTCGATGACCTCCGCGAGGATGGCCAGCGGCCGAACCAGGCTTCGGTGGATCGATAGCCCTCGTCCCCCCTCCACGCGTGCCACGTCGAGGAGATCTTGAACCAGCCGGTCCATCCGCGCGGCGACCCGGCGGATGCCTTCGATGGGCTGCCGGTCCTGCGGCTCGAGCCCGCTCGATCTGCGGCCGATCAGCTCCGCGCTCAACATGATGGCATTCAGAGGGCTGCGAAGGTCGTGGGCAACGATACCGAGCACGTTGTCCCGCGCCTGGAGGGCCCGTTCAAGAGCCTCGTGGAGCCGAGCGTTGTCCACCGCCAGCGCCATGCGGCCCGCCAGCCGTTCCGCTCGCGCCACGTCCTCCGCGCCGTATCGCCGTGACCTGCGTGAGCAGCCGATCATGAGCGTCCCGAGGGCCTTTTCCCGGGCCACCAGCGGCACGACGACGAACGATCCCAGGTCGAGCGAACGCAGGAGGCGCAGGTGCTCACAGTCATCGGCGATCGTCTCGAGATATTCGGGTGTCACGTCGCTCACCAGACGCGAGCCCGTCGTGCCCAGTGCACCGAGGACGGGATGGTTTCCTCCATGGAGCGGACGTCGCTCGAGGGCGGCGCAAGTCTCGAGCTTGGCTGGGTCTGCATGCGCGACTCGCAGGCGCAGGACGTCCCCTTCTTGGACGATGTCGAGGCTGCAGCACTCGGCAATGTCATGCACGACGGCATCGGCAACCTCGCTCAAGAGGCGCCGATAATCTGGCCCAGCGTCCGCGATGATCTGGCCAACCTCGGCGAGCAATCGCTGCTCGTCTTCGTTCCGCTTGCGTTCGGAGACGTCGCGCAACATGACGGTGAACAGCCTCCTGTCGCCGATCGCGAGCTTCGAGATGGAGGCATCCAGCGGGAACTCGTCGCCGTTCTTGCGCACCCCCCAGATCACCGACTTTCGGGTTCCCATGAGGCGCGCCGTGTCCGCTCCTTCGGCGAAGCGCTGCACGTGCTGTCGGTGCGTCGCTCGGAAGCGCTGGGGGATGAGAACCTCGAGCGGCAACCCGAGCACGTCGGCCTTCGAGTGGCCGAAGATTCGCTCGGCGCCTTCGTTGAAGAAGGTCATCCGTTGTGCGTCGTCGATGGTCACGACGGCGTCGGCAGAGATCGAGACGATCCCCGAGAACTTGGCCTCGGAGAAGCGAAGGGCTTCGTCGGCCTCCAATCGCTCGGTGATGTCGCGGACGAATCCCAGAAGACTGCCATTGGGCAGTGCCACCGCGCTGAGCTCCACTGGAACGTAAGTTCCATCGCGGCGCCGCAGCCGCCATTCCGACACCTCCGCTCGTCCCTCGAGGAGACGCCGCTTGAGCGCCTCCTGTCGGCCCAGCTCAGCCGGAGCGACGAAGTCGGAAAGGGAGCGGCCGACCAGATCGTCGCGCGTACAGCCGAGCAAGCGGCATCCAGCGGCGTTCACGTCGGTGTACCGGCCGTCGGCGTCCGCGACGAAGATGCCGTCGGGCGCGCCGTCGAACAGCAATCGAAGAAAGCGTTCGTCGGTGCTCACGGTTCGCCTCCCTGCTTTGGTGCCTCGGACCGGGATTCCGGTCCGGGTATCGCTTCGGTCTCACGGCCGGTGAAGAGGAGGCGCTCGCTCGAGCGCCCGCGAGGTTTCCGCTCAGCGGTGCGAGCGGCAAGCCGGGACGGGTGACCGCGAGGGGTGCCGCAGTCAGCTTGGCGGGCTACGTGATGGTGGCGAGCAGCGCTACCACGCCCTCGGCGCGCCGACTGAAGGCGCGGACGTCGGGCAGCAAGCGCTCCGACTCGCACGTCAGATGCCCCAAGAGCTCGGCGAACGCGCGCTGGTTCCCGTGACTCACGCGGTGGGTTGCGTGCGTGGCTTGATCCTGGAGAAAGGTGACGATCTTGCTCATGACGTGGTGCTGGCCGGCGGCCGTCAGGGTGTCGAGGCTCGACAGCATCCCTGGAACGACGCCGAGAAGGCGCGACAGGGAAGTGCTGTTGTTCCCATGGGCCCGGCCGGCCAGAGGGGCCGGGGCCTCGGCAGGGCATGGCGTGAATGGCTGGTCGGTGTCGAAGGTCGATAGGCTCATCGCGGCTCCTGAAGTGGACTGGCCGGCACTGGAATGCAATCTCCGTGCACAGCTCAGTCCCATTCCTCAGGGCTCAGTTCGCTCGGGCTCGGGCCCGTTCGGTCAGACGGGAGGCGCCAAAGCTGCGCCGAGGTAGGTGCCGAGCGCACAATCTGCGCGCCTGGCCGACAGGCCCACGTGCGGCCGGTGGGTTCGGCGCACTCGGGCAAGTGCTACCGGGTGGGATCTGGAGGCGAAAACGTTACCGCCCCAATGTAGCGTCGACAGATCCGTCGACCTCCTGTCGCGGCCCGTCCGAGATCGCTCGCCCGCTACAGGCGCGCCCGGTTGCGGCTCCGGCTCCAGCGCGCGGTCCCGCGGAGGCGGCGTTCCCGGCGTGAGCCCGTCGGCGCGCTGGCCGCACGGGTCTTGGTGACGCGACTGCCGTTGACCTGGCTCCAGCCAGACTGTCCGAACTCCTGTGCGTATCCCTGTGCAAGGATCTGGAAGGCATCGGTGCAGTGATTCCTGAAGTCGAATGGGCCCTTGGAGCTCTTGTAACCGAACCAGGCGGGAAGGACGAAATCGGAGACGAGCACATCACCGATCTTGTACCCGTATCGTTCATCCTCGACCGGATCCGCGCATTCGTACGCCCAGAAGGTACCGCGCTGGTCCTGGGCCGCCAGGTTGATGGTCGGATCGACGGCCATCTCGCACAGTTCGTGGGTCGCGGCGACCGACAGCGAGGCGTTGTCCGCCACGATCGTCTTCACGAAGACCTTCGAGAGCGGCAAGCCCTCGTCGGTCACGTCGTGGTAGGCCAGGGCGTCGGCCTGGTCCGAGTCATCGAGCCACACGAGCCACCACGCCCCGCTGGTGGGCGGCTGACCCTTGGGTGTGAATTCGAATCTGACCTCGTCGATACCCCAGGCCGGGGCGAGATCTCGATTCCATTGGATTGTGAATGCCGGAAGCATCGCCTGCACCTGTGCGTCGGTGATGCCGGTGGCTTCGTTGAATACCGCGATCGTGATCATGGCCATCCTCCTCCTCTCCCGAGACGTGGTCGGCTGGTCCGTCCCTCCCATGGGAACGGTTCCAGCACACAGAACGCAGCCGCCACGCGATCTTCCCGGGCTCGACGGGATGTTCGACGTGTTCTTCGACGTGACGTTCGACGGGATGGATGATCTTGCCGCGGTTCCGGCAAGAATTGCCGTGACCGGGCGGCTGGCCTCGCGTCCGGGCGTGGTTACGGGATCGAGGTGGCGGGACAGCGCAACGATGCGCCGAAGGAGGGGCTCCAGGTGCTCAACGCATTCCAGGTCCGTGCGAGCCAGGAGCGGCCTCGGCCCTTCGGCCGTGGCGGGGTGGGCGATGGTGGGTCCTGCTCGAGGAACGCCGCCTGGTAAAGGGCATGAATGGCGGCGGCCTCTCCATACAGCGGCCGCGATTCACCACCAGCGGGGCGCTGAACGTGGCCCTCGCCCGGGGATCGGGGCGAATTCGGCGGCCCCTGCGGCCGCTCCTCCTGCCAGTTCCGCTCTGGTTGCGCTGCTCCCCCGACCCGCCGGAAAAACGTTGCCCCTGCGCTCGGAATGGACACGGTAGCCTCCTGCCGGATTACGATCCTGTCCGGTCTCAGGTGATGATCTCTACAGCTTCACCGCGCTTTGAAGCAATCGGTGTGCCAGTGAACGCCGGGGCCGGCGCCGTTCGTGGCGCACCGTCCTGCGCTCGGCCTGCTTCGGTTTGGCGGATTTGACATCCGATTCAGGGAGTCCAGCATTGGCGTCTTTCGAAACACATGAAAGAGGGAGCCAGCTTGCACCAGAAGGGCCGGATCGATCGCAGCGGAGCCGCGGTGAAACGACCCGCTGCCTCCGGCGCTGAGGCCTTGGCCCTCATGGCAGTCGGTCTTCTCCTGGCGCTCCCGGCCTGCAGCGGCGGAGGAGGAGCCTCCACTCCGCCGGCTGGAGGGGGAGCGGGGGGAGCAGCCGCCGGAGCCACGGGCGCGGGTGCCCGCGGGGCCTCCGGCGGCAACCCCGGCGGCGGCGCTGGCGCGGGGGGGCCCGTCCTCGCGAGCGGTGGCGCGCCAGCGGGCTCGGCGGGTGGGGCGGCCGGTGGCTCGGGCTCGGGCGCCGGCGCGACTGGAGGGGAGGGGGGCGACGCCGCGACGTGTGTCTGGACGCTCGGCTCCGGGAGCGAGGCCGTCGGCGCGCCACCGACCAAGAACAACTCGGCGGATCTCCGCGGACCGGCCATCGGCGGGGTCCCGTTCGTGGCCACCACCGCCCGCCGGGTCGTGCCCGTCAAGGTCGGGGCGACGATCCCCGGGCTCTCCCTCGGGCAAGCCTACCTGACACTCACCCAGGGCTCGGTACAGAGCGCGGCGATGGCCCAGCTCACGATCCCCGTGGCCAACCAGGGCACCGACCACCCTTGCTTCATTCAAGCCCAGAACCTTCACTACCTGAGCGCGGCCGCCGCCACGCTGAACCCGACGAGCGACCCCATCTACCTCAATGGTTCGGTGGGCGACGTGGGCGGCGGGACCTTCTACACGCACACCTGCCTCGCTCCCGGTGAGACAGGCTACGTGCTCGATAGCCCATCTCCGGCGAATTTCTCGGGGACCTCGTCGATCGAGCTCGATCTCGCGTCCTTGCTGTCGGGCCAGTCGCCCGCCGGTCACCTCACCCCCACGCGCTACGAGCTCGGGACCTGTGGGTCGAGGCGCTCCTTGCGGGTGACAGCCATCAATGACGGTCTGTCGACCGTGACCGTGGCGATGGGGGGGCTCGCCCTCGGCCCGGGGATCCTGCTCGATGCCTCCGGTCTGCCGGCCGGCTGGATCTACCTCGACGACGAGGAGACCGTCCAGCTCGCCCCCGGTGGACAGCCGGTCTATTTTATCTCGAACGATCTCGCCACCTCCGCGGCCGTCACGCGGGTGCAGATCTTCCTCCAATTCGATCCTCCGATGTGACGCCCGGGTCCATGCCCATGTCCATGTCCACGTCCATATCGGGCGGCGCCGTGCCCGTCGCCGCGCAAGGGTGGCGTCTCGTCGCGGTCAGCGCGGCGCTGGTGGTGGCCGCCGCCGGCTGCCAGGGTGCGACCCCGTGTCCCAGGCCCGGGCTTCCCACCACCTCCGATTCGAGTCAGCAGCCGCAGGCAGCGGCACCTGCCCGCGCCTGGAGCCCGGCCCAGATCCTCGAGGACGACCACGCCGGGATGGACGATCACCCCTCCGTTGCCATCAACGCGGCCGGCAACGGGGTGGTCGCGTGGCAGCGCGACTTCGAGCTGTGGGTGCGGATGTACGACGGTGCTTCAGGCACCTTCGGGCCGGCCTGGCTCGTGACCGTCCCGTCGCGGTACGACGATCTGCAGGTGGGCATCGACGGCCAGGGCAACGTCCTCCTCGTGTGGGCGCGGGACGACGCGGGGGCAGAAGGGATCTGGTGGAGCCGCTCCACCGACGGCGGCGTCTCCTGGTCGGTCGCCGCACCGGTGGCGCTCGGCAAGCTGCGCCGGACCCGTCTCGCGGTGTCCCCCGGAGGGATCGCGCTCGCCGCCTGGACCTCGCGCTCGGCGGACGACGTCATCGCGAACGTGGGGAGCTGCGACTTCCGCGATGGACGCTGGAGCCCCGCCGTGAACGTGCCGCTGCCAGGCATGGGCTTCGGCGATCGCAATCCGCGCGTGGCGCTCGATGACGATGGACGCGGATTCCTGATCTGGGAGCAGCCGGCCGAGCTCAACGGCAAGACCCGCATATGGACCGAGCGCTACGATGGCGGGTGGCTGCCAGAGTCCGTCGCGATCCTCGACACGTACGGCGTCGATGACTCCTACACCCCGACCATCGCCTTGAACGAGAAGGGCGGGGGGACCGCCATCTGGCTCGAGGTTTGGACCCACGGCGCGCCGCAGCTCTGGGCCCGTCGATTCGACGGCCGCGCCTGGAGCCAGACCGAACGGCTGACCGGGGCACCGCTCATCGAATGGGATCCGCCGCCCCGCGAAGCGATCGATCCAGCCGGGGGCTCGGTCGCGATCTGGTCCGAGGTCACGAGCCTCCCCGAGAACTACCAGGTGCACGCCGCGCGCTTCAGCGCCGGGGCCGCGGGGTGGCAAGCCCCCGCTTCCCTCGAGACCAACAACCTCATCGGCGAGGATCTCACGCAGTACGCTGAGCCGCTCGTCGGCATGGACGTCGAGGGCAATGCCATCGCCACCTGGCGCAAGCAGCAGCCCTCCGCGCAGATTCAGGTGTTCTCGGCCCAGCTCGCCGCCGGCAGCAACGCCTGGATCCCCCCCGA
>Ga0265342_10003577_pt1 | contig 12687 bp, 11 predicted proteins | sample 4CB327metaG_FD_203125 | JGI IMG/M metagenome (GOLD analysis project Ga0265342, IMG submission 203125) | Rhizosphere microbial communities from Carex aquatilis grown in University of Washington, Seatle, WA, United States - 4-CB3-27 metaG | ecosystem: Host-associated > Plants > Roots >...
GCGGCGACCGGCGCCCGCGCGCTCTGGGTCTTGCACGTGACCGACGCCGGTTGAGCGCGAGGCCCGGGGCCCCCTGCTAGTGCGGTGTGGCGCCGCCCGACCGCGAGGCGGCGGCGCGGAAGGTGACTGCGGCCGTCGTCGTTCGCGATGGCGGACGGGCGGGCGCTCCGCCCAGCAGGATGCGCGCGATCTGGCGGATGTCGTGGGCCAGGTCGGGGCGCCCCTTCGCCGCCGCCAGCTCGGCGAGGACTTGCAGCTTGCATGCTTCGGTCAGGCGATAACTTGCGATGGCCACGTAGGGTCAACGCCTTCGCGGGCCGGTATTCCCGGACAATGGCCGCGCGGTTCGCCGGTGTGTGATCTCGCTCGCTCCTCGACGGTTCCGGGCGACGCCGCGCCGTGATAAAGAGTCGGCATGCTCAAAGGCCTGACGCGAAGAGGATTCTTGGGCGTTTCGGCGGCCACCGCCGTCGCGGCGGCGGGAACAGCCAAGGCGGCCGGCAAGACCAAGGGAAAGGGCGACGACAAGGACGCGCCGTTTCCCAAAGGCTTCGTCTGGGGTGCGGCCACCGCCGCCTATCAGATCGAAGGTGCCGCCGCCGAAGACGGCAAGGGCCCGTCGGTGTGGGACGTCTTCTGCAAGAAAAAAGGCGCGATCTTCGAGGGGAACACCGGCGATGTCGCCTGCGACCACTACCACCGGTACAAGGAGGACGTCGCGCTGATGAAGGCGCTGGGCATCACGTCCTACCGATTCAGCATCTCCTGGCCGCGCGTGCTGCCCGATGGGACGGGCGCGCTCAATGCCAAGGGCCTCGATTTCTACAGCCGCCTCGTCGACGAGCTGCACAAGAACGGCATCCAGCCGATGTGCACGCTCTTCCACTGGGATTACCCGCAGGCGCTGTACAAGCGAGGGGGCTGGCTCAACCGCGACTCCGCCGATTGGTTCGGGGAGTACGCGGCGCTCATGGGCGACAAGCTCGGCGATCGCATCAAGGTCTGGATCACGCAGAACGAGCCCCAGTGCTTCATCGGGCTCGCGCTGCGCGATGGCGTGCACGCGCCCGGCGACAAGCTCAAGGACCCCGACTATCTGATGGCGGCGCACAACGGCATGCGCGCGCATGCCAAGGCGGTGCAGGCGCTGCGCGCTCACGCCAAGGACGGCAAGGTCGGCTACGTCGTCGCGACCCAGCCCACGCAGCCGGCCAGCGAAAAGCCCGAGGACATCGAGGCGGCGCGCCAGGCGATGTTCTCGGTGCTCGAACGCCACGAGTGGAACAACGCCTGGTGGATGGATCCGGTGCTGCTGGGCAAGTACCCCGAGGACGGGCTCGCGACGTATGGCAAGGACGTGCCGAAGTGGAAGGCGAGCGACCTCGACGAGATGAAGCAACCTCTGGATTTCCTGGGCCTGAATATCTACAAGGCCGAGACGTTCCGGCGCGGCGCCGACGGCCAGCCGGAGCACGTCGCGGCGCCGCCGGGTTTCCCGCGCTCGGGCGTCGACTGGCAGCCGATCACGCCGTCCTGTCTCTACTGGGGCCCGCGCTATTGCTGGGAGCGCTACAAGCTGCCGATCGCGATCACCGAGAACGGCCTGTCGACGCGCGACCAGGTGTTTCTCGACGGCAAGGTGCATGACCCGCAACGCATCGACTACATGCACCGCGTGTTGCTGGAGACGTCGCGCGCGATCAAGGACGGCGTGCCCATCACCGGCTACTACGTCTGGTCGTTGATCGACAACTTCGAATGGTCCGACGGTTACAAACAGCGTTTCGGCATGGTTTACGTCGATTACCAATCACAGAAACGCGTGCCCAAGGATTCGTACGACTGGTACAAGAAGGTCATCGCCAGCAACGGCCGTAGCTTGCTGGCGCACGGCATGCTGCCGGCGACGCAGGTGACGCCGGCGTAACGGCGCGGCGTCAGGGCTTGGGCGTGACCGCGGCGGTCGTCGAGCCGGCGGCGGTCGCCGCGCCTGCCTTGTGGGTCGACCCGAGCCAGTCGGCCAGCGCGTTGCCCCGCTCGGCTGGGGACAGCTTCATCAGCATCGAGATCAGCACGTCGCCCGCCGCGGCGCGCTCGCTGCGCGCCAGCCGCGCGCGGTAGGTCGCGAGCGCGAGGTGCGCGACCTTGGGATCGGCGCCGTTGCTGGCGGCGATGACCTGCGCCAGGTTGTCGAGCGTCGACGCCTCGGCGGAGACCAGCGCCAGCCCGCGCAGCTCGGCGTCGGTCTTGGCGTCCAGGAACGGCCGGAACGCGCCGAAGGTGTCGCGCGCGCCGCGGTTGATGAGCGCGCGCGTCGCGGCCAGCTGCACGGCCAGGTTCGAGCGCTTGAGCAGGCGAACCAGCAGCTTGGTGGCCTCGTCGGTGCGCAAGTGGTCGAGCTCGGTGGCGACCGCGGCCGACGGGCGCGGGTCCTTGTCCATGAAGATCACGTAGAGGTCGTCGAGGTTGGAGTTGCCGGCCGCGCGCACGATCCCGGCGGCTGCCGCCGCGCGCATCTCCGGCGACGGGTCGCGCAGCGGCGTCACCAGCGCGAACACCTTGCCGCGCCCGCTGCCCGGCGACGCGCCCGCCAGCGTGGCGGCGGCGCGCACGGCGACGACGCTGTCCTTGCCGGCCTCGGCCAGCGCCTTCCGGGACGCGTCGTCATTGGCGATCGCTCCCAGCGCGACCGCGGCGGCCACGCGTGCCTCGGCGCGCGCCTTCTGGTTCTGCAAGAGCGCGATCAGACCCGGGGCGCACTCGGCCTCGCCGGCGGTCGCCAGCGCGCTCGCCGCCGTCTGCTGCTCGGCGGGCGACGGCGCCTTGGCAAGAGCCGCGGCCTCGGCGGCCGGTAGCAACGCTTTCACGATGGGGCAGACCGGCACGTGGTGCGCCACCAGCGCGCGGCCCGCGGCGGCGGCCGTGTCCGGGCGCTTCGCCGCGGCCTTGAGCCAGGTCACGCCCGCTTCGTCGCCGAGCGTCGCCAGCACGTCGGCGACTGGCACGGTGGCGTCGGGCCGCTTGATCGCCACCTTGAGCCACTCGGTCGCCAGCGTGGTCACCATCGGGTCGACCGGCGCGCCGGCGGCGCGCGCGAGGCGAATGCGGCGCACGACCTCTTCCTCGCGGCCGTCGCGGACCAGCTTGGGGATCGCGATCGGCAGCGGCTCCTCGAAACGAATCAGCGTCACGCCCGAGCAGCGCCGCTGGTCGCGCGCGAAGATCCAGGACAGGTGCACGAGCCCGTCGTCGGAGCGGAGATCGACAGTGGCGCGCGGGAAGGGGACGCTATCGCGCAGCACGTCTTTCGCGGCGTCGTCGAAGCCGCCGAAGCCCGAGCTCTTGGTCGTCTCCACGGTCACGACCTCGCCCTCCGCGTTCAGCACCAGCTCGACCGTCGTCGCGCGGGTCGGGTCGTTGATCGGGTCGGTCTCCGGCAGCTTCTGCGAGGCCAGGGCCAGAAAATTATCGGTCCAGCGGCTGTGAGCGCGCGCATGGACGCGGCTGAGGTACGAGGCCTCGGGGCCGCTGGTGGCCGCGAGCGGCGTCTCTTGCTCCTTGTCGGCCGCGAGCGGCGCGGCGAACGCCGTCGCGGCGGCGATCAGGATGCCGAGCGCGACCGCGGCGGCCAGCAGATAGTTGGATGACGACCGAGCTGACGACCGAGCGTCCATGGGCAACGTTCCTCCGCTTATGTCCTCGACTGCTTCGTGATATGCCGATAGGGATGTCGTGTAGACGGAACCCCCATGCTTTCATCGGCTTTTGCGCAGCGCTCTTGAGCGGCCTCGGTCTCGGTTGCGCGGGGCTCAAGCTCCAGCTCGTCGACGCTTCGGTGCGCAAGCCCTCGAACGTCGCGGTCTACTTCACCGTGGACACCCGCGGCGGCGAGCCAGTCGCCGACCTGGCGCCCGACCAGTTCCACATCTACGAGGACGGTCAACCGGTGTCGGTGTTGGAGAGCCGTCAGACCATCTTGCAGCCGGAGGTGGCAGCGATTCACTACACGCTGCTGCTGGTCGACATGAGTGGAAGTGTGGTCGATTCGGGCGACATGCCGACCTTGATCCAGGCGGCGTCGTCGTTCGCCGAGCGCGTGGGGCCGTACCAGAAGGTGGCGATCTACACCTTCGACGGCAGCCCGCACCTGACGCCGCTGGTCGGCTTCGGCGGCAACATCCGCGGCGGCATCCACGCGCTGGCGACCCGCCGGCCGCGCGACCCGTCGACCAACCTGAACGGCGCGGTCATCGAGGGCGTCCACGTGCTGCACCGGCAAATGGAGAGCGCGCCCGTGCCGCTGCGTTTCGGAACGCTGGTGGTCTTCACCGACGGCACCGACCGCGCGCACCGCGCGTCGCCCGACGACGTGAGCCGCGCGCTGGATTCAGCGGGCTTCGAGACCTACGTCATCGGCGTCGGGCAGGAGGTCGACCGCGGCCAGCTCTCGCGCATCGGGCGCTCGGGGACGTTCGCGTCGCGCAACCGCACCGACATCCAGCGCGGCTTCGACGAGGTCGGCGCGCGCATCGAAGCCTCGTCGAAGCGTTACTACCTGCTGTCGTACTGTTCGCCGTCGCGGGCGGGCCAGCACCAGGTCGAGATCGAAGCGGTCGCCCACGGCCGCGCCGGCCGCTTGTCTCATCCCTTCGACGCCAGCGGCTTCGGCCCCACCTGCGATCCGAACCAGCGCCCGGCGTTCGACGTGCACCACCCGCGCGCGATCCCGCCCGACGCGGTGGCGCCGCCGGTCGCCGAAAAACGCCCGGCCAATCCGCCGCCGCCGGGCAGCGGGCCGGGCTGGCAGCCCAAGCGCTAGCGAACGGCGAATCAGCCCGCGGTTGGCGACGCGTCAGTGCGCGAGGACGTCGATGAGCGTGCCCAGGAAGAAGACCACCGAGACGTAACCGTTGAGGTTGAAGAAGGCGACGTTCAGCCGCGAGAGATCGTCGGGCGTGACGATGGCGTGCTCCCAGATCAGCAGCGCGATCACCACGGCGATGCCGAGCAGGTACGGTGCACCGAGGTGCGCCGCCACCGCGAGCGCGATCAGCATGCCGGCGGTGATGCCGTGGAGCACCGCCGAGATCCGTAGCGCGCGCGGAACGCCGAAGCGCGCGGGGATGGAGTGCAGGCCCGCGCCGCGATCGAAGTCGGTGTCGGCGATCGCGTAGAGGACGTCGAAGCCGCCGATCCAGGTGATCACGGCGATCATCAGGAGCGCGGGTGCGAGGGTGAAGTCGCCACGCACCGCGATCCAGGCGCCGGCGGGGCCGGCGGCGATCGCCAGGCCCAGGAACAGGTGGCAGAGGAACGTGAAGCGCTTCGTGAACGAGTAACCGAAGAGAAACAGCAGGGCGACCGGCGCCAGCGTCAGGCAGAGCTTGCCGAGGTACGCGGCCGCGCCGACGAACACCGCGGTGCTTGCCAGCGTCAGCGCCCAGGCGGCGTTCAGCGACACGGCGCCCCTCGGCAGCTCGCGCTGCGCGGTGCGCGGATTGCGCGCATCGATGTCACGGTCGACGATGCGGTTGAATCCCATCGCCGCCGTGCGCGCGCCCGCCATGGCGAGCACGATCGCGAACAGGCGCGACACCGGGAGCCCGTGCCCGTGCGCCGCCAGCGCCGCCGCGGCCAGCGCGAACGGCAGCGCGAAGACGGTGTGGCTGAACTTGATCATCCGCCCGAAGGTCGCCACCGCGTTGCCGCCGCTGGCGACAGGGTTGGCGGCGCTCTCGTCGGCGGCCAGCGGGTTACCCGGCTCGGTCATGCGCGCGCCCTCCAGCGCACGTCCGGGTGCGCGTCGCCCACCAGCGTCGCTTCGGGCGAGGCGGCGAGGGAGGTTGCGCTCGGGCCGGTGTGCGGCATGACCTCGATGATACCGGGGCGCTTGCCCGGCGTCAGCGATCCGAGCGGGCCGAGCTGCATCGCCTCGGCGCCGGCGTGCGTGACGGCGTCGAGCCAGATCCGTGGCGGGACTTGCGGGAAGCGCGCGGCCAGCGTCGCCAGCTCGCCCCACAGCGAGAGCTCGGGTGTCGAGGCCAGGCTGTCGGTCCCGATCGCCAGGTGGACGCCGTCGGCGAGCAGCGCGCCGACATCGGGCAGGTCGCCGGTGATGTGCAGGTTGGATCGCGGACACAGGACGGCGGTGGCGCCCGCATCGCGCGCGCGCCGGCGATCGTCGGCGTCGGCATGCACCATGTGAACCAGCAGCGGCGGCTGCGCGGCTTCGAACGCGCCCAGCGACGCCAGGTAGGCGACCGGGGGCTGGCCGGGGACACGCGTCGTGGGGTCGACGCCCATGCGCTGGAGCACGGCCGGCCAGCGGCCGCTGCCGTCGCGCAACAGGCGGATCTCGTCGGCGTCTTCCGCGACGTGTACTGACGTCGGCACGCCGGCGCGCGCGGCGACGTGGAAGATCTTGCGGAGGAGCTCGCGCCCGACGGAGTAGGGGGCGTGCGGCGCGGGAACGTAGGCGAGGCCGGTCGGCCAGGTGGCGGCCCCGCTCTCGGTCGGCCCGGCGAGGAAATACTCGAGCTCGCGACCGGCGTCGGCGAGCGCACCGCCCGCGCGCGCGTCGCGCGAGCCGACCAGCTCGTGGAAGAAGATCCCGCGCAGCCCGGCTGCGCCAATCGCCGGCACCGCGGTCAGGCTGTTGCCCACGTCGCCGACGGCGGCGGTTCCCGCGGCGACCATCGCCGCGGCGGCGGTGGCTGCGGCGTCGGCCGCGGCCGCCGGGTCGAGCGCGCGGACCAGCGCGACCAGCTTCGTCGCCCAGGCGACGAGCCCGTCGCCGCCCGGCACGGCGCCCGCCAGCGCCGAGAGCTCGAGGTGGCAGTGGGCGTTCACGAGCGCGGGCAGCAGGAACCCGTCGGCGCGCTCTTCGCTGGCTTCGGGGTGCAGGCGCAGGAGATCGGCGCGCCGGCCGATCGCGAGGATCGTGTCGGTGGCGTCGACGACGACGCCACCGTCGGCGATCGGTGGCTGCACGACCGGAAGGATCCAGGGCGCGCTGATCAGCCGCGTCATTGCACGCCCCGCACCGGACGCTAACTCCGCAGGCGCTCGTAGCGCATGTTGCGGCGCTGCGGAGCGAACCCTGCGCCGCGGATGTACCGCTCGATGTCCTCCGCGCCCAGCTTGAAAATCGCGCCCGCCTGCGACACGACGTTCTCTTCGATCATCGCGGAGCCGAAGTCGTTGCCGCCGAATCGCAGCGCCACCTGCCCCACCTCGGGGCCCATCGTGGGCCACGACACCTGCAAGCTGGGGAAGTTGTCGAGGTAGAGCCGCGACAGCGCGAACACGCGCAGATAGCGCATCGCCGTGGTGTCGTCGCGCAGCTTGAGCCGCGTCCCCTCGGCCTGGAACGGCCAGCAGATGAACGCGGTGAAGCCCGCGGTTTGATCCTGCAGCGCGCGCAGCCGTTCGAGGTGGTTCATGATGTGGTGCGGCCGCTCGCCGAAGCCGAACACCATCGTCGCCGTCGTGCGCAGCCCGAGGGCGTGCCCCTGGCGCATCACCTCCATCCAGGTGTCGGTCGTGCACTTGAGCGGTGAGATCGCGTGCCGGATCTCGTCGTCGAGGATCTCGGCGCCGCCGCCCGGGATCGAATCGAGCCCGGCCGCGATCAGCCGCTCGACGACCGCGCCGATCGACATGTTCTCGATCTCGGCGATGTAGCGGATCTCCTCGGGCGACAGACCGTGGATCGCCAGCGGGAAACTGGCCTTCATCCAGCGGAACAGATCCTCGTACCAGGTGAGCGGCAAGTCCGGGTTGAGCCCGCCCTGCAACAAGATCTGCACGCCGCCGAGGTCGACCGTCTCCTGGAACTTCTGCGCCAGCACCTCGCGCGATAGCGTGTAGCCTTCTTTGCTGGTCGGCGGCCGGTAGAAATTGCAGAACTTGCAGCGCGTGACGCAGACATTGGTGTAGTTGACGTTGCGGTCGATGATGTACGTGACGACGCCTTCGGGGTGCAGCGCGCGCCGGCGCGCATCGGCCGCCGCGCCGAGGTCCAGCACCGTCGCCTGATCGTACAAGCGGATCGCGTCGTCGGGCGACAGGCGGACTCCCGCGCCGGCGTCGGAGAGCAACGCATCGATTGAGCGCGCGGGCGCGGCGCTGGCCGTCGCGGTTGCCGCCACGCTCTCGCCGCCGCTCCCGGCACCGCCGCCGAAGAAGCGTGCGCGCACGGCGCGCTCGACGGCTCCGGCCTTGCGCATCCGATCGAAGAACGCCGCCAGCCCCGACAGCTCCTCGGCGCCCAGGCGATAGCGGATGTTGTCGGTGAGGTAGCGTTCGTACAGGGACGGCGGCCCACCGTGCGCCTCGGCCCACGCCGACGCGATCTCGCGCCGGTGCGCCAGACCGTCGGCCAGGCTGCGCTGCAAGAGCGCCACGTCGTCGTCGCCGATCACGCCTTCGCGGCCGACCCAGAGCGCGTAGACGAACGGCAGGCCGGTGACGCGCCGCCACTCCTCGCCGAGGTCGACCATGTGCTTGCGCGCGGTCGCCGCCGCGAAGCCGGCGTCGCCGATCACCAGCGCGCCGGTCGTGCCGGTCGCCGCCGCCAGGATCTCGTCGTGAGGCACCTCGCGGAAGCGCGGCGTGACCCCGCGGTCGCGGCAGAGCAAGCGCAGCAGCATCGCCGAGCTGCGCGACGCGCCGTCGAGCGCGATCTCGGTCATGTCGTTCCAGGGCACATCGCCGATCAGCAGCACCGTGCGAACCGGCCCGTAGCCGGCGACGGCGATGCCGGGCACCGCGCGCAACTCCATCGACGCGCCGAGGTCGGCATAGCTGGCCGACGGCATCAGCGCCAGGTCGACCTCGCCCGCGCGCAGCGCCTCGGCGCAGCGCGACGGCAAGTCGAACGACAGGTCGAAACGAGCGTCGCCTAGCCCCTGGGCGAAGCCACGCTCGAGCCCGTAGGTGATCGGGCGCGCGTTCAGGAATGAGACCGCGCGGAGACGGATCTTGCGGCTCGTGCTCACGACGTGACTTCCAGCGATCGCCGCACGTCGCGCCGGTACGGCTTCTGCGGCGCCAGCGCGTCGCCCTCGGCGAGCACGTTGTAGAGCGTGTCGCGCTCGACCGGCGTGCGGCCCGCCGCGCGGATGATGCGCACGATCTCGGCCGGCGTCATGGCCTGCGGCGTCTCCGCGCCGGCCATGTGATAGATCTTCTCTTCCTGGACGGTTCCGTCGAGATCGTCGGCGCCGAACCAGAGCGCGGTCTGCGCGGTCTTCACGCCCAGCATGATCCAGTACGCCTTGATGTGCGGGATGTTGTGGAGCAGCAGCCGCGCGACCGCGTAGGTGCGCAGATCATCGGTGCCGGTCGGCGCCGGCAGCCGCATCAGCGCGTTGTTGTCGGGGTGGAACGCCAGCGGGATCAGCGTCTGGAAGCCGCCGGTCTCGTCCTGCAGCGCGCGCAGCTGCAGCAGGTGATCGACGCGATCCTCGACGGTCTCGATCGTGCCGTAGAGCATCGTGCAGTTCGATCGCAGGCCCATGCGGTGCGCGATCCGGTGCACCTCCAGCCACTCGTCGCCGGTGCACTTGTCGTCGCAGATCCGGCTGCGCACGCGCGGCGCGAAGATCTCGGCGCCGCCGCCGGGCAGCGAATCGAGGCCCGCCTCGCGCAGCCGGCGCAGCACCTCGGCGATCGGCAGCCCGAAGTGCTTGTGGAAGAAGAAGATCTCCACCGCGGTGAACGCCTTCAGGTGGATCGACGGCTTGATGCGCTTCAGCCCGGCGAGCAGCTCGGTGTAGTACTCGAACGGCAGGCGACCGTGCAGGCCGTTGACGATGTGGATCTCCGTGATGGGATCGTTGGCCTCGACGCGCGCGCTCAGCTTCGACCACGCCTCCTCGTGCGACATGGTGTACGCGCCGGGATCGCCCTCTTTCAGGCGCGCGAACGAGCAAAACATGCAGCTGGCGACGCAGACGTTGGTCGCGTTGATGTGCAGGTTGCGGTTGAAGAACGTGCGGTCGCCGTGCAGCCGCTCGCGCACCTCGTTGGCCAGGGCGCCGACCTCCAGCAAGTTCGGGTGCCGGAAGAGCGCGACGCCGTCGTCGTGCGACAGGGGTTCCTGCGCGCGAACCTTGTCGCGGATCGACGCGAACTTCGACGTGGGCGCCGCCGCCGGATTGCTCATCGTGGTCATCAAGCTACCTCCTCGTACCCCAGATCGGAGAGCCGCTCGCACGGCATCAGCCCCGCGCCGCGGATCAAGATCGCCGCCTCTTTCCGGGTCATCGCCGGGTTGCGCGCGTTGTCGCCCAGGCGGAGCGCCCGTTCGGACACAATCGGCGCGAACAGCTCGTCGGCGCCGAAGCCCAGCGCCATCTGCGCCAGGCGCGGCCCCAGCGCCGGCACGTCGGCGATGACGTGCGCGATCGCCGGCAGCGCCAGGCGGCAGGTCGCGGTGAGGTGCAGCGTGTCCAGCCCCTCGGGCTCGCTGCCGTCCTCGGGCGTGGGCAGCACCCCCCAGATGGAAAGGCCGGCGGCCACGCGCGCGCGCAGGGCCTCGACGCGCGCGACGCGCGCGTCCCGTGCGTCGCCATTCTGGCCGCTGCGAAAATAGAGCCGCCAGATCGACCGGGCGCCACTGGCAATCGCCGCCGCGTGCGCGGCCGCATCGCGACCGCCGACCAGCACGTCGACACCCAGCGCGCGCGCCGCGTCCCAGCCGCCCACAGCCGCGAGATCCGTCTCCTCGACGAACGATTCGGCGGCGTCGCGCGGTCCGCGCCAGGCGCCGGTCGCCAGCAGCTGCCGCGCGCGCACGAAGCTCGCCCGATCGCCCAGCGCCGCGCGCCGCGCGGCCGCCGCCCGGCGCGCGAGGCCGTGCAGATCCTCGTCGGCCAGCGATTCAATCCACGGTCGCTCGTCGTCGGCACGCCCCGGCGTCGGGGCACCGGTCGTCGTTGCGGGGTTGGTTGCGGGGTTGGTTGCAGGCTTGGTCGCGGCCGTCTCGGCGGCTGCGGAATCGACGGTCATCTCGCGGCTCCTTCCTTCACGGGTCGCTCGCCCCAGCGGGGCATCAAGTCTTGCGGCAGGCCGACGTGGTCCAGGATGCGCGCCACCACGGTGTCGAGCAGCTCGTCGACGCCGGCCGGTTTCGAGTAGAACGATGGGGACGCCGGCAACACGACGGCTCCGGCGCGCGTCACCGTCACCATGTTCTCCAGGTGAATCAGCGACAGCGGCGTCTCGCGCACCACCAGCACCAGACGCCGCCGCTCTTTCAGCATCACGTCGGCGGCGCGGCCGATCAGGTTGTCGGAGATGCCGTGCGCGATGCGCGCGAGCCCACCGGTCGAGCAGGGTACGACCACCATCGCCTCCCAGCCCGCCGAGCCCGACGCGAACGGCGCGCGAAAGTCGCGCAGGCCGTAGCGCGCGAACGGATAGTCCGGCACGGCGCCGATCTCGTGGTTCCAGACCTCGGCGCCCGCGGAAGAGAAGCAGAGCCCGACCTCGACCGCCGCCGGATCGCGCGCCACCAGCGCCGCCAACGTGTCGAGCAGCCGGCGCGCGTAGATCGATCCCGACGCGCCTCCGACCGCGACCACCAGCTTGACACGCGCGCGCGCGGTCCCGCTCATGACGCCGTCACCAGCGTGGCAATGCCCGACGGAAATAGCGCCTGCGCGTCGACCTGCGCAAAGCCGATCTCGCCCAGGAGGTCCGCGTACTCGCCGCGGCTGCAGAAGCGTTCGATCGACCGCGGCAGATACCGGTAGGCGTCGCGGTCGCCGGTCACCGCCCACCCGACGAGCGGCAGCACGCGGCCGTTGTAGATCTTGTCGAAGAAGAAGCGCGTCTTCTCGGGCCGAAAGAACTCGAGGATCGCGACGCGCCCACCGGGACGCACCACGCGGCGCAGCTCGCGCATCGCGCGCGGCAGGTCGGCGAAGTTGCGCACGCAGAACGCGGAGAACGCGGCGTCGAACGCGCCATCGCGATAGGGCAGGCGGTGGCCGTCGGCGGCGTGCGTGTCGATCACCGCGCCGTCGCGGATCTTGCGCCGGCCCACGCGCAGCATCTCGCGCGCAAAGTCGGCGGCGGCGACGCGCGCGCCGGGGATGCGCCGCACGAGCTCGACCGCGCCGTCGAGCGTGCCCGCGCCCAGATCCAGGACGCGCGGGTGCTCACCGGCGTCCTCGGCGAGCCAGCGGATCGCCTTGCGCCGCCAGAGCACGTCGATGCCCGCCGACATCACGCGATTGGCGGCGTCGTAGCGCGTGGCCACGCGATCGAACATGCCCCTCACATCCGCCCCTTCCGCGGCCAAGCTCGCCATCGCTAGTGCACCGCCGTCGAAATAGCGTCAACGATCCGCCGACACGCCCGTGGTCCTGCAAGGCGCGACGAGGGCGCATAGCCGAAGTTACGTAACCGAGGAGCAACGCAGCGGGGCCGCGGGATCGTCGGCGCAGCGTTGACGATATTTCGACGGCGGTGCACTAGAGCCCCAGCTCCTTCCAGAGCGCGTCGATGCGAGCGATCACGTCGGGGCGCATCTTCAAGACCTCGGGCCACTCGCGCGTGAAGCCTTCGTCCTTCCACTTGCGGGTGGCGTCGACGCCCAGCTTGCCGCCAAAGCCGAACGCCTGCGACGCGTGATCGAGCACGTCGATCGGCCCCTCGGCGAAGAAGACGTCGCGCTTG
>Ga0265342_10003579_pt1 | contig 12678 bp, 8 predicted proteins | sample 4CB327metaG_FD_203125 | JGI IMG/M metagenome (GOLD analysis project Ga0265342, IMG submission 203125) | Rhizosphere microbial communities from Carex aquatilis grown in University of Washington, Seatle, WA, United States - 4-CB3-27 metaG | ecosystem: Host-associated > Plants > Roots > Rhizosphere...
CACGGGTGCCAATCCGGCGCATGGAAGAGAGGTTTGGTTTGCCGTCAGGGAAGTTCGCCGTTACCTACACCGTGAAGAACGAGGCGAGGTTGTTGCCGTCGGCAATTGAATATCACTTCGCGGCTGTCTGTTCCCGGATCTATGTTTTCTGGGATGGAACGACGGACAATTCCAAGGAACTCGTATCGAAATACGCCTGCGTTACGGCCCGAGATTCAATTCGTGTCGAGGAGGCGGCCGACGCTCCCGAGTGGATCCAGAAGATCCTGTACTGGTGGGAGCCGGATATGGATGTGAGGAAGCGCATCAACACTTACTACGCGGCGAAGGCAGCGGCCGCGGAGGGCTTGGAATGGTTGATAAGCATCGATCCCGATGAACTGGTGTTGATGTCTCGCGATGAGGAGATCGCTGAAGATCACATCTCAAAACATTTGGTCAGGATTCCGGAGGATGTCGACCAGATATTAATGCCGAATCTCGAATCGCTTCCCACATCCGCCACGACGACCGATAATTTCGCGGATTGCGTATATTTCTTCAACCGGTTTCCCAAAACAGAAGCTATCGAACGCTACTCACGCGCACTCCTTTTGCGGATTTCGCGGTCACCGGCGCTTGTTGCGTGGTACGACTATGTTTTTTACCAGGTCCGATTTTTCCGGGCCCTTCCGAGACTGATGCGCGAACCGCGCAGCGGACGCAGGATTCCCGCCGGCTACTTTCTGGGCTACAGTAACCACAAGTCGATCATCCGCCTGAAAACCTTCGCCAGTTTCGATTTCGCTACCCATCACTGGCGCGCATTTCAGCGGGCGCCGCGCAACATGCGATTGGGCAACATACTTCACTTCGACATGCTGGATGCCAATTACTTTGCCGCGAAGTTCCGCCAGCGGCAACAAGGAATTCTCCTCAAGGTCTTTTACCTGCGCTATCGGCTTGCATTGGTGGCGAGGGATTCGAGCGACGATGAAATCAGAGAGTTTTTCGAGAGATACATCGTGATTTCAGATCCGGAACGAATTGCCCATCTGAAACGAAGGGGAATTGTTTCTGAGATTCACGCCGCGGCGAACTTCATGCGCCGCCATCGGACGGTTGCGCCCTGTCCCAAAAGCTGACACTGGCCGCATTTTTGTGGCCGGTAGATCGCAAAGACTTGTGGCGATCGGGCAGTCCTTAAAGCGATGGCGAGCGCGAACAACGTGTGCTAACGTCAGTCCGGGAATCGCGTCCTTACCTCTGTCTGGTCTGCAAGATGCAGGTGCCTGCAATTTTCGCGGTTGCCACCAATCCCTCGCATTTACGCTGTCATTGGACGACCAAGTCTGGTTTAACTAGACTTGCTAGCAGGATTCTATTGATGCAATCTCCTTCAATTCGTTTGTTAGCAGTCGTTGTCACGGCCGGATTGTGGCTTTCAGTCGGTTTTCAGCCCACCCCAGTCAGTGCCCAGGCGACGGGAAGCAGTTCCTCAAGTTCCGCACAAACCCCATCCTCCTCCGCGGGCCAGCCGCGGGAGAAAGCTCCTTCGCTCATCGATCCCGCCGGCCCGACGATTTCGCTGATCAGCGCGGAGCCGCTGTTCGTGATGGCAGCAGCGCTCAATGTCTGCGGTTACGACGAGGGACTTGAGGATAGCGCGCCGGTGAGACAACGCGTGCGCGAGGAAATCAACCAGGCGCTGACCAAAAGCGATGAAGCGCGAGTCAAACGCGACAAGGTTTGCATGTTCATCGCGCAACACCGCATGACAGGAACCCAGAAAGACATTTCGCAGTACATCTCACTGGCTCTTTATCTTAGCCCGCCGCCCGATCTGGAAACCACGGTCGAGCTGCCGGAGATGCCCCCGGACTCGACGCAAGTGGTGGAGATCGTTCCACTGTTGCGCGACTTCGCGACATCGGTCGACCTACACGGCATTTGGCTTACGGTTCACCACATCTACGACGAGGAGACCGACAAGCTCCACGATCCGCTATCGAAAATGATCGTTGGTACCAATCTCTATCTCAAGATGCCTGCGTCCACCTACGACGGTCGCCGCTTCATCGTGGTGATGGAGCCGATGCTTTCGCCGAAGCTTGTGAATGCCCGCATCTACGGCACGGATTACGTGGTCGTGGTCTCGCCGGTTAGCGGGCAAATCCCCATGGGCTCCGTGCGTCACACCTACCTTCACTATGTGATCGAGCCGCTGCTCTACACGCGTGCCAACGCCATTGACCGGACCCAGCCTATCTTGAAAGAGATCCGAGACGCTCCGCTGGAGTTCCGCTTTCGGTCCGACACTGTTGCGCTGACTGTAGAATGCCTCATCAAAGCCATCGAGGCGCGCACCATGGACACGGGGGTGCCCGTCGTCAAAATTCCGTCAGGCGTCGATCGTTCCGAGTTACCGAGATATGAACACGAGCGCCAGGTCTACCAAGAGAAAGTGGACGCAATCCGTGTGGCCACTGTGCGACATGACATGACCCAGGGCTTTGTGCTCACGCAGTACTTTTACGAGCAGTTGATTCAGTTCGAGAAGGATCCGACCAGTCTGCGCGACACGATGGGTGAAATGGTGTACACCATGGACGTGGATCACGAAGTGCACCGCGCCCGTAACACCGAATTCGACGCGCAGGCGGACGACGATGTTCTCCAGCGCAGCAAGCCGCGTGTTCTAACCGGTCTTGATCTTGCCGAAGCGCGCCTTGAGGCGGGAGACGTGGCGACGGCCAGTGCCCTGGCGCGCCAGTCTTTGACCATTCATTCAGACACGCTGGAATCCGTAGCTGACAGTGCACGGGCCAACTTTATCCTAGCCCGTGCCGCCATCCTGAGCGGACGACCTGGGGAGGCAATTGACCGCTTCCAAAAAACCATCGCCACCAGCAAAGAGCCTCGTCAACTCGCCTGGTCCCATATCTACCTGGGGCGGATGCTTGACCTCGACTGCAAAAGGGATGCGGCACTTTCCGAGTACCAGCAGGCGCTGGCCAACCGCGATGGAGCACAGGACACCCGCCTGGCAGCGGAACGTGGGGTAAAGGCGGCCTACGCGGTGAATGGCCACAGTTGCGAAGGCGCCGACGATGCGCCTGCCGACACGCAGCCCGCGGTACCGGGGAGTAGCCAACAGGGGACGCCCAAACCGCAATGATCCGTTCCGGGGCTCGGCGCAGGCGAGAGATGGCTTTTAATAGAGACAGCACGCAGGATATTCTGCCGGTCGCCTGTCGGCTGGGACTGACCTTGCGGCAATCCATTTGGGATTGATAAGGGAACGAGGAGCAGGTGGGAACATCTCTGGCTGAACTGGAAGCCGCACTCGGGCATGGCTTCGCACGGCCCGAGTTGCTGGTGCGCGCGCTCACGCACCGCTCGCTCGCCAACCAGCGCGCCCAGGAGAAACCCGAGAAGCAGGAAGGACCTGCGGGGGACAACGAGCGGCTGGAGTTTCTAGGCGATGCGGTTCTGGGCCTAGTCGTGGGAGAGGCTCTTTTCCTGCTTCACCCCGAGTGGACTGAAGGCGAATTAACTCGCGTTCGTGCTCAGCTCGTCAGCCGCCAGCACATGGCTGAGGTCGCGATGGAGATCGGTCTTGGCGATCACCTGCGTCTTAGCAGGGGCGAGGATCGCAGCGGACTGCGCAGCAAAAGCACCGTTCTCTCGAACACGATGGAGGCCGTCATCGGTGCTCTTTTCCTTGACGGCGGTTTGGAGCCTGCGCGCGCCGTCGCACGCCGCTATGTGATGGGCGAGGTGGTGGAGCATCTGGCCGAAGAGTTGCGTTCCGGCGCCGCCCTCGGTAACTACAAATCGGCGCTGCAGGAGCATCTGCAGGCAGCCCGGGCGGGCACTCCGGTCTACAAAATCAAGAGCGAGAGCGGTCCTGATCATCGCAAGCGATTCCTGGTCGAGGTAAGGTTGAAGCCCGCCAGCGGTGAACCCGGAAAGGCGTTGGCGCGCGGCACGGGTAGCACCAAGAAGCATGCCGAGCAGGACGCCGCCCGCCGTGCGCTGGCCCGACTTTCCGCTGCGGTTGGCAAGAGTGCGGCGTCCCCTGAAGACGAATTGGAGGAAGAAGCCCCATAGTGAGTTCCCCGGTACAGCTTGCCGGCCCCGCGCATCACCATGCTGTGCGGCGATGGGCCCACCTTCCCACCGTCCCTGAGGCCCTTGCCTCGCTATTGCAGACGATTGTGGTGGCGCTGTTTCTACTCACCTTTGTGTTGCAGCCATTTCTCATTCCATCGGAGAGCATGGAACACACCCTGCTGGTCGGCGACTTTCTGCTGGTGAACAAGCAGATCTTCGCTCCGTCGGGCGGTCGTTACAATCCCACGCGTTGGATGATGCCCTACCGCGACATAGAGCGCGGCGACATCGTGGTGTTCCACCATGCGAACCCGCCATACCTGATCAAGCGAGTCGTCGGCATTCCGGGTGACCACATTCGTATTCAGGATGGCCGCGTGGTGGTGAACGGTGCAACCCTCGACGAGCCTTACGTGGTTTTTGAACCGAGCCTCCCCAGTCCATTTCGCGACAACTTTCCGGCACCCATCTACACCGATCCGAGCATCGACCCTACCTGGTGGCGTGAACTGCAAAGTCTAACCCGGAATGGCGACTTGGTGGTGCCTGAGGGAAACTATTTCATGCTTGGGGACAACCGTAATCACAGCCTGGATTCCCGCTTCTGGGGTCTGGTTCCGCGCCAAGCAATTGTGGCCCGTCCGCTGGTGATTTACTTCTCGCTGCGCCGCCCTTCCACCACCGATGTGCAACAGGCCGCAGATGATAGACTCGGACACGACAAGGAACTCACGGCCCGCCTCGCGGGATTCGCTCGCTGGAAGCGGATTTTCCATGTAGTGCATTGATCGTGGCCGAATCGAGACCGAATCCGCAATTGATTTGTGGGCAAAGAGCGACAGGATGACCAAGAAAAACACGCCTCCCGTTAAGACGCCGCCTGAGCCCGAAAACGAACCTGTTGAGGAGAAAGTGGAAGAGACGCCCTTCGAGGCGGCAGCCAGCATCTGCTCCGTACTGGTCGTGGGACTCTTCATCCTCACGTTCCTGGCGCAGAATTTTGTAATACCCTCGGGTTCGATGGAGAAGACTCTGCTGGTGGGCGATCACCTGGTGGTCGATCGCATCACGCTTGCGGCTCCGGCCAAATGGATGCCATTCGTCCGGTATCGTGAACCAAAGCGGGGCGACGTGGTTGTTTTCATCAAGCCGGTACCCGATTCGGTGGATACGGATGGCAAGCCACAGTATCTTTTTCTGGTCAAGCGGCTGGTCGGCGTGCCTGGGGATCACATTCATCTTAGCAATGGAACTGTCATCATTAACGGGGTGGCCCAGGAGCAGCCGCACGCGGTGCCCACCACGCCGGAAAACTATCGTGATTATCTCGACGATTTTCCGGCAGTCCCGATGACCACTGACCTAGGCGCCACCGAGAGTTGGTCGGTCCAGCTGCCCAGCCTCATCAAGGACGGTGACCTCGTTGTGCCCCCAGGCATGTTCTTCATGATGGGCGACAACCGACATGACTCGCTTGACTCGCGCTACTGGGGTTTTGTGCCGCGGGCCAACATTGTGGGGCGCCCGCTTTTCAATTACTGGTCGTACGAGACTCCTGAAAACCAGTATGAGCAGACCGGACTGGCGAACAACGTGGCGTGGATGGCTCACGTGGCTCTGCACTTCTTCACTGAAACGCGTTGGAGCCGCACCCTGCACGTAGTCCGCTGAAGCCGGTACACTGGAGCGAATTCACAGTAACGATCATGACCGAAGAGGCAGAGCGCCGGCGGCGTATAGGAAAGAGGCTCTGGCTGCTTGTGGCAGCCCTCTCGGCGGTTCTGGCCGTGTTGCTCGTGCCTCCCATGATGTCTACCGGCCGATACAAGGCTCGGATTACCCAACTCGTATCGAAATCGCTGGGGCGCCCCGTACGCCTTTCGTCCGTGGAATTTCGTCTGTTGCCCCGACCCGGCTTTGTCCTCACGGACCTGACGGTTCAGGAAGATCCGGCTTTTGGCGCGGAACCCGTGCTCCATGCCAACACGGTCACCGCGTCGGTGCGGCTCCTTTCCCTTTTCCGCGGGCACCTCGAAATCAGCCGCATCAGCGTGGACGAAGCCAGCCTGAACCTGGTTCGCACCAGCGATGGCCGCTGGAACCTGGATCCGTTGTTCCGAACTGCCGCTGCGCACTCCAACAACGCAGCGCCAAGCGGCTTGGAGCAGTTGCCCTACCTCGAAGCGACGAGCTCACGCGTAAACATCAAGAACGGCCTTGAGAAGTTGCCTTTCTCGCTGGTCAACGCGGATGTGTCTTTCTGGCAGGAGAATCCCGGCGACTGGCGCGTGCGCCTGCGCGGTCAGCCGGCGCGGACCGACGTGAATCTTGACCTTGCCGACACAGGCATCGTTCACCTCGAGGCGAGCCTCCGCCGCGCGCCGGAACTGCGCCAGATGCCTATTCATATCGACATAGAATGGCGCAAGGCCCAACTGGGCCAGCTAACCCGCCTCATACTAGGGTCCGACCCCGGCTGGCGCGGCGACCTTACCGGGGCGATGCAGGTGGACGGTACTGCCGGAGAGGCCCAGGTGAAAGCCCGCCTCAGCGCCTCGGGGGTACACCGCGCGGAATTTGCCCCGGCAGATGCACTCGATTTCGACGCGAATTGCACGTTCGCGTATCACTATGCGGGCCGCTCGATCGAGAACCTTGCGTGCGACTCGCCGCTCGGTGATGGCCACATCAAAGTAGCCGGGGAGCTTCCCGCCGGCGGTCCAGGCAAACTTGCTGTACAGGTGCAACGCATCCCGATTAGCGCGGGACTCGATGCTTTGCGCACCTTGCGTAATGGGATCGGCGACGACCTCGACGCCCGAGGCAGCATCAGCGGCCAACTCACATACGATCCGGCTGCGGCGGAAAAGTCAGCCGAAGAAGCACCGCCCATTCGTCGTGGATCTGTGAGCAGTCTGGCGACCAAAAAGAAGCCTGCGCCGCCGAGCCCGCTGCAGGGAAGCCTGATCGTCGAAGGTTTCCGGCTCAGTGGCAACGGACTCAGCCAGCCCATTCAAATCGCAAAGATGACCCTGGAGCCGGCTGCGTCCCCTGATGGCGAGCCGAAAGCCATCACTACTGCCGTTACGCTGCCCATGGGGGCGCCCTCGCCCCTCTCGATTACGTCGAACTTGACTCTGACCGGCTACGAGGTCGTTGTGCGGGGTCAAGCCGCTTTGGCGCGCATACGCGAACTCGCCCACGCCCTGGGGATCGCCGATACGTCGGCCCTTGACTCGCTTGCGGGTGAACCTGCCGTCTTCGATCTCGTAGCGCAGGGTCCCTGGTTGCCTTCCCCCAACGCGACGCAAACAAGCAGTGAGCCGGCCGGTGGGGCGGCGAGCTCCGACCATTCCGCGGTGCTAACTATCGTTCCGCCCGACCAACTCAGCGGAACCATCACTCTCCACAACGCCAACTGGAAATTTCCCGCACTTAGCAACCATGTGCAAGTCTCGGAGGCCACGCTGCATCTCGGTGGAGGCAGCCTTGATTGGGATCCCGTCGAGTTCACATTCGGGCCGTTGAAGGGAACCGCCCGCCTTCAGATTGCATCGCACTGCGAGCCGGTCGTCGAATGCCCGCCGCAGCTCGACCTGAAATTCGACTCGCTGGATGTCGCCGCGCTGCAGGAGACGCTTCTGGGAGCAAAGCAGCAGGGAACTGCACTATCCACGCTCATCGCGCGCTTCACCTCATCACCGACGCCATCCTGGCCGCGTCTCAATGGATCAGTGAAGGCGGGATCCCTTGTTCTTGGCCCGGTGGCACTAGCGGACGCTGCTGTCTCGTTTCGAATTCTGCCGACAAGCGCGGAGTTCACCAGCATTGAAACCGGGATGTTGGGCGGCCAACTACACGCTACCGGAACCATTGCCAGCGGCGACAAGCCTGCCTACACGGTGGAAGGAACTTTTGAGAAACTTACCGGTCCCGCGCTGTGCGAGGTGCTCAATCTGCGCTGCACGGGCGGGCCTATCGACGGCAATGGCAAGATTGCTCTCACAGGTTTTGCGGGCGCGGACCTGGCGTCTTCGGCTAACGGGACACTGCATTTTGTCTGGCGCCACGGCGCGATCAATGCAACCTCGCCAGAGCAGTTCCCCAAAGCCCTTACTCGTTTCGATCATTGGACGGCGGATGCGGCCATCGATCACGGTGCAGTGACGCTCAAGCAGAATCAGGTGCAGGTGGGCGGGCGTAAATCGGCTGTCGAGGCCTCGATTACCTTTGGTGAACCTCCCAAAACCACGTTCCCCACGCCCAAGACATCGCTGACCGCAAAGCGGTAAAACCGCGCCCGCTGCCCGATAGAATCAAGGAATGTCCTCATTCATGACCTCTTCCCCCGTTCAAATTCACTGCCAGGGAATTCTCTTCGACATGGATGGCATCCTGATCTCCTCGCTGGGCTCGGTCGAGCGCAGCTGGACCCGATGGGCCAAACTGCGCGGCGTCGACCCTGAGTACGCCTGCCGCATCGCCCACGGCTGCCGCAGCATCGAGACGGTGGCTATTCTGCGCCCCGACCTCGATCCAGAAAAAGAGAATCTGGTGATCGAAGGATTTGAGATCGATGACACGGAGGGGGTTACTGTCCTTCCTGGCGTATTAGAGTTACTGGCGTCGCTGCCAAGCTATCGTTGGACTGTGGTCACCAGCGCTACCGAACCACTGGCGCGCGTGCGACTCGCCGCGGGCGGCATTCCGGTTCCGGAGCGGTTCATCACCGCAGAAAGCGTGACCGAAGGCAAGCCGCGTCCGGCCCCCTATTTCGCAGGAGCAGCTTTGCTGGGATTTGCACCGGATGAGTGCGTGGTGTTTGAGGATGCGGCGTCTGGCACCAAGGCGGGGCGCGCTGCCGGATGCACGGTGATCGCCACCACGTTCTCGCATCCTATTGAGACCCTGAGTGCGGCTCACTACCTCATCCCCGATCTGACAGGAGTCAAGGCCGAGTCAAGCGACGAAGGCATTGCGCTACGCTTCACGACCGTCGCGGGATAAAGGTTCATTGAAGGCAACCTAGTGGCCGAGTGAGAGCGCGGGCTCTCCCGCCAGTCTTTGCCTGACGTGTCTACCCAGGTTTTCGACAAACGACCCATTCACGCCCGGCGAGGTGTTCAACAAGATGACCGCAGCGTAATCGCCTTTGGGATTGAAGAAGGCGTACGAACTGTAGGCAGCAGTGGCGCCGTTATGCCAATAGTTGCCGGTTTTGGCGTCATAGAGCCACCCGAGCGTGAGCCCCATTCCAGACGAAAGTTCACCGCGCGGCTCAAGCGAAATGCGAATCGCTCCGGGTAGTGTTGATTCCTCAGGCGACGGCACGGCGGCATTCAGTTGCTCCGGATGAAGGTTGGCAACGAGAAGCTTCAGCATGTCGTCCGCGGTTGATCGCAGTCCGATGGCGCCCGCCAGAGCATCGGAGCGCCAGGCCTTTGCCGGGCCATGAAATTCATCGTGTCCCGGAAGGAGCCGCTTTTCCTGCTCAGCCGAAAGCGACAAAACCGTGTCAGTCATGCCGAGTGGCGCTGTAATCTCTTCTTCGATCAAGCGACTTAGCGGAACGCCTGAGCGATTTGCAAGAGCGACACCGAGCAGTCCGAAGCCAAGGCTGCCGAATTCCGAAGGAGTTCGTGAAGGGTTCACAAAACCGCGCCTGCTGAGATACGAATAGAGTTCAGCTGGATGGTAGTCCGCATACGGATCATCCATATTGGCGACGCTGATGTTGTCGGGCATGGGCGGCAGGCCGGAGCGCTGGCTAGCCAAGTCGAGGAGCGTGATTTCACTGCCTTGCGGCTTTGTCACCGTTCCGTGTGGCAACAATTCTCGTACCGGCTCATCCAGCGTCACCTTGCCTTGTTTCGTCATTTGCGCCAGCAGCAGGCCTGTGAAGGTCTTGGTCATCGAGCCGATCTCGAAGATCGAGTCGGGCCGGGCTGCTCCGATCGAAAACACACGGCTGACACCGTGGGAATAGACCGCAATCGACACGCCGGCGCCGGTGACAGGCGCCAGTTCGCCGTTCTTAAGAGCGCCTGCGAGATCGTTATTGAGCACCCGCTCGATTTCCTCCGCCGATATCGGTGGTAGGGCCGAATCGTAGGCAATGCCTGGTTTTGCTGGCTCAGGAGTTAAGGCTGCCTGGCGCGTGAGGATCAACGGATACGACACAATCCTGGTTGAAGCGTCTTCCGCGACCTTCACAGTGGTGATACCGTTGAGCGAATCGCCGTCTTTTCCCAGTGTGCCGGTCCAATGACTTCCGGCCACAGGAATGTCGAAGCTCAAGTCACTGCCTTTGAGGAGCACATTCGCGCATTCCAAATCCATGTAGTAGACATCGAGCGCATCCATCGTGCAGTATTCGCGTCCGCTCGCATCGCTGCGGAACACGATCTGGACACGCGTTGTGGTATTGGCTGCGACTGGCTCTACTCCAAGCCAAATTCCGTCAACCGCGGAGGGCTTTGTTGCCGGAACGAACTGCTGATGCTGGAAGCTGACGAACCAGGATTGCCCTTTCTGGAACCACTGGCCCTGCAGAGTCTCGCCTCCGCGCACAAAGGTCCCTTTCCATATGGCCTGAATCGACGGAACCGAGAAGCTCAGGTTGTCTCCATCGAGGTGCAGATCGGCGGCGACAAACATCCAGGGTGCGCTCGGGTCCAGATTGTCGAGTGTGGCACTCAACGATCCATCGGCGCGAATTCTCAAGTGCAAGGTGACTTCGTGATTGCCGAGCTCGCCCACGTAGGAGCCGGAGGGTGCCCCATTCGTCTGAGAGGAAGCAATCCCCACAGTGAGCAACGCAACGAGAGCGATGCCAATTTGGCATAGCGCGAAACGGCGTATCCAGATCCGATCGCAAAAGTGCATTGTGGTTCCTTGAGCGCGAGCTACTCGTTCGCCTCAATGCGGCGGCCATGCGTATCTTGCAGGGGGCGCGAACTGATGCGGAACAATGCGGTGAACTGGCGCAGTTGCACCAGGCTCATGCCAATCGGGTCCTGATACACAAACCACCGCACGCCCTCGGTGCAGGGCGGACTGGTCAGTGAGCCGGTAAAGGTCCAGTAGCCACGATCCGCAGGCAGAAATCCGCCGGCATTGACGAATTCGCTGACTTTCGTTGTCGCGCCAACCGTTTGCGGCAGGTGCGGCCAGAGCGCAGCGACCACGGCATTCGGATCCCCCCGTTCCATGCCGAAACGGACGGCGACCACGGCCATCTTGCCGTCGGCACTCTTGTGCACCATCTCCACATCCATTTCGGTCAGTTTGCCTTTCACGGCGTTTTCACTTGGATGGTGGAACTCGAACTGCTGCAACTCGTAGCGCACGCCGCCGGCCACAATGTAGCTGCCTGGATTCACATGCACCACAATCGTGCGCCCGGTGTTTTCGAGCGTCACCGGTCCGGAAAGGTAGTGGAACTCGATGGGCTGCAGTGCCTTGTTGAGGTGAGCGCCGCGAATGTCGATCGGCGACTGCTCATGCCCCTGCGAGCAGGCCTTGTACGCCCCATCCAATTTGCCCCAGTTAATCGGGCCGTTCTTGCCCTCGTAATCCCAGGGCGCGTTCGACTGCGCGGCTGCCACGGCCGCAAATCCAAACATCAAAAGGGCTACACGATGAAAGCGCATTCGTTCTCTCCCTCGTTGCAAAGACCCGTAGTAAGTCCCGACAAATTCTATTGCATGGACGCATGAGCACCCAAAAAGAATGGGACCCTTCTTACGAAGAGTCCCACGCTCTGTTCTTGACTGCTCCTGAATCTACTTTGCCGCAACCGCGCCTTTGGCCTGTTCGGCGAGCTTGGCTGCCTTGTCGGTCGCTTCCCAGGTGAACTCGGGCTCGGTCCTGCCAAAGTGTCCGTAGGCGGCCGTCTTCTGGTAAATCGGGCGGCGCAGGTTAAGGCTCTCGATAATGCCCTTGGGCGTCAGGGAGAAATTCTTGCGCACCAGTTCGGTCAACTTCGACGGGCTCAGTTTGCCGGTGCCAAACGTATCCACGAGCACGCTCACGGGCTCGGCCACACCGATGGCATAGGCCAACTGGACTTCTGCCTTGTCTGCCAGGCCGGCGGCCACGATGTTCTTAGCAATGTAGCGCGCAACGTATGCAGCCGAACGGTCCACCTTCGTCGGGTCTTTGCCCGAGAAAGCGCCGCCGCCGTGCCGGCCCGCACCACCGTAGGTATCCACGATGATCTTGCGGCCGGTAAGACCCGTGTCGCCCATCGGTCCGCCAATCACAAATCGTCCCGTGGGATTGATGTGATACTTGGTGTGCTCGTCCAGCCACTTTGCGGGCAGAACCGCCTGGATAACGTGCTTAAGGACATCGGAATGCAGTTCTTCGTTACTCACTGCCTCAGAGTGCTGGCTGCTGATGACCACGGCATCGATGCGCGCCGGCTTCCCATCCTCCCCGTACTCTACCGTGACCTGGCTCTTGCCGTCGGGGCGAAGATAGGGCAGCTTGCCGCTCTTGCGTACCGCGCTTAGTTGCCGCGTGAGCTTGTGCGCCAGCGAGATGGCCGCCGGCATCAGCTCGGGAGTTTCGTCGGAAGCA
>Ga0265342_10003583_pt1 | contig 12671 bp, 8 predicted proteins | sample 4CB327metaG_FD_203125 | JGI IMG/M metagenome (GOLD analysis project Ga0265342, IMG submission 203125) | Rhizosphere microbial communities from Carex aquatilis grown in University of Washington, Seatle, WA, United States - 4-CB3-27 metaG | ecosystem: Host-associated > Plants > Roots > Rhizosphere...
TGCCAGCAAGGCACTCGAGGGTGCTCCGCATGAGACCTGGTTGGTCATCGACGCCACCAGTGGACAGAATGCTATCGCGCAGGCACAAATATTCACGCAAGCGATGTCCGTCACCGGCATCGTTCTTACAAAACTGGACGGCACCGCCAAAGGGGGTGTGATCCTTGGCATCGCCGATCAGCTGGGAATTCCAGTGCGCTACATTGGCGTGGGAGAACGCGTGGAAGATTTGCGCGAGTTCGACGCCGAAGAATTCGTAGAAGCTCTGTTCGATCGCGCTGAAGAAGGGTAGAACGTGATTTCCAAACTTGTCGACGAGCGAAACATTCGACACCGACTGAAATTTTGTTGATTTGCAGAAATTCCCTGTGCTACATTGCCCGCACCTCTGCCTTCATAGCCAAGCCTCTGAAATCTAAGCGATTTTTGTCATGGGGTGAAGGCGGACCCCAAGCAAGGAAACGCATGAAACGACTTGCCCTTGGCCTCTTCGTAATTCTTGCCAACCTAGGCGTCGCAAAAGTGTCTCTGGCCCAAGAGCCAGAGGAACCGGCGACGGACAAGGCTGGCGGCGACAAAACAGCTCCAGCAGACACGAGCCCATCCTTAGGGCTTGATCTGGATTTGACGGACGTCACCGGGACCGAGACCCCGGAGGCCAAGAAGCCTGCGGAGGCTGCCGGTGCCCCGCGGAAAGCGTGGGAAGACATCGTCGTGGTTCCGCGCAAAGCCTTCCTCAAGAAGTCGCGCTTGGAGCTCGCCCCGTTCGCCGGAATCACCCTGAATGATCCGTTGATTCGGCACTACTCCTTTGGCGGCGATCTCAACTACTACATTACCGATGTGCTCTCGATCGGCGTCGAGGGACAGTACTTCATCAAAGAGCTGTCCGAGCGTGAATCGCTGGTCGGTCTGCAGTACTACCTCGTGCCCACACTCAACAAGCTCAAGTACCACTACGCCCTGGCTTTCGGGTACGTGCCCGGATACGGCAAGTTTGGTCTCTTCAACAAGTGGATCGTCCACTGGGATCTGACCTTCGCCATCGGCATCGGCATGATCAAGACCGAGATCATCCCACGCGCTTTCGGCGACACATCCTTCACCAACAACGACATCACTGGTCACGTCGGAGTTGGTGTTCGATTGTTCGTGCTCGACTGGCTGACCCTCAGCGTCACCTTCCGCGACTACATGTACAAGGACGTGTTCGAGTACAAGAATCGAGCGCCCGGCGACGACATCGCAAAAGTCAAAACGGACTCGCAGAATTCCCAGAGCCAATTTGTGCAGAACATCATGATGTTCTTCTCAATCGGGATCTATGTTCCACCCTCATTCTCCTACCGAACGCCCCGCTAGCGAGTTGACGTCATGATGAAAAGGACACAAGTCATGCGGAAAGTTATCGCGCTACTCTTGGGCGGCCTCGTCTGTCTACCAACCATGGCTCGCGCTGAAAAAGAGCGCAAGAGCCCCCTCACCGACGCACCGGTCATTCGCAAACGGCTAGAGCTGCGGGACAAGCGCTTCGAGTTTGGCATCGGCGCTGGCGTCAGCATTGGGCAGGACTTCTACAACGCCCTCATGTTGATGCCCAAGCTCTCCTACCACTTCACCGATTGGATCTCGCTGGCCGGCGTTGGCGGCTTCAACGCGACACCCAAGTGGAAGAGCTCGTTCAACAACGATATCAACGCTGCTCTTCCCCCTCCGGGCGGATCCACTATCAAATCGCCGTACCAGCCTGACGCTCAGGCCACGATGAACCACATCGGCTACGTTTTGCTCGGCCAAGTCGAGTTCATTCCACTTTCTGGCAAGATTGCCTTGCTCAGCAGTCTCTTCAGCTACTTCGACTTCTATGTTCTCGCGGGTGGCGGAATTGTGAATCTCGCCGCCTCGGATCCCACACCAGGGAAGTGTGCAAACACCAGCCCCACGGTGACGACTCCTTTGTGCCAGGCCTTCACCACGACCGAGGTCACGGGGAATTTCGGAGTTGGGGCACACGCCTTCATTAAGAACTGGCTGGCAATCAATCTGGAGCTCCGAGATCTCCTCTACAAGAACAACGCTTCTGGTCGAGACGTCAACGGGGACAGCGTTACCGACACTCACGATTTGGAGTGGACGAATAACTGGATCTTCAGCTTGAATTTTCAGGTCTTCGTCCCCTTCAAGGCCAAGATCAGCCGCTAGACCAGAATCCGTTTTCTGGTCATCTGCGCTTTCACCGGACCAGCGACGTGTCTCAGAAACGCAAGGTCACGCTCTACTTCAATTCCGCCATGCTGGCGGAGACCCAAAAGGAAGCTATTCGCCAGGACAGGTCTGTGTCGTGGATTATCCAGGCTGCTTGGCGAATCGCGAGGGATGAGGTCAGGCGGATGCCCACTTCGGGGCTTGTTATCGCGCCACCGGAGACTGATATCCCCGCCGAAGCACTCTCCTCTAGGCCTGCTTCCACCCAGGGCCACTCGCTCGTAGGTCTAGAGCCAGTTTCATAGCTTTCTCAGGGTTGCCTTACGCCTGCGCTACGCCCGTCGAATCTCGGAGAATTCGTGCGGGCTGGTTGGGCGCTAGTTGCAACTCTGGAGCACAAGCCCAGACCCAAGAGGCCGGCATATCGTCGAGCTCCCATCGGCCTGCGACCGCTCCCAGTGGATCAGGATCTGATCACCGACTTGTCCCTGTAGGGGATATGCGTTCATCGAACCGTCCGGGGCTGCTGCCTGGATGAGGCCACTTCCGACGGTTGCGTTGTAGATGTAGAAGCGCGCCCCGATGGCGCCCGAGTCGGGCGGTGTCGAGACCGCCCAGTCTCCTTGGGTAGCGCCTTCAGTGAAGGTAGGGTTCGGCGGTGGGATGGGAATGTAGGGGGAATTGCAGGCGAAGACGACCAGGTAAGAAACGCCAGCAACGACCCCGGCAAGCCATCTCAGTAACCGATTGCGTATTGGTCCTCGGTTCATGGAAACCCTGATGCCCCTATATGCGAAATCCGGGCCAAGATTTTGGCACACATTGCTGAGACTTGTTTATCGAAATGCCAACTTTAGCGTTCTCTGGCGTCAACTTAGTTGCCTAGACCCCAAGGTTGTACCGACGGAGTTTCTTCTGCAGCCCGAACCGGGACAGCCCCAGGAGTGCGGCTGCCTTGGTTTGATTCCCTTGCGATCGGCTCATGGCCTCGCGAACCAGCTGACGTTCGATTCGCTCGACCCGATGCTTCAGGCGCAGACTGTCAGGTTCATTTCGGATGGTTTCGTTGGGGTCCTGCCCAGTCTGAATATGGTCTGAGAGATCTGAGGTTCCAATGGTTGGGCCGGCGAAGGCCCCTGCCCTGGCGATTTCGTTTTCCAGCTCCCGCACGTTGCCAGGCCAGTGGTAGCGGCACAGCTTGGCCAAGGCGGTGGGGTCGATGGTCTTGACGGCGGTGCCAGCCTGCTGCGCGGCCTTTTCTAGGAAATGGCGAAGGAGAAGCGGGATATCTTCGCTGCGCTCGCGCAGGGGTGGCAGGTGTAGGCGGACCACGCTGAGCCGATAGAAAAGGTCCTTCCGGAACTTTCCACTTTCCACCATGTCGGTCAGATTCTTGTTGGTCGCGACCAGGACGCGAACATCCACCTTTTCGGCCCGTTCCCCCCCCACGCGATGAAACTCGCCGTCTTGAAGCACGCGCAGGAGCTTGCCCTGCATAGCCGGCGACATCTCCGCCACCTCATCAAGAAACAGCGTGCCCTCATGAGCGATCGCGAACAGTCCGCGAGCCTCGCGATCGGCTCCCGTAAAGGCGCCACGGACATGGCCGAAGAGCGCCGATTCAAGCAAGGTTTCTGGGATTGCGGCGCAGTTTTCCGAGACAAAGGCCCGCTCCTTGCGCGGGCCATGAAAATGAATTGCGCGCGCCACCAACTCCTTGCCCGTCCCACTCTCGCCCTCGATGACGACAGGCAGGCTGGTGTCCGTTACCCGATCGAGCAGGCGAAAGAGATCGAGCATGCAAGTGGACTGCCCGACAATCTGCCGGTAATCGTAGCGCAGGGCAGCGGCCTGTCGGCTCTCTTTGAGCTCAACCCGCGCGTCGGTGAGAGCGGCTTCCTGAACCTTCAGCTCTCGCTCCAGCCGACGATTGAGCGACTGGACCTGCTGCTCTCGGCGTCGCAATTCCGAAACCACCCGAGCGTTCTCGATGGCGATGGCTCCCTGCTCGGCGAAATCGAGCACCATGGTGAGCTCATCCTCGCCGAACACCCCTTTGCGCAGGCGATGATCGACGTAGATTGTTCCCACAACCTGCCCCTTGACCGAAAGCGGCACGGCGAGAACAGAGCGCAGGTGCAGGTCGCTTACCGAGAGCAGCTCACTGAACCGACTATCGCCCGCGGCATCCACTGTGATAACCGGCTCCCCGCTGTCCGCAGCTTGCTTGGCGATGGAGCGGGAAAGGGAAGAGCTCGGCCCTTCGAGACTGGTCTGGTCGATGTTGCGCGCAACCTTGACCACCAGCTCGCCGTCGCTATCCCTGAGAAGGAGAAAGCCCCGCTCGGCGTCGGTTAGCTCGATCACGGTGTCGATAATGGTTTCGAGCACGCGGGAAAGCCTGAGATCGCTGTTGAGCCGCTTGTTGATGCGGAGAAGGCGGCGGAGTCGGCCTTCGAGCACCGCGGCGCGTTCTACAAGCCCTGCCGTGCTTTTGCCATCGTCCCCACGCAAAGCGATGACTCTTGCATCCTCATCGGACTCGAGACCGTGCCAATACTTGGCGGGCGTCTTCATCTTCACCTCCCCAAAACAAGCGCGCGCGATATCGAGTGCCTGGTGCTCGCGAGCGTCGCGCGATCGCGCGAATAGCCGCGACGCCAGGCTGGCAAGGCGCCAGGCCACGGGAAGTCGCCCGAGCTTCCTGGCCTCCGAAGCACGCTCGATCAAAGACTCCGCAAGAGCCATAGCCTTGGCCACGGTGGCAGTTGGATCGGAAAGGTCGATGCGCGCATGGGCGCAGACGAGCGCTTCAGCCCTGGGAAGGGCAGAGAGCTCTCCCGCTGCGTGGTCGGCCCCAGGCCCGGCGCTCTCTGCCTGCGAAAGGATTTCCCGGGCCTTGGGTAGCTCCGATACCTGGACCAGCGACTCCGCCCGTTCGATGTTCGCAATCTCGGACATCGCCTGCATCCCCACCCTCGCGAAAGTCTCGCCCGCCGCGTGGTAACTACGAATCGCGTCTTGCCAAGCGCCGCGTTTGCGCTGCACTTGCGCCTTCAGCAGCCGCGCATGCCCCTGAAACGCTTCGACGTGGGAGCTGCGCGCATCCTCTTCCAGGGCTCTGACCGCTCGAGCAGCAGCCTCTAGATCTCCCAGTTGCAGAAACAGCTGCCCCACATTGAAGACGGCCAGCGCATGATCGGTCACAGCGCCCAACCGTCCCAGTTCACGTATCGCGCGCTCCAGCGCTTCGATGCTGCCAGTGTAGTTGCCCGTCTCGGCCAGGGTGCATCCCAAATTGAAGGCAGCAGCAGCAGCGCCGTGAAGATCCCGAACCTGTTCGTATCCATGCACCGCCTGCGCGTAGGCCATGGCTGCCTGCGCGGGCCGGCCGACGAGTTGTTCCACGAGTCCGTCCAACGCGGCCACACGGGCTGTGAGCGAAGGATCGCTTGCCGAGCGAGCATCCACGGTCAAGGCATCTAGGATCTGCCGTGCGGGCTCCAATTTTCCCGAGTAGGAGAGCGCCAGCACGGCAGATTCGCGAGCAGCCATCCCGGCGACCGATCGCGCACCGAATGCGGGCTCAGCAACGGCCAGCGCCTCCTCCAAATGCCCGCTCGTGACCAGAACGCGGGCCAAACGCGCGCGGAGCAGCTGTGCGGCTTCCCCATCCGGCGCCACCCCAAGCAAAGCCGTCTCGAGAATGCGTCGCGCGGCCTCGGGATCTCCACGTCGGCCAAGCAGCCACGCTTTGCGTTCGGCTAGCATCGCAACCTCCATGGGGGCGGTTGGCATTTCGCACCCGTTAAGCAACGCAAGCGCCTCGTCGTATCGGCCCAAAATCCCAAGTGCACTCCCGAGCACCAGTCGCTCCTCGCCCGTGCCACCTGCCTCGTCGGCCTCGCGTGCCCGAAGTCCGTACTCGGCCACCTTGCTCCAGGCCATTTTCGCAAGAGCGGCGCGCATGGCAAGCCAGAAGCCCACTGCAGCCGCGCCCCGTTCGCCAATGGCGAGTTGCACTTCGGCCCTGCGCACATCGGCGTTCGCCAGTGAACCCAGGAGTCCTTGCGCGACGATTTGTAGGTCGAGATCCTTGGAGAGGGCTCGCCAGACCGCGGAAAGGTGCAACTCGCTTGGCAAGCTCACGCCGCTCGCAACCAGCCAGCCCGCCGCTCGCCCTTCGGCCTCCGCTGCTACGTTGCCATATTCATGGTCTATCGCCTCCCCCTTTTCGGTCGCGAGCGCAAGGGTGAGAACCCGAACACGCGTCGTCTTGCTCAAAGAGGCAAAGCTGGCGTCTAGCATACGCGCCATGTCCCGATCGCTCTCTGCCAATCCTCCTGACTGTGCCTTGCCCCCGCGGAGGCGCACGATCCAGTTCCGAATCAGCAGTGCGCTGGCGCCGGCCAAACCGGCAGACACCGCAACGATTTCGTCGAGGACGTCCTGGGGCGGTTCGCTGCCAGCACCTCGCCGGGCCAGTTCGGCAATGGACGCGCGCGAGAACGGCGCCAGCCTAACGGAGACACTGCCTAGCCGTTCAATTTCACGCTCGCAGGGCAACAAGACAAGCAGGCGGCCGCTGGGTGGGTTTCCCGCAATGGCCTGGGCCAGAGCTACGTCTTCAGGAGAACCGACAAGGGCCAGACATAGAGGCCGAGCCCGAGCTCGCTCCTCCAGCTCCCCAGCGATGCGCGCCAGCTGCGCTTGCGCCTTGCCGGCCGCCTCCTGTAGCAACAACGAGCCGGGCGGGACTGGCGACGCCTCGCTTCGGCCGAAGAGCTCCGAGTATTCGCCCTCCTCAAGATCGAAGGCCTCGAGCGTCTGCGAGAGCATGGCAAGACGGGCTTCCCTGAGCACTCGCCTGATCAACGTTTGCCGACCTGACCCTGGCGGACCGACGACGCACAAGACACTCGCGGCAGCGATTCCTTCGGCAAGCTGCTCAAGGTGACGCCGAAGGAGCGCCTGCTCTTCTGACCTTCCCACCACCACGCCCGCCAGGGGATCGCCCGCGGGAAACGGTATCCCCAGATCCGATTCCACGGAAAGGGAGTGCCCAGGCAGTTCGCGGCGGATTGCTTGCAAAGTTTCGCGAGCGCTGGCGGGTCGGTCCTCCGAGTCTGCGGCGAGCAATCCCATCAACAACTGGTCCCAGGCGGATGGCAGCCCAGGGTGCAAAGACGAGGGCAACGTGGGCGGCCCTTGCCAGATGCGCTTGACGGCGTCCATCCCGAGCCCAAACGGAGGGATCCCGGCCCAGGCCTGGTAGAGCGTGGCGCCAAGCGCGAACAAATCGCTTGCCTGGCCCCGTTCACCCAGAAGGGCTTCAGGGGCGATGAATCCCAGCGTGCCCGAGACCTCCGAAGTGGCTCCCAGGTGCTGCGAAAGTCCGAAGTCGATCAGGATCGGTCGCCCGGATTCATCGCAGCGGATGTTGGCCGGACTGATATCACCATGCAGGACTCCCTGGCCATGCAGGTACGCCAAGGCATCTGCGAGTGACTCTGCCGCCAGCGCGAACCGATTGAAGCGCTCGGCGGGCATTGCACAGGCAAGCGACTCTTCCAGCGTCTGACCGGCAACAAAGTCCATGACCAAGAAAGCGCGCCCAGCAAGCTCGCCAGCGGCAAGCACGCCGGCATCGATTACGCTGACTATGTTCGGATGTGAGAGCAGTGTCAGGCGAGCGAATTCACCGCGCAAGCGATGAGTCGCGCCCAGGGCCGGCAACAACTTCAGGGCATGTCGACTGCGTTTCGCCGTATCTTCGACGAGGTACACCTCGCCGAAGGCTCCGCCCGCCAGTCGACGGATCTGTCGGTAGCGCCCGATAAACGTCTCGTCGCAACTCGTTGCGCGCCCAGATATGACAACTTGATTGACCACTATGAGTTTTAATATTGTATGTTTTCATTATAGTTTTTTCAACAAGCCTATTTAGTTGTCTTATTTAACCCATCGTGTCTTGAGAGCCGCTCCAAGGCCTCCTTGGCCATGGTTCGAATCTCTTCGTCGTCGTGGGTCTCTGCCACGAAGCTGAGATACTCCTGGGCCTCGCGTCCGCCGAGGGTGGCGATGGCGTCCAGGATCTTGCGCATCTCCCTGGCATCACGCATCTGGCGCGACTCGGCCAGGATCTTGACCGCGCCGCGTTCTCGCAAGGCTACCAGCGTGCCTAGAGCTGCGTCCCTGACGTTCTCGTCTTCATCCAACAGCAGGCGCAGAACAGCGGGGCTCTCTTCGCGCAGGTTTCGTGCAGCCACGATGCGCAGAGCCTCAACGCGCAGTTCGTTGTCGGTCGACTGGAGAGCAGTGGCAATCTCACGCGCATTGCCTTCCCAGAGCTTTTGCCGATTCGCATAGGCCAGCAGGAGATCTTCGGCAGTTTGCTCTGCCAGGCGCTGAAAGGCGGTCCTCGCCTCGTCTACGTCTCGTTTGGCCAACGGAGCTTGGCCCACGGCCTCGACGTCCTCGAGAAACCTTGCCGGAACCACGCTTGGCCGGATCGAGATGCGCAGGCGCACCTTCGCACCGATCTCTATCTCGGACGCATCCGTCCCAGCGACGCTAAACACTTCGACCTCCAAGCTGACCTGGGCGACCGGACGCTGGCCCTCGCATGCAGCGAACACTTCCAGGTCGTCCACAACCTTCCTCGCCCTCACGGCAAGTTGCGCGCTGTCGAGCTGGATGGGGGCGCCAAGGAAACTGGTCGGAGCTACTGGCTTGACGGCGACGCTAGCGAGACAGGGGCGTTCCCCGCGAATGATAGGCTTCTCTTCGCCGCACCCCTTGCAGGCCGGAGCCATTATGCAGGACACGAGAGCCACCACCAGGATTCTCTCGTGCCGCCTTTCGGTCATCGCCAATTACCCAGGTCGCGCACACTCAGCGAAGCCGGAAGCTTCGCCCAATCCCGTGCGTTCCTTCAGGCTGACCCCGTTCCGCCGCGAGGCGCCGGTACGCGGACCGTGGGGTGCAAGAGTGACGTGCCGGGCACGTCCGCGGAGATCCCCGCCGCTGTCGGGAGGCTGGCGATGGTGCTCATGCGTTCCTGCCGAGTCAGGGCCAGATCAACGATGCGCAGAATCAACTCCTTGTAGGACAGCCCCGCGGCCTTGGCGGCACGTGAGTATCCGCCGGCCAGATCCGACAGATCGCAATTGGGATTCACATCGATAATGTAGGGCACGCCGGCCTGGGACAGCCGGAAGTCCATTCGTCCATAGTCGCGCAGACCGACAGCGCGGAAGGCACTCAGGGCCGTCTTCGCGATATGCGTGCGCAACTCAGTCGACAATCCTTCGCAACGAACGGGGCGCGTCCCTTTGTACTCAACCGAGTCCTCGATCCACTTACCCTCGAAGGAGACGATGTTGGGGCGATCTCTGGGCATGTCCGAGAAGTCGATCTCGAAGAACGGAAACACCATAGGCTCGTCGTCTACTCGTTCGAGAATCGAGACATAGATCTCTCGTCCCTCGATGAACTCTTCAACCAGGGCCGGCTGTCGGTAGTTCTCCAGAACGTAGGCGACCCGCTGTTCGAGCGCATCTTGGTTGTGTGTCACCGAAGCGCTGCAGATACCAACAGAAGCGTCCTCCCGAGCGGGTTTGACCATGATGGGGAACGCAATCTCCATGCGCGCGCAGTCCTCGATGGACGTGACCAGCCCTCCCCTCGCCACCGGGACCCCGCAGCCGCGGAGGATGTCTTTGACCTTCTCCTTGCGTAGCGCAAGCGAAAGACCAAGCGGGCAGGAACCAGTGTAGGCGATGCCCAACAGGTCCATGAGCAGTGGCATCAGCGATTCGAAGCGATTGTCGCCGTGGATCGACTCGCACAGATTGAAAACCGCATTCGGCTTCATGTCGACCAGGGCAGCGATTGCCGCGGAGATATCGTTGGTGACGCCAAGCTCGCCGGTTTCGAAACCACCTGCCCCCAAAATACGAAGGACATCCCTTGCGACTTCCTTGACGTCCTCACGCGCCTTGTTCTCGGGGTCCGCTTCGGCTCCCTCGAAGTCGCGATTGTAGATGACGACGACGCGCGGCCTGCTCCGTACCTTCACGATGGTGATTGTATCTTACAGATTCTCATTTGCGATTTGCAATCGCGAAGAGGATGCAGATATTCGTACCATGCGCATGCCGAACGATTGCGCGAGCGCCTGCGACAAGCCTTGGACAAGCATTTCCATCTCGTCTGGCATGGAAACTCTGAGGCTCTGCTGGCCCAGTTCACCCAGCTTGCAAGCGCTGTCGAGGACCTTCGCAATCGACGTGACCCCGGCATCGTGCAGGCCGCACGGAACGATGGTGCGGAAGGCAGCCAGATCGATGCTAACATTGAGCGCGAAGCCATGGGTAGCCACCCTGCGGCGGACGTGGACGCCAACCGCGCAGATCTTGTCGGGCCCAACCCACACGCCAGGATGCGATTCGCGCCACTCGGCCGCAATACCCAGGGATGCGAGCGTGGCGACGATCCCATCAACCATCGACTTCACGTGGGCGCGAACTCCACGTTGTAGGCGAAACACCGGGTAGCCTATCACCTGGCCAGGACCGTGAAAGGTGACATCACCTCCACGCGAGGTGCGAACGACGGCAATACCGCTCTTGCGCAAGTCCTCCGGTGATGCGAGCACGTTTGCGGGATTCGCGCTCCGACCGAGCGTAATCACGGGTTCGTGCTCGAGCAGAAGCAAAGTGTCCGCTGCTCTGCCGTCGGCAACTTGGTCTCGGATTTGCTCTTGCAGGCGCAAAGCCCTGGCGTAGGGCACCCGACCGAGCCATGCCCATTCCGCTGGCCGAGGCACGCACGCGATCACTGATGCACCCCGTTTTCGAGCGCCCGCACGAGGCTGCCCCGCGCGGGCCTCGCGGCCTACCCCTCGGACAGTTCGGCGAAGAAGTCAGCGTCGATGAGGTCGAGGGCGACCGCCGCACTAATCACCCCGACGCCGTGGCGTACACAGGTTTCGGCCATAGCAGGGCCGTCCACCACTTCAATCGGTTGCCCTGGTTGCTTCCACTCGCTGATGGCATCGTCGGCCAAGCGTCCCGCGAACAGGAGCAGCCCCTCGTCTTGATTCCGTGCACGAATACCCGCGCGCAATTCGCCCAGGGCTCGCCGGCCCGCGGCCGTGACACCGGGGCGAAGGGCGATAAGACAGCGTGAGGGCCGGAAGCCCCGTCCCCGCAGGGCCTCGACGTAGATAGTCCCCTCGACCCGCTTGACGAAGGTCGCAGGCCCAAAGCCTTCCCGCTGCAACAAGACGCGAGCGATGGCTTCGAATGATGCCGGTGTGAGCTCGCCCAGGCGCTGCTCAAGAGCAGCCAGGGTCCGCTCACGCAAGGCCCGCCGTGCCTCACCGAAGACGTATTCGGCCTTTTCGAGATCGGCGTCTGGGCTTCGCCGCGACAGCGCAAAAAGCCCGCTCCCCGCGGACTTGATGCGCGGCCTGAGCCCTGCCCGGAGCCGATCCTTGGCCTCGGAAGCAAGGGCGGCACGCATGACCCGCCACGCTTCGTTTGGCTCGCCGTGAACAAGCCGGCGGCGGACCGCACTGTCTGCAATCTGCCGAACGTGCACCCCACGTCCCGGACTTTGTCCTTTGAGGATCTCGATCGCTGCGTCCACGGGCGACATGACCTTGCGGCCACTCTGCCCACCGCTTTCGGACGCGCCGCTGGACGTCTGCGACCCAGAAGTCGCGCTGATCGGACCTGGGGTCGGTTCGACCTCTGGCATCGGCGCGGGTGTGGATTCCGCTCGCTCCGCCGCAATCTCCCTTTCCGCCGGCTCAAGATCCTGCTCTACGTCACCCGTAGCAAGGTCTCGCTTCCCATCCACCGCCTCCGCACCACCCGTGTTGGCGTCGAGCTCGGAATCGTCCTCGTCGATGTCGCCCTCAAGCACACCTGTTTCGGCCAACGCCGCAGCGCGCGCCTCGGCTGAAAGCGAGCCGATATTGGGCTCCTCGGCGCCGTCCTGTTCATCCGTGTTGGCCGGTGCTCCGACGCCGTCCGAGTCCGAGTGGTCGGTAGCCACCTCTTTGGACGACTCTTGGGCAGGGCCCGCAGCGCCTTCCACACGCGGCTCGTCGTCCCCATGGCGCTCTCTGCGGCGGCCTCGACCGCCCCGTCGCCGCCGCCGGCCACGCGCGGCTTCGCCGGCATCTGCAGGCTTGTCCTCGGTGGCAACAGCCGGCGCAGCCTCCTCCACCACGGGTTCGGGCTCAGCTTCGGGGTAGCGCAATAGTCCGAACACGCCGGGCTTGACCCGGACGAATGGCGCCCCCGGAGCCTTCTTCACTGCGCTGGTGAGCTGGGTTTGCATGGTGACCTCCGGGGTGCGCCCCACGAAGGTCAGGAGCTTGCGCTCCGTGGCTTTTTCGGTCAGCTCCTTGTAGTGCAGGGGCTTCCGCTCGCGCTTGAGGATCTCAAGCGCCG
>Ga0265342_10003587_pt1 | contig 12660 bp, 10 predicted proteins | sample 4CB327metaG_FD_203125 | JGI IMG/M metagenome (GOLD analysis project Ga0265342, IMG submission 203125) | Rhizosphere microbial communities from Carex aquatilis grown in University of Washington, Seatle, WA, United States - 4-CB3-27 metaG | ecosystem: Host-associated > Plants > Roots >...
TCGCCCGGGGCCTCCTACGTCGCGCCGGGGATTGCCACGGCCGCCTCGCCCGGGGCCTCCTCCGTCGCCGCCGGCAGCGTCCCAGGTGCCTCGCCCGGGGTTGACCCCGCCGCCGGCTGCGCAGGTTCCGCCGCCCCCGGGGTTGCTTCCGTCTCGCCGGGGATCTGTTCCACCGCGGCCGGGCCCTCGTCCGCCGCGCCTCGGGTCGCCGTAAGACCGGCGTCCCCTGTCTCCGTGAGCGCGTCGTCGCGGAACCAGCCGGGCTCTTCACCGGGCGGCAGGCTCCACGACTCCTCGACCCAGGCCGCAGCCTCCGCCTCGGCCGCCGCCTCCGCGGCTTCCGCGGCGTCCGCTCCGAGCGGCGCACGGGGCGCGCTGGCAGGGCCGACACCGGCCTGTCCTCCGGGGCGGGTGCGCCTGTGACCGGGCAGGTGGGGCTTCGCCATCGGGCCGGATTGTACGGGCCGCGCGCGATGGGTGCGGGTCGAGGGTGTCGCTGCCACCGATCGGGGCCGCGGCGAGCGGCCCGTGGGAACGCCGCGTGCTCGCGCGTCGCGCGCGAAGCCGCTCCCCGCCTACCCCGCGTCGGAGATCTCGAAGCGCGCCAGGCGCCGCGCTCCGAGGCCGAACGCCACGACCGTGACGAGGGCAGCCAGGGCCAGCCCGATCGCGGGGGCCACGTCCCCGGCGAGCGAGCCCGCGTCGGGACCCGCGATCCCGGCAGCGGCAGCCAGCCCGTACTCGCGAATCGACAGGAGCCGGGTTCCCGAGAAGAACGACGCGATGAACCCTTCCCAGAGCAGGACGTATCCCAGCCCGACGATGAGCGCTCGTCCCGACCAGACGGAGAGGGTCACGAACACCGCCGTATAGGCGATCACCGCGACCGCCGTTCCACCGAGCATGCCCAGCACGAGGCGCGGAGCATCGAGCCCGACCAGGAGAAGACCCGTCAACAGCGCCGCGGTTCCGCACAGCATCACGCCGCTGATCGCCGCCACGAGCATCTTCGCGAGCACGATCCAGCTGCGGCCAACCGGCCGGGCCAGCAAATGGATCACGGTCCCGTCGTCGATCTCGGCGCCGATTGCCGTCGTGCCCAGGATCAGCGCGACGAGCGGCACCACCGTCGTCATCACGAGCGAGTCGTACAGCTGGCGCAGGTCCTCGGCAGACGCTCCCGATCCGCCGCCAAGGACGAGGATGAGCGCGACACCGACCGGCGACATCGCGAGGAGGCCGACCAGGAGAATCCGGCGGCGCCCCAGGAGCCCCCGAATCGTCACGTCGACGAGCGGGCCGAGGACCGACGCACCGAGCACGGGACCGGACGGGTGGCGCGGCAGCGGTGGCGGCGTTGGCGCCGCGGCCGGCCAGCCCGGCACGGGAGAACGGCCGGGCGACGAAACTCCGCCGCTCACCGTCGCACCAGGTAGTCGAAGACCGACTCGAGCGATTCATCCGCCGGCGCAAGCTCGAAGATCGAGACACCGGCCTCGCGGGCCAGCCCGGGCAGCTCGCGCGTGAACGCCGCGAAGTCGGCGGTGCGAACGTCGAGGCGACCGTCCTCCAGCGCCAGGCCCGACACCATGGGCCGGCCGGCCAGCCGGACTGCCAGCGCCCGGTCGTCCGACGTCCGGAGCGTGAACGAATGCGGCCGATCGGTCATCAACCGGCGAATCTCGCGAAAGTCCCCCGACGCGGCGAGGCGACCCGCAACCACCACGAGCACCCGTTCGGCGACGCGCTCCACCTCCTCCAGGATGTGCGACGAGAAGAGGATCACCCGGCCGGCATCCGCGAACTCCCGGAGCAGGGCCATCATGTGGAGGCGCTGGCGCGGGTCCATCCCGTTGAAGGGCTCGTCGAGCACGAGGACGGCCGGGTCGTGGACGAGCGCGGCCGCCACCTTGGCGCGCTGCCGCATGCCCTTGGAGTACGTGGCCAGCTCGCGGTCCGCGGCCATCGAGAGCTCGACACGTTCGAGCGCGCGGTCGACGGCACCGCTCCCGAGCGGCAGGCCCTGGAGCTGCGCGCTGAGGCGGACGAACTCGCGGGCCGTGAGATACGGGAAGACCGCCTCGCGCTCGGGGACCAGACCCACGCGCCGGTAGATGGCCGGGTCGCCGAAGGTCGGGCGCCCGTCCACGGTGACGCTGCCCGCCGACGGCCGCAACAGCCCCGCGACCAGGTGGAGCAGGGTGCTCTTGCCGGCCCCGTTCGGGCCCAGGAGACCGGTGACCCCCGGCGCAAGCCCGAAGGTGACGTCGTTGACCGCCACGACGTTCCCGTACCACTTGGCGACCGCATTGACCGAGACCGTGGGCACCGGTGCGGCGTTCGTCATGCCTCGATCCGCCGGTACCGGGCGACGATCACGAGGAGCGTGACGACGGCGACAACGCAGGCGCCCACGGCGAAGACCGCGGGATCGACCCCGGAGTGCGTCAGGCTCGCGTTGCGGCCCGGGACACCGAATAGGGTCGACGCGAGGCCGTCGAGGAGCGCGTACGGATCCAGCAGGGCAATGTAACGGAGCGGGTCGCGCAGCTTGCCCTGGACCACGAGGATCTGCACCACCCCGCTCAGCACGAGGAAGGTCGCCACGATCGCCCCCGCCGAGAAGGCGCGGCGCGGGATGAAGGCCGCGATCGCGAGGGCGATGCCGGAGAAGAAGGCGGCCGCGAGGACGGTGCTCAGCAGGATCGGGAGCACGAGCGGCAGGGCGTCGCCGAGGCCGGCGCCCAGGTCGACGGAGGCGAAGATCATGCCGAGCAGGAGCACGGCCTGCGGCACCAGGAGGACGAGGGCCAGGGCGCACACGAGCGCTCCGTACTTTGCGAGCGCGTAGTCGGTGCGTTCCAGCGCGCGACTGAAGTAGAGCGTCAGGATGTGGCTTCGCTGGTCCCGGCCGAGCAGCTCGGGAGCCTGCGCCGTCACGAAGAACGCCACGAACGTCTGCACATAGGTCAGGTAGTTCTGCGGGGTGATCGGGGTTGCCCGCTCGGCCGCCGGCCCGGCCAGCGCGCGGATGCCGACGGCGAGCACGGCGGGCAGGAGCGTGAGACCCGCCAGCACGAACGGCGCGATCTTCGCCCGCCCGCCCCGCCCGATCCCGAACGTCCACTCGAGCGAGTGGACGAAGAGCGTGGAGATCGCGTGCCGGCGGCCCAGCCGGGGCCCGTCGTAGCCGTGGTAGCCGAGGTCGAAGATCGAGCCCGTCGCGCTGCCCGCGATCAGGTCAGGCGGCTGTGCCATTCGCGCCTTGCTCGTCGACGTCGTCACGGAAGAGGTCCTCGACCCGGTGCCGGGCCGGTTCCACGCGAATCAGCGCGAGGCCACGGGTGGCGGCCACGTCCCGGATCGTGTCGTAGGGCAGCTCGCCCTGGGCCCCGACCAGCACGCGGCGCGGCCCGTCCAGGCGAGCCGGGAACCCGGCCGCCAGGAGATCGGCCGCGAGGTCGGCAGCCCCCTCGTCGACCTCCACGATCAGGGTCCCGGTCCGACCGGTGAAGCTGGCCAGCGACGCGGACCGAAGGAGGCGCCCGCCGTCGATCGCGACAACGTGGTCGCAGACGCGCTCGATCTCACCGAGCAGGTGCGAGCAGACCAGGACCGCGATCCCGAACTCGGTCCCGGTCCGGTGCACAAGGTCCAGCATCTCGTCGCGCCCAGCGGGATCGAGGCCGTTCGTCGGCTCGTCGAGGAGAAGCAGGCGCGGGTCGTGCACGAGCGCCTGGGCCAGCTTCACGCGCTGCCGCATCCCGGTGGAGTACCCGCCGATCTGCCGGTAGCGCTCCTCGAAGAGGCCGACGTGGCGGAGGACGTCCGCCGTCCGCTCGCGGGCCGCGATCCGGGGCAGGCCACTCATCTCGGCGAGATGGGCGACCAGATCGGTCGCCGTGAGATCGGGCGGGAGGACGTCGTGCTCGGGCATGTATCCAACCCGTTCCCGGATCCGGCGGCCGTGCGCGGCGGTATCCAGGCCCATCACCGAGGCGCGCCCGCTTGTCGGCGCCAGCAGCCCGAGGAGGATCCGCAGCAGGGTGCTCTTGCCGGCCCCGTTGGCACCCACCAGGCCCACGATCCCCGGCTCGATCTCCACGCTCAGCTCATCGAGCGCCAGGACGCCACCGCCGGGGCCCGGATACCGCTTGGTCAGATTCTCGGTGACGATCAGGGGCATGGGCGGAGTGTAGGTCGCGGGGTGCGGGCGGGACGCGCCCCCGCCGGGCCGTATCGAGGTCGCGCGGGGCCGGTGCGCCGCGGCATGGTCAGCTCGGCTGCGCCCACGGTGCGTCCGCCATCCGGTACACGACGTTCCTGCCGTCCTCCACCCGGTACGCGACCGCGATCGGCTGCAGGGTTGCCGCATGCGCGGCCAGGTGAAAGGCGGGGAAGGCACCGGCGTCGGTCTCCAGCGTCCCGATCACGAACGATATGACCTGGCCGTCCGTGGTCCGGAGCGTGAAGCCGTTCACCTGCCCGGCGGGAGCGTCCACCGCGATCACGACCCCCGCGGCCGTCCGGTCCTGGGGCCCGCAGGCAGCCACGCTGAGCCCGATCGCAAGCACGAGCGCCAGCGCCCCCGCGCGGCACGGCAGCCGAGGCACGGGGCAGGAGCAGTTGAGAACCACGTCCGGCACGGTAGCAGGAACCGCGCGGCGCGGCTGCCCGCTGCGCGCTCGGCTCGCACCCGGGCTGACGGCGCCCAGCCGGACACCGAATCGCCATGCGGCGCTGGCGCCGAGCGGCAGGAGTCCCCCGGGCGGGAAGCAAAGGTCCCGGTCCGGGATCTGGGGCTGGACCGACGGCCTGCGCGCGGCCACAATGGCGTCTCGCGCCGGCATTCGACCGGTGGGGGGCTGAGGGCGGGAATCGCCTGACATGGACAGGGAGCCGCGGGCGGGGCGGGGCGGCGCGGGGCAGGGACCGCTCGGGGGCGGCGTCGTCCCGGCGAAGGTCCGGGTGCCCCGGGTCCGGTGGCTGCCGCGCGAGCGCCTGGACAAGCTTCTCCCGCAGCTGTGGCTGTATCGCCTCGGGCTCGTCGTCGCGCCGGCCGGGTCGGGCAAGACGACGCTCCTGGCAGGCTGGGCCGCGATTGCCGACCACCCGGTCGCGTGGTATCGCGCCGAGAGCACCGACGGCAGCGAAACGGCGCTCGTCGGGTACCTGGAGGCTGCCTTCGCGGCGGCCACGAGCGGTCTCCCCCGCGGGTGGAAGACCGTCGAGGACGCGGCGGCTGCCATCGAATCGCTCCCGGCGACGAACATCCTCCTGATCGTCGACGACTTCCACACCCTCACCGGATCGCCGGCCGAGGCCGCCTTCGAGCGCTTCGTGGATTACGCCCCGCCGACGCTCGCGGTGCTCACCGGCTCGCGGACGTTGCCGGCCTTCAACCTCTCGCGGCGACGGGTATCCGGCGAGCTCCTGGAGCTCGCCGGGGACGACCTGCGGTTCCGCTCCTGGGAAGTGGAGCGGCTGTTCCGCGACTTCTACGGCGACGAGCTCCGCCCGGACGAGCTTGCGCGGCTGGCCCGGAGGACGGAGGGTTGGGCGGCCGGCCTCCAGCTCTTCCATCTCGCCACGCGCGGCAAGCCACGCGATGAACGGTTGCGGATCCTGGCCGGCCTCGGTCCGAGCTCCCGGTTCGTGCGCGACTACCTCGCCCGCAACGTGGTCGCGGAGCTGCCCGACGAGCTGCGCGACTTCCTGGTCCGGACCAGCGTGCTGCGCCGCCTGAACGGTTCGCTGTGCGACGCGCTCCTGGAGCGATCGGGCAGCCGGGAGCTCCTCGAGGAGCTCGAACGACGCAGCGTCTTCACGGTCGCGCTTGACGACGAGGGTACGTTTCGGTACCACGAAGTCCTGCGAAGCCACCTGGAGGCGATGCTGGTCGCCGCGGCCGGTGAGGCGGGCGCACGGGCCCAGGCGCACCGGGCCGGCGAGCTCCTCGCGGCCTGCGGGGCAGTGGCCGAGGCCCTGGCCGCGTTCAGCCGGGCCGAGGACTGGGCGGCGGTCGATCGCCTGCTCGAGCGTCACGGGCCGCGACTCGTCGACGGCCACGGGGCCTGGATCGACGCCCTCCCGCCAGCGCTGCTCGTGCAGGACCCCTGGCTGACGCTGGCAACGGCGCGCCGCCATCGCGCCGAGGGCCGGTGGGCCCAGGCACTCGTCGCCTACGCCAACGCCGAGACGCTCTTCGGGGCCGGCGACTCGGGGAATGCCTGCCGGCGCGAGCGGGTGGCTCTCGCCGCCTGGCTGGACCCGCACCCTGCGCCGAGCACGGACTGGACCGGCGTGCTGCGCGCCGCCGTCGCCCGGGACCCGCTTGCCCGGCGTGGTCAACCAGGCGCGAGGCCTGCCTCGGCCGGCGCGGCCGACCCGGCACCCTCCGGCGCGGGCGTCGGCGAGATGCTCGCCTCCGGACTGGCCGCGCTCGTCGCCGGGCGCGTGCGCGACGCGAGATCGCTGCTCGGCGAGGCGGCGGATTCGGCAACGGACTCGCCGACGCTCGGAGCCACAGCCGCGCTCGGCGCCGCGGTCGCCGGGCTGCTGGCGGGCGATCCAGCCGGGACATCCGAGGCGGAGTCGGCGATCGCGACCGCCGAACGGCTCGGCGTGCCGTGGCTGGCCCAGGTCGGGCGTGCCACGCTCGCGTTCGCGGGGCCGCGTGCGCGGGGCGAGTTCGGATCGGCGGATGCCAGCGCCGTAAGGGCCGCCGCAGGCCGGGAGCACGATGACTGGGCAGAGGGGCTCGCCGCGCTCGCGGAAGGATGGGCCGCGCTCGCGGAGCCCGAGGATGCTGGCCCGCCGCTCGACATCGCGATTGCCCGGTTCCGTGCCCTCGGGGCAGGCTCCCTTGAAGCCTGGGCGCGCTCGCTCCTCGCCGGCTGCCTGGCCCGAGCGGATGCCCCCAACGCCAGGGAGACGGCACTGGCGGCCGAGGCCTTCGCCCGATCCGCCGGCACGCCCGGACCGCACGCGCTCGCGTACGCCGCGCTCGCGTACGCCGACCCGGATCACGCGCCCGAGCTCCGCGCGCTCGCCACGGCACTGTTCGACGAGACGGGACTCGTGGAGCCGGACGTGCTCAGGCCGGCGGACGCTCGGAGCAGGGAGATCCCCGGTGTCGCCGGTTCGCCGGACCGCCCGCACGAGGTGCCACCGGTCGAGATCCGCTGCTTCGGCGCGTTCGCGATGGCGGTTTGCGGCCGCCCGGTGGATCTCGCCGCGCTCAAGCCGCGTCCGCGCGCCGTGCTCCGCCTGCTGGCGGTGAACGCCGGACGACCCGTGCACCGGGAGGTGATCCAGGAGGCCCTCTGGCGGGACGTGGAGCCCGACGCGGGGGCACGGAGCCTCCACGTGGCGCTCTCGGCGCTGCGCCGCGAGCTGGAGCCGCCTCCCGGGAGCGGCGGCCACGAGATCCTGGTTCGTGACGGCGACGCGTACCGGCTGGCGGTCCCGGAGGGCTCCCGCGTCGATGTGCTCGCGTTCGACGAGGCGCTCCAGCGCGCCAGGTCCGCCCGCGGCCGTGACGATGGCGCCGCCGTCCCTGCGTACCGGGCCGCGATCGCCGCGTACGCAGGGGACCTGCTGCCGGAAGATGGTCCCGCGGACTGGATCGTCGCGCGACGCGACCGGGCGCGGGCCGATTACGTCGAAGCGGCGCTCGGCCTTGCCGAGCTCGTCGTCGCCGAGCAGCCGGCGGAAGCCGCCGCCGTCTGCACGGCCGCGCTCGGGATCGACGCCTACCACGACCCGATCTGGCGCCTGCTCGTCGAGGCGCGCGAGCGCGCCGGCGACTGGGCCGCGGCGGCGAGCGCCCGGGCGAGCTACACGCGGATGCTGGCCGACCTGGGCGTGCCGGAGGACCCCGCGGGCGACCGGTCCCCCGCGGGCCCCCGTTCGGACCCCCGACCGCGCCAGGATCGCGTGGTCGAAGGTGCGCCCATCACTTCGCGACCAGGAACTCGATCTCGGTGATCGCGACGTCGGTGCCGCCGCTGGACGCGTAGACGGAGCGCACGACGAGGCGGAAGGCAGTGGCCGCCTTCGCCGACACGTCGAACGACTGCGGATCGTGGGTGTCCTTGAGCTCGAGGTCCTTCGCCGCGACGATCGCGCCCGCGGCGTCGAGGAACTGGACCGTGATGTCGTGCGGTCGCAGGTTGCCCTGGTAGTCCGGCACCGCGCCCGACGTCACGAGGATCTTCGCGACGTCGGTCGGCGGGTTGAAGCTCGCGCTGATCGTGGGCGTCGCGCCGCCCGCGGCGGGCGCCGCCCAGTAGGTGTTGCTGAACCCATCGAAGGCGGCCTGCGCCGGGTGTCCCTTGGAAGCGGGCCCGCTTGCCTGGCCGGACGTCCGGACCGTCACCAGGTTCGGGGCCACGATCTGCCGGACCGACGAGATCGCGGAGTTCACGCCGTCCCGCCAGTCAGGAACGACGGCGTAGCCGACCACTGCGCCGACGACGGCGGCGATGACGACGACCTGCACGACCATCCGGAGGAGCCGGCCCAGCGACAGGCCGGTCCGCGCCCCCTGGCCGTCGGTGCGCATGGTCCGGGGCCGCTCGCCTGCCGCGACGACCGTCTTCCGTCTGCGGAAGAGGCGCCGGTACCAGGGCAGCCTGCGAGCCGGCGCGACGACCGCCTCCGCCAGCGACTGCCCGCACCGACGGCAGAACCTCCGGGTCGGGTCATTGCCGATCCTGCAGTTCCCGCAAACGAGGTCTCCCGGATTTGCCGCGGGCGTCTCGACCTGCTCGCGGGCCACCTGCCGGGCTCGCTCGGGACCCGGCCGGAGCGCGACCGGTTGGCGCGACGCCGGCTGCTCGGGCGGCAGCGCGGGAACGACGGCGGCGGGTTGAGCGGGCTGGGGCGCCGCGGCGCCGGTCGCAGCCGCGGGCGGGCGACCGACCGGCGGTGTGGACGCACGAGTCGGGCGAGCCGGCGGCGGTTGAACCGGCATGCTGGCTACCGGTTGCGTGGCGGCGGGCTGTTCCAGCGAGGCTGCCGGGCGCGATTCCACGATGGGCGGCATCGCAGCCACCGGAGGAACGGCTGGGCGGGCGACTTCGACCAGGGGACGCGGCCTCGGCGTCGCGGCTGATGGGCCGCCCAGGGCGGGACGAATCCGCGGCACCACCGGCGATGCGGCGGCGGGCTCGGGCGCGGGCACCGGTTCGGGCGCCGGTTCGGACGGCGGAACAAGCTCGGGCGTGGGCTCGGGCGGCGGAACAAGCTCGGGCGCGGGCACCGGTTCGGGCGTGGGTTCGGGCTCCGGCGCGGGCTCCGGCTCGGGCGCCGGCTCGGGCGTGGGCTCCGGCGTGGGAGCGAGCGTAAGCGCAGGCACGGGCGCCGGTTCGGGCTCGGGCTCCGGCTGGGCTACCCGGTAGACCCGGGCCCCCGAGATCACGACGGGCGCCGATCCGTGGGCGGCCGCTCCCGCATCTGCAGACGGCGGGAGGGGGGTGCCGCCGTCTGCCGCGTGGCCGGTCAGGAACGGCGCCCCGGTCGCGCCCGCCGATCCGGCCGCGCCCGCTGCGTCGACGCCAACCTCACCGCCCGGCGCCGTCGCGCCGCCAAACCCGACGACCTCGCGGACGCGCCCGATGAACGACTGGTGCTCCGGCTCCAGCGGCTGCGGCTCGGGCTCGGGCGCGGCCACCTCGGCAGCCGGCTCCTCGACCTTCGACCCGGTCCACTCCAGGAAGCTTCCGCACGAGCCGCAGAAGCTGTCGCTGCTCGTGTTCTGGAACCCGCACTTGGAGCAGACGATCACGTGGCGCTCCCTCGACAGCCTGCCCGCCTGCATCCAGCGGGTGCGCTCCGCCGGGGCGTCGGGCCGCACGCGGACCGACCGGCAAAACGTGCGCGCATCGTAGCAAGCAGGCGGCGATGCAGGCGCGCCTCGCTCACGCGGGCACGATCTCCACCCTGTGGGGCACGTGGGCCGGCTTCGCGGTCGCCACGAGCGCGTCCAGACCGGCCGGCGAGACGGTCACGGGATCCTTGACGCGGACCCTGACCAACAGGTCCGGCGAGCCGCCCGCCGGGAGCGATGCGCCGGGATCGTGCGACCAGGCGGTGGCGCCCGGCTCCGCGATCTCGACCTCGCCACCGGTGAACACGGCGACGTGCGCCGCGAGCCCGGCGACCGTACCCCGGATCCGGAACAGGTCGACCGCCGAGGCAACGAACGCGCGGCGCCGCTCGATGGGCCACGTCGCGTCGAGTGTCGCGCCCGTCCAGCCTCCCAGCCATTCGAGGAAGTCCTCCGGCGCCAGCGCCGGGTCCAGGTAGGCCGGGAAGCAGTCCAGGACCTGGACGACCCCCGCCAGCACCTCGTCGAAGGCCGCCGTGAGGCGCTGCGTCATGTCGTCGTCGCGGTAGACCCCCGGGAGCTGCTGGCCCAGGGGGTATGGCGAGGGAAGGCCGGGGATATGCCCGCGCATGGTCCTACGCACCTTCGACCAGCAGCTGGTGCTCGTAGCTGAACACCAGGGCGTGCGGTTCGAGGTCCAGGCGCTGGGTTGCCTGTCCCCGCTGGCCGGTGACCGGGTCGGCCCCGAAAAGGCGGACATCCTCCACGAGCTCGGTCCCCCGCAGGCCCTGCAGCACCGCGTAGACCTCGCCCACCTGGACCGGGCGGCCGAACGGCCACCCGGTGCCCTCCGGCCCGCCCGAGATGGGGTTGAAGTACGCGTAGATCGCGCGCACCGCCTCGTCCTGCAGGCGCGTGGGGTTGAAGCGCGGGCGGGCCCGGACGCGCGCGACGATCGTGATGCCACGATAGGCCGGCGGCTCCACGAGGATGCGCGTGCCGACGACGCGGCACTCGTCGAGCCTCCCCGCGACCCGGGCGAGCGTCTCGTCCGAAGGGAGCAGCTGGTCGAAGCGGAGCCGGCCTCCCTCGGACTCCGCCGACGGCACCACCAGCACGCGGACCGACCCCGCGTCGGCGCCATCGCCGGCGGCAACGGCCCGAACCCGGGCCAGCTCCGGGGCCGCCTCCAGGGCGATGTGCTCGAAGTCCTCCGTGGTCACCGCTCGTCCCCGCGTCCGGAGCGAGATCGGGCCGCGCAGCTTCGCGTTCTCGATGTCCTCGCCATCGACGCCGCCGGCCATGGACCGGCGGTTCTCCACGCGCGAGACGTAGGGGATGGAGCTCTTCAGGACGCTGATCGCGCGCGGGGCGAGGTTGCCGGCCCGGCCGCCGCCGGTGAGGTAGGCGTCCAGCCGGATGCGGACACCCTTCGGGGGGATCGCGCCGTACTGGCGTACCGTGCCGTCCGGCTCGCGCACCGCCGGGCCGAACGAGATCTCGCCTGCCACCGCATCGAGCACGAAGTGGCGGTCCGCGGGGCCTGACGCGGCGAAATCCGGGACCTGGGTCCACTCCTGCCAGCCGGACTCGTCGTCGGAGACGCTGACCGTCATGGGCCGATCGCCGGGCACGACCGGGCGATGCTTCACGAGGAAGCGGCCGCCCGCGACACCTTCGGCGACGCCCAGGACCTCGTCCGCGATGACGTCCGCGTGGACCGCATCGGCCGTGCCGCCGATCGTGGCGGCCGCGACGCCGCGCACGTTCGGCGACGACGAGTAGAAGGGCTGCCCTTCCTCGGGCTCGGTGACGCGCGCCCGCACCCAGCCGGCGCGCACCTTCTCGATGACCGACGCGACATGGCCCGCCGGCAGGTGGATCACGACGTCGCCGTCGCGGTTCAGGCCGCCGGTGGTGTCGCCATCGAGGTCGCAGACCTCCCAGTCCGCGCCCGTCCACGCCTCCCAGGCGAGCGGCGGCCAGGTCGGATCCACTCCGACGCCCTCGATCGTGCAGGCGAACCGGAGGCGCAGCGCGTTCGAGGGGGCAGGCTCGCTCAGGCCGACCAGGAGCAGGTCGCCGGGCTTCGGCTGGGCCTCGAAGGCCAGGAAGCCTCGGGCGTTGAGGGCCTCGGTCGTCCGGTCGACGTGCTTCTTGCCGTCCGCCGAGGTGAACGCGGCCGTGACTGCGACCGGCACGATCGGCAGGTCGTCGAGCGTGGTGAAGACGATCGCGTTGTCAGTCTCCGTGCGGATCGTGGCCGCCTGGGTCCCGCCGGCGATCCGGATGGCGTCCGGTTGCGGACCGGAGAGCCAGAAGGTGACCTGGCCACGCGCCGCCGACGGCGGGAACAGCCGGATCCCGATCAGCTCGAGGAACTTCACGTAGTTCCGGTCCGGGATCCGGTTGACCCGGTACAGGAGCTGGTCCGTCATCCAGGCGAAGAGCTCGATCAGGGTGACGCCGGGGTCGGAGACGTTGTGGTCCGTCCACTCCGGGCAACGCTGCTGGACGAGCCGTTTCGCGTCGTCGACGAGATCCTGGAAGCGGCGATCGTCCAGGTTGGGGACCGGCAGGGCCATCGATCACTCCTCCGCGGGGATCACGTAGAACGGGAAGACGAGGTTGCGCGGGTCGTTGGCTGACCCGATCGTGTACCGGATGTCGATGTAGAGCGTGGCTTGGTCATCCGGGTCCGCCGTCACCACCACGTCGCGAACGTCGATCCGCGGCTCCCAGCGGCGCAGCGAACGGCGCACGTCCGCGGCGATCCGGGCGAAGGTCGTGGCGTCGGCCAGGGCGAAGATCTCGTCGTGGATGCCGCA
>Ga0265342_10003588_pt1 | contig 12658 bp, 15 predicted proteins | sample 4CB327metaG_FD_203125 | JGI IMG/M metagenome (GOLD analysis project Ga0265342, IMG submission 203125) | Rhizosphere microbial communities from Carex aquatilis grown in University of Washington, Seatle, WA, United States - 4-CB3-27 metaG | ecosystem: Host-associated > Plants > Roots >...
CTCCGCAGAGCTTCGGCGGAGCCACGAAAGACGTCGACCTCCTTCGGATCCTGATGGGCGGCAAGACGGCGTCCGGAGCTGATGTTCCCATTAGCCTGGACTTGTCACTATGCAGCCCGGCCACGTGCGCGTCGTCGGGCGTGTCGTGCGGAACGATCGCGGACGGCTGCGGAGGGACGATCAGCTGCGGCGCGTGTCCTCCCAACCCGAAGTGCCCGAAGGGCAAGCACTGGTGCGGCCCCGACGAAAAGTGCCAAATCAACTGCGACGCCCCTGGGTCATTTTAAGGAAGAGGGATTGGCTACATCAATACCTCTTTGAAATCGAGTTGCGGGCTTATCGTGTTCATGCGCGAGTCCTCGAAAGTGCCGGCTTCAACGTTTTCGACATCGAACACTTGAAAGAGCATCTTGCCGGCTTTCGCTGGCCGGGCCACCTTGAAGAGTCGTAGATTGTCGACTAATGAGGCTGGCTAACAAGCTAGCTGTGAATCAGGACATTGCAGAGATTTTGTCGTGCTTTTGCAACATGCCTGAAAATGCAGAGGAATCCGACGTGCCGGGCCCATCTCGGACAGGTCGCCGTGAGCTGCGACGGGGTGGAGTGCGGGCAGCTCGACCGATCGTCGAGCGTGCAATTGTCGGCGAGGGCCTCAGGCAAATACAGCTGATGCCGAATCCTTCGCAATTTCACGGTTGTTGCACTTGCACGCGCGAGAATCTGGAATGTTCCGATTCGCAGCTGTGCAAAATGTCTTCGTTCGCAGCAGGGACCCGAGCAATCGCCCCTGCGACGCTTGTGGCGCGCCGAAGTGTACTTGGGGTGGCTGCAGCTGCGGTCCGTGCCACTGCTAGGTCAGCCGGTCGTCGTGTACGAGTTGTCCGTCGATGGCCGGCTGGCCGATCTCGGTGGCGCCGTTCGAGGTCGGACCCAGCTCGCTCTCGATCTCTCCACCGAGATACTTGACCAGGATGAGCAGGTTGGGACACCCAGGGACATAGGACAGCTCGTCGACCATCGCTCGCATGACGAAGATCCCGAGACCGGACTCTGGCAACGATGCCAGATCGGGCGGAGGAACCTGGGTCGGGTCGAAGCTCGCGCCGGTGTCCCTGAGCTCGACGCGAAGTCGGCGGAGCCGCCGCACGATCCTCAGCTGAACCCAGCCCGCTTTGCGGCCCGCGTAACCGTGTGAAGCGATATTGTTGTAGGCCTCGCCGACCGCGGACACGAGCGCTATGCGCAAATCGTCACCGCACGTGCCAGGGTGATGGCCTGCGGGGATCGCCAACTTGCACGCAATCGAGACCGCACGCACCACGACATTCCGGTACTCGACCTTTCCCGGGACCTCCAGGCAGATGATGTTGCGATCGTACAAGTCGTTGTATTCATTCGTTGAGTTACGCGCCACGATGACACCTTGACAGTCTTGCGCGCTCAGGACGGCGCGAGTCGAGCTTCGAAGAGCGCGTTCATGCCTGCGTCGCCGATTCGGCTACCCTTGAGCAGCTGGGCTACTTGAGAAACTTAGGGCCGGCGATCGAGTCGGACCAAGCTGATGGATTAGAACCCCTTCGGGTCCAAACTATTGCAACAGATACGTCATTTGTGAGTTGCCCCAGAGTGGTGGAACAAGCCCGAATTCCTTAGTGAAGCCGTCGTGACCGCTGGTCGAAGCAGCCTATTCGCGAAAGTGTTGCAACGATGATACTTGAACCCTCCTCGATGAGGCGCATTGTTATCGTACGGGCGCTGACGAGTTGTTGGGTCTTGGTAATCGCGCCGGACCGCACCTCACGCCGCTCGACAGACTTAGCCACTATTGAAAAACGATGAACTTCGTTCTCAACAAAGAGGAGCACGCTTCGGTGCTCTCGATTGCGGGCGAGCTTGATGCAGTCACAGCCCGCGACCTTCGACCGGTCATCGCTACAATTGACGGCGACCGGCCGCCGAAAGTGCTCGTCGACTTGTCCAGGCTTCGACTGATCGACAGCTCGGGTGTCGGCGTGATCGTCGCCCTGTTCAAGACAGTCAACGCCTACCAGGGTTCTCTGTCCGTGGTGGGAGTGCGCGATCAGCCCCTCGCCATCCTGCGTCTCCTCCAACTCGACCGCGTGCTGACCAGGGACCCGCAGTAGACGCGGCAGGCGCCACAGGTTGAAGGAGTGCGCCTGAGCGAGCAAAGTGGCGACCAATACTGCTGGCGGCGCTCCAATTTCTCACGGCGATGATCGCGTGTGCGATCAACGAGCGGATGCAGCGGAAGCTGGACTACACGCAGAAGGAAGTCCGGGTTCTCAAGGAGCTCCTCGCGGCGCTCACTGGCAACGGTCGGATCTCGTCGTGGCGGGCAAGGCACTGAGCCCGGAAGAGCGGGAGAAGTGTTGCCAGATCGTGAAGCCCAGAACGATCTTGGGGTGGTTTCGGCAGATGGCGGCGCGGAAGTACGACAGCTCGGAAAGCAAGGTGGGTCGACCGCTGTCCCTCGCCAGGTCCTCATCCGAGCTGCGGATTTCCCGACGGTCTGGCTGTGACCGCCGACTTCGCGCATTATCCCGCGATGGTCGCGCTCATCCCAGCATCTTTGCCGCCGCAGCCTGAATCGTGGCAACATCTTCGCGAAAAACGAAGAACCTACGGACGAAGAATCTATGCTCAAGACCCGACTCGAAAGCTTCTCTGACGGCGTCTTCGCCATCGCCATCACCCTGCTGGCCCTGGGCGTCCGCCTCCCGGACGCGGCCCCGCCCTCGGACGCAGCGCTGGCCGCGACCCTGGTGGCCCTGGTCCCCTCGTTGCTGACGTATGTGTTCACGTTCCTGGTGGTGGGCGTATTTTGGGTGGCGCACCACCGCATCTTCGCCCTGGCCAAGCGCCCGGACGCGACGTTGATGTGGGTGAACATCGTCTACCTGATGGCGGTGGCCATCATCCCCGTGCCCGCGGCGATCCTGGCCAGGACCCCGCTGTTCCGGTCGGCGATCCTGTTCTACACGGGGACCCTTTTCGTGGTTTCGTCCCTGCACTTCGTGTTCCTGGCGCACATCTACCACCACCCGGACCTGCGCGAGCCCCACTTCACGCGCGCCTTGCTGAGGATGGCGCGGCGCACGGCCCTGGTCGGCCCCTGTTGCTACCTCTGCGCCGCGGTCTCCAGCTTCTTCGCGCCGGCCCTCAGCTTCACCTTCGTGCTCGCCGCGCTGGCCTTCTACATCTTCGTGGCCAACCGGGTGCGCCTGTTCCGGATCGAGGCGACCGTCTAGTTGAATCCCGGATCTTCGGCAAGCTCCAGATGGTGAGAACCGAACTGAAGAGACGACAGCACGAACCTATCCCGAAAGTCGGCGCTCGTAGAACTGGCTGCCGATTTGGCGAGCTGAAGCTGTCTGGCCGCGAGACACTCCTCGACTACGGAACCGGCGTCGTGGCGCTCGGGCTCGCCCCGCTCGCCGGACAGGTATTCTGCGCTGACTCCTCGCGCGGCATGCTGGACGTCCCGCGACATGGTGCAGAGTCATCGAGCTGACGATGACATCTACGCGCGGGGGATCCTCTCCTTGCCCGCTGTGCTCTAGGTCGAGTCGGACTGTGCGGGCTCTGGTGGGAGTGCATTGACGGACAATGGGGCTATGGGCCAGCCTGCCCCTGCATCAATTATTAGCGTCTCCGACTCGATCAGAGCTCGGACATTTCCAAAATGCGACGTGGTGGTGGACGGAAAGTGGCGCTTGATGCCTATCCACCAGACTATCAGCCCTTCCGCAGCAGCCATTCTGGGCGGACGTCGGCAGGATCGAGCAGAATGCAGTTCTCAGGGGCGGAGATTCCGGACTGCCAACCGGTTGGACTGGCCAGGAGGAAACGGTGAAGCCCCGGCGTCCAAAGCAGGTGATGGGTGCGCTCCACGTCGGTGGCGCTGGCGGGGCCGTCGGCGGTCAAGCATGACAGGGAGGACAGTCGGCTGCCGTGGCGGAAGATCGGACCAAGCGCTGTCAACAGGTCGGCGACGGCTGGGCTCCATCGGCGCCACGACAGAGCAAAATCAAAGAGGCACAGGTCAAGCGGGCCAGTCAATTCTGGACGCCAACTGCTCTTGAAGCGAAATACGCCGTCGCGAAGGAACGGTCTACATCCACCAAAGTCGACTGCAAAGGCCCCGAGCTCGCGGGCCTGCTTGCATATGAAGTAGTACACGGCCGATTGACCCCCAAGCACGGTCCAGCGTGGATCGCCGTCGCGCACGCCCAGGGCGGTAAGCCTGAGCACTCCGTCGCGCTGACTGACGAGGCAGCCGCCGATGCGTTGCCCGGCTCGCTCAATCCACAACAGAAAGCCCTGGCGGAGTGTCGCCCGCAATCGGGCAAGCGTGTGGATGAAAGCATAGTCGCCGTGGCGCCGCTGCATCGTGGGCAGGTGGTAATCGGCCAGAAAGCCGGGTAGCTCGTCCGGGTCTCGCGAGATCACAGCGCGAAGCTTCTCGCGGCGGAAGGTGCGCAGATTCGAGCGGACGCTATCCGACAGCTTGCCGAAACTGAACGGCTGCTCGGGAATTGGGCGTGCAAGCGCAACCCACGCGGGCAACAGAAGGTGGTCGGACGCCAAGGTGCGGCGCGCGTTCTCACAGTCAATCAGCGCGAGGACGAGGTCGGCGCTCGCGCGCAATTCACGCAGCCGTTCGGGGAAGGTCCAGATGGTGCTGTTGCCGAGCTCCTCGACGGCGGGCGCGGACAGGAACAACAATTGCGAGACGTAAGCGTGCAGCCAGTGCGAGCGCCCGGCGACAATCACGGTCGCCAAGTGGCCGTTCGGACGTAAGGGGCCGCGCATGCGCGCGAACGGAATGCCAACCCCGAGGTGTGGTGTCAGGCCGAAGTAGAGCGACCAAAGCGGGCGCTGGAGCGGTTCGGGCAGATGCGGATAGAGGAGGTCGAATAGATTCATACCCTGCGTGCTCCCGTCACGGCGTGGTCAGCACGAGGGGCTGTTTGTTGCCCGGGCGCCGGGGAATTTCCGTCAACGCCTCGATCGCCCAATCGCTCGCCTCGGGCACCGCCTCGACCAGGGCGCGACGGACCACGGGAACCACGGTGGGCTCTGCCGCGAGCTGCACGAGCGGCGTCTGCCCGGGCGGAGCTACCACACGCCACTGTCTTATCTCGCTAAAGGCCCCCAACACTTCGTGGAAGAACGGCCAGAAGACACGGCGGCCGGACGGCAGAACTATCGACTCGATGGCACGGCCATGGATCTGCCGCAGGTGGGGCAGGCTTCGGCCACAGGAACACGGCAACGGCTCCCATTCGGCATGGTCTCCCGTGTGGTAGCGAACCATGGGCGCACCCCACAGGCCCAAGTCGGTCACCACCATCGCACCGTTGTCGTCGACTTCCACCAGATGACTGTCGGCGCTGATGTGGAAGCCAGCGCGCTTCTCGCATTGCCACGCGAAGTTCGACAACTCGGCCAAGCCGAACATGTCGATGGGATCGCTGCCCAGCCGCCGGCGAATCAGGTCGCGCATGGTCGGCGTGAGTGGCTCGCTGTCAGAGAAGATCAAGCGCGGTCGATGCGTGGGCTGATTTCCCGAGCAAGCCTCGGCCAACGCCGCCAATGTGCTGGCGCCTGCGACGAGGACCTCCGGCCGCGTGCGTTCGAGATGGGAAAGCCACGACGACGGCGGATCGAGCAGAGACAGCCAGTCCTTGCGCGCGACGCCGAGCGACTGAATGAAAAACCGGTCGCCGAAGATCACGCGGATTTCCATTGTGCGATCGGAGAGCCGGTAGCCATGCTCGAACAGAACGCGCCAGGCGGTCGCGCGCTGCCATCGTTGGTCCGCGGCATTGAAATAGAGTTGCAGAGGGCTACCTGACGAACCGCTGGTGGCAATCACACGACAGTCGTCAAGCCCCATGCCCTGGGCCAAGCGATTCTGGGGTGCCGTCGTGCGCAGTCGATCTTTGGTGAGCACGGGGACTCGACCGATGTCGCCGATGCTGCGCAACGAGCAGGGATGAAAGCCCGCCCGGTCGTAAAGCTCGCGGTACATGGGCACGCGCTGGTAGGCGTGAATGAGCACACGCCGCAAGCGCTGCCATTGCCATTCGCGCAGCTTTTGCGCCGGCCAGTGGCTGGAGGCCAACCCCCGCCGAAGTAGGTGGATCGTCGCAAGGCTATTCCAAAGCATGGGATGACGTGCCGAAGAGTAGGCCAAGTCATCGAGCACCGTCGCCGCCCGTTATCCGCTGTCGAGCGCGTGTTCGCAAGCACAACTCCCGCTGCGTTCCGTGATCCCAATACGTTTTCGGAAAACCCCACCGGCCCCATGTACGTGACTGTCATTGACGCCGACAACGAAGGAGGTGTCACCACGACCTGCGATCCCGACAGCGCGCCTTGCGTGTTCGACGAATTGCGTGCCGGGCCGGGTCTGACGGTGGAAATGAGCGCTCCCGATTGCGAGGCGATCACTTTGGTCGTCGAGCTTGTGGATAGTCCAAAGAAGCGCCCTTTTGCTTTCACCGGCAGAAACGCCGACAACAGATGTTCCGTCAACTACACCCACCTACATGGGCAAACTAGCCATACCCAAGTCAATGTGATTACTGCAAGTGCCAACGCCATCAGGCCGAAGCTTCCAGGATTGAGAATCCGAGCAAGGATGGCAATTTGCGCGAGGTTCAGGGCTGCGCGCCCGGCTACGGACAGGGTTGTCCAGCGCGGTTTGTTGCTTGAGGCCCATCCTGGTCAAGAGAAACGTTATGCGTTTGCCTCACCCTGACCATGTTCAGGCAGCGCCAGCTCACCCGGCCCACGGGACCGCATCACGCATCCGCCGTCGTAGTCTGCACCGACGCTATTCCATTCGTACTTCCTGGGAGTATTGTCGTGTTTCAAGAAAGGGAAAGGCGGAGCGCCAACCTGTGTCCTGGTGTGGAACATGACTGCGAACGACGGTGGACAGTCGGCTGACTGGCCAGGCGTCACGTTGATGATCCTGGGCGCTGCCCGCTGCGGCACTTCGTCGCTGCACGAGTTCTTTCGCCGGCACCAGGATGTATGCGCATCCTCGCCCAAGGAGCCCGCCTTCTTCGAGGACGAGTACGCCATGGGCCTCGACCACTACCAGCGCACCTACTTTCCGCACTGGAGCGGCGAACGCGTCGTGGTGGAGGGCCGCCCTACCAACCTGATACTTCCCTACGTGGCACGCAGGATCCAGCACAGCTACCCCGGGGCTCGCTTCATCGTGTCGTTGCGCGATCCAGCCGAGCGAGCCTTTTCGCACTGGGCACTGAAGCATTCTCTGGGGACCGAGTCTCGGCCCTTCGCGCGCGCTATCCAACAAAACTACCAGAGGCTCAAGAGCGGCAATGTGCTGGAAGGTCCCGACGGAGAGCGCCTTTGGCGCGAGGCCCTCCGGCGTGATTCGCAGGGAATGACACAAGGGGTGTACCTGCAAACCGGTTTCTACGCCGCCCATCTCAAGCGCTTCTTTTCCCTGTTCCCCCGCGAACGGTTCTGCATTCTGACCGTGAACGACCTTCGCGCCCATTCGGCCGAGGTGGCGCAGCAGCTGCTCCACTTCGCCGGGCTCGATCCGTCGCGCGGCCCGGCCAGTCTTCCCCACGAACATGCGAATGCGGCCGTCGGGCTGAGAATGCTCCATCGCATCGACAGAGCCCTGCATGTGCCGCAGATCTTTCCGCCCTGGTTGCGTAAGCGCGTGCGCGCTTGGACCGCCCCGCTGCAGCGCCGTCGGAGGCCTTCGCCAGAAACCATGCGTTGGCTGCGCGACTACTACGCGCCCCACGATAGGGAGCTTTGCGAACTCCTCGGGTGGGCGAAGTGTCCGTGGCAAAGCGAAGGTTGATTGGAGCTGCGGGGCCGTCATCTATCGAGCATGGGTCCATCGGCGGTAGCGCCTGGTTGTCTAGTTGACGTGAGGCGTCTTGTCGGACTTGACAGGCAGACAGCAAGACGGCGTTTGATGCCTAACGGCTGCCCTGGGCCACCTTGCTGGGGCACCTTGCGTCGGGGAGGAATTCGGCACATCGTTGCGACACCAATGGAACATCAGAGGGTCTTGAACCCGAGCAAGATGGGGATGATCGCGACAGTGCTCTTCGGGGCATTGACGGCAATGAATTGCGGTGGGGCTTCCGCGAACGCTCGGCCCCCGGCTACCGCTGCCAGCGCCTCCGACGTCGACGAGGTCGCGGCGGGTCTCACTGAACACCACCGCCACCACCACCACGGTGGCGTGACGCTCATCATCGCCTTGAGCCTCGACACGCTCGGCGTCTCGCCCGAAGAGCGGACGACTGTGGAGAAGATTCGAAGGGAGTTGCACGCTCGCATGGAGCCGGCGCGCGTCGCGCAGCAAAAGCTGGCGGCTGCACTGGCCGATGGGGTTGCCGCGGCCAACCTCGACGCAACGACCGTGGAGGCCGCAATCGCCCAGGTGTCAGCCGCGGCTGCGAAAGTGCACGATGCATCCACCGACGCGCTGAACGAGTTGCATGCGGTGCTGACGCCACCCGAGCGAGCCGCGCTTGTCGACAAGGTTGAGGCGCACTGGTCGGTCTGGCAAAGGGCGAATGCCGAGGAGACCGATCCCGCGAATCTGGATGGCAGTCGGCTCGCGATGCTCACGACCGGTCTTGGTCTGACGCAAGATCAGGTGAACAAAATCCGCGCGGGATTCGGCGAGGGAATGAAGTCTGTGCCGCGGCTCAATCCGCAGGAGATCGCCACGCACATCCGGGAATTTGGCGATGCTTTCCGCAGCGAGAAGTTCGATGCGAAGACGCTCACGGGTGCGAACGTCGCGAACGCGCACCTAGCTGGCTGGGGCGCAGCCCATTTAGCACACTTCGTCGAGGCAGTGAGCCCTGTGCTCACCCCTGATCAGCGCACCGAGTATGCGCGGAGGCTTGGCGAGCATGCCGGTCACAGCAACGGAGGGGACGAATGAGCCTAGGCAACCAGACAAGAATGCTTCGAAGGTTTGCGTGCGCAGTCACCTTGAGCGCGACGCTCGCTGCCACCCCAGGATGCGTTCCCATGATTGGCTACGACGACTACCCACCCGATGGGTATGTCGCTACGACCGCGCCTGTCTACTTCGAAGGGCGGCCCGTGTACTGGTATGGCAATCGGTGGAGCTATCGGGAAGGTGGTCACTGGAACCACTACGACAGGGAGCCAGCGGGGCTTTACCAGCGTCGCATGCAAGGTCCACCGGTGCGCCGCAACTACGAGCCGTCCCGCGCGCGTCCCGCCGCGGGCGGACCAGGCCGTCGACGCTGAACGAGGACCATGCGTTCTGGCAGTCGAGGAGGGTGGCACCTGAGTTGCCGTTCGCTAATTGGCTCGACACCGTCCACGGACTCGGCGAAGAGGATCTGCTCTTGGGTCTGCGGCGCCAGCACTCTCCTGGATACCAGGCTACCAGCACGGCGCTCACGTGATCGAGCCACGGCATCAAGACCGCGCCCGGAACATGCAGCACGACGATGGTACGGGGATTGACGGCAGCGATCGCGGTGATAAGGGCGTCCACGTCCGGATTGCAGCCGGGCTGGCTATCGTTTCGGCGCAACACGCATCGCCGAGGCCAGATCGGGCAGAACGCTCTCGACGCCGTGGATGACGAACTGGACTGCGATGGCGGCGAGAACCAGGCCCATCAGCCGTGTGGTGATGTTGAGGCCAGAGGACCCCATGAACTTCTGGATTCTTGCGGCATTCCGCAACATTACGAAGACGATGACCATGGCCACGACGATGGCAAGGAAGAGGATCGCCATGTTGGGGATAGCGCGGGTCTCGCCGGAGAGGACAACGACCGTGGTGATCGCTCCGGGCCCGGAGACGATGGGGATCGCCAAAGGGACGACAGCGATATCCTCTCGGCTCATCGCCTCATCCATTTCTTCGGGCGTCTGATGGGTCCGTGAGGTTCTGGCGTGGAGCATTCCCATGGCCACCGAGAAGAGGATGATCCCGCCGGCGATCTGGAAAGCGCCGATAGTGATCGAGAAGAACTTGAAGACGAGGGTTCCGGAGACCGCGAAGAGCAGCAGAACGATGAAGGCGACCAGCGTGGTCTTGCGGACGATCGCCCGCTTGGTCTCCGGGGTTGCGTTTGCGGTGAGGGTGATAAAGACCGAAGTAACCATCACCGGGTTGATGATCACGACGAGCGACGGAAACGCGACAAGGGCGAAGGCGATGGCGTTGTGCACGGCGCGACTCTACAACAGCAGCCGGGCTGCGCGCGGGCCAGCTTCAACCTGGGCACAGCCACCGTCGCGAGCGCGCGCGCCCCGCCTGGTGCTGCCGTGGGACACGAGCGGGTCTTCCGGGCCGGATCCTGGGGCAACCGGGCCGGGGACTGCCGGTGTGCCTTCCGGGTAGGGCTGGAGCCCGACTCGAGGTGGAAGGCCCCCGGTTTTCGGCTCGCCTCAAGTCACTAGCAACATCAGCAAGAGCGAGCAGCCGGAAGGCAGCGGGACGGAATCCCGCACCGCCCAGCGGCGAGCGACACGTGCCCCACTTGTGAACGGCTGCCACCCGTCCCGCCGGGCGCACCTGCCGGTCCCTCGCAACCAGGTGGTCATCCCATGAGGACCCAAACCGTTCTCTCGAGATCGGCCAGAGAGTGGTGCGTGAGCCAATCCTCCCGAAGGGCCCACTTTCGTCGTGATTTCCCGGGTGGCGCAGTTGCCAACGAGAAGTGCAAAATGTCTTCGTTCGCAGCAGGGTCTGCGAGGGCGATGTGGTGGGACGCTGCAGAAATCTGGATCGACCATTCCCGGGCTTACTGCAAGCAGAAGATCTTGAGCGAGCCTTGCGGCTCGCCCACGGCGATGCGGCTGCCGTCGGGAGATACCGCCACTGCGCTCGCGTTCTCATCCCAAGCGTTGACGAGCGACCCGTCGCTGAGCGAGAGGAGCAGGACCCGTGGTCCTGCGGTGACGACCGAGGTTCCGTCGGGGGTGATGGCCAGCCCGTACACGCTATTGGCAGCGATGGTTTGCGTAGTCTGATGGCTCTGCAGGCTCCACAGCTCCACCCCAGTGGCCAGGTTCGCGGAGGCCAGCAGGCTTCCGTCGGGCGAGAAGGCCACGCCATCGATCGTGGTCGCCGTATTGCTGTCCGTGAGAGGCTGCAGCTCGGTGCCCGATGCCACATCCCAAAGCCTGACGGTGGCCGTGTCCCAGCCTGCGCTGGCCAACGTCTGACCGTCCGGGCTGAACGCTACCGCAGTGACGTAGCTGACGTGCCCCGAGAGCGCGTGCACGAGCTTTCCGCTGTCTAGGCTCCATAGGCGGGCGGTGTTGTCGATGTTGGCGCTGGCCACGGTGTGGCCGTCGGGCGAGATGGCGATGTTGTAGGTGTAGGCGGTGCTCATCGTACGCAGCAACGTCCCGTCGGTGAGCCAGACCGTGACGAAACCGTCGCTGTAAGTGGCGCTGCCTCCACCGGTTACCAATGTCTGGCCATCCGGTGTGTAGGCTACGGAGGTCAGAGGCGACGAGCTGCCACTCAACGTGACAACCAGCGTTCCATCGCTGACCCGCCAGATCTTGGCCATGTGGTCGTTTCCCGCACTGGCCAAGAATTGCCCGTCGGGAGAAAAGGCTACGCCGCCGACGGCGGCGCTGTGGCCAAGAAGCACTTGATCGGTGCAGGCCGGCTTCCGGGTATCAATCACGGCGTCAGCCAACTGCGCGTCTGAAGCGCCAGCATCTCGATTTGATCCGCCCGTGCCTCCGCCACTCCTGCCGTTGCCGATTCTTCCACCGGTGGAAATCGTTCCACCCATTGCGGTGATACCGCCTGTGGCGGACCTACCCCCGCCCCCCGAGGCGGTGCTTCCACCAGTGCTGATCCTTCCACCTACACCTTGGACGCCACCGGTACTGACACGTCCGCCTGTGGCAATAGAACCACCCGTTGCATGAGTCCCGCCGACGCCAAACCATCCTCCCGAAGAAACAACGCCACCCGCGCCTGTTCTGCCGCCACCCGAACTAGGTGCACCCCCCATGGAGAATCCACCACCGCTTCCAGCTGCCCCACCTACAGAGGAGGCGTCCGGTGCAGAGATCTCATCGAGTGGAGTCCGACTACACGCGACCGCTAGCACGAGGAGGACGGAGTGGATCAAAGGCCATCGCATGGAAAAAGGCTAGCACCAGCAGCCGGCTGGCGGGCGCACAATTGCCGCGACGAGCAGCCGGATCTACATTAGATTGGCATTTCCTCCGGCCTCATTGGCCGGACGCGCGAGTGGAGCCCTGGGGCTTCAATTGGGTGCAGGCGAGAGGGCGCGAGCCAGAAGGCTGGGTCGATCCTGCGCAGGCGTGGGCGAGCGGAGGTACGCCGGAGGTTGGCGAGCTGCTGGCGAAGGGCGAGGTTTTCGAGGGCAAGGTCAGTACGGGTGCCAGAGGGAACATGGTGAGGTGGCGCATGATGTTATCGAACGAGTGCCGTCCCAACGAAGTCCCGCGCTCACCGACGGAAACGTGGCGTTGCGGACGAGCAGTTGGCGAACCACAGGCCCAGTGGTGGTGGCAGTTGTCACCTTGTTCCTGGCGGCGATGTTTGCCACTTGGGGCCTCTACGGGTTCTCGGGCGCCGG
>Ga0265342_10003589_pt1 | contig 12657 bp, 13 predicted proteins | sample 4CB327metaG_FD_203125 | JGI IMG/M metagenome (GOLD analysis project Ga0265342, IMG submission 203125) | Rhizosphere microbial communities from Carex aquatilis grown in University of Washington, Seatle, WA, United States - 4-CB3-27 metaG | ecosystem: Host-associated > Plants > Roots >...
GAAGACCCTCCCGAAGTGGGGCGAGGCTTTGGGGCGCGGCGTCAAGGCCGCACGCAGGGAGGCCGGCGGGCTCCCGCGCCACGACGACGGCGAGGACGGCTCGGCCGGGACGCCGAAACCCTGAGCAGCCTCGCGGGGCGGCTCCTCGCCTTCGAGCTCGCGCTCGCGCGCCGCGACGCCTCCGCGGTTCCCGGCGGCCTGGCCGACCTGATCGACGACGAGTTCGAGGAGGTCGGGGCGAGCGGGCGGCGCTGGGACCGGGAGGCAACCGTTGCCCTGCTCGCCGTGTCGTCGCCGGCGGACGTGGCGATCGACGTTTTCGACGCGACGCGGCTGAGCCGCACCGTCGTGTTGGTCACCTACAGGAGCATCGCCCGCGATCCGGATACTCCTGCGCGGCAGGCCTGGCGATCGTCCGTGTGGGTCCGCCGTGGAGATCGATGGCGGCTCCGCTTCCACCAGGGCACGCCCGCCGCGGCCGGGGATTGCGCCGGAGGCTGACGCGGCCGAGCGCGCCCGGCTGACGCGGCCGATCAGCCCGCGAGCAGCGCCGCCAGTGCCTCCGGCTCGGTGACCGGCTGCCGGCACGCGAAGCCCCTGCAGACGAACGCAGTCGGCTGGCCGCGAAGCGCGAAGCGCGCCTGCATCAGCGGCACGACGCTCGTCGCCGGGTCGGGAGCCACGGCCACCACCTGGCGTGGGCGGAAGCCGGCCCGCGCCACGGCGAGCAGCCCGTCGAGCCGCGGGTCGTCGGGCTCGCCGACGAGGGCGATCTCGTCGACGGGACCGGCGCGCCAGTCCAGCACCTGGAGCCATTGGGCGAACGCCGTCGGGTAGCGCGCCGGCGCGGTCCCGACCAGCTGCAGGGCGCCTTCGGCCGCGTCCGCGTACCGCCCCTCGCCGGTCAGCGCCTCCAGCCGGAGGAGCACGAGGGCCGCCATCGCGTTCCCCGACGGCAGGGCGTTGTCCTCCAGGGAGCAGGGCCGCGCGACCAGCCGCTCGGCGTCATCGGCCGTGTCGAAGAACCCGCCCTCCGGGTGGGCGAAGTGGGCGAGGATCGTCTCCGCCAGGTCGCGAGCCGCCGTGAACCAGCGCTCGTTCGCCGTCGCCTCGTGGAGCGCCAGCAGTCCGTCGGCCAGGCAGGCGTGATCCTCGAGCGTTCCCGCGTGACGCGCCTGGCCGTCCTTCCAGGATCGCCGGAGGCGGCCGCGCTCGTCGACCAGCACGCCAAGCAGACGCTCGGCAGCGCGCTCGGCGATCGCCCGGTAGCGCTGCCCCGCCCCTGCGAGCAGCGCATCCGGCTGGTGTGCGAGGACTGACGCCGCGTCGGCATAGGCGGCCAGCATCAGCCCGTTCCAGCCGGCAAGCGCCTTGTCGTCGCGGGCGGGCTGGGGCCGCCGGTCCCGGGCCACCAGGAGTGCCCGGCGGTCCTCGGCGAGGCGCGACCGAACCTCGTCCTCGGGGGAGCCGGTCCGAGCCGCCAGCTCCGCGTCCGGGACTACCCGCCGGAGGATCGTGCGACCCTCCCAGTTCCCGGCCGCGCTCACGTCGAACCCGGTCGCGAACAGCTCGACATCCGCCCCCCGGCCGGCTGCAACCAGCGCATCGCGGATCTCGGCGGACGTCCAGGTGTAGGTCGCACCCTCCTCGCCGTCCGTGTCCGCATCGAGGCTCGCCGCGAACACGCCGTCCGGCAGGGTCAGCTCGCGCTCCACGAAGTCGAGCGTGGAGCAGGCCACGTCCAGGTCGGCCCGATCGCGGGTCAGCTGCCAGGCGTGGAGGTAGGTGCGCGCGAGCAAGGCGTTGTCGGAGAGCATCTTCTCGAAGTGGGGCACCAGCCAGGTGGGCTCCGTGGCGTAGCGGCTGAACCCGCCCCCCAGCTGGTCGTGGATTCCCCCGGTCGCCATCCGGTCCAGGGTTCGCCGGACAAGCGGCAGCGCGCGGGCGTCGCCGGACGCGGCACGGCGCAGCAGGAACTCCAAAGCCATCGGCTGGGGGAACTTCATCGGGCCGCCCCAACCCGCCTCCACGACGTCGAAGCCTGCCTCCAGCGCGGACACGGCCGCGTCGAGGATGGCGGTCCCGGCCGGCGCGGCCCCCTGGGCGAGGCGCACCGTCGGTGCGAGCGACGACGCGAGATCCGTCGCGGCGCGCTCGATGTCGGCACGCCGGTCGTGCCAGGCTGCCGAGACCCCTTCCAGGACGTCGCGGAAGGAGGGCAGCCCGTGACGCCTGGCATTCGGGTAGTACGTGCCGCCATAGAACGGTCGACCGTCGGGAGTCAGGAAGACGGTCATCGGCCATCCGCCGGACCCGGTCAGGGCCTGGACGGCGCGCATGTAGATCGCGTCGAGGTCCGGCCGCTCCTCGCGATCCACCTTGATGCTCACGAAGTTCGCGTTGAGGTAGGCCGCCGTGCCTGCATCCTCGAAGGATTCCCGCTCCATGACGTGACACCAGTGGCAGGCGGAGTAACCGACCGACAGGAAGATCGGGTGGTCCTCGGCGCGCGCCCGCTCCAGCGCCTCCGCACCCCAGGGATGCCAGTCCACCGGGTTGTGCGCGTGCTGGAGCAGGTACGGGCTCGTCTCTCCCGCCAGGCGGTTGATCCGCATGGCGGGATCGTAGCGTCCCTGCGCGGCTCGCGGGCAGGGCCCGATGCTCCGGCCGGTGCGCGTCCAGACTTCACAAATGGAAGGCTGAGTTGTCAAAGTGGAATTTCTGCTTGACATATTCGCGGTCCTGTTGCAGGATGCGTCCGACGAACCTGCACAACGCCCGAGGAGACCCAGCATGTACGACTACCGGATCCTCTTCCCCCGTTTGGGCGCCAGCGAGATTCGGCGTGACCTGGCTGCCCGGACCACGGCCGCCGAGCGACGCCGCGTCGACGGCTGCGTCCGCCCGGACCCCCGCGCCAAGAAGGATCGCTCCTGATGCCCCACGACGCGATCGCCACGTGCCCCATCTGCGGCGGGGAGCTCGCCGTCACGCGGCTTCACTGCCGATCGTGCGCGACGACGCTCGAGGGCGATTTCAACGTGGGACGCTTCGCGCGGCTCTCACGCGAGCAGTTCGCCCTGCTCGAGAGCTTCCTGCGCTCCAAGGGAAACCTCAAGGAGATGGAGCGGGAGCTCGGCCTCTCCTATCCCACGGTCCGGGCGCGCGTCGAGGCGCTCCTCCGCGCACTCGGGCTCGGGGACGACGTCGCGGTCGAGGACCTGCCGCCCGAGAGCAGCCCGCGTGACCCGGCGAGCGCGGCGGGTGACGCCGCGTCTGCCCAGGAGATGGCCGCGGCGCGGCGCGGAGTCCTGGAGCGCCTCGCGCGGGGCGACATCGACGCCGTCTCGGCCGCGGCCGAGCTGCGCGCCCTGGGAGGCTGACGATGGCTGGCCAATCGGCACCCGCGGAATCCCTGGTCCGCACCCACGACATCGGCCCCGCCGGGTCCGTCGTCGTCGCCGTCGAGGTTGACGACGTCAGGGTGCGCGGGGTGGACGGCACCACGGTGCGCCTCGTTGCTCCCGCGACGGATCATCCCGCGATCGAGGTCGCGGCCGGTCCAGGCCGGTACGCGGTCCGCCTCGCGCACCCGGTTCGCGGTCGCGTGTTCGGCTTCCGGCTTGGCGGCCACGGTTTCGGGCTCGAGGTGGGGGGCGGCACCGTCGAGCTGGAGATCCCGCGCGACGCCCGGCTCGAGATCAGCGCAAGCACCGGGGACGTGAGCGTGCGGGACGTGACCGGCGCGGTCGCGATCCGCACCGTCAGCGGCGACATCTCCCTCCGCGGGGGCGGGGGCGACCTCCGCATCGAGGCGGCATCGGGCAACCTCAGGGCCGTCGCGGAGGCGCCGCTCTCGTGCACCGCGCGGACCATCAGTGGCGACGTCGAGATCGATGCACCCCGGCTGGAGCGGACCAGCATCACCACCGTCAGCGGAGACGTGGAAATTGCCAGCGCCTTCGCGCCGGGTGGAGACCACGTCGTGACCACCACGTCCGGCGACGTGGAGCTCGCGGTCGAAGGTGGCGTCACGATCGACGTCCGGACCGTCTCGGGCGATGTCGACCGCGATCATCCGGACCTCCGCGAGCACACGAGCCGGCGAGATCCACTCGTCATCGGCAACGGCGCCGCCCGGCTCGCCGTCCGGACGCTCTCCGGGGACATCGAGGTCCGGGCCGGCCGTGACCGCGCCCAGCGGATCCCGGTCCCGGACTCGCCGCCGAGCGGCGTTCCGCCGCGCGCGCCCGTCCCCCCGGTCGCGCCCGCCCCGCCGCTTACGCCGGCCCCGGGCGCGCCGACGCGCGAGGTCGCAGGCACGCCGGCAGAGGACCCGGCCGCCACGCTCGCCGTCCTCGAGGCGCTGGCGCGGGGCGAGATCGACGTCGCCGAAGCGGAGCGCCGGCTCGGCACACGGATCGACCACGGTGGCTGACCCCGTCGGCGACGTCCTTCGCCTGGTCGCCGAAGGCCGTCTGACGCCCGCCGAGGCGGGCCCGATCCTCGACGCGCTCTCCGCCCGCGAACGGCCCGCCCGCGAGCCCGGCATGACTGGTGCGCCAGCCCCGGGCACGCGGGCGGGCTCCCCGGACGCTGGCCCGGGCCGGGGACCGGCAGCCGGTCCGCCTTCGCGGATCCGCGTCCAGGTCCGCGAGAACGGGCGCGTCGTGGTCGATCTCCAGGTGCCTGGCGTCCTCGCGGGGCTGGCAAGCTCGCTGCCGGGCATCCCGAGCGGCTACGCGGATCGCGTGCGCGAGGCCCTGAGGACCGGCCTTCGCGGCCCCATCGTGGATATCCGGGACGAGGACGACAGCGGGCTCACGATCACGATCGACTGATCGATGGTTGCGGCCCCGGAGGGGGCAGGAGATCTCGGGGGCGGGAGCCTGCCGCCGCCCGGCTACCATTGCCCGGTGCCCCGAGACACTCCCGGGCGAGCGCGCCGCCCCGATCCCGGCGCCGGGACCCCGAACCTCCAAGAACGCATCCGGCGGCGCCGGATGCCGACCTTCGACCGGTTCGGCGTCCCGGCCGGCGCGCGGACCTCGCTGGATGAGTGGAAGACGTTCGGCGATCGGCGCTTCCGGACGTTCCACGGGATCGGGGCAACCGCGGCTGCCGTCTTCGCGCTGGCCGGGGATGGCCTCACGATCCCGCTCCTGCTCGCGCTGGGGACCCCGGTCGCGGCGGCCACGATCATCGGCGTCCTCCCGTACGCGTTCAGCTCGGCCCAGCTGCTGGTCCCGTCGCTCCTGCGTCGCACCGACGGGAACCTTCGCCGGGTGACGCTCGGCATCCTCGCGCTGGGCGAGACGCGCGGCTTCGTGCTCGCGGGCGTGGTGCTCCTCCAGCAGCTCCACTTGATCCCGACGAGCGCCGCGATCGTGGCGATCGCGGCGGTGATGAGCGTCGCCGGGGCCGCCTCCGCCATCGGTGGCGCCAACCTCCTGGCCTGGTACGGCGCGATCCTCGCGGAGGGCGACCGGCGGTTCGTCGCGCCCCGCGTGATGGGCATCACCCAGGGGCTTGGCGCCGTGCTCCTCCTGCCCGTTGCGCTCCTCGTGCAGGCCGGCCTGGGCGCGATCGGCCTGCTGGTCTACGCGATCATCTTCGCGATCGCGGGGGTCTTCGGGATCGCGGAGCTGGCGGTTCTCCGGCGCCTGCAGCACCCAGGACGCGTTCGCGTCGCAGCCCGCGGCCAGGCACCGCCGCGGAGCCCGGAGACGAACCGGTTCATTCGGGCGGTGGCGATCGCGGCATTCGGGGCGGGCATGGGCCCCTACCTGTCGATCTACAGCATCAGCGTCCTGGGGCTCTCGGCCGGCTTCGCCGTCCTGCTCTCCGCGATCTCGTCGGCGGCCGCGCTCGCGGCGGCGACCGTGGTCGGCGGCTGGCTGAACCGCGGCTCCGCCTCGCGCACGCTGCGCCTCTCCTTCGTGCTGCGCGGCGGCTCGATGATCATCGGCCTGTTCGCGTTCCCGGGAAACCCGGTCGCCTGGCTGGTTCTCTTCGTCGTGGCCGCCATGGCGTCGGCGGGTGCCTCCGCCGCGACCCTGGCCGCCAACGAGCGGCTCCTCCGCCTCACGCAAGGCGTGGACCTCATCGGCGCGCAGGGGGCGTTCGTGGCAGAGAGCGCAGCGGGGCTCACGGTCGGCCAGACAACATCGGGCCTCCTGCTGGCGATCCTTCCGCTCGGCTACCCCGCTTTCGCGCTCCTGTTCACGGTCTCGGGGTTCACCCGGCTGGTGCTGGCAACGCGGGTGGAGGTCTCCCCGAAATGGTCGTCGGCCACCGCCGCCTTCGATGTCGCCGAGCTGAAACGCGGTCGGAAGGACTGATGGCGCCCGGGGGCCGCAGGGGCGCACGCGGGGAGCACCCTTGCGCGGTCGGGGTACGGTAGTCGTCATGGGAGCAGCCCTCGCCCGGGCAGGCCTGCGCGAGCCCGCGCGTCAGCGCGTTGGCGGGCGGTCGTCCGAGTCCGAGCGTCAGCGCGGTGGCGGGCGGTCGTCCGCGGCCTGCCTGCCGGCTCTCGACGTTGCCGCCAACCCGGCCACGCTCCGGGCTCTCATGGCGGGCGCGGACGCCGGAACTCGCGAACGGCTCGCCGACGCCATCCAGCGCCGCCACGGCAACGCCGCGCTCCAGCGGCTCGTCTCCCCGGGCAGCGCGCTGCCGGTCCAGCGCTGGGCGGTCGGGCTGCCGCGCGCGACATCCGATTGCGGGCGGGTGGTCACCTACATGAACACGAACAGCCCGTATCGCGCGGACAGCGGCTGGGCCCGGACGAACGTCTCCTTCTCGTGGGGCGGCGACCCGTCCTTCAGCGTGGCCGACGGGGTGATCACGGCCACGGTCGCGAACCCGACCGTCACGTCGACGGTGCACGTCGACATGCCGACCTGGGCGCCGACCGACCCGGCGATGGCAGGCGCCTGGTCCGCGATGACCGGCGACCTGCGCGCCCACGAGGCGCGTCATGAGGGGATCGCGTCCGACTGGGAGACGGAGCTTCGGTCCCGGCTGAGCGCTCTCACGGTGACCGTGGCGCACCGGACGACAGCAGCGTTCACCGCCGCCGTCCGGGCGGAATGGCGCTCGTGGATCGCCGAGCACCAGGCGGCCCAGCGGGCCATCGACCCGTACACCGCGACGCTCGACTGCTCGGGTGGAGCCCCGGAGGCGGACTCGGCAGGCCCCGCGGGCGACCTCGGCGCGGCCGCGGAGGACTAGCCTGGCCGCGTCGCCTTTCGCCATCCGCCCCGCCTGGCGCTACCTTCCCGACGACGGAGAGCGCGACCCGCGGACCAACCTCGCACGAGAGGAAGCGATCGCGCGCCACGTCGCGGCCGACGGGGCGGCGCCCGCGCCGGTCCTGCGGCTCTGGCGCGACGCGCCGTGCGCCGTCGTCGGGCGCTTCCAGCTCGCGGCCGCGGAGGTGGACGCCGGGGCCGCCGCGGCGATGGGCGCGCCGGTGCTGCGCCGGTTCACCGGCGGTGGGACCGTCTGGCACGATCCGGGAAATCTCAACGTGTCGGTCGTCTTCCGACCGGAGGACGCCGTGCTCGCCGACGCTCCGTCGCTGCGGCGCCTTCCGGGACTCTACCGGCTGGTCCTGGCGCCGCTTGCCGACGCGGTTCGATCCCTCGGTGTCGCCGCCGAGCTGACCGAGCGCGACATCGTGGCGCCCGGCGGCAAGCTGTCCGGCGTGGCCGCCTGGATCGGCGGGCGGGCACTGCTGGTCCACGCGACGCTCCTGGTCGATGCCGACCTCGACGCGCTGGTTCGTGTCTGCAACGGGCCGGGCGCACCCGGGGATCCGCGCTGGGAACGCACCCGGAGCCGCCGCGTCCCGGTGACCTCGGTCGCGCGCGAGCTGGGGGCGGCTCCCGCGCAGGCCAGCCTGGAGGCGGCTGTCGTCGCGGCGTTCGGCGCGACCTCCGCAGGTCGCGCCACGCTGTCGCCCGCGGAGCGCGAGGCCGCCGAACGCCTCCTCCGCGACCGCTACAGCGATCCCGCCTGGCACGCCGGGACAGAGTGACGGGGCGCTGCAACGGCTGACCACCCGGGTTCCGGCCGTTCCACGTACGCTTCGAGCCATGCGCGACCGAACCGAGGGCCACCGGATCACGCTCATCGTCGGTGGGCTGCCCGTGGAGACCCTGGCCGACCTTCCGCCCGAGCCGGGGCGACTGCTGTTCGTCGGGCTCAATCCGTCACCGGTGAGCGTGGAGGCGGGCCACTACCATCGAGGCCGACTCGGCCGGTCGTTCTGGCGCCGCCTCGTGCGGGCGCAGATCGTGCCCCCCGGCACGGACCCGGAGCTCGCCGACGATGCGCTCGTGGCGGCGGGTCACGGAATCACCGACCTCCTGAAGCTCCCGACACCGCGCGACACCGCGACCGAGACGGAGCTCCGGGCGGGTGTCGGCCCGCTCTTCCAGAAGGTCGCGATCTGGCGACCGGCGGCCGTCGTGTTCGTCTACAAGCGCGGCGCAGAGGCGTGCGCGGCACGATCCATCCCGGAGCCGTGGGGCCGGGTCGACGGCCTGGCGCTCGCCGCGCGCCCGTGCTTCCTGATGCCCGGCCCGTACGCCGCGCGCGACGAGGTCGACGCGGGGCTGAACCTGATCCGCAATCTCGGCGTCGCGGTCGGCGGGTAAGTCCCGACGAACCGTCAGACGATGCCGACGGGCCGCTCGATCGCCGCGTCGGTCCGGAAGCGCCGGTCGACCAGCACGCGGACGATGTAGTCGATCTCCAGGCCCGCTCCGTCGAACGACGGCGCCGAACCCGCCGGGACGACCAGGCGCACCTCGGTCGAGCCGGCCGGGAGGGTGGCCGGGTCAATCGGGACCGACGCGATGATCCCCTCCACGCCGTTCGGCGCGTTCGTCCGCCGGTGGAGCTCCACGCGACCCTTCTGCCCGCCCGGGGCCGAGGGCCATCGCACGGACACGGTCATCTCGGTGCCGGCCGGAGCCGGCAGCGGCGACGTCACGCTGATCATCGCGTCCCCGATCGACACCCCTTCGAGCAGGCTCGGGCCGCCCTGCTTCCCGACGCCCGCCCGCAGCAGATCCGGGTGCTGGGCCAGCTGCAGGTGGGCGGCCACGAAGTGATCGTGGCCGTGCGGGACGTCCCAGTGAACCTCCAGCGCCCAGGCGATGATCGACTCGCCGAGGTGGGCGGTCGGCGGGCCGAGGGGCGGGGCCGGGACGGCGAACTTCGCCTCCCAGGTCGCGCCCGCCTCGAGCGTCGTCGGGATGGCGGGCTCCGGGAAGACGTCGTCGACGAAGAGCTTGCCGTGGACCTCGACCCAGTGCTCCGAGCTGGTGACGTTGCCGTCACCGTCGCGGTGCTCCTCGGAGCGAGTGACCTCGTCCAACCGGAGTCCGACCAGCCGAAGCGCGGCGCTGCGCGCCACGACCTGCTCCGTGGCGGCCAGGCGGATCGTCCCGGTGATCCCATCACCGACTCGCGCGGGCTGATCCAGGCTGATCTCGCCGTTGATCGGCCCATCGGTCTCACGGACCAGCTCCTCCACCGCGACCGAGTGGAGCGGGTGGCTGCCCTGGGGGCCGGCCAGGCGCGGGCCGTTGATCGCGTCGAACGGCGACGGCGCGGACCCGGTCCGGTGCATGAGCGAGCCGAGATTCAGGTTGAGGTTCAGGGGCATCGGGGCGACTCCCTCGTGGCACGACCGTCGACCGCGCCGTGGGCACGGGCGGCGCCGATCACCTCAATCCTCCCAGATGCGCAACCTCGCCGCGGGATGGAAACGCCTCCCGGGTGATCAGCGGCGTGCGGACACCCGGCCATCGACCCGCGTGGTCGGCTCCAGCGCCACGCACCCTGGCGCGTGCCGGCTGATCGCCCACACGCCGTCTCAACGGCTCCCGCCGACCGGAAGGTCTTTCGGGAAGGCAGATCGGGTGCCCTGTCAGCGAATCCGCCGGTACGTGCTCTCGCTCCGCCGGGCAACGCGAAGGATGACGATGGTCCGTTCCGCTTCGTCGATCCCGTAAACGATCCGGAGGTCACCGACCCGCAGACGCCAGAACGAGCTTCCCGCGAGGGACGCCGCACCCGGTGGCCGCGGATCGCGCGCCAGGGCGAGGATCGGGCCACGCAGGCGGGCTGTCGCGTCGGGCGGCAGCTTGCGGAGCTGGCGCTGGGCTGCCGGCGCCAGGTCGACCCGCCAGGATTCGTCGCTCACCCTTCGCCGGGCAGTCCGTAGGCCGCGCGGGTCTCGGCGGCGTGGGCGCGGAAGAACTCGTCAGCAGCGACACCGCCGTCGCGTTCGTACTCCGCGAGTGCCTCCGCCGCGGCCGCGGCGTCCTCCGCGTCCTCGAGTCGCTCGAGCCAGGCCCCGAGCGCCTCGTCCACGATCTCGCGCACGCTCCTGTCGCGTCGCGCCGCCTCCACCTTCACCGCACGGTAGAGCTCTGGGTCGAGGTCGATCGTCACCTTCATGCAGCAAGGATACCAGCTTGCTGGGTTGCTGTACCTCTTCGACGACCCCATCAGCTCCGATCGTGGCAGGTCGTGTCCGGCCGACAATCCGATTCGCACGCGCGCAGAGACGAGGTCGTCGGCAATGAGCGGCTGGGGTGAGCTGCTACCCTGGCGGCCGATGGACGACGGCACGCGATATCCCATCCCGGAAGAGGCGGGTCATGGCTGGGCCTCCTCGTTCCCCGAGTTCCGGTCCACTCCGGCGCTGAGGATCCGGGGTTCGCTCCAGGACTTCCTCAAGAATGTGTCGTCCGAGCAGGTACGAGCCTGGGATCTGTCGATCCCGCCACTCCAGCGCGAAGTCGGCGAAGTCCTCCTCGACGATTCGTCAGCGACTGACTACACGGCCATCCTTGAGTACGAGCTCCCGCTGGAGTTCCGGCGCCCCGACGTCGTCCTGCTCATGGGCGGGGCGGTCCTCGTTCTCGAGCTCAAGGGTCGACGACACGCCAACCGGGCCGACATCGATCAGGCCGCGGGGTACGTTCGCGACCTCAAGGCATACCACCGTGAATGCGCGGACCGGCCGGTGCACGGCGCGGTCGTCTTGACCGACGCCTCCGGCTATGTCGGCTCCGACGCCGGCATCCACGTGCTCGGGATCGATGCGGTCGATTCCCTGGCCCACGAGCTCAACGTGCACGATGTGCGGGCGATCCTCATCCCGGGCCGATTTCTCGCATCGGATGCCTACCGGCCGCTGCCAAGCCTGATCGAGTCCGCTCGCGCCTTGTTCGAGAACGGCGACCTCCCTCACATCCATCGAGCGGCTGCCGCCACCGACCCGGCCCTCCACCGCATCTCCGAGATCATCCACGAGGCAGCACGCACGCAATCGCGGCGCCTGATCCTCCTGACCGGTGTCCCGGGTTCCGGCAAGACCCTCGTCGGTCTCCAGGTTGCCCATGCGAGATGGCTCGACGACGTGGCTGTCGATCGCGGCGACGGCAAGCCATCGGCCCCAGCCGTGTTTCTGTCCGGAAACGGCCCGCTGGTCCAGGTCCTGCAGTACGAGCTCAAGAGTGCGGGGGGCGGAGGCAAGGCTTTTGTCCGTGGCGTCAAGGAGTACGTCAACACGTACAGCCGCAGTCATCATCTCGTACCGCCGGAACACGTCCTGATCTTCGATGAAGCACAGCGCGCGTTTGACGCCGCGATGGTCGCCGAGAAGCATCCGGAGCATGGGGAGGGTCTCTCGGAACCCGAGCATTTCATCGAGTTCGCCGAGAGAGTCCCGGGCTGGTGCGTGGTCATCGGCTTGATCGGGACGGGCCAGGAGATCCACACCGGCGAGGAGGGCGGTTCCATCCAGTGGCGACGGGCCGTGGAACGAAGCCGAGCCGGAGGCTGGTACACGCATGCCTCACCCGGCCTGAGAGGCGAGTTCGGCGACCTCGACCGTTCGTCGATCGAACCGGCACTTAGCCTTGACGAGGAGCTCCGGTATCACGTCGCAGATGACAACCATGTGCACGTTGCCCACCTGCTCGAGGGCTCGGCGCCGGGCGGGCTCCTCCCACTCGCGCAAGCCCTCGAGCGGCAGGCTTACCACCTTCGCATCACGCGCGATCTGGCCGAGGCAGGCGACTACCTGCGACAGCGCTACCGCGATGACCCGACGGCAAGGTTCGGCTTGATCGCCTCCTCCAAGGATCGTGTGCTCCCGAGGTTCGGCGTCAACAACGACTTTCAGTCGACGAAACGCGTCCACTTCGGGCCCTGGTACGGCGAAGGGGATGGCGACTACCTCGGACGCTCCTGTCGGGCCCTTCGGGAGTGCGTCACCGAGTTCGGAGCGCAGGGCCTTGAGCTTGACGCCACGCTCCTGGCATGGGGAACTGACTTCATTCGTGAACGTGGGCGCTGGACGAACGAGTACGCACGCGGGTACCAGAAGCGGTGGATGGTCAAGGATCCGTTCCGGCTTCGCCTCAACGCCTATCGGGTGCTGCTCACGCGGGCGCGCGATGCAACCGTGGTGTTTGTCCCGCCCTTGCCGGTTCTTGATGAGACCTACGAGTACTCCGGGCGGCAGGATTCCGCGTGCTCTCTGAGGTCGTGACACCGTAGCTGTCACTCCCCGCCTGCAGAGTTCGGGGCATGGAAGCCCCCGCCGCCATCGTCAGCCTCCCCTCCCCC
>Ga0265342_10003590_pt1 | contig 12655 bp, 16 predicted proteins | sample 4CB327metaG_FD_203125 | JGI IMG/M metagenome (GOLD analysis project Ga0265342, IMG submission 203125) | Rhizosphere microbial communities from Carex aquatilis grown in University of Washington, Seatle, WA, United States - 4-CB3-27 metaG | ecosystem: Host-associated > Plants > Roots >...
CCCTTGCTGGGATCAAGATAAAAATAATTTCACTAATAGGGATTCTGTCAGAGAAGTATGGGCTATAATTGGCTATAAACTCTTAAATAAAATATAAAAACCCGTCACTATCTTGGAACTTTTTACGCATGAAATATTATAGGTAAAACGTCATTTATAGCTGGCACTCTTGAACTATGAAGGAACTTTTTATAAAGAAAACTCGGAATTATATTTAAATATTAGTGTAAGGTTTTTTAATTCGCTTTGTTTCTTGTACAAAGAAGTCAACACCATCAGAAGCAAGCTTTACATAGGCAGCATTATCAACTGAGGAAAGTGGAAAGTTTTTATAAGTGCCAAACCCAATATGAATAAGGAATTTGTGCATAATGTCACTATGTGATGCAACAAGAACGGTTTTATTTTTATAAATGATTGCTGTTTCTCTCAAAAATGTTACTAAACGAGTAACAATTTCGTCATCACTTTCTACTCCATGAGATTTATAAGAAAATCTTTCTTTATCGTCTAATGCTTCAACGAGGGCATCATATGCTTCGGTTGCTTTATATGGTTTTCCTTGAAATTCTCCATAACTTCGTTCTCTTAAAACCTGTACAGCTTGAATAGCCAAGTTTCTTTCTAACATAATTATTTCAGCAGTTCTTCTTGCTCTCATCAAATCTGAAGAAAAGGCAGCATCAAAATGAACATCTTTTAATTCAATTGCTACAATTTTTGCCTGTTCTTCGCCGACTTTTGTTAATGAACTATCTAACTGTCCTGTATTGATACCTTTTTCATTCCAATCCGTTCTTCCATGACGAACAATATAGAAAATGCAATAATCATGTTTATTCATCAAGTTAGTATAACATCTATAAGTTCTGATATCGTATACGGCATAGTTCAGTATGCTGGCAAGCCTGGATTGGAACTTTTGTAACAACAATACTTATTAAGCTATAATGTGTCCATGGACAAAACAACCACTAGAAACGACAGCTCGGTCAAAGACTATATTGCTTCACTTGACGATGAGCAAACCATAAAAGATTCCTTAACACTTCTTGAAATGATGCAGCGAATAAGCGGGCATGAGCCAAAGCTGTGGAATGTAGGCACCATCGGGTTTGATAGCTATCATTACAAATACGACAGCGGACGCGAAGGCGACGCTCTTGTTATTGGCTTTTATCCAAGAAAAGGTAAGATTACCGTTTACCTAATGGACGGCACGGCACGCTACGCTGAACTCTTGGTTAAGTTAGGTAAACATACCACTACTGGATACTGTGTTTATATCAAACGACTTAGTGATATAGAGCTGCCAATCCTTGAACAAATCATGCAAAAATCATATGAGCATATAAAGTCTCTAGACGGACATATACACCAAATATTATGGCAAACTAAAAAATAGACCTCTGCATAATAGAACTATTTTCTTAACCACTCACTATTAACTGAATATAGAGTTGCATATTGACTTTCATCTTAATTTATTCTGTAATAAACAGAGACATAATGAAAAAAATTGTTATAGTAGTAATTATTGTTATTTTACTCGTCGGTGGGTATTTAGGAAGACACAGCATAAAATCAATGTTTGGTATGTCTCCATCATCTTCTCCCGCACAGATGGCGCAATCAAAGCCTTCTACAACTTCTTCTGCTATGGCACCATCGGATAATATTTATTTGACGAAAAAAGATCCTTCAAAGGGACTTTATCTGACTGATTTCCAAGGGACTACTCTTTATACTTTTGACAAAGATACCAAAGGCGTAAGTAACTGTACAGGAGCATGTGCAACTGCTTGGCCTATTTATACTTCAGGTGCAACTGCTGAGAAAGTACTCCCGACAAATATTAGTGTTATTACCCGATCAGATGGAACAAAACAATTCGCATGGAAAGGAATGCCACTTTACTATTATTCTGGTGACAAAAAGCCAGGTGATATTACTGGAGATGGCGTTGGTGGAGTCTGGCATATAGTAAAACCTTAAATAACCACAATTGTGCCTAAAAATGCCTTATTCACGGCGGTGCATTAGAACCTCTTTTGATACCTCAAACTTATCTGATATCATATGTGCATGATACGCGCGTTAATTTTTGATTGTTTTGGAGTTTTCTACCCTGACCCAGTCTTTGCTTATATGCACAATCCACAAAGTCCTCCAGAAAAAGCAAAAGAATTACATTCATTCGATGAACAAGCTGCACGTGGTAAATTAACAAAAAATGAGTTTATTAAAAAAGTGACCCAACTTTTAAATAAATCCCCTCAAGAAATAGATCAACAATTCTTTCAACGACATAGTAATAATCAAGACCTTATTAATTTTGTGAAAAGCGCACGAAGCAGATATAAAACTGAATTACTTAGTAATATCGGTGGAGATATGATGGACGGATTTTTTACTTCTCAAGAACGTGAAGAGCTTTTTGATGTTGTTATTTTTTCAGGGAATGAAAAATTTGCAAAGCCAGATAAAGAATTCTTTGCACTTGCGTGTGAGCGACTCGGTGTTATACCTCAAGAAGCAATTATGATTGATGATGTTGAGCATAATTGCGATGCGGCAAAAAGCATAGGAATGCAAGCAATTTGCTATAAAGACTTTGAACAGTTTGAGAGGGAAATAAATCTTCTATTGAAATAATACGCTCCAACAAAATGTTAGACTTTTTGTTTTTCTTCTAGGTAATCTTTGAGTGGGCCAAGATAATACTCCTGCCACCCTTTTTTAATACTTTCTGCATCTGCATCGGGGACATCAATATGTAGTAATTCTATTCGTACAGTATCTTTTTCCTGATGAAGAGTAAAGGTAACAAGAGAAGGTTTCTCCCATTGTCTGTTATCGCTATCACTATACCACTCTTGCACTAATTTCTTTTCTGGTATAACTTCAGTATTTTTGCCCCAGATACTCCCATCCCAAAGAGAAAATTTTTCTCCTACTTTATCATTCATTTTTACAGAGCCCCCTCCCCAACCGTCAATGTACTTCGGATTTACTAATGCTTGCCAAACTTCAGATAATGGAGCGTCTATATGATAGGTTTGTTTAATAACTTTCACTATTTAAGTTATACAGCGCTTTTTCTTAAAAAACAATAGGTTCTAACGCCGTACATGAGCAACTGCTAATCATTTTTAGCTTTAAATCCTTTCTCCCCTTTTCTCTTATTGAAATATTTCCATCAATATAAAATTGATGGAATAAATAAAGATTTTGCTATACTACTGCTTAGTAACATCTTTCAGGTGTAATATTCTAGGCTCTTTTACGGCTTATTCTATGACGAGAGAAAATATTTATCAAAAATTTGAAATCATTTATACCCAATACGCAGGAGGAATATTTCGGTATATTTATTTCAAAGTTTCTGATTACGAATTAGCGAGAGATATAACAACTGAAGCATTTATCAAATATTGGAAGATACTATCAGTAGAGAAAAAGATAGCAAGTCCTAAGGCACTACTCTATCTTATTGCAAAGGGGCTTGTGATTGATTACTATCGCAAAAAGAAAAATAGTAAACGAGTATCTTTAGAAAGTATCGATGAACGACTTTTAGGAGTAATAGATACTGTAGAAGATTCTCTTTTCAAAAAACAAGAATTGGAACAAATTTATAGAAAAATTAGACGATTAAAAAAAGATTTTCAGGATATACTTTTTCTTCACTATGTTGAAGATTTAACGGTAAAAGAGATAGCATTTATGCAAAAGAAAAAGGAAAATGCTATACGAGTAATGCTTCATAGAGCATTACAATCATTAAAGGAGATTATATGAGTGAAAAAGAAATAATAAAAAAAATAAAATTATTGAAATCAATACAGCCAGAACAAAACGTCCTTAAAAATCTTAAAAGAGATATATACCAACATGTAGGTATTGAAAATGAGAGAAATAAATATTTTGAAATAACAGTACGAAAGTTTTTTATAAATTTTTCTATGGTATTAAAATCATATCGGTATATATCTGTTGGGGTTATTTTTGTTCTTCTATTACTATTCTTTTCATTTATGACTTTAGCTTCCCTACCAAACCACATACATAAAATAATTCTTTATACTAAAGTTGCTCTTGCTCCAAATCAATATGAAAAAGCACGACTTGCGCTGGATGATGTTACCCATACATATATAAAAACCCCATCTTTAGTGCAAAACAATCTTACTTCACTATCACAAGAATTAGCATTTACTAATTCGGAGATGTCCAGTCTCAAACTAAAAGGAGAAAGAGGTAAATATACTGCACTACAATGTCATACATTATATCAACAATACCTTATGTACCTAAAAGAAGAAAATACTACTATTTCAAGGCTAAATCAAAAACAATCTTCTTCGGTAAAATCACAAATTATTGCCTATAAAGAACAGGCTGAACAAAAATTGCATATGTATCCCCGCTTGTAATAGTTCTCTTCTTTCTACGGCTTATTTATAAGAAAGGAGGTGAAACTATGGAAGAAAAAAAATCTAATGAGCTAAAATCATCATATGGGAAAAAACCGCTCTGGCAATGGATTGCTCTCTATGTTGTTGTTGCTATTATTGTCTATGGAATAATTTATTCTGTATTTATTCACAAACAAAATCCATATAGCACCCAAACAAACTCAGCTCAGCAAGTGCAACCATCACAAAACAGCGTTTATAAAATGATGTCAAAAGGTAAACTCGGAAATGTTATGACTGATCCAAAAGGAATGACACTTTATACCTTTGCTCAGGACACATCTGGAATGAGCAATTGTAATGGTGCATGTTTGCAAGCATGGCCGCCTTACAAAGCAACATCGCAATCCGGAACTTTTCCGGCTAACATTTCTGTAATTAAACGGTCAGACGGCACGTTACAATATGCTTGGAAAGGTATGCCACTCTATTATTACAACAAAGATGGAGATTCTGGCGATGCATATGGGAACGGCATTGGTGGTGTCTGGTCAGTTATAAAATAACAGAGTTACTACCTTAAGTAGTAAATCTCCAAATAAAGGGGGTGAAATATATGAGTAGTAAAATTATAATAATCGTAATTATTGTAGTCATTATTATCGGTGGGGGTGCTTATTTCTTAAATAAAAATAATCCCTCTCAGATGCAAATGCAAAACATGCCTGCGCAAACTCAAGGACAAGCACAAACTAGTCCAGCAACAAGCTCTTCACAGGCAAAGACTGGCAAAAACGCGGTAACAATTCAAAACTTTGCGTTTTCACCTGCAACAATTACTGTTAAAGCAGGAGATTCAGTAACGTGGACAAATCAAGATAGTGCAGGTCATAGTGCAACAGCAGATGATAATAGTTTTGATACTGGGGTATTACCTCAAGGACAATCAAAATCTATTACTTTTAGCAAAGCTGGAACATATACCTATCACTGCAGTGTTCATCCGAACATGAAAGCAACCGTTATTGTTCAATAAAACAAAATCTACACGCTCATTGATCTACTCAATGGGCGTGTTGTATATAAAGTAAACGCAAACTTTTATTTTAATTTCTATCCTTTGCTATACTGAGTATGCTATGTCTAAAAAGAATCTTGCAAATCTTGCCTTTCGATTCGTTTTCATTATTGGAATAGTCAGTCTCTTTGGAGATATGACATATGAAGGAGCAAGAAGTATCAATGGGGCTTTTCTTGGATCACTCGGAGCAAGTGGTGCAGTTGTTGGATTTGTGGCAGGTTTCGGAGAACTAATCGGCTATGGACTTCGCTCTATAACTGGCTTTTTTGCAGATAAATCTCACAAGTATTGGGTGTTTGCATTCGTTGGATATTTCATCAATCTTTTTGCAGTACCCACATTGGCTCTTGCAGGAAGTTGGCAAATAGCGGCTATGCTAATGATTGCTGAGAGAACTGGCCGTGCAATCCGCAAACCCTCAATGGATGCAATGCTTTCTTATACAGGAAAAACACTCGGAAATGGATGGGTCTTTGGACTTAATGAAGCATTAGATCAGACAGGCGCAACTGTTGGTCCTCTTATTGTATCTCTTGTATTATTTTTACATGGAAACTATCAACACGCCTACGCGACGCTTCTAATTTCGGCATTTTTATGTCTGATGGTTCTTATCGCAGCCAGACTGCTCTACCCTAATCCTCATGAACTCGAAAAAAAACCGGCACATTTTATCAAAACAAAAGGATTTTCAAAGGCCTATTGGATATATGTTATAGCTGGAATGTGTATCGCAGCAGGTTTTGTCGATTTTTCTTTAGTGTCACTTCATTTTCAACAAACAAAAGTTATTAGTCCTGATGTCATCCCTCTTTTTTATTCTTTGGCAATGGCTGTCGGAGCGATTACTGCGTTAGTCTTTGGCAAATTATATGACAAAAAAGGATTGCCGATTGTGCTTCTAGCTTTTTTCTTATCAGCATTATTTGCTCCTTTTGTCTTTTTAGGAACTTTTTGGTTTGTATTAATAGGTATGGTGTTATGGGGACTGGGTATGGGAGCACAGGATTCTATCCTTAAAGCAATGCTAACTCCTGTTATTGCAACTGAAAAACGAAGTACGGCCTTTGGTGTATTTGATACCTGTTTTGGGATAGCTTGGTTTTTAGGGAGTATAACAATGGGTTTTCTTTATGATAAATCTATCCCCACTCTTATTATCCTTTCAGTTATTCTCCAGCTTATTTCTTTACCTATTTTTATTTTGGCAAAGAATAAAAAAAACCAATCCTATTAGTTCTCATGCAATTCCCATCTTCAACAGATATATTACTTCTATGAAGAAAATTATCACTTTTGTACTCATTCTGGTAATTGTTGCATACATAATTTATCAAAACGGATCCTCTTGGCTTTTATATGCTCTTACGCTTACAACAGGTAAAGGCTCTCAAGTGCCTGTTTTTTCTAGTTCGTCAGGGCCAAAACCACCGTATAAAGATGGAACCTTTACCGGAAATTCTGAAGATGCGTTTTATGGAAATGTCCAAGTTAAGACAGTAATATCCGGTGGGAAAATAATAGATGTGCAATTTTTGCAATATCCTCATGAGGCAGCTCGATCACTTGCAATTAATACCCTAGCCATGCCAAACTTAAAACAGGAAGCAATTACAGCACAAAATGCTCAAGTTGATATTGTTTCAGGTGCAACAGATACCAGTAACGCTTTTATGCAATCACTTTCTTCTGCGCTTTCACAGGCAAAAAGTTAAAAATACTTTAAGCTAACTTTAAAAATTTTACGGTGTAATAAACCTATGAAAAAATATATTCTTTCGTCGATTGTTGTTATCTCATTTCTTGGATATTCATTCTACCAACGGGCATTTGGCGTGCAGCAAACTCCAGTTATATCCACTTCAAATTCATCAAAGATTTCTCAAAATTCACCAACAACAACACCTACTCCGACGATTGTCCCAACTGATACTCCTGCAACCATCAAACCGAATAAAATCCAAACTATTCCGACTGCACCTCCCATTCCAACCGCTACTCCAACTCCTGCTCCTGCCGTGGCGTCTGGATATAAAGATGGGATATACACAGGCGATCCGGCTGATGCATTCTATGGCAACATCCAAGTTCAAGCGACTATAAATAGCGGCAAAATAACCAATATACAATTTTTACAGGCTCCTAATGACCGCAGCACATCTATTGAAATTAACCAACAAGCCGATCCAATTCTTGCTCAAGAAGCAATACAAACACAAAATGCAAACGTTGATATCGTTTCCGGTGCAACAGACTCAAGCCAAGCCTTCGTTCAGTCATTACAATCTGCTCTGGATAAAGCAAAAAGTTAACTATGAAATTTATAGACACATTTTTAGACAAAATTACCATGTACCGTTTGGTGCTTTACTATCTGCTTTTTCTTATTGCAGTTGCATGCGTTTTTGGCTTTTTGGGAATTTTGCCATATAATCCACTTGCAATTATTTTTTCAACAATTTTTTTAGTCCTAGTTTGTTGGGTCTTTAATAAAATTTTCTCATGGGCTTTTAATGCACCTACCAATGTGGAGTCTTTTTTTATTTCAGCTCTCATTTTGACATTAATAGTAAGTCCCGCAAAAGATTTTAATGATGTTGCACTTTTATTTTGGGCTGCTGTTTTGACAATTGCTTCTAAGTACATCCTTGCAATTAACAAAATTCATCTGTTTAATCCTGTTGCTATTGCAGTTGTTCTTACAGCTTTTGGTTTTAATGGCTCGGCATCCTGGTGGATTGGTACAGCATCCATGTTGCCGTTTTCTTTATTAGGATTACTCATAGTCCGCAAAATCAGAAGAAGCGATCTAGTCTTTTATTTTTTCTTGAGCGCTCTTGCAACAATATTCGGATTTAGCCTTTTACAAGGTGGGAATATATTTACAACTTTTAAACAAGTTATTACAGCTTCTCCAATATTTTTCTTTGCGTGTGTTATGTTAACAGAGCCACTTACTACCCCTCCAACGAAATCACTTCAAAGTATATATGGAGCACTTGTCGGAGTATTATTTGCTCCGCAATTTCATATCGGATCGTTTTATACAACTCCGGAACAAGCCCTAGTAATTGGTAATATCTTTTCCTATATTGTGAGTCCGAAATATAAATTACTACTAAACTTAAAAAATAAAATTAGTATCGGAACTGATGTCGTCGATTTTATCTTCCATCAAAAACAAAAATTTGCGTTTTCTCCAGGACAATATATGGAGTGGACCCTTCCTCATAAAAAAGCTGATAGTCGAGGCAACAGAAGATATTTTACTATTGCGTCCTCACCTACCGAAGAAGATCTCAGACTCGGAATAAAATTTTATGCCAATGGCAGCAGTTACAAAAAAACCATGATTGCTATGACTGATCGTACACCGATAGTAGGAGCTCAAGTGAGAGGAGATTTTACCTTGCCAAAAGATCCAAGTAAAAAATTAGTATTTATTGCGGGCGGCATTGGGATTACACCATTTCGGAGTATGATCAAATATCTCATCGATACAAATCAGAAAAGACCAATTATTCTTTTATATGCAAATAAAACAGTTGATGAAATTGTCTATTATGATATTTTTAATCAAGCGCAACAGCAATTAGGGATAGAGACTATCTATACATTGACTGATAAAACAAAACTTCCAGCAAATTGGCAAGGCTATGTCGGGAGGATTGATGCATCATTGATACATAGTGTTGTGCCGGATTTTACGGAAAGAACCTTTTATTTATCAGGACCTCGTGCAATGGTCAGCGCGTATGAGAATACGCTTAAATCTCTCGGTGTACCGCAACAACAAATCAAGACTGATTTTTTCCCGGGTTTTGTGTAATCAATGGAAATGAAAGTGTGATCGTAGTCCCCTTTCCTACACGTGACGCAAGATGAATACTTCCATGATGGAACTCAACGATTTGTTTTGCAATGGCAAGTCCTAACCCGTATCCTTTTTGAGATCGTGCAGTATCTATTCGAAAAAATCTTTCAAAAACTTTTTCTTGATTCTCTTGAGAAATACCGATTCCTGTGTCACTTATTTTAGTAACAATTACAGTATTCTTTTGAGCTAATGTTACCGATATTTTGCCTTTTGCCGTTGTATATTGTAAAGCATTATCTAATAAATTGGTAAAAAGTCTTTTCAGTAATTGTGCATTTCCTTTAATAACGACACTTTGTTTTGGAAAAATAAATTCTAACTGTATCTTTTTTTGTTTTGCAGCTTTTTGAAATATCGCTATTCGTTCAGTCAGAATATCTGTCAAATCAACTTGTTCTTTTTGTGAGCTTTTATATTGCACCTCTTCACGCGATAAAAATAACATATTTTCGACAAGTGCGATCAAATTAGTTACTTCTTCTTTATTACTCGCTATTATCTTCTTATATTCTTCTTTTGTAGTATCTTTTTGTAAAGCAAATTCTAATTCACCGCTTAAAATAGATAACGGAGTTCTTAAATCATGAGAAGCATCGGCAAGGAAACGTTTCTCTCTTTCATACGACTGTTGAACTGGCGAAAGTGTTCTTCCTGTTAAAAACCAGGCTAAAGTCGGAACAATAAAAAATAATAGAGCATCAATAATGACTAACGTATCCCGTAATTCATCAAGGATAATATCGCTCGGCGGCTCATTTCTCTCTTCTTTGCGACCGTTAAAAAATCGCTCACTATTTGTATGAATATATCTATCAATTCCTGTATCTCCAAAATATTTATTCATCCAAAGATAAACTCCCGCACTAAGACTCCAAAAAAGAAAAAGAAAAATGAGCGAGTATAAAAATGTTAATTTTAGACGAGCGCGTTGAAACATATGTTTATGTTCTTAAACTATACCCTGTGCCCCGCACAGTATGGATAACTTCCTTTGCGTGAGGATATACTTTTAATTTTTTTCTAAGATATTTTATATACGTTTCAACAATATTGGATAACCCTTCATAATGATAATCCCAAACATGTTCAAGTATTTGTGTTTTTGTCAAAACAATATTTTGATTTCTCATGAAATATTCAAGAAGCGCAAATTCCCGTGCTGTAAGTGAAATAATATTTTTCGCTCTTGTAACAATTTTTGTTGCAGGATTAAGTGTTATATCAGCAATAGTTAGGATAACCGGATCTGCTTTATTTCCACGTCTGAGAAGTGCTCTGATTCGTGCAGAGATTTCTGCATAAGAGAAAGGTTTGGTGACATAATCATCTGCCCCTGCATCAAGACCCGCGATCTTATCAGTTACATCATCCTTTGCCGTAAGCATTAATATGGGTAGTCCAGTATTCTTTTTGCGAATCTCGCGGCAAACAGTTAATCCATCAATCTTCGGAAGCATAACATCAAGAATGACAAAATCATATGAGTTATAACTTACCTTTTCTAAAGCTTCTTCTCCATCTGCTGCAATATCAACAGTGTAAAGATCCGCCTGTAAGCCTTTTCGCAAAATATTGGCAATTTTCCCTTCATCTTCAACGACAAGAATTTGCATGTGCTCATTATATGAAAAACTAATGAGAATTTCATGAGGAATTTACTCCGTATTATTGTTTTTCTATGAGGATATACTTGTTTTCTATTTTTCTTGCCTTTACAATATAGTTAAGCTTTACTAGTTAATCTATGTTACTAGAAAAAACACTACCACTTCTGTTTCTATTTTTACTCGGATATTTCTTGAAAAAGAAGGGTATCCTACACAGACAGAACGGAAAAATTTTGGGCAGTATTTTGTTATATATTGTGATACCTGCGATAGTTATCAATGCGCTTTCAAATGTCCCTATCAATAATTCGTTACTTATTTTGCCTGCAATCGCTTTTATTTTAGTTTCGTTGTTATTATGTATTGGCTATTTACTTAGTAAGGTACTAAAACTAAGCGGAAAAAGAAAATCTTCTTTCATAGTTTGCTTCCCTACTCTTGAAGGAGGTTCTATAGGTTATTCTTTTATGCTTATCGCTTTTGGTGCCATTGGCTTAAGTAAAATAGTTGTTTTCGATTTAGGAAATAGTATTTTTCTCTACACAATTATATTCCCCTTGGCTTCTTTTTTAGGTGAAAGTAAAAAAGATAATCTCCAACAACATCTTGCAAGATTTATACAAAATCCAATAATTTGGGCTCTTGTAATAGGTATTCTTCTAGACACATTACATATCCATTTCACTTTGCTATCAAATTTTCTTTCTGTAGCAGGATCTGCCTTACTGCTTTTGGTCGCGGTTTTATTAGGACTTGAATTTGAATTTTCGTTAGACTCATTTAAACTTCCACTACTAAATATTATTTTAAAGACATGTATTGGGCTCTGTTTAGGATTATTGTTGTCATTTTTATTCAATCTTCACGGGATAGATAAGGTGACAGTCCTTGTTGCCTCAACCCTACCTCCAAGTATTCTAAATATTGTTCTTGCGGCAGATTATGAACTTGATGTTAAATACACAGCAAATTTGCTTCCTCTAGGTATCTTAATCGGAATTCTTTTTACCTCTCTATTTATCCCGTTTGTTAAATAAATATTTTTTGTTGTCCTTCGATCCTCAGGATCTTTGACTTAACCCTTGCTGTCAACACAAAGTTTGCAAAGCTGAGTTATTGGAGTATAATTATTTCTATCCAGTTATGGCAAAACACCCAGGCCGTAAAAAACTAAAATTACCGTCAACGTCACATTTACACTTACGCAAAGAAGCCGCACGAAGTAAAATAGGAGGAAAAATTCAAGCACATCCTGAAAGAAGTTCACTATATACACGCGGACGGGTTTTTGATTCAGGAATTTCCCATCTATTTTCAGATGAACATCGTTGGCAACGCTGGCTGGATGTATGGGCAGCATTAGCAATTGCTCAGGCAGAATTTGATATGATCCCAATGGAAGCGGCGAAAAGAATTGTGGAATATGCCGATATCAAATTGCTTGATGTTGATAGAATACGATCAATCAACGACAAAAAAAGTCATAAAATCATGGGGCATTTAGAAGTGTTGAGTGAAGCAGTGGGCGAACCGTATGGAGGTATGATACATAAAGGAGCAACAGCGGAAAATATTCATAAAACGGGAGACACGCTGGTACTCCGTGACGCGAGTGAAATAATTTTGGGTTTAATCGGAGACACCTTTGATGCCTTGGAAATTCTTGCCTTAG
>Ga0265342_10003592_pt1 | contig 12654 bp, 9 predicted proteins | sample 4CB327metaG_FD_203125 | JGI IMG/M metagenome (GOLD analysis project Ga0265342, IMG submission 203125) | Rhizosphere microbial communities from Carex aquatilis grown in University of Washington, Seatle, WA, United States - 4-CB3-27 metaG | ecosystem: Host-associated > Plants > Roots > Rhizosphere...
CGGAGATCCGGTCCCCTCCGCCCCGCGAGGAGCCGAGGAAGGTGCCGCCCACCTTGTGGATCTCGTCGACCGCCTCGGGATCGAGGGGCCTCACCCCGAGGTTGGCCTCGGGCAGGAAGCCCCGGTAGCCGTAGCGTATGCCCGTGATGCGGCGTACGCCGTAGCGGAACCAGAGGCAGCGCACGATGGCGCGGATGACGTCGTTGATGCCCGGGCAGAGGCCGCCGCAGGTCACGATCCCCGCATGGACGTGGCTCGGCGCGAAGAAGATCGACTTGCGCGGCCCCGCCTTCTCGAAGAGGCGGTCGCGGCCGGGGCCTTCCGCGTCGCTCCCGCTGACCGCGACGTCGTAGCGGATGAACTCGTCGTTCCGCACGTAGTCGGCGACGGAGTCGTTCGAGAGGGTGGAGAGCACGATGGGGGAGGGAATGCTGCAGGACCCCAGGACGGGTACCGAAAACGCCGATTCTTCGCTCATATCGCCCCTTAGTATAGCGAGGCTTTCCTTCCTGCGCAACGAATAGCCTTGACTGGGCTTCAGTTCGAAAACTACACTTTAACCTATGATAAATAGTCGGATAGGCGCATGAGCGAGGTCGGAAAGCGCGATGGCGCGCTCAGGATCATCTTCGCCGTAGAGGATGAGGATGAGCGTTCCGCCTTCGCGACGGTCGCGGCCGAAGCTTTCCCGGGATGCGAGCTCTTGTTCCCCCCCGACATCGCGGAGGTCGAAAAACTGTATTCGACCGACCGGGCGGACGTTATCGTGACCGATTTCCGCTTCCATTCGGGCGCCCTCGCGGACTGGCTCACCTTTTGGCCCCTGCCCGCCATCCTCCTCGTCGACCCCGAGGACGACCTCGAGCGCGTCGGCAAGACGATTCGCGACGAGGCGGCCCTCTTCATCCAACGCATGCCGGACTTCGGCCACATCAGGACGCTCCCCCTCCTCATCCGCAAGGCCCTCAACGTACGGGAAAGCGTCGCGCGCCAAAACGCCCACCTCCAGATGTCCGAGCACCAGTACCTGAACCTCCTGCAGGCGATCCCGGACGTCGTCTACACCCTCGACGGCAAGGGGCGGTTCATATACATGAACGACGCCGTGAGGAACCTCGGCTACGAGCCCGCGAAGCTCATCGGCAAGCATTTCAGCGAGATCATCCATCCCGAGGACGTCGATCGCGTCAGCCGCACGGAAGCGATAAAGACGCTCCGGGGCACCGTCACGGGGGATGCCGGCGCGCCCAAGCTCTTCGACGAGCGCCGCTCGGGCGATCGGATGACGAGGAACCTCGAGGTGCGGCTCAAGCTGGGCGAAGCCATCGAGGGATACCGCGACGCCTCCATCAATTCGTACGGCGAGATCAACTGCTCGGGCTATCCCCTGCCGGAGTTCGAGGGCATAGAGCTCGGCACGATCGGCATCATACGCGACATCACCATACGCAAGGAGCGCGACCACGCCCTCGAGCTCGCCCTCGCCTCGAAGGAGATCCTCCTCAAGGAGATCCATCATCGGGTCAAGAATAACCTTCAGGTGATCTCCAGCCTGCTCAACATCCACGAGGCGGGGATCGTCGACGACATGGCCCGCCAAGTGTTCGTCAAATGCCAGACCAACATACAGACCATGGCTATGGTGCATGAGGTCCTCTACCGCTCGCTGGATTTCGAGGGCGTGGAGATGCAGTCTTATTTCGAGCGGCTCGTCGAATACCTCTCGAGCGTATACGAGGGCGATTACAGAGGCATCTCCGCCGAAGTGGAGGCCGGGAGCATAACGCTCGACCTCGACGATGCGATACCCGTAGCCCTCGTCGTCAATGAGCTCGTGTCGAACTGCCTGAAGCACGCTTTCCCGGCGGACGCGAGAGGACGCATCCTGGTCACGCTGCGCGAGGACGGCGACTCCTTCGCGCTCGCGGTCGAGGACGACGGCATGGGCATTCCGGAGAAGGGCGACGCCTCGCGCGCGAGGGCCGAACCGGGCGTAGGGGCGGAGCTCGTGCAGGCTCTCGTCGGGCAGCTACACGGCAAGCTCGTCTCTGGAGCCGGCGCTACGGGGAAGGGCGCCCGCGTCTCGATACGCATTCCCCGCGAGCGGCCGCGCCTGCGCTAGATCCTATCGTAAGGCGGCCTACGCGCCTTCAACTATTGGGCGCGAGAGGCCTTGGAATCTTTGGCGGCTTGGGCTTCTCGCAAATCGCGCTCGAGACTCTGATCGCCCGGCATCGAGGACAGCGCTCTCTCGATTTCCGCTTTCGCTCCCGCGAAGTCGCCCGTATTGTACAGCCTCGCGAAGCGGTTGTGCGCCTCGGCGACGAAGTTGTGGCGCAGGCTGTGCGCGAGCTGCACGAGACCGTCGTTCACGGGCGCCTTGGCCGCGGCCAGCTTGACCGCCCCCTTTTCCGCGAGGGCGGCTCCGCCGAGCCAGTCGCCGCCCGAGCCTATCTTTCCCGCTTCGTTGCCGTAGATCGTCGCGATCGCCCGCGCGTAGCGCGACGCATCCACTTCGCCCGCGGCGAAGACGCGGTCGATCGTCTCTTCCGCCTTGGCGAAGGGCAGTCCGTTCGCCGCGCTCACGAGCTCGGTTTCCCCTATGGCCGCGTAGGCGGCCCGCGTAGCGGCGGGTCCCGCCAGGCCCGAGCGCTCGGCCACGGCGCCGCGGGCGAGCGCATACTCGCCCCTGCTCGCATAAGACTGAGCCAGGCCCGAGAGGGCAGTCGACGCGAGCTCGTCCAATTCCCGCGCGTCGATGGACGCGGCGCCGGACGCGGCCGGCGATGCTCCCCCCTTGAGCTCCCTTTCCTGGGCGACCGCCAGATCGAAGGCCCCCGCCCAGTCTCCGGCTCTCGCGCGCGCGGCGGCCTTGTTGTAGGATGCCGCCCTCGCGAGGGCGATCAATCGCGCCTCTCCCGGGAAAGCCTCCGCGGCTGCCCTCGCGACCGTCTCGGCCCGCTCGTAATCGCGCCGGGTTTCGAAGTAAGCCACGAGGTTGTTGATCCGCGCGTCGAGGAAGTCCCGGGAATCGGCGTCGCGGCAGAGCTCGTCGTAATCGACGCCGAGCCTCGTCGCCTCGGCGAAGCGTCCCGCGTATTCGAGCATCGATGCCCGGTTGCTCAGGATGAGGCCGATGAGGGCGCGGTCGCCTATCGCCCTTCGGTCGCCATAGCCTCCCGGCGCGACGTAGGCGTAGCCCGTGGCCCGGCCGAAGGAGTCCTTGAACTCCTTCTTGTTGCCCGGATCGAAGCCGAAGGCATTGGTCGTCTCGACGTCGATCCTGCGATTCCCGGCGAGGAGGCTGCAGAAGGCATGGTCGGAAGTGCGCACGCCCTCGACTTCCAAGCCCAGGCTCTTGGCGGCGAGCATGTACAGGACGGCCGAGGAGACGCAGTTGTAGAGGCCCGCGTCGAGGATGCCGTCCAGGGTCGTCGCGTTCTCGCCGTATGCCTTGAACGCGCGCTCGTGGAGGAATCCGAGGATGGCCTCGCCCCGGGCGGCGGGGTCGGCGTCCTTCGCCGCGGCGAAAGGCGCCGGACCGGAACGCAGGGCCTCGTACAGCTCGCCGAGCCTCGATTCGTAGGCGGCTGACCGATCCGGGACGACGCCCGAGGCGAGGAGGGCGGCTTTCCCGAGCTCGCGCACGCTCAAGGGGTCGGGGAGGGCGCCCAGCTCGGCGAAGCCCGGGTCGCCTTTGAGGAAGTCCGGCCGCTCCGCTTCGCCCGGCCGCGCCGCCGGGGCCTGGGCTACGAGGCCCTTCGCCGCGAAGGCGACGAGGAGGGCCGCCGCGATGATCGATGGCAGGGTCGCTGTTCTTTTCACGATTCTATCCGTATTTTCAAATCTACAGCCTACAAGGTATAGTGGCCTAGCGGGGCTGGGCCCGCTCGGGAGAATAAATGGATACCGACTACGATCTCGTCGTCATAGGCGGCGGAGCCGCCGGCATGGCGGCCGCCCAATACGGAGCCCGCGCCAACCTCAAGACCCTCCTCGTCGAGGAGATGGCCGCGGGCGGCCAAGCTCTCCTCATAGACGCGCTCGAGAACTATCCCGGCGTCATGGGGCCAGTGAGCGGCTATGATCTCTCGGAGACGATGCGCAAGCAGGCCGAAGCCTTCGGCTCGGGCTTCCTCACCGCGACGGTGAGCTCTCTCGTCAAGGAAGGGAAAGCCTTCAAGCTCGAGACGAGCGAGGGCTCTCTCTCGGCGAAGACGGTAGTCCTCGCGACGGGGGCCAAGCACCGCCACGCGGACGTTCCCGGAGAGGAGGAATTCGGCGGGCGGGGAGTGTCCTACTGCGCCACCTGCGACGGCCCCTTCTTCAAGGGCAAGCGTATGCTCGTCGTGGGCGGGGGCGACGCGGCCTGCGACGAGTCGGCCTACCTCGCGAAGCTCTCCGACAAGATCGTCGTCGTCCATCGCAAGGACCGTTTCCGCGCCCAGCGCGCCCTCGCGGAGCGCACGCTGCATCACCCCAACATCGAAGTGCGCTTCAATACGGTCGTCGAGCGGATCGCGGGGACGAAGAAGGTCGAATCCGTCGTCCTCAAGAAGGAGGGGCGGAGCTACGAGGAGAGCTTCGACGCGGTCTTCGTCTTCGTCGGCTCCATCCCCCAGACAGCCCTCGCGGCCGACGCGAGGAAGGACGAGGCGGGCTACATCGTCACCGACGAGGGCATGGCGACAAGCGTCCCGGGCCTCTTCGCCGCCGGCGACGTCCGGGCCTCCTCTTTCCGGCAACTCATCACCGCCGCGTCCGACGGCGCCATAGCCGCCCATTCCGCCTCGCGGTACATCGACGAGCTGAAGGGAGAGGCTTACGCCTGAGTCCCGGAAAGGCGCGGTCCCGCTGGGCCTCGTCCTCCTCGCCCCCCTTCTCCTCGTCTCGGCCTCGGCTCCCAAGGTCGATTTCTGGACCTTAACCGAGCCGCGGGGCGGCTCGGTTTCGCGAGACGATAATACTGCATCGTCTCGCGGTTTAGTCCCGTCGAACGGTTCGGCGGCCTCCGCGCTCGTCGACGCGATGGGCGACGAGGAAGTCCTGGGCCAGGTCCTCATGATGTCCTATCCGGGGGACGAGCCCAACGAGCTCTTCCTCGAATGGGTGGAGCGCCGCGGCTTGGGCGGCGTGAAGATCTTCGGCTGGAACGCCGACGACAGCACGAAGGTCGCCCGGGCGGTGGGCCGCATGCAGGGCAAGGCCCTCGGCTCGAGGCTCGGCATCCCCCTCCTCGTCGCGACCGACCAGGAGGGCGGCTGGATCAGGCACATCAAGGGCGCGACGACGGTCACGCCCGGCAACATGGCCATCGGCGCCTCGGGCAGGCCCTACGACGCCTACCGCTCCGCCCTCATCATCGGCCGGGAGCTCGCGGCCCTCGGCGTCAACATGAACTTCGCGCCCTCAGTCGACCTGGCCACCAAGCCCAAGAGCTACATCATCGGCCCGCGCGCTTTCTCCGACGACCCCGCCAAGGCGGCCGTCCTCGGCTCGGCCTTCGTAAAGGGCCTCACCGACGCGGGCGTCATCGCTACGGCCAAGCACTTCCCCGGCCACGGGGGAACCGAAGAGGATTCGCACGGCGTCCTCCCCGTGATACGGATCGACGAGAAAACGCTCTGGGAGCGCGAGCTGCGGCCCTTCCGCGCCCTCGTGGCCGAGGGAGTCCCCGCCATCATGAGCGGCCACCTCTACTTCCCGCTCGTCTCGAGCGACGGCTCGCCCGCTTCCCTCTCGCCCTACTTCATGACGAAGGTCCTCCGCGAGAAGATGGGCTTCAAGGGCCTCGCCGTCACCGACGACCTCGCGATGGACGGAGCCGACGCGACAGTCGGCTCCATCTCCGAGGCCTGCGTCAAAGCCCTCGAGGCGGGCAACGACCTCCTCATGATCAGCAAGCTCCTCGGCGTCGACGATCCGGCCTGGCAGCGGCTCCTCTCCGCCTACCGCGAGCGGCCAGCCTTCAAGGCCCGCGTCCGAGAGGCCGCGACGAGAGTCGTCGAGACCAAGCTGAAATACCTGCGGCCGAAGGGGAAGAAGGCCCTCATCCCCGATCTCGCGAACCTCGCTTCCAGAGTGCCCGATCTCGAGGCGGCGGCCTTCTTCGAGGCCCAGGCCTATCGGAGCGCTACCGCCCTGCGCCCGGCGGGCATCCCCTTCGCCCCCAAGGGGCGGCTCCTCGTCGCCGGGCCCTTCCAGGCCTTCGACGAGGAAGCCGGCGCCGCGTATCCCGGCGCCCGAACCTTTCGCTTCTCCTACGAGCCCGAAGGCGCAGCCCTCCGCGCGGAACTCGAAGCCTTCGATCGCGCGATCTCGAAGGCCGACGACGTCATCCTCTGCGTGGCCAACGAGGCCGGCATGGACTTCGCCCTCCGCGCCCACGACGCGGGGAAGCGCGTCGCCATAGTCTCCGCGCAGAGCCCCGCGCCCCTTTCGCGCGCGCCCTGGGCCGATGCCGTCGTGGCCGTGTACAGCTACTCCCGCCAGTCCCTGCGCATGGGGATTTCCGTCCTCTCGGGCAAGGAGAAAGCCCAGGGTTCTCTTCCCCTGCGGCTCCCCGATTGATGCGCTCTTCCGGCGGGCCGAGAGTCATGGGCTGGAGGCGGGCGGTAAGCGCGGATATCCCCGCCTTGTCCGAATTCCTCAAGGCCGACGAGGAACGGCGCGTCGGCTTCTCGGGACGCCTCCTCCGGAACGAGGCTCGCCAGGCTTTTCGACCGGCTTCGTCGCTGCGCCTTCCCGCGCCGCTCCGGGGCGCCGTGTGGATTTACGAAGCGGGCGGCGAGGGCGGGACTGCGTCCCCCGTGGGGGGTGCCCTTCTCTGCCATCCTTCACGCCTGGTTTTCCCGATTTTTCCCGAGGACGCCGGGGGAGACCGGGGCCTCGCCCTTCTCGCCGGGGCCTTCTCTCCCGCCTCCGTCCTCGGCCTGGCCTCCAACGTCGCTCGATACGCGTCGGTCTTCGGCCTCGTGCCCAGGGCTTCGGTCGACTATCGCCTCATGTCTTATCCCGGGGCGTCCGGCGGTCCGGAGGCGCCGCCCTCCGCTCCTCCGCCGGGCTATCCGGGCCTCTCCCTGCGCCGCGCGGCGATCGCAGACCTCGATGATCTCATGCCCCTGCAGGAGGCCTACGAGCGCGAGGAAGTGCTCACGCCCGTCCACAGCTTCAACAGGCCGGCATGCAGGGCCTCCCTCGCGCGGGCCCTCGAGCGTCAAATCGTATTCGCCGCCTGGGAGGACGGAATCGCCGTGGGCAAGGCCGGTACCAACGCGCGCGGCTTCGCGGTCGACCAGGTGGGCGGCGTCTATACCCTGCCCGAGCGCCGCGGTCGCGGCGTGGCCGCCGCGCTCATGGCCCCCCTCCTCGCCGAGATCGGCGGGGAAGGCAAGCGGCCCGCCCTCTTCGTGAAGCCGGGCAACGCGCCGGCCAGGGCCCTCTATCGGAGGCTCGGCTTGGAGGATTTGGACGACTACCGGGCCGACTACTTCGAATCCTAGCCCGGCTCACCCCAATGGAACTCGCCTCGGTATACGTACTCGGGCCTCGCGGCGACGTAGAGCGGGCCCGAGGCGGTCCACTCGACCCAGAGGGCGCTCGAGCCCAGCCGTATCATCGCCTCGCGGTCGGCGTAGCCCGTCGACGCCGAGGCGGCTAGGGCCGCCGCCGCCGCCGCGCAGCAGTCGATCCGGCCGTTCGTGGGCGCCGAGACGATGATCTCGCCCCGCGAGGCGACGCGGACGGCTACGACCGCGGGCGCCTCCTTGCCCCGCGATGACGCGACGCGCGCCCTCGCCCTCGCGGCGCCTCCGTCGGCGAATACGGCCACCGAATCGGCCGCCGGAACGCCGACGCGGAGAGGCAGCACCTGGAAGCGCTCTCCCGATGCCTCGACGCTCGTGACGCGCCCCGCGGCGTCGGAGCTCTTGAGCGCGGTTCCGTCGGGTATGCCCCGCGGGGGGCCGAGCGAGACGCCGAGCGAGGCGGCGTCGAGGACGTCGACCTCTATTTCCATATCCGAGGCTCCGAGCGATACCGAGTCGGCGCCGGAACGCCCCGAGTCGAGGAGGTAGCGAGCCGCGCAGAGGGCCGCGTCCGCGCAGGCGCCGCCTTCGCCCTCCGCCGTGAATACGCGGAGGCGTATTTTCTCCTCGGGCTTGGCCACGACCGCCATGCGGTCCGCGCCCGCTCCCCTCCTCCTGTGCAGGAGGGCCCTGGCGAGGCCTTCCCAGTCCCGGTCCCTTCCGTCCCCGGAGAAATCGTCGACGAGGATGATGTCCGAATCGCAGAGCCTGAGCTTGTAGAAGGTCGTTTCCACGGGCGCATTGTATCATGAACGCCGATCGCGATAAGAGTCGGCGCCCGCCGGGCCCCACGCGCGGCGGCGTTTTGTTGTATAGTGATCGGCGTGACCGGCGAGCTGTTTTCCGGAGCGGGCGACAGACGGGGCGCCGCGCCCGGGCGCGTCCTCCGCGCGGCCGATTTCCCCCAGGGACCGCCTCTCGGAAGAGGCGTCTGCGGCATCGACGAGGCGGGGAGAGGCCCTCTGGCCGGCCCGGTCTCGGCGGGCGCCGTCGTGCTGCCGGACGGCTTCCCCCTGGACGCGTTGGACGATTCCAAGGCCCTCTCGGCGCGGCGCCGCGACGAGGCCTACGCCCTCATCGCGGATGGCGCCGTGGCCTGGTGCGTGGCCTGGGCCTATCCCTGCGAGATAGACGAGCTCAACATCCTCGGCGCGACCATGCTCGCGATGCGCCGCGCCTACCTCGGGCTCCTGTCCCGCTTTCATTCCGCGGGCCTCGAGGGCCCCTCTGAAGTCTACGTCGACGGGAACCGCCTGCCCGAACTAGCCCTCCGCCCCGGCGTCCGATCGGCGGCGGTGATCAAGGGCGACGGCATCGTGCCCGCGGTCATGGCCGCTTCGATCCTCGCCAAGGTCGCCCGCGACCGGGCGATGGAGCGCTACGACTGGCTCTATCCCGAGTACGGCTACGGGCGGCACAAGGGCTATCCCACCGCGGCCCATAGGGAGGCCTGCCGCAGGCTCGGCCCCTCGCCCATCCAGCGGATGAGCTTCAATTACGGCAAGCGATAGGGCGGGAGCCTCGGGGCTGCCAGGAGGATCGGGCGGAGGGAGAAGGTCGCGCCGCCGCCTCATGAGGGGTACCGTCATCTAACCCGCGCCCTTCCACCCCCCGCGCCCCCTCCATCCGGGGCGGGAGTTGGGAGTGCGGGAGCAAAGGGATTCGGTTTGTTGCGCCATTATCAAGCTCCTCAGAAGGCGATGATTATATTCTCGCGTGAATGATAGATCTGGGCGATTTTAAAATGCATAAAATCTGCGTTTAGCTGTCTGCAAGATTAGAGGGCGCGACATAGTAGTCGTTTAGGTTCTACACATGAATGCTAGCGCCCTTGTCCTTTGGAGTTAGCGTAAGCCTCTCCTCTCTCAGTGCTCTTGCCGACACTGGCACCGGTCTATACTTTTTCGGAACAGGATAGACATCTTCGGCCTTGGGGATTGGCCGTCTCCGAGGAGACAGAAGGGTGAGAGGCTCATTTACTGCTGAGCTGAAGTATTGATCCAAAATCGCACGACCTAGTACTTCTGCTAGAAGCGATGGTACTGCATTTCCAATCTGTCGCTGGACGCTGGAGTTGCCGCCAAGAACGTCAACATTATCCGGGAAAGTCTGGAGCCGTGCCATCTCGCGCATTGTCAGTCGTCGGTTTTTCCAGTGGAATGGGCCAATAGCCGTTCCAGGCTGGGCCTGGATTGTCCAACTCGGCATCTCTTTAGACAGTTTCAGCAAAAAGCTCCAATATCGAGTTCGCCAGCCAAAAAGCTCCTTGCCTCCACCCCGATTGGTATGCCACAGATAGTTCTTTCCCTCGGGAATGGATGGCAGGAGATCACCCCATCGCCCACCGACTTTGCTTGGGAGGGCTTCCTCCTCTGGATCATCGAGGTCCCCAATAGCATCCCATGCACAGCGATAGTCCTCTGAAGCAAAGAGTCCTTCTGGAGATGCCTCTATGGCCGGAGAAAGTGTTGGCTGAGGGAAATGGAAAACCTTTCCATCCCTGCTGCCTATGATGAAAACCCTTTCCCTAACCTGCGGCACCCCATAGTGCGATGCATTAAGCACCTTCCAAGTAAAGGAGTAGTGTGTTTTCTTTCTCTTGTTGATACGATCGAGACGGTCTTGGAGAAATAGAAGTCCTTCATCCTTCCCCTTGTATGCCAGCCCGTATACATTTTCGAGGATGAAGGCATAAGGCAGGGTTTCCTCTAGAACCCGCATGTACTCTTCAAGGGTATTAGCCCTTGGATCGTTAAGGCGAAGCGCATCCCCTGTCTTCCAGTAGCCTGATTTGGAAAATGGCTGACAAGGAGGCCCTCCAACCAAGAGCGCGGCTTCCCGCGATTTGAGCGCTGCGGTCTCAAGGATTGAGTCAGTTGGAAATGTCTCTATCTTGCCCTCCATAACGGGCCAAGGTCGATTAACCCGAAGCGTGTTGCAGCAGTGCTTATCCATCTCGAGGCAGACTGCTGTCTCGAATCCGGCAGCTTCGAGGCCATAGTCTAGCCCTCCTGCACCGGAGTAAAGGCTGATGACACGAGGGGACTTTGACCTTATCATTAAGAACCATCCTTTAAAAGAAGATACAAGGAGCTTGGTGTATTGTCAATACACTAAAATATGAACCAGTTGCGATTCAACCTGCGAAGGGCACTTGAGGACTTCGAAGCCCGCACGGGTATTAGGCTTACTTATGAAGCGCTCGCTCAGCGGACAGAGTTGTCGCTCGACACAGTAAAATCAATGGCCTCCCGAGAAGACTATAACGCTACACTTCGCAACGTTGCTTCAATCTGTGAGGCTTTAAAGTGCAATCCGATAGATTATTTATCATGGCACGAGGCATCGCGAGGATCAAATGAAGATTGACAATGAACTAGCAAAGAAAATCCTTGAAGAAGAGTCAGAGCAGATCAGGACCATCCAGGTTAGCGGTAAGTGGGTAGACATCATAAATAAGCTCAGCCAGTCCTGTCGGGAAAAGAACAAGACGATGATTGCTATGTTTGGCACCGCGCTTCTGGCGAAAGCTACAGCGATTGATGTGGATGTTTTCTCTCTCCAAGTCGGGGATGACAAGCGCGGACGATCATACTCTGCTCGAGCGCTATGCAAGGATGTGCTTGCAGCTAACGCGAATCGCCTCGGCATAGATTTGGGAGTTACCGGCCGGGAGCCATTAAACAACCAGCCCTTCTTCGGGAAGTCGAGAGTAACAGCGGACATGAAAGTGCGCACAGACGCAAAGGCGAGCCTAAGTATTCTGATTGAAGCACTCACAGAGCTCGATAAAATAGAGGCAGAGCCAAAGGCCCGGCACGCTCTCAGGTCATTTCTTCAGGTTCGGCAGAGAAAGCAGGTGAAGATCCAGATAGCAGAAGGCCTGGGTGATGACTGGGATGTTGATTTCTTGACAAGGCGGATTGCTGACTTCGTAAACGAAGACAGCGAAGGTGGGAAGCGCGCTCAGGCAGTAGCTGCAGGACTCTTTGATATTCTGTTCGGTCCAGAGTTCGTTGATGCGCGGCGAATAAATGATCCAAGCTGCAAGTATCCTGGAGATATTGGAATCATGTCGCGGATGGACAGTAGGTCGATCTCTAGAGCAATCGAAGTAAAAGACAAGCCAGTATCCTCTGGTGATTTGAAGACGTATATTAATAACGTGCAGGCCGCAGGGATCAGTATTGCAGCAATGGTCGCAGTATCAAGCGCACAACCGCCGCTTGATATAGAAGAATCCGTGCGATGGGCTGAGAATCGAAGAATTCGTTTTCGAGTGTTCTTGGGGTGGAATGAGGTAGTAAAGGAAGCGTTGTACTGGACAGACCTTCCGGGGCTTGCTGTTAGCTCCGTTGTGCGGGCTATAGCCAAGCGTCTTGAATTCTATGAAGTGTCACAGCAAGCTATCGACTCCTGGCAGAAATCGAGCTAATGGTGAGTAAAATCGCGTTTAACTGCTCCCCTTCTTGGATAAATAATCTACGTGACAAAAAACATGGCAGCGCAAGGTTTCGTTTAGGGCTATTATCCTCAATGACTTCATGGGCCACCGGATTGATGCAATCGAAATAAGCCACACGATAGTCGTATGGATACTTTATCAAAAGAGCAGCGCAGCCGCGTCATGGCGAGAATCCGCAGCTCGGGTACCAAGCCTGAACTCTTCATCCGACACGGTCTCTTCGCCCGAGGCTTCCGCTACAGGGTCAACAGCGCTGGGCTTCCGGGCAGGCCTGATCTCAAGCTGACTGGGCATAATGCCCTCGTTTTTGTCCACGGATGCTTCTGGCACGGCCACTGCTGTGGCCTTTTCCGTCCGCCTTCGAGCAATGTCGGCTACTGGAGCGCTAAGATTTTCAGGAACAGGGAGCGCGACCTCGAGAACCTCGCTGCTCTACGAGCCTCCGGCTGGCGCATATGCGTGGTTTGGGAGTGTGCGTGTCAAGCGACATTGAAAACTGACCCCCGGACGACAGCGAAAATTGACCCCCTCTGCTCCAGATTATGCTGAGCCCTCGACGAGGGCTGGTTTCACGAGTCCTGATTTGCGTTTACCTTTCAGCCT
>Ga0265342_10003595_pt1 | contig 12649 bp, 9 predicted proteins | sample 4CB327metaG_FD_203125 | JGI IMG/M metagenome (GOLD analysis project Ga0265342, IMG submission 203125) | Rhizosphere microbial communities from Carex aquatilis grown in University of Washington, Seatle, WA, United States - 4-CB3-27 metaG | ecosystem: Host-associated > Plants > Roots > Rhizosphere...
TCGGAGCAAGCAGTGGTTTGAGTTTCTCCCACTGCGCCGCGGTTAGGTCCATGCTCCTGATTTACTCTTGTTCGCATAACTCGCAAGCTCGGAAAGACTTAAATGTGTTTATGAGATAACTTCTATTAACTACGGCCCCGCACAATGTTCGGCCCTAGTGTCTTACATCGAGAGCCCATGCGGAATGATTTGGATGATTGAATTTTCGAATTTGTTGGACTCTATTAATTAGCGATCAGCCACCATGAAATAAAGGACCGTAAGTCCGATTTTCCCTTCGCGAGAGGTACCATTACATCTTATGCTGGGTGAATTGCAGCCAGCCCGGGCTTACACATGCGCAACCGGCGTAGGAACCTCCGGCTCCACCCCGCGCCACCCGACCGATTTTCCCTGCACCGCGCCCATCACCGCGCGGAACAGCACGACGTACATCATCTGCCGATAGTAAAACCGTTGCAGCAACAAGGGCCACAGCAGCGACCAGTCTTCGCTTTTCTCCAGCGTGAAGGCGACGACGCAGGTGAGGAAATCAATCAGCATGAAGCCGATGAAGAAGACCAGGGAACGCTGCACATCGGCGGCGGTATAGAACTGCGGCAGGTGCAGGAAATGGATTTGCGATAGCCCCCACAACGCCAGCGAGCCGAGGAACAGCAGATCGATCACTGGAGAGAACAGCGGCAGCAGCAATTGAAACAGGAATACGTTGGGCAGGGCGATCCAGCCGAGCGTGCCGTACTTTGTTCGTCCCAGCGTGTCGCGATGCTTCCAGAAAGCTTGCAGCGTGCCGAACGTCCAGCGGAAACGCTGGCGGACCAGCGCGGACGCGGTTTCGGGCGCGTCGGTCCAGCCGATGGACTCTTCTTCATAATAGATTTTCCAGCCGGCGCGGCGAATGGTGATGGTCAAGTCCGTATCTTCGGCCACCGTATCGGCGCTGAAGCCGCCGCACTCGTTGATCGCTTCGGCGCGCCAGGCGCTGAGCGCGCCGGGAACCACGGGAATGCAATTCAACAGGTCGAAGGCGCGCTTTTCCAGATTCTGGCTGGTGACATATTCGAGCGCCTGCCAGCGCGTGAGCCAGCTAATGCGATTTCCGACTTTCACGTTCCCGGCCACCGCGCCGACCCGGGGATTGACGAAGTGCCGCACCAATTTGCTCACCGCGTCCGGCTCGATGGCGGTGTCCGCGTCGATGGTGACCAGAATGCCGCTGGAGGCCTCGGCGAGCCCATGCGAGAGCGCTGCGGACTTCCCGCTATTCGGCTGATGAATGATGCGCACCGCGGGATTGCGTCCGAACTGTTGATCGAGCAGCTCCCCGGTGCCGTCGGTCGAGCCGTCGTCGATCACCAGGACTTCCAGTTTCGGGTAGTCGGATTCAAGCACCGAGTTCACGGTGTAAGCGATGATCGATTCCTCGTTGTACGCAGGTATCAGGACGCTGACCAGCGGCTGGAAATCGGGATGGTCGAGCGGCGCGGGACGGAATTTTTCAATAATCGCAAGCAGGCCGACAATGATCGCGCGTCCGCTTACCAAACCGATTCCCAAAACAAAGATGAACGCGACGCTCAGCCGCGACCATTCGTACGCCGTGAAGATCAAGCCGTCCGCGTGAGCCACGAGGCGTTCACGGAACGATAAGGTCGGCATCAGTTGCGCCCGTGTCTGTCCAACCAGATCCGAGACGGGAACGATCGTAAATCCCGCGGCGCGCAGGCCGTCGATAATTTTTGGCAGCGCCAGCACGGTCTGTGTCCGGTCGCCGCCACCGTCATGCAGGAGCACGATGTTTCCGGCGCTGCCATGAGCCTGGTCCAGCACACGTTGCGTAATCACTTGTGCGGACGCCGGCGCAATTCCGCCCGGCTCGCCCCAATCGTGCGGATCGATTCGCGCGCCCACAATCAGATAGCCCATGCCCTGCGCGATGGGCAGCTGCGCGACTTCGTCCGCGGTTTCGGGCTGATGGTCGATGCCATACGGCGGGCGGAACAATAACGACTTGACGCCGAGGGTGCTGCTCAGCAGGCGTTCGGTCACGTTCAGTTCGACGTCGATCTGCCTCCTGGAAATTTCATTCCACCGCGGATGCGTGTAGGTGTGGTTCCCGATCTCATGCCCTTCCGCATATTCGCGATGAAGCAGCCCGAGCGCGTCGTTGGCCACGCTTCCGATCACGAAGAAAGTTGCCGGTGCTTTTTTCTGCTTCAGTATGTCCAGAATTTTCGGAGTGAACTCGCGGTCCGGACCGTCGTCAAAACTGAGCGCGATCTTTTTAGGCGCGGCGCCCATCTGAAAGATTCGGTAGGAAGAAGGCAATGCCTCATATTCATCTTCGACAATCGTGTTCATCGCCGGATCGAAGCGGATCGTCCGCCGGCCATTATGAGGCGTATCGGCAAATTTCCAGATGTCGCCGTCGCCTTCGAGGATCAGGTCATAGCCGGGCGGCATGTCTTCGAGCTTCGCGCGCGCGGCGTCATCGGGCCGGATAACGTCCCATATCGGCCAAATCGACGGGTCTTCCGAGCCAAGCCGCCACAGCGCGGTGCCCTGCACGCCGACGTGCTCGGCGGCGCGCAGTTCGTTGTAAGCCGTCACGCCATCGAGCATCCACACGCGATGCACGTGATCGTGTTCATCCGAGTAGGAATAATTCGGGTTGAGCGAATCGTCATCGAATTCGATATCGGCTTCCGATTCGGTTGCCGTGACCAGCGCTTCCTGAAAACTTTCGACTTTAGCCTGCTCTCGCGCTTTTTTTCCGGCCTTGTCCGGCCAGTCATACGCGTAATTCGCAATGCCCATCACCAGCTTTTGCGGCGGCACCAGCTTCAGAATCGCATCGATATTTCGAACGAACCAATCTTGCCCGGCGATCGGTCCCGACGCGGACGTCCGCCAGTGCTGGTCGTAGTTCATCAGGATCACGGCGTCGGTCGATTTTCCGATGCCTGCGTAGTCGTAATCCCAATCGGCTGCAGGCAGGCACACCATCAGCTTGAGGTTATTCTTGTGCAGAACGGCCGCGAGTTCGCCGATAAATTGCGTAAAATCCTTCTGGCTGTGTTTGGGAATTTCTTCGAAATCGACGACCAATCCGGAAAAGCGATTTTGCTGGACGTACTGCACTGTTTGTTCCGCCAGATGCTGGCGCGCCGCGCTGTTCTTCATCATGGCGGCCATATTGTCGGTGAGCCAATTGGTGCCGTCGGAATTGTTTAGCAGCGGCATCGTCGGGATTTCAATCCCGGTCGTTTGTTGCAGCGTCTGTTCCCAGGCCGCCAGCTTCGGATCGGCTTCCACGTCAAGTCGCCCATCTGTCGTAATTGAATGCAGGCGTTCGGGGATGAGGACGTCAATATCGCGGTAATGCTGTTGGAGCGCGGCAAGCGATGTTGGGTCCCAACTTACATAAAAAGCCGCGCGGAGCGGGTCATAGGTCGGCGGCACCTGGCTTGGCGGCGCCTGCCCGAGTGCCGCAATGCGGCGACGACGCCCGGTTCGCCTCAGGGGGGTTTTCAAACGCGCTTTTTCAATCACCGGGTGAAGCGCATTCCGGTTGGTTGGCAGCAGAGGTTCAGGCAAACTAGGACTGACGAGAACGCTGATGAAGAATGTGATCAGCAGAAGAGTAAGAACGGCGCCGGTGATTTCAATCACCCGGCTCGTGCGACGCCACCTTCGGCGCCGCTCATCGTAGAATATGGGCTTGCGTGGCTTCATTCCATTCGTCCAGGCCGGCCGCCCAGCGGATGCCTGTCAATGATCCCCAGTCAGGATGCCCCTGCGCGTCAGATAATACCTGTGTCTTGCGGTGGCGTCACGACTCTTTGCATTCACGCGTTCCTGGCGGCAATTGCCGGTCTCGTGTTGCGTCTGTTCTTCGCGTTGCGCCTCCCATTTTCGTTGGGCGACGGTGAAACCTACGTTCAACTTGCGCGAAACTGGGCGGACCATCATGTCTATGGTTTATGGCAAAACGGGCAATTGATCCCGACCGACCTCCGCTTGCCGGGCTATCCGGCATTTCTGGCCGCGGTAGCTATACCATTTGGACGCACGATCCGAGCAATAGTGTTGTCACAGAGTGTACTCGATCTGTGCACCTGTTTCCTGGGGGCAGCACTGGCTGCGGCACTGGCTCCCAAAGCAAGCCGCCGCCGAGCCGCGATTGCCAGCCTGTGGCTCGCCGCAACCTGCCCATTCCTGGCGAGTTACGCTGCCGCCGTCTTAACAGAAGTGCTCGTCGCTTTCTTTGCGACGGCTGCTTTGGTCTTTTTCGCAATGAGCCTCAGGCAGGAGCCGAACGGTTTTTTCCTGAATCTCCTGCGGCTGCGTGTCACGCCATTTAATGCTGCTTGCATCGGTGCGTTCCTGACTGGCCTTGCGAGCCTGATCCGCCCTGAAATGCCGCTCCTGCTTGCCGTGGCGAGCGTGGTGTTCGTTTTCCGCTGGTACGGTTCGTTCGGCTGGCGGAAAATCCTGCTGACCGGCATGGCGATGGCCGTCGCCTTCCTGCTGCCATTGCTTCCGTGGGCGGCGCGCAACTTCATTAGTTTGCGTAAGATACAAATCAGCGCCCCGCGATACGTCACACTGCCCGGGGAATACGCGACGGTCGGCTACTTCGCCTGGACCAATACCTGGCTGGAAAGATATCGCGACGTATATCTATCCGTCTGGAAAATCGGGGAAGAGCCCGTGGAGGTCGAAGACCTTCCAGCAACCGCTTTCGATTCTCCGGAGGAAAAGCAGACCATTGCAACCCTCTTCAATGAATACAACGCCAGCCCGGATCTGGACATCACGCCCGAACAGGATCGCGTATTTGCCCGGATCGCTCGCGAACACGTCCGGCGACATCCATTCCGAACGCGCATCTGGGTGCCATTCCAGCGGGCACTCACCGTCTGGTTCACGCCGCGAACCGAGCTCCTACCCATCGACGGCAAATTCTGGCCTGTTGGGCAGAATTGGCAGGATTCGCCCGCATACGTTCTCACGACGGGCGGATTCGCCGCGCTCGGTTATTTGTACGTTGCCCTCGCGCTTGGGGGAGTTTGGGTCGCCTGGCGTGCAAGGGTAGCTATCGACGCGCCAAATCTTTGGGGTATCGCGCTGATCGTGGCGTACATGATTGTGCGAACAACGTTTCTCACCACCGTCGAAGCCCCAGAGCCGCGCTACGTGGTCACATGCTATCCGGCTGTGATGGCGCTGATCACGCTGCTTTGGAGCGCCAATCAGAAGCAAAACGAGGGCATTTAAATTCCAGTAGGACTTACCTTCAGACATCCGCCGACGTCATGCTTGGTCTTGTCGCTTCTCGCTGGCTACTGCAATTCCCCTTCCTCTAAAGCTATAATTGAGCGGGAGAAGTAGATTTTTGTAGCACAGACTTCAGTCTGTGCGCTTTTGGTTGTGAGTTCACTCAATCTAAAACCAACCCCGCACAGACTGAAGTCTGTGCTACTTAGGACAGATCGCCCGGATCTCATTACCGCAGTGCAGCTGCGCTCTGCATGCGGATGTAGTTGTCGGGATCGTTTCACAGCCTTTCAGAACCGGATTCAACGTTCCTCGACCGGCTCGGGGTGAATGGTCACCCGCGACACCTGCGGAAATTGTTTCTTCACGCGATCTTCCAGCGCGGCAGTCACGTCGTGAATCTGCGTGATCGGTAAATCGCCATTCATCGCGCAGTGGCAGGACGCCAGCGTCTTATGTTCCAACTGCCGGACGTGCACTTCATGGCAATCCACAAGCTCATGGAATTCGCCGGGCAGGCCGTTGATGTATTCCTCGATCGCCCGTCCAAGCTCCCTCATTTCGTCGCGCTGGTTGTCCAGTGAAGCGATGTTCGTTCCGAACGGCTCGATGTGGATATTCACGCTCGGAGCGGCTCCCGTCACCGGGGCGGTCACGTCGTCGAGCATGCGGATTTCTTCTTCCAGGTCCGTAGCGCGCTGGTGAGCCTCGCGCAGGCTCAGTTGTTCCGGCACCTCCAGGTGCATCTCGATGAACAGGCGTCCATCCAATTGATGCGCGGAAAGCTCGTGAATGGAAAGCCCGCGCCGCGCGGCAATGACGCGAATCCTGTCAAATAGATGCTCTCCCGCAATGGCGCGAGGCTCCATGTGAACCATCACATCCGCGGGAATAATTTCGGCGACGCGATGTTCCACGGCATCCGAAATCGCGTGGACCTGCTCGAAACTGGCCGAGCGCGGCACGCTGATGGTGACGTCCACGAAGTGCTGATTTCCCGCGCGGCGCACGCGCACGCGCTCGGTCGATAGCACTCCATCCAGTCCCTGCACAGCCGCGGCGACGCGCTGCTGCAAGCCTTCGGGCGCGGCGTCCAGCAACGCATCAAGAGTCCGCTTTCCCAGCATCGAGCCCACCCAGATCACAATCGCGGCGACTACCAGCGCGGCGATGGGATCGGCGCTTTGCAGCCACACGATCCCGGTCTTCTGCCCCGCCCACACCGCGGCCATCCCAATGATGACGACAAAAGTGCTCCACACATCGGTGGAAAAATGCAGCGCGTCGGCTTCCAGCGCTTCGCTGGGATACTCGCGAGCCACGCGCGAAAGCGCCCGCGCCCGCACCAGATCGACTCCCATACCCAGGGAGAGAATCACCAGAACCAGCAGGCTCGGCTGCACGTGGACCTGCTTGTACAACAGCCGAATCATCGCTTCAAAAATGATATAGACGGCGGTGGCGAGCAGAAGTCCGGTTTCGACAAACGCGGAAAAGCTTTCGAACTTCCCGTGACCGTAGGTATGTCCCGAGTCGGCTGGACGGTCGGAGACACGGAGCGAAAGCCATGTCAGGATTGCGGCAATCAGATCCAAGCTGGAATGCAGCGCTTCGGAGAGCACCCCGAGGCTGCCGGTAACGCTGGCAAGAAATACCTTCAGCGTCACAAGGACCAGCGCCGAGCCGATCGACCCGAGCGCCGCCATCTGCTTCACCGAACTGGGAGAGCGCGTGATGGAGGAATCCTCGCAGGGATTATACGATGCCGCCGGAAGGAAAGCGCGTAAACCGGATTTCTCGACTCCCGTAGATCGTTATAAAAATGCCCGTCGCGCAGGAGAGAATTAAAGTCTGCGGCGGGGTTTCTCCTCGACAACAAAAGCGGTTGATGTGTATGGCATAACCATACATATTTCGCGCGTGTTCGGATACGCGGCAGTGCCGGTCGCGCGAAAGGTGTGGTTCCCGATCCCAGGCTTGACGTCGGCTGCGTCCGCTTGTAGGTCGCAATGGGCGAACTACAATTTTCCTATCTCAGGCCCGGACTTCCTCGACCGGCTTTACAGGCACGATCCGCGCCACGCGTTGCATGACCTTCTTGTTCTGTTCAGCCTTCTTCAGGTCGTAGGAGGCCTGCAACCGCATCCAGAATTCAGGCGAGCTGCCGAACAGGCGGGATACCTTCAGACACATGACGGCTGACAGGGGCCTGCGCTCCGCCAGAATGGCGTGCAGCATCTGGCGGGATACGCCAAGGGCTTTCGCTGCGGCCGTCACGGACAGGCCTGAAGCCGGCAGGATGTCTTCCCTCATAATCTCGCCCGGATGGACGGGCGGCAGTCCGTTCTTTGGCTTCATAACTTTCTCCCTAATGGTAGTCTTCAAAATCCACATCCAAGGCGTATTCGCCTGACCAGCCGAATGTGATCCGGTAATTCCCGGTCACGCGCACCGACCATCGCTGCGGGTTGCCTTTCAGGCCATGGAAGCGAAACCCGGCGATGTCCATGTCCACAGGTTGCGCCGCTACCTCCAGCATTTGGAGGATGCGCACGCACTTCCTGACATATTCGGCGCCAACCCGGCGTGTCTTGCCGGTAAGGTGAATCTCTTCAAGACCTTTATGCCGGAAGCCGCCGATCATTCCTTCAGTGTAAGAGCTTTGGTTTACTGTGTCAACTGAACAGTTTACAGTTTTGGGGAATGCGGCCCACTCGCCCGTAACGTGTTGACCTGGGCGGTGAGGAATTCGAGGATGCGCCTGGCGGCCTTCGGCGTCGGCGTGAAAAGCGGCGCGGTCTGAAGCTCCGGGGCGGGGGAGAGGATGATTTCAGTTCCGAGCATGAGGTCCGCCATAGAGTGTTATAAAGGACGTTATCACACTCTATCGGAGGAAAGAAGAGCCGATTTTCTGACGCGGACATTTGACACACATCAACCCCGCGAGGGTCTCTCGGCTGGTGTAGTTTGGTCTTGTATCGTCGTGCTGAGGAGGCCGAATGGTTAAATCTTGGCGAAAACGTGTTACTGGGAACACTGGGCTGGTGGTTGCGATTGCAGCGGCCACAATCGCGCTATGGTCCGCAAAAATACAGCGTGACGCACTGCAGCTGGACGAAAGACCGTATCTCAAGGTTTCGTTTGAACGCATCGAGCCAACACGAGATCCGCGTCTTCCCACCTCTTCGTGGAGCGGGTACGACGCACACGTGGCCGTTGAAGTCTCAGGGAAAACGCCAGCCTTTAACGTCGCCGCACGTGGGAGTTGCGTGCCAGAACACCTTTTAGACAAACAAGGAACGGATAATGGCTTGACCTGGCGACTTTGGCCGTTTCTGTTTAATGAAAAACAAACGCTCAGCTGTCACGTTGAACACGACTTGCCAAACGGAGACCTGCCTCCGAATGTTCCGTTTAATTTGACCATCCAATATGACGACATCTTCAAACATCATCACTTAACAACGTTCTGCGAAGTCATCATCACATCGAGGGGAGAGGGACCGAGGGGAGAGGAACTGCCCCGCCCAGACGCCATCGGAACCATTGAATGCGACAACTTCAAGTTCCAAATGAATTGTTGGAACCGCCAATTGCACACTGGAATGGGTTCAGCGAGTAGCATTCTGGCCGCGAAGTAAGTTTGAAGCGGTTGCGGTTCCGTTGGAGTAGCAGGGAAGGCGCTTGGGTTTGGCTGCTGCTGTGCGCAGAAGTTGACGTAGAATGGGGCGACGGCGAAGCTGAAGGGGAAGGGGAAGGAAAAAATATGGTGGTGTCGAAAGCCCTGGGCTGGCTATGCGAAGAGCCGGAACACTCCTTCACCCTCAACAAGATTTTTAGGCGAGGCTGGCCGGGCCTCGCCGATTTGTTTTTATTGCCCAAGCAGCTTGAACTAGGCCGCGCGGCGCGAACGCTTGAAAGGTGTCTGTTTTTAGGAGGCCTGGCCGCGTTCGTGGTAGTCGGCGGCCGTTAGCGACAGATGAAATAGGCTGCGGAAAAAGGCCGAAAATTGTCATTCTGAGCGCCGTTTTTGCGCGAAGAATCCCTCTTAGTTTTTTGTATTCAAGCAGGAGAGATTCTTCGCTTCGCTCAGAATGACAACAAGAAGAGTTTTTCCGCAAGCTGGTTAACGGCAAAAGAAAGCCAACGCTTAGAGCATCCAAACGAATCACGATTCACTAATCACCCTTTAGTCCTACTCATGGCAGCCCGTAACCAGCCAGCGTTTCAATTCATCGGCGGCGGAGGAACCAGCGGCAGCCTCTGCGGTTCGCCCCGCGCGCCGCGAACTTCGACGTCCTCGAACAGCAGCGACGGCGCAATCACCGTAGCGGGGACGCCGGAGTCGGCTGAGCCAAACGCGGCCAGCGCGGTTCCGGAGAAGCCGGTCTGCTGGCTTTGCGCAAAGTTGAATGCCGTCTGATCGTTTCCGATGCCTTCGATATTTCGAATTGCGCGCAAAGTGAGTCCTGTCAGACGCGCGCCGCGGACCAGCGATTCAGTTCCGTCGTCCACGTTGACTCGATAGACGAGCAACGGCAGGCGATCGCCCGTGGCGGCTCCCGACGCTGCACCCATCACCAGTTCGGAAAGATCCTCCTGTTCGCGCACGCCCAACACGGGGTTGTCCATCTCTCGAACGATCAGGCACCATTTATTTCCATTCTGTTTGCAGGCGCTCATGAATTGCTTTTTCAATTGATCGGGAGCAACGGCGGCCGACGATGTGAAAAATAGATTGCTGATCAGCGGACGCGGCTCGCCCAGGTAGGCGGCTCGCCCATGTCCGTTCGAACGGTCGAGGTCGGGACCGGGGCGGCGGGACATAAGAAAGTTGAGCAGAAGCCCGTTCTCAACAACTTGTACGCGATCCGCCTTCACACCCTCTTCGTCCACGGCGTAGGTGCCCAGCAGATCCTGACCGGCAAATTGTTTTGCGGTCGGGTCGTCCACCAGGGAAACCGTTCCGGGCAGGACGCGCGAGCCCAGTTTGCCGGTCCATTCGCTGTGTCCGCCAAGGCGGTCCATCAATTGATCGAAGCTCGACTGCATCGCCAGCGGGCCGCGCGCTCCCGATAGAGACGGCCCGAGCATCTGCGCCAGCAACGAGCCCGATGCCTGCGGTTCGAAAAGCACGGGACCGTCATAATCGGAAGCGGGAGGAGAGACGCGCAGCGTGATCAAATCCTCTCCAGCCTTTTCCAGTTCCTTTCGAACGGCGTCGGTTCCCGGCAGATCGCCCGGTTTGCTGCGATAGACGGCGTAGAAATTATGCAGCGGCATCCCGTCATCGGATTCCGTTTCCATGCTCGCTTCGATTGCCGCGAGGCTGCGGTTGGCGCGAATTTTTGTTCCTTCGCTGTTCAGCAGATAGCTGGTGGTGTAAATCAAATGGTAGGTGACGCGCGAACTATGCAGTTGCGGAAACGCGCGCATCGCAGCGGAAACGGCCCGAGCTTCCTGCTCCCAATTGCGTGTGGTCCAGTCCGAATCGCGGAGCGGTTCCACGTTCACCGTAGGCGTGGCGGTGGAGAAATCGGCAATGCTGGGTGGCCGGGTCAGCCGCGAAACGAAGGCCTGTTTCTTCGAAAGATTTTCCACCGCCGCCTTGAACGATTGATCGGTGGCCAGCCAAAGGTCCTGGCGCAGCGAGTCATAATCATGGTCGATGCCCACCGTACCCGTCGAGCCCAGAAATCCGCTGAAGCCCTCATCGGCGATGAAGTTCGAACTGTCCAGATTGTAGTTTCCCACGCGGACGTCCACGCTCATGATGCGGTTGCGCCCGGAGGTCGATGAAACCAACGCTCCGAATTCAGCGATGATTGTTCGAACGTCCAAATCGAGTACCCGATACTGGATGTAGTACGGGCGAACCGGCTGGTCGGTGTCCGGAATTTTGAGTTCGAGGCGGTGCTGCGCGCGGTCCAGTTCATCCTGCATCGCGGCGAGCGTCTTGTCTGAATCAGCCGCAGGTTGCTGCGGCGCGGTAGGCACGGCAGTCGCGTGTTTTGCAGGAGCGGCGAGGGCTGGCTTACCCGAAACCGACACGAGCGCAAGCACGGAAAAGAAAACAATCGCTAACGCGACCTTCGACGAAAACTTTTTCATGTGGTTGTCCGTGACATAGGCTTTGGCGAAGCAGTTCACTGGCGCGCCCCTTTCGGATCGTGCGCAGGAGGCGGCAGAATCGGCGGTTTGTCCGTCGAAGTTTCCTTCTTCTCGACTTCCATTTCGGAAACCAGCATCGCCGGGGCCGCGGCGGAGACGGGCACGGAGCCGGATTCGGCTCCGCAATATCCATTGAAGACTTCCATGGTGTCGCCGGTCGCCAGGATTTTGTTGAGCGAAATCAGCGGCGTTCCCCCGATATTCACGCCGCGGACCAGTTCGTCGGGACGTCCATCCGGATACACTTTGTAAACGACCAGAGGTTCTTCATGGAATGCCTGCGGCTGGCCCCGCCCGGTAAACGTGAATCCTCCGGCGATATCGTCAATTTCCAGCCCGAAGGGCTTGCCCTGCCGCTTGATTTCCTCGACGAGTTTTTTGTGCAGTTCGGCGTTGGTCACTTTGAGGCTGCTTTCGATGATCAGGTTTCCCTGGCGGGACACCGGCTGGGCGCCGATCTGGCGTCGCCCGTGGCCGTTCGAATGGGGAAATGCCGCGAGCGCCTGGCGGGACATCTCGAAATTTTTCAGGATTCCGTGGTCCACCAGCGTGACTCGCTCGGACGGAATTCCCTCGTCATCGAACGGGTAGTAGCCCAGCAACATCTCGTTGTCCAGTTTCTTCATCGTCGGGTCGTCGTAAATCGACAGGAACTTCGGGACGATTTGCTCGCCAACTTTCTTAGCAAACGTCTGCCCTTCGTTGACGTCCTTCTGGCGGAAACCTTCGGACCTGTGCCCGAACACTTCGTGGAAGAAAACGGCCGTCGCGCGGCCGGTCAGAAGAGCCGGTCCCGCATACGGTTCGACCAGCGGCGCGGCAACCAAAGCTTCCAGTTCCTTGCGCAGCACGGCTCCTTGGGCGAGCACGGTCTTGTCGTCGGGAGCTTCCGCCGGGTTGTTCCAGTCAAAATTGTAATAGCGATTGATGTCCATGCCATCCGGGGCCTTGCCTTGGATGAACAGTTCCAGCCGGTAATGAATCTGGCCGAACTGCAGGCGCGTGCCCTCGCTGTTGGCCTCGTACTGATTTTCGCCCAGCGCGCTGAAGGTAACGATCGAATTCAATATTTGCGGCGATGCGCGAAACGCCCGCGTGTATATGCGGACCTTTTCCTCCCACGGCTTGCGGTCCGGATGAACGGTAACCTCGGGGCCATAGAAAACATGCTGTTTCTCGCGGGAAAAATCCGGGGCGT
>Ga0265342_10003599_pt1 | contig 12645 bp, 11 predicted proteins | sample 4CB327metaG_FD_203125 | JGI IMG/M metagenome (GOLD analysis project Ga0265342, IMG submission 203125) | Rhizosphere microbial communities from Carex aquatilis grown in University of Washington, Seatle, WA, United States - 4-CB3-27 metaG | ecosystem: Host-associated > Plants > Roots >...
GCCACCGCCACCGTCCCCCCCATGCCCGGCGCCCCCCGTGCCTGCCTTTCCCGTGTGCAAGGTGCCATGGCAAGCGGCAAGCGCAGAGATGGCGAGCGACAGGAAAAGCACGCGAGGGTTGCTCATAGAGGTCCTCATGCTCCAGACCCGACAAACCTTTCCTTCATCCTGTTCATCGCAAGGCATAGCTCAATCCCAAGGCCCATTGCGCATCCCAGGTCGGCAGAGATACGTTGGTGAGCGGGCCGCCCAAGTCAGAATCGATCTGCACGCTCTGGGTGCGGAGCCATTGGACGGCCCGCAGATCGGTCCAGATCCGGAAGCTGCCCCATGGAATTCCGGCACGCACGCCAGCGACCAGGCCATAGGTGAAGGACTCATCGTTTTGGTTCCAGGCGTAGCCTTGGCCCCAGGCATGGGTGTAGGCACCGGCGAGCCCGCCATCTGCCGAGAGGAAAAAGCTCTTGCCCGCCAGGGAACCCTTGAGCGCCACCTCGGCCGCCATGCGCGTCCAATGGGTGACACCCCCGCCCACGGCCACCTCCCGCGCCGCGGGAAGCACGAGACTGGCTTGCCATCCGAGGCCGCGATCGCCTCGCAAGCGAATAAAATCAAGGCGAACGCCGGGCGCGATTCCGCCATGGATGGCCGCCAGCAGGCCCGCACCGATCTGGTAGCGAGCGACCGCTGGCTTTGGCATCGTCAGCTCGGGTGCGGGAATGATCGGCGAACGCAAGATGGGCGTGCCGGCCCCTTCGGCAGGAAGGTCGTTCATCCAGGTGGCGATGACGAGCGCGACCGTCGCGGCCCGTGCAGCGCAATCAGGCCCGACCGCGAGCTGCCTCTGGAGCGAATCGAACGCACCGATCTCGACCGTCAAGAGTTGTTCTTGCGCATGGATCGCCACGGTCGCGCTCGGCCATTCCTCTGCCGAGCGCAGATCGAGGAGCGCTGCGCGGACCGCGTCCGCCGATGGGCAAGACGAGTCGCTTGCGATGGCGAGGCGGCTAGCCACGGAATTCGTATCCGTTTCGGCCCCGGCCGAGCCTGCGACAAGCAGGGCAATGAAGGCCGGAGACACCTTCGACAGCAGTCTCGAAACTTGGGGCATGGGCATGGTCAAGGCTGCTCGCCGAGTAGGCGCGCTGCCTCTACAGCGAAGCGCCCGTGGGGAAAGCGACGAAGGCATTCGCGAACATCGGCACGAGCGCCGGCGTCGTCCCCCAGGTGGCTGCGTGCCGATGCACGCCCCCACAGGGCGCGTTCCAAGCGCTCGCGCGACCTGGCGTCTGCCGTCGTCTCTGCGCCAGCCTCGTCGCTGGGGCGACCACGCACAACGGAATCGAAATCCTCCAGCGCAGCTCGCCAGCGGCCGGCCGATGCGCGGAGCTCGCCACGGAGGACACGGCGCTCTTCGCTGATTGGCGTCGCGTCGGGCGATGGTTTGTCGAGCTCGTCGAGCGCAGCGCTCTTGCGACCGAGCAGCAAGAGCGCCTCGGTACGCAGCCTGGCTGCCTCTGGGACAAGCACACCACCCGGAAAACGGGCGGCATAGTCGTCGAGCGCGGCCAGCGCGGACTCGGGATCGTGCGCTGTCCGCAATCTTCGCAGGGCGCTGGCGAGCAGTATCTGCTCGGCCGGGGGCACGACGCTCACCTGGGCAGGAGCACTCGGCGAGGGCGCTGGCGGTTCGAAGCTCGCGCTCGCGTGCAAGTCCTGCAAGGCAATCGGGCGCATTGCGGGCCGCTGGTGCGCGGCGGGTGCTTTGTTGGGCGCCGCCGTGCGGGAGGGCGGCGAGATTGGCGTATGGGTAGCATCCGCCGCAACCGAGACGGTCTCCGCAACCTGTGTAGGCGGCATCAAGGCTGGCGGCGCGGCTGACTCTTGCGAGGCCACGGCTTCCCCCTCAGGGTGAGGAGGCTGCGGGCGCGAGCGCTTGTGCGTTCCGTGCGCGGCGGGCATGCGCGTTTCGACTGCTGGCTGGCCTTTCGAGTGCGCACGCGACGCAAGGATCGGTTGAACAACCGCGCCGACAACCCCACCGGTGAGAAAGACGAGCGCCCCGACAAGCGCAACCCTAAGGGCGCGCCGTCGCCACTCGACTCGCTGACGCAGGGTATTTCGGATGCGCCATTTCACGGGCGATGTGTCCTCGTCGGGCGCCTCCCTGGCGCTGTGGATCAAGGCCGCTATCTGCCCGGAATTTCCCTCTGGCGACTGGTCGACGAGGCGGGTGGGGTGAGAACGACGCCTTTTCATGGTCGTTCCTCCTTGGTCAGGATTGCCAGAAGCTTGGCCCGCCCACGGTGCAACCGAACCCACACGGTTCCAAGACTGACGTCTGTCAACAGGGCTACCTCCTCGCCAGGCAGTCCTTCGATTTCGTAGAGGATGAGCGTCGTCCGGTAGCAGTCGGGAAGCTGATCGAGTGCATCGTAGAGTCGCACGTGCCGTTCGCGTCGCTCGATCTCTTCGTGGGGTGTCGCTGGCGAGCTGGCCGCTGCGACAAGCTCGTCTTGGTGTCGGCGAAAGATAAGGCCGCGGATGAAATTACGACGCATCCGGCTGCGTACGACGTGGTGGGTGATGCGGAACAACCAAGTCTTGATGGTCGCCTCGCCACGGAAAGTGAACCGTCGGCGTAGTGCCACGACGAAAACGTCGTGCAGAAGATCCTGCAGATCCGCGCGCGGTCCGGCAAGACGGCGAGCCCAACGCTTGACATCGTCCGCGTGCTGCTCGTACAGCTCGTCGAGAGGATCGGTCCTCTCTGTCCTCTCTTCAGGGTCGGACAGCGATCTGACAAGGTGCAATCTCATCGTATTCCGCTATGCCCTTCCTATCGCTCGACAGGCAGAAACCTTTCCGATGAAACACCAAATCTGGAAAAGGCACAATGCTTCGCGCCATTGGGGAGGTGGCGCACTTGCGTCAGTCGGGCACGACGGCCTAGCCCATCGGCGCAAACTCTTCGAAGCGCTTCTTGTTGCTGGCCTTGAGCCAGGCGTCCTCGCCGGTGATGCGGCCTTCCTTGGCAAAGGCGTAGAGGGCGTCGTCCATGGACTGCATGCCGTCCTTCTTGCCGCCCTGGATGATGGAATTGATCATCGGGGTGTTGCCTTCGCGAATGACGTTGGCAAGACCCGAGGTGCGCAAGAGCAGCTCCAGGGCGGCCACGCGGCCCTTGCCGTCGGCGGTGCGCAGAAGCAATTGCGAGGCCACCGCGGCCAGCGAGGAGGCCAGCATGGAGCGTACCTGGCGCTGCTGATCGGTGGGGAAGACGTCGATCACACGGTCGATGGTCTTGCTGGCGCTGTTGGTGTGAAGCGTCCCGAATACCAGCACGCCCATCTCGGCGGCGGTGATAGCCAGCGAGATGGTTTCGAAATCGCGCATTTCACCCACCAGGATGACGTTGGGATCTTGGCGGATGGCCGCGCGCAAGGCCGAGGCGAAGCTTTCCGTGTCGGTGCCGACCTCGCGCTGGGAGATGGTGGATTTCTTGTTGGGGTGAACGAACTCGATGGGATCTTCGATGGTCACGATGTGCTTGTCGTGCACCTGGTTGATCTTGTCGATGATCGACGCCAGCGTGGTCGACTTGCCCGAGCCGGTGGGGCCCGTGACCAGCACCAAACCGTGTTCCAGGTTGGCAAGGCCTAGGGTGGCGGGTGGCAGGTTCAGGTTTTCCACCGGGATGATCTCCTCGGGGATGATGCGGAAGACTGCGCCGGCGCCGTTTTCTTGATTGAGATAATTGGCGCGAAAGCGGGCCACGCCTTCCAGGCCGTAGGCGAAATCCAGGTCGAGATCCGCCACGTAGTGGTCCCACTGTTTTGGCGAGGCGAGCTCGCGCAGCAGCTCCCTCAAATCCGCGTCGGTCAGGACGGGCCAGTCCGGCACCTTTTCCAGATGTCCGTGGCGGCGGATGCGTGGCTCGAGGCCAGCGCCGAGGTGCAGGTCGGAGCCCTTGTGGTCCTTGAGGTAGTGAAAGAGCTCATCGAGGCGTGCCATGGTCATCCTCAGGCAAACAGTTTGGGATCGTCGCAGTACTTGCGTGCCGTCTCTTTGCTGATGGTCCCGGCGCGCATGAGCTCGAGCAGGGAATCGTCGAACAGACGCATCCCGAGATTGCGGCCGGTCTGCATCACCGAACGCAACTGGAAGACCCGTTCCTCGCGAATGAGGTTGGACACCGCGATGTTGACGAGCAGGATCTCCAGCGCCGGCACGCGGCGGGAGCCGTCCACGGTGGGCACCAGTTTCTGCGACACGATGGCGCGCAGCGATTCCGAGATCATGGCGCGAATCTGCGATTGTTGGTCGGGCGGGTAGGCGTCGAGAATGCGGTTGATGGTGCGGGCGGCGTCGTTGGTGTGCAGGGTCCCCAGCACGAGGTGCCCGGTTTCTGCTGCGGTGATGGCCAGCGAGATGGTTTCGAGATCGCGGAGCTCGCCGATGGCGATGACATCCGGATCCTCGCGCAGGGCCGCGCGCAAGGCACTGGCGAACGAGCCGGTGTGTTTGCGCACCTGGCGCTGGTTGACCACACAGGTCTTCGAGCGGTGGGTGAATTCGATGGGATCCTCGACCGTGATGATGTGGTCGGGGCGGTCTTCATTGATGAGGTTGATGAGCGCCGCCATGGTGGACGACTTGCCGCAACCCGCGGGTCCCGTGACCAGCACCAACCCCTGGTGATAGCCCGTCAGTTTGGCCAGCGAGCTTGGCAGGCCCAGATCGTCGAGGGTGGGTGGCTCGAGGGGGATGGGGCGGAAGACCGCATCCACGCCTCGCCGCTGCCGGTAGACGTTGCCGCGAAACCGTCCCACGCCGGCTAGGGTGTAGGCGAAATCGAGGTCGTTGTGGGCGGTGAAGCTCGCGCGCTCGCTGGCGGTCAAAATCTCCAGGATGAGCGACTCGGATTGCGCGGGTTCGAGAGGGGCACCGCTGGCCGTGAGCAGGCGCCCGGCTACACGCATCTGAATGGGCAGTCCGGTGTGTACGTGTACGTCGCTGGCGTGAAGCTGGAAGGCCTTGGCCAGGATGCGGTCGAGTCTTCGCTCACCCGTTGGTGATGACGCCGCGGCTGGGGTAGGCTGGCTCGCGGGGGCGGGGCCTGGTGCTGGCCGCGCTGGCGTTCCCCCCGGCGGCATGGTGCTCGAACCACTCTCCGCGAACGACTTCTGCTGTTCGACCTGCGTCTGCTGCTGCGCAGCAGCCTCGGCCTGATGCTGGCGCTCGACCAGGGTGGCTTGCGCTCGCAGCAGCCATTCCAGCTGGGCCTGCGAGATGTAGCCGAGCTCGATCAGAATATCGCCCAGGCGTTTGGTCTTGCCCATGTGGTCCTGGGCGCGCAGGGCTTCGAGCAACTGATCCTGCGTGATGAGCTTGGCCGAGACGGCGATTCGCCCCATCAACAAAGGCTGCTGGCTCGTGCTCATGGTTCAGAAGATCTTGTGTACCACAACTGTCTGCCCGGAGTCCTCCACCACGGGAGTGATAGTCGTCGACAGGTCGCTCACCGCGAAGCTGGTGCTGTTCCGCTCGCACAGATACGTCCTGGGCAGGCCGGTCGCCAGCGCGTCGCCGCGTGACACCACCGTGCACACCTGGCCCGTCGCAGAGGCCGCGCGGGCGATTTGGAAGATACCGGCTTGCGCGAGGATCTGACTGGTACCACTGTTGCTCCCATACACAGCATCCAGCAGGACCACGGTTCCTCCCGTGTTCACGAAGGCAAGCAGAGAGACGGCCCAATCTTGGCCGAGCTGGCTGAGCGTGGCATCGCTGGCTAGCTCCTGACCGTAGATGAGAAAGACGTCGGTGGAGGCGAGCAGTGCGGAGACGTCCGTGGCACCGGCAGGCGTGCGTACCACCTGACGGCCTGTGGCGTTCGCCACCTGCGCGATGGCGGCATTCGCGCCTGCGATAGCAGTCGTATTGGCGGCGCCTTCGTAGACCAGGAGGCGCACCGGGTTGACTGGCCAAAGGAAGACCGCATTGCCGAGGACGCGATTCATGTCCTGACGGTTACTCAAGTAGTCGTGGCCAATGACGATCGCGCGTCCGGTGCCAGCGGCCTCGCACAGTCCGTTGCTGCACAGTCCGTTCCCGCACGGATACCCGCAGGTTCCGCAGTTGTCGGGATCTGTGGAGAGGTTCAGGCACTGCCGCCCGCACACGGATTCACCGGACGCGCAGACCAAGCAGCCACCATTGTTGCATACGCCCGAGGCGCACATAGTGGTGCATTGCCCGCAGTTCTCCGGGTCCAGGGAGAGGTCCACGCATTGGTCGTTGCACACCACCTGTGGATCTGGGCACACGAGCGCACCATCGACCGCGATGGAATTGTCCGTGTCTTCGCCGCTGGCGTTGCCGTCTTCCGTGTTGCCGCTGTCAACGCCATTGTCCGCATCCAAGCAGTCTGAGCAGGGCGGACCATCCACGAGCGCGCCTGCGTCGACCGATTCAGCTTCATCCAGGGTTACATCCACGGTGGGGAAGAGCGCGGAAACAGTGTCATCCAGCGCCGGGACATCGTCCTGCACCGGAGCATCGTCTTGTGTCTGAGCCGCATCCCGTGTGGGAGCGTCGTCTAGCGCTGGCGCGTCGTCTAGCGCTGGCGCGTCTTTCACTGTTGGCGAGTCGGCCCAGTCGCCATCACCTGCCTGGGCGTCGGCGATGGTCTGGACCTCCGCGTCGACCTGCACGCCGGTTTCCGACCTGGGCGTGTCCAAGGCTTCGCCCTCATCCATCTGGTCACCGTCCACCGCCGCAAGACCGTCATCCTGGTTTCCGGCATCAAGCGTCGTGCAGGCCCCGGTGGCCGCGCAGACTCCGTGACAGGGCGAGTAGCCACTCGCACATTCGGTTCCCACGATGGGATCGAGGCACGCCGGAAGAATCAACAATCCGAGTAGGGCAATACCACGAGGGCTCATGGCTCAATCGCCCCGCCCTGCGCCCCGCCCCGCGCCCCGCCTTGCGCTTGCGCAGGTGGCTCCGGGGCCTCCGTCTCGGGGCTAGGTGCTTCGCCCTTCTTGACGATGATGAACTCGACACGGCGGTTTTGCCGATCCGCCTCCTCGGTATCACCGGGGACGCGCAACTGCCGATGGCCGAAAGCGCGAATGCGCAACTTTTCGGCTGGGAAGCCCATGTCGACGAGCGCTTTGGTAACGCGCTCGCCGCGCTGGTGGCTCAGCCAATAGTTGAAACCATCGGGTCCGCGGCGATCGGCGTATCCGTCGATCACCAGATGGTCCCACTCGGGATGCTGCTTCCACAGATTGAGGACCGCGGCCAAGGCCGGACGGCCCTCTGCATTGACGCGCGCTCGATTGGTATCGAAGAGCACGAGCTCGGTGAGGACGATGCGGTTTTCCTTCACGACGATGGGAGCGGTGTCCGGGCAGCCATCTTCGTCTTGGAATCCATTGACGGTCTCGGGCTCGTTCGGGCAGGCGTCTGCCGTGTCGGGGATGCCATCCTTGTCGTTGTCGGGATCGGGGCAGCCGTCCTCGTCCTCGAAGCCGTCCTTGTCTTCGGGCTCGTCAGGGCACTTGTCGAGCTCGTCGGGAATACCGTCGCCATCGCGATCAGAAATCTTCGCCAATGGGGCCGTGCCGGACTGCGCGTTGGCCGGCGGCGCCGACGACTGCGCATCGTGTGCGTCGTGGAGGATGAATTCCAGGCCGGCCAGGACGATCTGGGCGTCCGAGCTATCGAGGGTGCTCGACGGCTGCATGACATACTCGTAGCGCAGCGACGGCCCGAAGGTCACGCCTAGCCAGCGAAAGTTCCAGCCTACCGCGACTTCGCCCACGCCACGCGTGAGGCTGCCCGTCAGACCCAGGCCAGCGCCGAGCTCGACAAAGGGGCCGAGAGCGCGTGAATCGGGAAAGGACTTGGCCATGGGACGGAACCTGGCCACTGCAGCCAAGACCGCCAGGCCGCCCATGCCGGGATCCTTGATCGCGGGATTCTCGGGAGCTGGTCCATTGGCAAGAAAACCACCGCGCAGTCGCAGTCCGAGGAGCGTCCACTGCCCGACGGGCAGGCTGGCCGACAGCGAGGGCATCGCACCTAGGCCAAAGCGGTCGCGCAGGGGCTGACTGACCGGGATGGCCACGGGCGCCTCCACGGTCACCACAACCTCGTGCAGCTTGGACTCTCCCTCGCCTGAGGCCGTGCCCGGGAGTGCCAGCCCGAGCCACGCGACGACAAAAGCGAGAGACACAGGCGCAGATTTCATCTTGGAAGTAAATCGCCGGTTCTTCTCCGGATCTTGAATATGGGGATAGAAATGGAGCGCGGTTGTCGCCGCTGGTAAGCTGATTTTCCATGGGCTTCGGCGTCGCCACACTCGCGCTTCTGCTGGTTCTCGCCACGGGTGCGGGCGCACCGGGATTCACCGTGGTGATCGATCCGGGACATGGCGGGTCGAATCGCGGAGCGCCCAGCAAGAAGCCCGACACCTTCGAAAAGCACCTGACCTTGGCCATCGCCAAGCGCGTGCAGCGCATTCTGGCCGTGGAGAAAAACCTCAAAGTCGTCCTATGCCGCAGCGCCGACGTGTTTCTGCCCATGCGCGCGCGCGTGCGCTGTGGCAACCAGGCCGGGGCACGACTCTTCATCAGTCTGCACGCGAACGCCGCCGGCCCTGCGGAAGAGCCGGGCAGCCAAAGAGGGTTCGAGATCTACGTCTTGCCGGTCGGCGAGGTCGACAAGGAGGTCGCGCGGGTCGCGCTGCTGGCACCCGACGATAGCGAAGCGGCATGGGCAGGGCATCAGCTCAGGACCGCGGCAGCGCAGAGCTTGGCTGCCGCTCGCCGCATCGAATGGCGCCTTGCCGATACCCTGGGCCGGGACCGCGATCGAGGCATCAAGCAGGAAGGGGCGACGCTCGATGTCCTGCAAGGCCTCGACATGCCGGCGGTGCTAGTGGAAATCGGTTTTCTCGATCACCCGGAGGAGGGGCCGTACCTTCTTTCCGAGGAAGGCCAGAACGCCATCGCCACGGCCCTGGCTGGCGCCATCACCGACCTGCGCAGCCGCGAGCAACGCGGCCTCAAAGAGCCCATGACCACCGCGCCTCGGCCCGGGCAATCGATGGCTCAACCGCCGCCCTAGGGGGAGGCGACTTCAGAGCCGGATGTTCACCACAGAGGACACAGAGAAGGGAGGGAAGGGTTCTCGGAGCGAGCAGACGTCGAAACCGTGTGGCTCGACGAGTTTGGTCATCGTTACTTCGCTTCGGCCTGAAGCTCAGCCCGGAATTCTTCCCACGAAACACCTTCGTCCGGATGGGCTTCGTACTCCGCCAGCCGTTCATCCAATATTTTCCGATGCCACTCTGGAACGGGAACCTCCTCCGGGTGAGCCGCGATGACGTCCCAGAGAGCCTGCACGTAGTCGATCTGTTCCTCGACCGGTAGATCCGTGAAGCCTGGTGGTGGAACCGCTAGCCCTCGCGACATCGGCTCGGATTCTAGCACACCAGTCGCCTTCGTCGTGTGGGGCGACGGCTTGCCGTTCGGCGGCGGGCGGCGTGCGCGCTACTGTCCTTGCTTCTTCGTCGGGCAGAGCCTGAAACGGCCTTCCGCACCGTGAATTACCCCCCCAACTCACCCAGTTTCCTACCACGCATGCACGGGCCCATCGCTGGGCCAAGAGGCCAATTCCGCCACCATCTCGAGCGAGTCGAGTCTCCTGCCGGTTGGTGACTGTTCCAACCAGCAAGATCACCGTGCCTCCCGATGGAGGTATTCCCATATACCTTGCCAACTCGCCGTAGCCCGGAGGGATCGTCGCCGCCAGAACTCATGGATTCTCTGGATCTTGCGATTCGGGCGAAACATCGTTTGCACCCATCGCCGCACCGAGGTTCCGAAAGTCGACATCGGTCCAGCCGTAGTAGGGGTGGCTTATGCCGTCGCCAATATCGACCGTTGCCGGTCTCAAGGTCAGATTGCCTGTGGTGAATTTTCGTTTTCGCACACGCCGCGTAGCTTCGACGAACAGCGTGTAGTCTCCGGCCGCGAACTCGGCGGCGCGGGGAACCGCGTTGACCTCCGCCCTCAGATCGCCAGCGAGTGCCAACAACGCCAGGATCGGCGTCAGCGAACGTCTTCCTATTTGACGATTCAGTCTCATGCCCGACGTACTTGCACGCGGTGGACCAGGAGTAACGACGTGGTTTTGCCCCCTAGCCGCGTACCATGGACAGTGTTGCACACGCAGCCATCGATCAGTGCCAAACAGGCAGGAGATTGCGTCCGCCTACGATTTGTCGTTCAGCGGCAGGGCCGCCGCCCAGCCGGAGCCACGCATGTACACGATTTCACTGCGGCGACCCTGACTGCTGCAACGGATGGCAGCCTCGACGCTACGATGAGCGCCGTTCAATGCGCGATCCTCCGAACACCAAGACGAACGCACCGCCAAGGACGAACACTAAGTCCTGCAACGTGGGAGTATCTCCGTGCGAGCGCGGACCACGGAACGTATGGATGATTCTTCGCATGGTCGCACCAGCCCTTCGCATAGTCATAGCTGCCGCCGTGATCAAGGCACGACTCGACGACCAGAAACTCCGAGAGCCGCGGGCGAAGGGTCACGAGGACGCCGATGGTAACGAGAGCAACACCAAGAAAGCGCCATAGGCTTCGATTGCCTGCCATCAGGTACCTGGTCTCTAAACATCGACCTTGAAGCCAAGGTCCACATCCACCGCAGACTGTCCGCCTCGGATTCCCCAGTTTTCCCTGGAAGACTCTCTCAGCAATATGATGGAGGCGGGCAGGCGAAACGGTGCGGTTCGTGGGCGACGAGACGAACATTCCTGTCTCCGGGAGGGATCTTGAATGCGTCTCGCAGCGCAGAGTGCACAGCTTCGATTATCGCAACCTCCTCTTGGGCGGAAATCGCCCGCCGAATTTCAATCGTCACGCTTGGCACTGTCTCTCCTTCGTGTGTCCAACGATCTGCCGTTCAGCAGCAGGGGCGCCGTCGAGTCGCTCTCACAATTCTACACGATGTCGCTGCGGCGGGATTACTGCAACGGCTTCATGGGTTCGGCAGCGACGCCGACACCAAGGGCCGGACTTTGCCCATCACGCACCATCGGAGTCGTCGCAGTCCGGATATCCGGCGGCTTTCATTCGCCCCGACAAAGCAGAGAGATGCTCCCCCGATGACGAGTGAACGATGATCTCGCGGTGGTGGCTTAGCATCAGGCACCAAGTTCTTTCCAGAGGCACGATTTCCAGGTCCGTGCCGACGTGCCACCCGAAAACTGCATACGCGGTCCGCCTCAGGGCGCGGGTTGGGCAGCGGCCATCACCCGGCACTCCGCTGACGAATTCTGGGCGGGCCGAAATTTGGAGGCCCATCAGGACTGGTCGATGGTCCGGGCCGGCCGTCTAGGAGATTGGCGTCAGTCAAAGTGCTGAGCATCTTCCATGCTTCAGGTAGGAATCGCTCAACAACCGCGATGAGATTACTAAACGGAGCCTGCCAGAAAAGCTCAGTGTTCGAGAAGAAACGCGCTTCGCCTCGCATCAGCGAAGCCGAGCACCAAAGAGTGAACGATGTGTCGGCTTGAAGAGCGCTGGGCATCTTGTTCCAATCAGTCTCCAGCATTTCAACATCGACAACACCGGCAAAAGCATGGACTGGTCCGAAGGCGCTGGCGTGCGCACGGCGGCCCCGGTGGAGAGTTTGCCACCCTTTGGGCTCGAAGAAGCACTGGACGACACGGCGTACGGCCGCGCTCTGTCCGAGGTAGACCTCTTCCTTATCGAGCATGTTGTTGGCGCTGTCCACAACCGGGCATTTTACTGCCGGATCAAATGGGCGACTCTGAATATTTCGGTCGGAGCAGCTGAATTCGCCATCCATCGCGCGCATTTCGCTGCCCGCATGGTTAGTCCGCGTCGACTGCCCAACGCCTTGCCGATAAGCTGCGAGCCCGCCGCACGCTTCCGGCGACCCGATGATACTACGATGTCCCTGCGGCGGGATCGTCGTTCAACGGCTTCTTCGGCAGCGCGCCTCAGTGGGTCCAACCCTCAAAGAGTCTCCGGCACGGCTCTTTGCGATTTGTTCGTTCCCAAGCATCGCGCATCCCAAGTCGGGCTGACTCGAGATCCGCCTCCTCGTCCGAGGATCCCTCCGCTACAAGTTGCTCCAAGCGCTCAGCACTCGTCACAGCAGCGTCGAGGACGCTTCCTCTTTCGGGCGAGTGGGTAGCCGCCCCATGGCCACCGTGCCAAGCACGAAATTCAGTGCCGTCGGCCGTCCAAGACAACACGCTGACATTTCGAACAATCTGCGCGCGGCCCAGCAAGGACCGCCAAAGTTGTAGAAATAGCTTCGCGGTGCCGGCCTCTAGTTTGCGTTCCTTGACGGACTTCTCTGTATGCAAGTGAGAAAGCGCAGCTACTTGGTGTTCATGGCCGAGCTTGGCTGACGATCCCCGTTGTTCCATCATCTCCTTCATCATGCTTGCCCAGACATGCTCGGTCAGGCGTGTGGAACGCAGGACATAGGTTCCGTCGTTCTTCCGAACGAGGGAAAGAGTTCGATCGGGGTGGAATGAAGGACTTATTCGAATGACCACTAACTGCTCAGGCCTGG